>Ga0256841_1001030_pt1 | contig 25841 bp, 21 predicted proteins | sample 356308metaG_FD_185971 | JGI IMG/M metagenome (GOLD analysis project Ga0256841, IMG submission 185971) | Hydrothermal vent microbial communities from Mid Atlantic Ridge, Atlantic Ocean - 356-308 | ecosystem: Environmental > Aquatic > Marine > Hydrothermal vents | place: Atlantic Ocean: Mid...
ACAAAAGAGTTAAATCAATGCAAAAAAAATATGAATTTTCAGTTGATTTTGAATGGAAAGTAGAATTTAACTTATTTTATTATAAGTAATTAACAAGTTTTCTTAAAGTTTTTTACTATGTTTTTTTTAGATATCTTATTTAATATACATAAGTTATATGAATTTTACGGTTTATTTTGGATAACACAAACATTTTAGGTCGAAGACAGAGGAATATAACATATTGTTTCCCAATATGTTAACGGAATTACCTAAAGCAATTTAAGAAATATATGCGGTAAATTAGTGGGTTTCAAATTAAATTCAGTTGACAATTAAATTTTCCCTTCCCCATTCCTTCAATTTGTTTTTTATAAAATCCAGAACTATTTTATGCTCTTCATTCCCGCTACCCGAAACGGTAATAGGTTCACCGAAAGCGAAGTATACCTTTTTGGAAGGATCGAGTTTGCCAATGTCTTTGATAATTTTTCCGTTAGGCCATGCATCCGTAGCCAATGCAACCGGAATAACCGGCACGTTGTTTTTCTTTGCAAGCTTGATTCCCATTGTATTGAACGAAGAAGAATCGAGAAAAGGTGTTCTGGTTTTCTGCGGAAATACAACGATCGATCTCCCTTCGTCCAAACGTTTTTTACCTTCTTCCATAACCAATTTAAAATCTTCACGCGGGTTTTTTCTGCCAACTATAACCGGGTGTCTTGCAGCTGCTATCGGACCAAATAACGGAAAATCCACCAGTTCTTTTTTGATAATAAAAATTACCGGTTTTACCGGTTGAATTATTCCGGGTAACACAAGAGTTTCCAACGTACTCATGTGATTACCGATGAAAATCACCGGACTTTCAACTTTGGAAAGATTACTCATACCGGTAATTTCAAATTTGAGACCGGCTTCTTCCAGACTTCTCATAATCTCCAAAGAAGAGCCGACCCAATTATAGCGGTCGTAAATCCCCTTTTTAACTTTTTTATTCGAATAAAGTACGACTCTCAACAAATTTCTGTAGAAGTAAAAGGAAGGAAATACTGCTTTTTTCGTTGTGTTTTCTCCGGTTTTATAAATATCATCTTGAGCGATTATTTCCGGATAGCCGGTGAGTTTTTCTAACATAATGTTTCTCTAAGATTAAAAATCGAACACTAATTTAAAAATAAAAAGGACTGAACGAAAGAAGAAAATTCTAAATTCGAACAGTCCTGTGTGACCCCAAGGGGATTCGAACCCCTATTACCGCCGTGAAAGGGCGAGGTCCTAACCATTAGACGATGGGGCCAAACTTTGCATTTCATCCGGGTGAGCGATGGGATTTGAACCCACGACCTTCTGGGCCACAACCAGACGCTCTAACCAGCTGAGCTACGCCCACCATGTTCAAAAACAAGTCAAATAACAAACATATTTCAAATCGGCTCGTAAATATAAACAAAAAATCATAAATTAAAAATAAAACGGGCGCAGTTTTGCCGGCCGGATTTACATCGTACGCCAGAGTGGACTCGAACCACTAACCTACGGCTTAGAAGGCCGTTGCTCTATCCGATTGAGCTACTGGCGCATCAACAATTACCAATAAACAAAGAACTTCAAAAAAATTCAAGTAAAATTTTACCGTCGGGGCGGCAGGATTTGAACCTGCGACCTCCTGCTCCCAAAGCAGGCGCGCTAACCGGACTACGCTACGCCCCGGTCAATTTAATCTTTATTTTCGCCTGCTTCGCGCAAGCTTTTACAAAAAAGAATTACAAAGTTATTATATTCGGTTTATAATGTCAATTATTTACTTTATGTTCATCCGTAATTTTTTCTTATTAAATAATTCTAACCTCAATCGGTGTTTTATTAAACTAAGTATTATCTTTGTGAAGTAAAATTAAATGTTCGTATGTCCACTTTATTTTATATTGCTCTGAAATATATTCGTTCCCAACGTAATTCCAAATTGCTCTCAACCGTGTCGGTTATTTCAATTCTGGGAATTGCACTTGGTATTGCTTCGGTCAATATTGCTTTAACAATCCTCGGCGGCTTCGAAGAAACAATAAAAGAGAAAACCATCGAATTTAATTCACACATAACCATCACCGCTTACGGCAATAAAAATATCCCCAACTATAAAACAAATTACAGAATAATCAAGAAAATATTATCCGGTAATGCAGCAAACATTTCACCGTTTATTACCAAAGACGCAATTATTAAATCTAAACATCTTTCGGAAGGTGTGAAAATTACGGGCATCCTTCCTTCCGGCAATTACACTAAGCTTAAATCAAATATCGTTGAAGGTTCATTTTCATTTTCCGATGATAGAAAAAAAGGGATTATTTTAGGTAAAAAACTTGCCGATAAATTATTTGTGAAAACTGGAGACAAAGTTACACTGTTCGTTTTGAAAAATGACAAACCGCCATCACCTGAAAACCCGCCTGGAATAGAACAATTTATTGTAACCGGAATTTATGAAAGCGGCATGTCAACTTACGACGATTTGCAAGCATTTATCTCTTTCGATGATGCGCGTCAAATGTTGGGAATGGGAAACAAATGCAGTGGCTTTAACATCAGGCTAGCCACTTTGGAGAAATTGGATAGCATCAAAACAGTTTTGAAAGAGTCGCTTGGTTACCCGTTTTACGTTAGGGATTTCTACCAAATAAACAAACCGATTTTCACTTGGTTGGAACTTCAGAAAAAACCGATTCCCATCGTATTGGGATTAATTATTGTGGTTGCCGTTTTCAACATTGTCGGAACGCTGTTAATGATGGTTTTGGAAAAAACCTCAGAAATAGGAATTCTAAAAGCCCTGGGCACACGCAAAAAACAAATTGTATCAATTTTCATTTTACAAGGATTGTATCTCGCTTTTGTAGGAATTTTACTTGGGAACTTTCTGTCATTGGGGTTAAGCTGGTTACAATCCGAATACCATGTTATTTCTCTGCCGGCAAGCATTTATTTTGTTTCCAGTGTGCCAGTTTTAATTAACCCTATTCACTATTTTGTTGTTACCGTTATTGCTTTTATATTAAGTTTTTTAGCATCTTTTATTCCAAGTTACATTGCAGCGGGCATAAAACCCATTCAAGCTATAAGGTTCGATTAAAATGTTTGAATTTTTTATCGCAAAAAGATATCTGAGATCAAAGCATAAAATTAATTTTATAACGATAATTTCCATACTTTCCACACTTGGAATTACAATTGGTGTAGCGGCACTTGTGGTAGTTCTCTCGGTGTTTAACGGATTCGGCTCGCTTGTAACCTCTGTGCTGGTAAATTTCGATCCTCATGTTCAAATTACATTTAAATCGGCAGAGGGTGTAACTCAAGCCGATTCTGTTTATAATCTGCTCGAACACAATCCGGAAGTTTTATCCGTTTCACGTTATGCTGAAGGCAAAGTGGTTGTTGTTAACAAAAGTTCGTACGAAATAGTAAATCTTAAAGGCATAGAAAACATTGCAAATACCGATTGGGGAATAAAGAATTATATTTCTTTCGGGGAATACGACCTGAGAGATACGAACGGCACCGGAAAAATAATTTTGGGATTGCCGCTTGCACTCAAGATTTCAACAAGAATCGGGGACACCATTTTGGTTACTTCCGCAAATAAAATTGAACAATCTTTGATAACATTATCCATACCAAAAACCAAAAGATTTATAGTATCGGGAATATTTGAAATTAGCAACCGGGATTACGCTTTAAAATACACATTTACTTCGCTTAAACAGGCGCAGAGAACTTTCGGATTAAGAAGCGGTTTTACCGGGTTCGAAGTCAGATTAAAAAACATGGATAAATCGGATGAACTAAAAGAGTTTTTGGAAGCACACCTCGACGATAAAAATTTTACAATACGCACTTGGTACGATTTACACAAAGATTTATACGATGTGATGTTAATAGAACGATGGGCGGCATATATAATTCTTTCACTTATTATTGCTGTTGCCACATTTAATATTTTAGGTTCGCTGACCATGTCGGTAATCGAGAAAAGAAAAGACATAGGAGTATTGCGGGCAATTGGAGCTTCAAATAAATCAATACTTAAAATATTCATGTTCGAAGGTATTTTAATTGGAATAATTGGAACCGTGTTGGGTTTGGCGCTCGGTTTATTAATTTGTTACTTACAAATTGAATACAAATTTTATTCCCTCGATGCCAGCAAATATATTATTGATGCATTACCGTTACAAATTCGTTTTTCCGATATAGTTGTAATAAGTTTCATGTCTCTATTTCTGACTTTTCTTGCATCGATGTTTCCGGCAAAAAAAGCAATTGGAATAAAGATCGGCGATGCACTAAGATGGGAATAATTCGGAAATTATTAATAACTTAACATTATGATTTTGGAAGCTAAAAATATTCACAAATCTTTCGAGCAAGGCGGCAAAAAGCTGAAAATTTTAAAAGGAATCGATTTCAAAGCGGAAGAAAATAAAATCACCATTATAGTTGGAGCTTCGGGTGCGGGCAAAAGTACATTCCTTCATATTTTAAGCGGATTGGATTCCCCGGACGAAGGTGAAGTATTGATTAACAACACAAACATTTATTCTTTTTCCGATGATGAAAAGTTAAGCAAGTTCCGCAATGCCCACATCGGATTCATTTTTCAGTTTCATCATTTGCTGCCGGAATTCACAGCGATTGAAAACGTTGCACTCCCCCAATTAATTAACGGCACACCGAAAGATGAGGCAATGAGTAATGCCGGAAAACTACTTGAGTTGGTCGGATTAAAACACAGAACCGGACACAAACCTGCCGAACTTTCCGGTGGAGAGCAACAACGCGTGGCAGTTGCCCGGGCATTGATTAATAATCCGGATATTGTTTTTGCCGACGAGCCAACGGGCAATCTCGATTCTAAAAACAGTGAGATTCTGCACAAACTTTTTGTTAACTTAAATAAAGAATTGGGCGCCACTTTTTTAATGGTAACGCACAATCCCGATTTGGTAAATCTCGCAGATGAAGTTTATGAAATGTTAGACGGAACAATTCATAAGAAATAATTTATTTGTTCACATAATCAAGATACCTTTTGTCTTCTTCAAGTACATGCTGGATTAACCATTTATCGAAAAATCTTTCCAACTCATTTATCGATTTTTGCTTTCCTGCATGCAATTCATTATTCAATTCGAAAATATCAAAAATCAGTTTTTCATGCTCTTTGAGATGATGTTCAAGCAAGTCTTTCGGGCAACCCGAAGCTCTCATTAATCGCTCTTCATCTTCAAAATGTTCTTCTGTGTATTTAATTAATCTGTTCAACACGGAAAAAATATAATCTTTGTTTTCTTTTGATTTGTAGGCACTGTGAAATTCATTCACCAAATCAAACAATCTTCTGTGTTGCTGGTCGATGTGTGGATTTTTAACGCTAAAGAGCGGGCTCCAGTTAACATAATGCATTATTATTCCCCTTTTTCTTTAAATTTAATTTAGATTAAGATTTAACTGTATTATCGGGGAATGTCCAGATAAGTTTAGTGATGAATATCACTTTTGTTAATAAATCAATAATTAATACCTAATTTTAGTATATTTAATATTAAATTTTCTAATTTTATTATTTATTGTTTGTTCTGTAAATATTGAACAATCAATCTGACGCCAAAACCGGTATTTGAATCTTTTGTATAATTAGTGAATTCATGCTGAATTGCGGGTCCGGCCAAATCTATGTGAGCCCAGGGAATTTTTTCATCTACAAAATGCTCCAAAAATTTAGCTGCTGTTATTGCCCCACCCCAACGAGGACCTAAATTACTCACGTCGGCTATTTTACTCTCGAGCAATTTTTTATATTCATCCCAAAACGGCATTCGCCAAATATGTTCGTAAGTTGTTTCCGCCGATTTGTTCAAATTTTCCGCGATGGAATCATCTTTTGTGAAAACCCCGGCGGTGAACAACCCCAATGCAACGGCAATGGCTCCGGTCAATGTTGCAAAATCCAAAATTTCATCCGGTTTAAAAGTTGAAGCATATTCCAGAGCATCCGCCAAAACTATTCTCCCTTCCGCATCAGTGTTTTTTACCTCTATTGTTTTTCCCGAGGCAGTCGATACGATATCTCCCGGTTTGTATGCATTACCGGAAATTGCATTTTCGACGGCGGGAATAATTCCAATAAGTTCAAATGGTAATTGCAGAAGTGCGGCAGCTTTTATAATTCCAATTACGGTTGCCGAACCGGCCATATCTGCTTTCATTTCAAGCATTCCTTCGGTAGGTTTAATAGACAATCCGCCGGTATCGTAGGTTACACCTTTACCCACGAGAGCAATTTTACGTTTTGCTTTTTTCTTGGGTTTGTAATGCAAGGTTATTAATCGCGGCGGGTTGGCGCTTGCTTGGCCAACGGCAAGTATTGCATTCATTTTCCGCTTTTTCAATTCTTTTTCGTTAAATACCGTAACCTTAACACCGTTTCCCTGAAGTTCCTCCTTCGTTCTTCCGGCTAAAACCGTTGGTGTTAGGGCTATTGCCGGTTCGTTGACCAAATCCCTTGTGAAATATACGGCTTCCATCAATTTCGAGGCAGTATCTATTGTTTTTTTCATTATGCGGGGATTTTTTGAATGTACAACCACATTCAGTTTCGAGGGTTCTTTTTTACCGGATTTATATTTATCAAATGTGTAATTCCCCAAAAAAATCCCTTCAATAAAAGTCTGATAAAAATATTCCTCCGAACTAAAATATTCTTCGAAACCGGTATATTCCGGAATAACAATATGGAGATATTTGGTTTGTTTTTTATCCAGCGAAGGGATTAAACCTGCAAGCGTGTTTCTGAAATAATCGTTGTTGAATTTTTTATTTTTTTTAAATTTAAATAAATAAATCACATCAGGATAACCTTCCGGTTTAACCAATTTCAAACTGTATTCTTCTTCTTTTATCAAGTTTTCCTTCTGCAATTTGTTAATTTGGAAACCGGTAACGGCTTCAAAATTTTCAATGGATTTATAAGGTTGATTGTCATCAAATATAAACTTGACCACGTTGGCTTTATAAGCGAACTTGATCTTTTCGCTTGCACTTCTGAATTTTAAGTCGAATATCATTCGTATTCTCCCGGTTTTAATTTTAATATTTTTTTAACAATTCTTCCGCAGTGTGAATTATTTCAGGTTTAATATCCGTCATTTTAACATTATATAATCTTGTACCTGAAGCGTTAAAATGTCCACCGCCGTTAAATTTCTCCGCCAACAGATTTACCGGCACATCCAACTTTGATCTGAAACTCACTTTCACTCCGTCTCTCAATTCAAAAAACAGCATTCCAATTTTCACGCCTTTAATTTCGAGGCAGTAATTTACGAATCCGTCAACATCAGATTCCAAAGCTCCGGTTTCTTTCAACATTTTCTGTGTGATTGTCATGTACGCAATTTTACCACTTTCGCTCAATTCCAAAGTTGTAAGTGCATGTCCCAGTAATTTATTCCTGCTCAAGTAAAATTGGGCATAAATCTTATCGTAAACATCGTAAGGGCTGACACCCTTTTCCAACAACAATGCAACTTTTCTGTGCAGTCCGGGTGTAGTACGTTCAAATCTGAAAGAGCCCGTATCGGTCATTATCGCCGCATAAAGCTGAAGAGCAATGTTGTAGTTCAATTCCGCAATTCCGGTTTGAGTAATAAAATCAAAAATGATTTCACCGGTTGAAGAATATTTGTTATCCACAAACATAAATTCGGAAAAATTTTCCGGTCCGGTATGGTGATCGATACATACTTTAAGCGCTTCAGAATTACGCACGGCATTTTCCATTTTTACCGTACGGGAAAGTTGGTTGAGATCCAGTAGAATTATTACGCCGGTGTTTTTAATAATTTCATCATGTTTTCCGGCATCGTATTTTTCAATCAAGCTGCTATTGTCCAGAAATTCCAAATTATAAGGGGTACTGCTGTAATTAACCACTTTCACATTTTTACCGTTTTGCAACAGTAAATCGGCAAAAGCCAATTCCGAACCAATTGCATCTGCATCGGGGTTAACATGACATGTAATTACAAAATCCGAATTTTCGTTTATAATTTTCTTTAATGTGTTGAAATCCATAAAAGTGTATTGCAAATAATTTAAAAAACAAAAGGTCGCTCAAAAAGATTTAAGAGCGACCTTAACCTAAAAATATAAATCAAAACAATCAAATATTAATTATCACTTACCGTCCAGGTATTGCCACTGAACAACATTTTTTCCAAATCGCCTTTACCGAGTTTTTCAGTAACTTCTTTAACTTGCTGGTTGACCGATTCATCGTACGTTGGCTGGAACAATTGTCTGAACACACCAACCGGTGTCGGGAAATCGGGATGATCGGTCAGGTGCGACAGAATGAAAGCCCGGATAAGGCTGTCATCGTTTTCGTCATGAACCAGAACATCATCAATCGAATGTTTGCCGTCGTTCAAGTCAATCACAATTGGTTCAAGACCGTTAAGAGCAATACCCTTGTCTTTGTTCTTTCCGAAAATCATCGGTTTACCATGCTCGAGGTACAAAACATGATCTTCTTTCGTTTCTTTGTCGGTCAATAATCTAAACGCACCGTCGTTGAAAATGTTGCAATTCTGGTATATTTCGAGAAATGCGGTTCCCTTATGTTGGGCTGCCCTCAAAATCATTGCTTGCAGATGTTTTGCATCCCGGTCAATTGATCTTGCGACGAATGTTGCGTTTGCACCCAGTGCCAAAGAAATAGCGTTAAAAGGATAATCCACACTTCCGTAGGGAGTTGTTTTTGTAATTTTTCCCCTTTCTGAAGTGGGTGAATATTGTCCTTTGGTTAACGCATAAATTCTGTTGTTGAACAACATGATTTTAATATCGACGTTTTTACGGCAAGCATGTATAAAGTGGTTACCGCCGATACTAAGCAAATCGCCGTCGCCGGTTGCAACCCAAACTTGCAAATCCGGGCGTGTGAGTTTAATTCCCGTTGCAATTGCCGGTGCACGTCCGTGAATCGAATGGAATCCGTAAGTATTCATATAATACGGAAATCTGCTTGAACATCCGATTCCGGAAACCCAAACAATATTTTCCCTTTTAATACCGGGGATTTTCGGGAAAGTTCTTTGTACTTGTGCCAATATTGCGTAATCACCACAACCCGGGCACCATCTCACATCTTGATCGGAAGCAAAATCCTTTGGTGTATATTTGATTTCACCTACTTCTATGTTATTGGCCATTATTTCCTCCTCCGAGTAATTCTATTATTTTTTCTTCTATTTCGGTTGATCTGAAAGGTAAACCTCTAACCAAATTAAACTGGATTATTCCATGATGCAAAAATTCGCTTTTCAGAACTTTTGCAAGTTGTCCCATATTAACTTCGGGTAAAAGAATACGTTTAAATTTGGAAAGAACTTCACCTGTATTTTTGGGGAATGGATTCAAATATTTCAAATGTGCTTGAGAGACTTTATAACCTTTTCTTCTTGCCCTTTCAACACCCTCTTTAATTGCACCGTAAGTACTTCCCCAACCGAGAACCAACAAATCGCCTTCCTTGTCGCCGTCAACTTCCAAATCGGGAATAACTTTTTGCATGTTTTTAACTTTCTGTGCCCTTATCGTTACCATTTGATGATGATTCTCGGGATCATAACTTACGTTACCCGTAATATTTGCTTTTTCGAGACCACCAATACGGTGTTCCATATTTGGTGTTCCGGGTTTAACCCAAGGTCTTACCAAGTTTTCATCCCTTGCATAAGGTTTAAATCCTTCGGGTTCGGTCAAAAATTTAACTTTAATTTCAGGCAGTTCATCCACATGCGGAATTTTCCAAGGTTCCGAGCCGTTTGCCAAATAACCGTCGGATAATAAAATAACCGGTGTCATAAATTCAAGAGCAAGTCTCGATGCCTCAATTGCCATGTGGAAACAATCACTCGGAGTAGCTGCAGCAACAACTCCAACAGGTGCTTCGCCGTTTCTGCCGTAAAGAGCTTGAAGTAAGTCGGCTTGTTCGGTTTTAGTAGGCAAACCTGTACTTGGTCCGCCCCGCTGAACATCAACTATAACCAGAGGTAATTCGGTCATTACAGCCAAACCGATAGCTTCGGTTTTTAATGCAAGACCCGGACCGCTGGTGGTGGTTATTGCCAAATTTCCGGCAAATGCAGCACCGATTGCCGATGTTATTCCCGCTATCTCATCTTCGGCTTGAAATGTACGTACATTAAAGTTCTTGTATTTGCTTAAAAATTGCAGAATTTCGGAAGCCGGAGTAATAGGATACGAACCTAAAAACAATGGCAACCCACTTCTTACCGAGGCTGCAATAAAACCCCACGCAGTAGCTTCGTTTCCGGAAATATTTCTGTATGTACCTGCGGGTAATTTGGCCGGTTCTATTTTATATCTCGTGGTAAATCTTTCGGTTATATCCCCGAAATTATAACCAGCTCTAAGGGCTTTTTCATTCGCTTCTATAAGTTCCGGTTTATTTTTGAATTTTTCGCGCAACCAGTTGAGCGTTGTATCCAGCGGTCTTTCGAACAACCAATACATCAACCCGAGAGCAAAAAAGTTTTTACTTCTGGCTTTGTCTTTGGTCGATAAATCGACATCTTCCAAAGCATTAAAGGTTAATGTTGTAATAGGAACATCGTAAACTTCAAAACCGCTCAATGTACCGTCTTCGAGAGGATTGGATTCAAAACCTGCCAATGCCAGATTTTTTTTATCGAATGAATCTGTGTTGACGATAATCATTGCCCCGGGTTTTAAATCCGGCAGATTCTTTTTAAGAGCTGCAGGATTCATAGCAACCAGAACATCGGGTTTATCGCCGGGTGTAAAAATGTCGTTACTACTGAAGTGGAGTTGAAAACCGCTAACCCCGTACAGCGTTCCGGCGGGGGCGCGAATTTCAGCCGGATAATCCGGCAAAGTGCTTAAATCATTTCCCACCGATGCGGTGGTATCACTAAATTGAGTTCCGGTCAGCTGCATTCCATCACCGGAATCTCCGGCAAATCTTACCGTTACTTCCCGGATTTGTTTTACTTCGGTTTCTTTTCCGTTTCCCATTTTTTTTCGAGCCTTTTTTATTTTATTAAAATATTTTACATACTAAAAATATAAAACTCGCAGTCTTAAGCAAAATTTATATTTATAAATTATTACTTTTTTATCTTATTTTATGTTCCGTATTATGTCTAAAAATTCATCGGCGTCAACAAAACCGGTTAATCTTTTCACTTCCTTCCCATCCGAATTCATAATGATTATCGTAGGCATTCCTTTTATATTGAATTCTTTTCTAATCTTTTCCGTTTTTTCATCCATCGTGTGGGTCATATCCACCTTGTATGTTTTGAATGATTTCGTTGCTTCAATCACTCTAGGATCGGAAAATGTGATTGCATCCAATTCCTTACATGGAATGCACCAATCTGCATAAAAATCGATAATCATTTTTTCATTGTTTTCCAGCGCTTGAGAATATTTTACTTTATCAAACTTAATCCAGTCGGGTGAAATTTTTTCGGTTGGCCAAAGCAGGTAAACCGCCAGACCTATAATGCCGATAGAAATCAAAGATTTAATTATTCTGAAACTTTTAATGTTATTGCCATGCTTATCGAAAAACAGTAGAAAAATGCCGGAAAGAATCATGAACACTGGCAAAACATAATGGTTTATTTCTTTTGGAATAAGAGGACCTGCAAAATATAGCGCCATTCCCAAAAGTAACAATCCGAAAATATGTTTAACCGATTCCATCCACAGACCCGCCCGGGGCAAACTTTTAATTTTACCGGAGAAAAGAGCAAGGAACAGGTAAGGCGTTCCCAAACCCAACGCAAGGAAAAAGAACATCCAAAAGCCGAATACCGGGTCCCCTTTTGCCGCAACGTAAGTCACCAATCCGATTACGAATGGTCCGATACAAGGAGCGGCAACAATTCCCATTGTCAATCCCATGAAAAATGCACCGAACATACCGCCACGTGCGCCACCGGCTTTCATCACCAGTTTATCCGGCAATTTGAATTCATACACCCCGAATTGACTTAGTGCAAGACCGATGAACACCAAAACAATAAAAATGATAACAATGGGATTTTGCAACAACGTACCGAAAACGGCTCCGCTTAATGAAGTAACAACTCCTACCACCGAATAGGTTATTGCCATACCCAAAACATAAAGTAAACCCAAAATGAACAAACGCCCCGTTCTGCCTTCGCTTTGACCTCCGAAATAACCGATTGTTATCGGGATTAATGGATAAACGCAAGGTGTTAAATTAAGTGCCAAGCCACCCAAAAATACAAAAAGCAAACCGAGTAACAATCCGCTTGATTCCAAAGTATCGGCTATGCTGCTTTCTTCCGGACCGGTACTAACCGCCGCACCGGTATACGATAAATCGAGTCCGGAAAATATTTCCGGGTTAATTTCATTTATCGGAGTTTTGGAATCTACAATTTGAATTGTAAAAGATGTATCTATTGTAACCGGAGGCAAGCACGTTGCATTGTTACATGCCTGGTAAGTAAACTTCAATTTTACAACTTTTTCTCCCGGCTTCACCGTCTTTGGTATTGCAATTATTCCCCCGATTATCGCCTCTTTTTCATATACAACCAACGGTATATCGGAAAATTCGAATTTAATTTCCCGGGCTTTGGGAAAAACCAGTTTGTCAAATTTCAATCCCGATGCGGAATCCAATTCAATTGTAGTCGGAATTAAAAAATCCTCTTTGGGTTTATTTGAATTTATATGCCACCCTTCATCAATTAAAGCTTTAACGGCAAGTTTAAGCTGTCCGCCGGGTTGCACTTTATCGAATGATTGGTAAATTTCGAGCTTGACAATATCATTTTGCGGTGAAAACATTTGAGCAAACACCGGGACGGAGAGCAAAATGAACACGTAAAAAATTAATTCCGCCGATTTTCTCATTTTTAATCCTTTTATTAATTATCAATAAGTTTAAGTAAGATAAAAATAAATTACCACAAAATTGAGGCTAAAAATTATCTCCGCCAACCTTGAACAATCGGGAACCTTCTACCGTAACCGAATGCTTTTTTTGAAACTCTTAACACCGGTGCGGCTTGTTTTCTTTTAAATTCATTCATGTCAACCATTCTCAAAACTTTGTACACCAAGTCCTTATCGCCAATAATTTCAGTAATTTCTTTTATTTCTTTTGATTCTTCCAGATACAATTTGAGTATTTCGTCCAAAATTTCGTATGGCGGCAAAGTATCTTGATCTTTCTGCTCGGGCCGCAGTTCCGCCGAAGGTGGCTTTGTAATTATTTCGTTTGGAATTATTTCACCGTTACGGTTTATAAATTTTGCCAATTTGTAAACTTGAGTTTTATAAACATCGCCAATCACAGCAAGTGCACCGCACATATCTCCGTACAACGTTGCATAACCAACCGCCATCTCCGATTTATTTCCAGTAGTGCAAAGCAAATATCCGAATTTGTTCGACAGGCTCATCAAATACATTCCTCTGATTCTTGCCTGCATATTTTCTTCCGTTACATCGGGCGGGCGGTTACCAAAAAGCGGAGTAAGCATTTCCAACGCCTTTTCGAAAACAGGTTGAATGGAAACGTTGTTCCAGCTTATACCAAGATTATCAATTAATTTTTTCGAATCTTTCACACTTCCTTCGCTGGAATATTCGGAAGGCATTAAAAGAACATGAACATTATCGCTTCCGAATGCTTTAACTGCAAGATAAGTAACCAAGGCGGAATCGATTCCACCGCTTAATCCTACAAGGGCTCTTTTAAAACCTGTTTTCCCGGCATAATCTTTCAGTCCAAGAATTAATGCTTCGTGCACTTCTTCTTCAAACGATTTTTCGTATTCTTTTATTTCTTCATATTCTTTGGCGGAATCGAAGACGAAAAAATCTTCCTCGTAAGTTTTGCCGAGCATTTGCAACTCACCGCTTCCGTTGAAGCACAAACTTCCGCCGTCAAAAATCAAATCGGTTTGAGCGCCTACGCAACTCACATAAGCCAAGGGGAGTTTGCTATCCTTAGTTAAAACAGAAAGCATGTTGTAACGGATTGTTCTTCTTCCGTAACTGTACGGGCTGGCAGAAATATTAATCAAAAGCGTTGCACCTTTGTCAATCAAAGTTTGAACGGGGTCTTTATCGTAAAGTCTGTCTTTCCAATAATCCGCATCATTCCAAATGTCCTCACAAATTGAAATCCCCAGCGTTTCGCCTTTGAATTTATGGACATAAACATCTTTAGCCGATTCGAAATATCTTACTTCGTCGAAAACATCATAATTGGGAATTAAGGTTTTTTGTTGAACGAATTGGATTTCGCCGTCGTAACACAACATTGCCGAATTGTATATTCCCGTACCGATGTTGTCTTCATAATCTTCGGTAATTGTTCCGAACAAAATTCCCACGTCTTTACTTTTGCGCGCAATTTCTTCGGACGCAGCGGTTATGGCTTCACGGAATTCGTTTTTCTCCACCAAATCCAACGGCGGATAACCGCAAAGAGAAAGTTCGGGAAATACGGCTAAATCTGCTCCGGCTTGAATACTTTTCTCATAATATTCCAGAATCTTGTTTTTATTACCCTCGATGTCACCGATTATTGTGTTTATCTGACAGACGGCAATTTTCATAAATTTTCTTTCTTTAAATAATATTGTAATTTAGATTAGAAAACATAGTAAAAATTATTTTGCCGTGAAAAATATTTTAATCCTTCATGTCAAATTCTTTTGAAAACCGGTAAAGATAAAATTATAATTTTTAACATCCGGGAGGTCTCAATGAAATTCTTCAAATTATTACCGCTGTTAATTTTGCTTATTTCCGTTAATAAAATCAATCGTGCACAAGACACATTATCATTCGACAGAACTTATCTTCCTTATCCCGATACGGTGTTGGTTTTTTTACCGGAAAGTTACAATTCACGAGATAATTTTCCACTTGCAATTTTGCTTAACGGTTGGAGCGGAAGTTACAAACAGTGGAACGGCATTGTTAATTTGAAAAAATTGGCTGAGCAATATAATTTTGTTATTACCACACCCGACGGGTACTACGATTCATGGTACTGCAACAACACCCGGCGAAAAAATATTCAATACGAAAAATTTTTTACGGAAGACCTTCTGCCGGCATTGTTACGTAAATATAAAATCGACCGGTCAAAAATTTTTATTTCAGGTTTAAGTATGGGTGGACACGGTGCAATAACGTTGTTTTTAAAATATAACGATTTATTCTTAAGCGCCGGAAGTACAAGCGGAATATTGGACATTACTAAATTTCCAAAGAATTGGGGATTAATTTCCGCTTTGGGAGAATATGAACTTAATGAAGATTCTTGGAAAAGCAACTCCGCTTTTTATATTATCGATTCATTAAAAAATAAAAACAAGGAATTTATAATAGATTGCGGTACGGAAGACTTTGCTTACGATGTAAACGAAAAGTTCTTTCACAAATGTAAAGATTTAAAACTTAAAATAACTTTTATGGCACGACCCGGTAAACATGAAAGAAAATATTGGGCGGAATCCATTTTATATCATTTCGACTTTTTTACACGTTTGTTGGGAAAAAACAAAAATCAAAATTAAAATTCTGAAACCTTTTTGTTTTTATACCGTCTAAAAATTTGAATCGAGCAATTTAATTGAGGTGAAGGTTATGCAAGAGAAACTTTACAGAGCCAGAATCAATAAAGTTTTCGGAGGCGTTTGTGCAGGCTTGGGAAAATATCTCGATATCGATCCGATAATAATCCGGATTCTTTTTATTGTAATGTTTATTTTCCACGGTATCGGGTTATTAATTTACATTATCATGTGGATTCTTACTCCCGAAGAACCGGTAGAAAATCTATACGCGCCGCCCACTCCGGAGGAAGACGACCTTTTTGTTGAAAACCCCGAAGCTCCGCATTCGGAAAATATCAAACGGGGAAAAAACAACGGTAAAATGGTTTTCGGTATTATACTGATTGTTTTGGGTGTAATTTTCCTTGCGGAGAAATTTTTCCCGTTTTTCGATTTCGATTTGTTTATGCCGGTATTGTTAATTGTAATCGGAATAGCAATATTAATTAACTCAAAAAAAGAAAAGTGAAGAAAATGAAAAGCAAACAATTATTTTGGGGATTCTTCTTTTTAACACTCGGTTTTCTTTATCTGCTTGCAAAATTCGATGTGTTTTTGGGATTTGATTTTTCATGGGATCTTTGGCCGCTACTATTGATTTTAGCGGGAATTGCCATCATCACCGAAGGAACGATTGTCCGTCCGTTAATCAGTATTATTTTCGGAATCTTTGTCGGTTTTCTTGTTTTCGGTTGGATCGGTAATGTGTTCGACGAAAATGATAATTTCGACAGTGTATCAAAAGGTGAATATGCAAAAAAGACTTTTACATTACAATACGATTCCACAATTACAGTTGCCAATCTTTCTCTGAAAGCCGGCGCCGGTAAATTTTATATTAATGACGATACAAACAAATTAATTTTTGCAAAATCGAAGGGCTCGAAATTAAAGTACACTTTTAACGATACGCAAAAAGACAGTATCGTGTGGATTGAGATTGAATCGGGTACAAAAAACTTTAAACTGTTTAATGATGAACCATCAAGATTTTATTTAAAATTAAATCAAAATCCGGTATGGAATTTGGATTTGGAATTGGGCGCCGCAAAATCGGAACTTGATCTTTCAAAGTTAAAGGTAAAGAATTTGGTATTGAAAACCGGTGCAACGAAAACCGAAATAAAGTTGGGGGACAAACTTCCTAAAACTTATTTGAATATCGACATGGGTGTCGCTTCGCTAAAAATCAAAATTCCGCATAATGCCGGATGTAAAATCGTGGGGAAAATGGGTCTGGTAAAAAAGGAATTGCCCGGCTTCGAAGAAAACGGCGACGGAATATACAAAACACCCGATTATGAAACTGCGGAGAATAAAATTATAATTGATTATAACGGGGGCGTATCAAAATTTGAAGTCGAAAGATATTAAATATCTTCCGACTTCTTTTGAATAAAATTCACTTAAGCTGCCCCATCAAAACTTCCACCGCTTTGTGCAATTGTTCATCCTTACCTTTTGCTTTGGAATCGGGAGAGTTTTTAACAATATAATCCGGCACTGCAGGTTTGAATTCCATGTTTTCATCGGTTGCCTTTACGTACCACGCCCGGAAAGGCAAACGCACCAACGAGCCGTCGATTAATCTTTTTCCTCCGGTGGAAATAACCGCGCCGAACGATGGTACACCGACCAACTTCCCAATTCCCAAAGTTTGATAGGCATGAGAAAATATTTCCGCATTTGAGTAACTGCTTTCGTTACATAAAGCAACGGAAGGTTTTGTCCAAACGGCATAAGGCAAACGTTCGGCAAAGGGATAATTTTCTCTGAATTTCAGATGTTCCTTTTGCAAGTTTTTCGCCGCACCCCTCGGCACGGTATAAGCATGTTGTTTGTAATTTAATACCACCATCAGATAATCGGTCGTCCAACCACCGCCGTTGTACCTTACATCAATTACAATGGCATCTTTTCCGTAACCAGCGGCGGCAAGTTCCCTTTCGAATCTTTCAAAACTTACCCAACCCATTGCCTTGATATGCAAATAACCTAACTTACCGTTCGATAGTTTGTTGACCAGATTCCTTTTGGATTCAACCCATTCATCATAAAGTTGGGATGATATGCTTGAAGCCGGTCGAATAGCAATATTTTTTTTCTTCCCGTTTTTTGTCAATACCTCCAACAAAACTTTTTCGTTAGCGGTATTTGCCAACGGTTTATAAAAGTTATTTTTCTTATTAACAGGTTCACCATTGACGGAAAGAATAATATCGCCGGCATTGATTTTGCTTGCTTCACGGTCGGCCGGTGTTTTGGGCACAACACGCAAAACTTTTATGCCTTTTTCTTCCGGGTAAATTTCGATACCGAGTAATCCCGTTTTTTCGGATTGTACTTTTTCCCGGTCTTTGCCGTACATTCCCATGTGACTTGCATTTAATTGTCCGAGCATAATGTTGAACATATCGCGGAAATCCGTTTTGGTTGAAGCGTTTAAAGCCATCGGTTTATATTTTCTTTTTAACGCGGCCCAGTCTTTACCGTGAAAATCCGGATCGTAAAATCCGTCGCGCAAAGTTCTCCACGCCTCTTCAAACATTTGGTTAAGTTCGGTTTTATAATCGATTTTCATTTTTGCCGAAAGAGCAATTGCTCCGGTTTTTTTCTGCGATTCTTTTAACCGGTTTAGTTTTCCGCCCTTGGTAAGCATAAAAATATATTTTCCATCTTGCGTAAGTGAAAGTGCGGAAGGATTTTTTCCGCCTTTGGTTATGCGTTCGATCTTGGTACCATCAAATTTGATTTTATACAAATCGGTTCCTTTTGTAGCCGGTTCGCTTGTAACGAAATAAATTGTTTTACCGTCTTGAGAGAAGAGCGGTGAATTTTCCGAACCCGGCATGTTTGTTACTTGTTCTACCCGTTGCCAAATTTTTTCGAAGTCAATTTTTACCGGTTTAATTTTTACGGAATCCTTCTTCCCTTTTTTGTTTTCAGCTGATTTTTTTCCTTCCCCGTTTTCTTCTTCCCAATCTTGTTTCGATTTTTCCCAATCGCTTTTTCTTAACCAAACAAACCAAACATCGTTGTTTCTGTTGTTACGGTCGGAAATGAAAGCCAGTTTAGAGCCGTCGGGACTCCAAACCGGTTGGGAATCTCCGCGCGGATGCATGCTAACATTAACCGGTTTCATTGAGCCGTCCGCTTTGTGAATATAGATTTCGGAATTAAAATTCAAATCTTCGAGGGAATATGCCAACCATTTGCTATCCGGGCTCCAACTAACTCCTCCGGGTGTGGCCCAACCATCGAGCAAAACAACCGGATTCGTCATCTTTCCATCCGGTGCAATATTGTATACAACAAGCTTTCCCCGGCCGGTGGTAACCGCTATTTTCTTCTTATCCGGTGATAAGGCTATATTATTTTCATCTGCAGATGTCCGGGTTAATCTTTTAATTCTAATTTTTAATGATTTGAAAATATTTGTTTCATTTTTATCGCCGGACGATGCAAGATATAAATCTTTCTGTCCGTTTCTATCGGAGATAAAAATAACCGTGGAATCATTGAGCCATAACGGTTGTTCATCCCTGTAAGCATTATTTGAAATATTAACAGTTCTCTTTTTTTCTTTATCATTCTCAGTAACGAATACCTCGCCGTGAATTTCAAATACGGAATATTTTCCATCCGGAGAAACGTCGTAGCTGTTAATTTTATTTGAGAAAGTTTTGTATTCGAACGGGTCGAACTTATAATCGGTGCTAACAACAATATCCACCTTATGAATTGTATTGTTGAGAAGATTCAGATAATAAATATCCGTTCCCCTTTCAAAGGCAATGTGCCTTCCGTTTTTACTAACGGTGAAATATCGGATTCCATCTTCTTTAAAATCTGTTACCGGTTCAACGCCGGCATTTTGCATTTGTCCGTTCAAAAACATTTTAAAAATATTGTAAACACCGTTTCTGGCGCTGATGAAATACAACGTCGAATCGTTTGCCCACTGTGGTGAAAAATCTTGTCCCTCAAAAGTTGTAAGTTGAGTAAACTTGTCATTGCCAATATCGTATAACCAAATTTCCTTGTTTGCGGAACCTTTATATGCTTCGCGTTCCAACCGGCACGGACCTTTAACGAAAGCAACATACTTCCCGTTGGGTGATTTTGCAGGCATGTAACCAAGTGCATTCAAAATTCTTACCGGTGTACCACCGTTTGGCGAGGCAGCATAAATTTCCTTTTCCCATTCCACTTGTCTGAATGTTCTTCGTGTGGTAAAAAGAATCTCATTATTTTGCGACCAACCGGAGACTTCATCATCGGCAGAATGATAAGTAATACGCTTTAATCCCGTGCCGTTTGCATTTATAACGTAAACGTCATTGTTGCCCCATCTGTTACTTGAAAAAGCAATTTGGGAATCATCGGGACTCCATCGTGGAAATTTCTCATAAGCTTCGTGAACGGTCAAACGGATTGCATGACCGCCGTTTACGGAAACTTTCCAGATATCCCCTTGAAATGAAAACGCAATTTCAGTACCACCGGAATTTATTGCCGGGTAACGGACAAACGGGGAATTTTGAGAATAATTGTTTACAAATGTAAAAGATATTATTAACGCCAGAAAAATTATTTTTGTTTTCATGATTTCCTCTTTCCGGAATATTGAAATTTGATTTTATGAAGTACGCCCGAACTTTAACAAATAAGCCTTGATAAACATATCGATATCACCGTCCATTACGGCTTGCACATTCGATGTTTCAACATTTGTACGGTGATCCTTTACCATATTGTAAGGATGAAAAACATAAGAGCGTATTTGACTTCCCCACTCGATTTTCATTTTGCTTTTTTCAACTTCTTCCTTTTCCGCTTCTTGTTTTTCCAACTCTAGTTGGTACAATTTTGCCTTGAGCATTTTCATTGCATTGGTTTTATTCTGCAATTGCGAACGTTCGGTTTGGCAAGAAACAACGGTGTTTGTTGGCAAGTGCGTAATTCTTACTGCGGTTTCAACCTTATTTACATTTTGCCCGCCTTTACCACCGGAACGGAAAGTATCGATTCTAAGATCGGCGGGATTAATATCAATTTCTATTGTGTCGTCAACTTCGGGAATAACAAACACGGATGCAAAAGAAGTATGCCGTCGTTTATTCGAATCGAACGGGGAAATACGCACCAAGCGGTGAACGCCGGTTTCGGCTTTTGCATAACCGTAGGCAAATTCACCGAGAATTTCAATTGTAACGCTTTTAATTCCGGCACCGTCGCCTTCAAGCATATCCAAAATATGAGTTTTAAAGCCTCTTTTTTCCGCCCATCTCAAATACATACGCATCAACATTTCCGCCCAGTCTTGTGCTTCCGTTCCGCCCGCACCGGAATGAATTGTAAGCAAACAGTTTTTGTTATCGTCACGGCCGCTCAGCATGCTTTTAAATTCCACATCTTCCAGCTTTGCAACCAGTTCGGCATATTCCTTTTCAATCTCTTCCGTAAACGATTCGTCTTCTTCGGCTTCGGCCAATTCAATGAAATCTTGTAGATTGGAATAACGGGAATCCAAATCTTCCCAAAGGTTTACCCAATTTTCAAGTGATTTGATTTCTTGGAGAACGGATTGTGCTTTTTGCTGATCGTTCCAAAAATCCGGTGCTTCGCTTAATTTTTTCAGCTCTTCGATTTTTGTTTTTTTCGTATCAACTTCAAAGATAACCTCTTAGTTTATCTATTTTGGATTTTACATTTTCCAGATTTTTCAAATGTTCTTCATACATAAATAATTATAACTCCAATTTTTTAATTCTGATTTTTATCTTCTATTTCCAATTCCATTCTTAACAGTGCTGCGGCAAGTGTTTTCCCTTGTGCATCGAGCATTAACGAAACCGTTCCGCCGCCATCCAAGGTGTTATGCAGAATGAAATTCAACGCTTTTAAGTTTGGCAATTCATAACGTTCAACTTCACCCTTACAGATTCCGTCGAAATGTTTTTTAACTTTTTCAGCGGTCAAATATTTCTTGATGATTTCATAACCTTCCTCGTTGTAGGCAATAATTCCGACATTTGCTGCGTCGCCTTTGTCACCGCTGCGTCCGTGCGCAATATCTCTTAATTTAATTTTCATATTTACAACTCCATAATTTTCACTTCGGGTTGAACCAGATTTTTGGGAATGAGTGCCGGCCAATATGCAACTATTTCACGCGGTTTGGGTCTTCCGCCGGCAAAACCGGTAACGCTTGGCGGACCCGTTAAAATTAACGGTGCAATTTCTTTTCCGAAGCGTTCCACCGAAGCGTAATCGTGCGAGCGGACCGAAACACGAAGTGTAACTTCGTTTATATCATCTTCCGGAAGTTCTTTTGCCAATGGTCCGTGACATGCATTGTAACCGACAAATTCCGTTCTGATATCATCAAAATTAAGATTTAAATCTTTTAATCTTTGCCTTAATATCTTGTCCGCCGCTTTGGCTTTGGTTAAAGCTTGAGGCCACGAATAGGTCAATGAACCCGAAGCCATGTAGCCATCGGAATATGAACACGATACTTTATAAAATTCAGTCTCCGGTTTTCCTTTTACACCGTACATTTTCACCCGGTTATTCCCCAAATCTTCAAGCTGAATTGAGGTGAAATCCGCTACACAATCCGGTGTAATGTATTCTGCCGGGTTGCCTATTTCGTAAAGTAATTGTTCGGATACGGTGTGCAAATCCACTCTGCCACCCAAAGATTCGTGCTTGGTAATAATTATTGTTCCGTCGGGAAAAGCTTCCGCAATAGGGAATCCGATATTCGCCATATTTTCAATGCTTTCCCAATCACCCAAAAAATTTCCACCCGATGCTTGAGCTCCGCATTCCAAAATATGACCGGCTACCGTTCCCGCCGATAACAAATCGTAATCGGTTGCAGACCAACCGAACTCATAAATCATCGGTGCAAGTGTTAAACCGGTATCGGTGGTTCTTCCCGTAATTACAATATCGGCTCCTTTTTGCAATGCTTCAACAATCGGGAAAGCGCCGAGATATGCATTGGCACTGAGCATTTTATCTTTGTACGGGGTAAGCGGTTCACCCGTTTCCATGTTGTTTAGTTCCACACCGCTCGCTAAAATTTCATCCAACCGGTCTTTGATGTCGTCTCCGGTTACAACTGCAACTTTTAAGCCGTTTATGCCTAACTTTTCAGCAACAGCCAAAACCGCATTGGCACACGATTTTGGATTAACGCCCCCGCCGTTTGTGATTACTTTAATATTTTTGTCTTTGCAAACGGGTAAAATCCTTTCCATTAAGCCGGGGATATCCCGCGCATAACCGTATTCGGGATTTTTGTTCTTTTGCTTTTGGAGAATAGACATTGTAACTTCTGCCAAATAATCCATCACCAAATAATCCACATCACCGGCGGTCACTTGTTTGTACGGCGCTTCAATCAAATCCCCCCAAAATCCTTGTCCCGACGCAATTCTGATTTTTTCTTTCATAACATTAACTTGCCATATTCTGTTTAAGGAAAATCAAATATATTCAAACAAAGTCAATTGAACAAATTTTCATTTTACACGCGCAATTATTTTTTCTGCAATATCATCCAACTGCTTACTTTCGTTTATATCGAACCAATTAATCCGACCGTCTTTTCTGAACCAAGTGAGTTGTCTTTTCGCGTAGCGGCGGGTATTGCGTTTAATCAACCGGATTGCTTCCTCCAAACCGGTTTCGTTTTTCAAATATGCAATTATTTCCTTGTAGCCGACGGTATTCAATGAATTCAATTTTTCATCGTAGCCCTTTTGCAACAAATTTTTCACTTCTTCAATCAATCCTTGTTCAATCATTTTGTCAACACGTGTTTCAATATTTTTATATAAAATTTCCCGAGGCCAGTTTAAACCGAACTGAAGAAATTCATACCGGGTTTCACGCTTGTATTCTTTTTGAAATTCGGAAATAGATTTGCCCGTTAATTTATAAACTTCCAAAGCACGGATAACCCTTTTCCAGTTTTGAGGAAGTAATTTTGCAGCGGTTTCCGGATCAACTTGCTTTAGTTTTTCATATAAAATTCCGTTCCCGTGCATCCGTTTAAGATTTAACAATTCAATTCTATAACTATCATCAGTGTCGACGGTATCGAATATTCCATCCACAATTGCTTTGATGTATAGACCGGAACCGCCGGCTACAACCGGAATTTTATTTTGTCCGGTAAGCTTATCCAGAATATCCAGAGCTTCCTTTTCGAACCGGCTTACATTATAATCTTCGCCGGGTAAAAGGTTATTGATGAAATAATGTTTAACGGAATTTAATTCTTGCGGACTGGGTTTGGCGGTACCGATATCCAAAAACTCATAAAACTGTCTGCTGTCTGCAGAAATGATTCCGGTTTTGAGTTTCCGGGCGATTTTAATTGCCAGTTCCGTTTTACCCGAGCAAGTAGGACCTACTATTACAATTACTTTTCTTTCCAACCTTCCCTGCCGATAAGTGGGACAAAAGCGAATTGCGGAATTTTTTCCACATCAAATTTATTTTCGTCCAATTTTGTGAGGATAGTTAATGTTTGTGAGACGCGATCGCCAACGGGAATAACAAGTCTGCCCCCAATTGCCAACTGCTTTTTAAGTTTTTCCGGAATTGCCGGACTACCGGCAGTTACAATAATTCCATCGTACGGTGCATATTGTTCCCACCCGATTGTGCCATCGCCAAGTTTCATCAATATTCTCAAGCCCAGTTTGTCGAAAAGTTTCTGCGTACGCAAATAAATTTCGGGTTGACGTTCAATTGTGTAAACTTTCAACCCCATTTCGAGAAGTATCGCGGCTTGATAACCCGAGCCCGTACCTATTTCCAAAACTTTCTGCCCGGGTTTCAATTTAAGTTGTTCGGTCATTACCGCAACGGTGTAAGGTTGCGAAATGGTTTGACCGTACCCGATTGGCAAAGCGATATCTTCATAAGCATGAGGACGAACGGCTTCCGGAACAAACAGATGCCTTTCCACTTTCTCCATTGCGGAAAGTACCGCTTCATCTTTTATTCCTTTCCTTCTTAAGCTGTCAACCAATTCTTTACGTTCGATTTCGTACATACTTTTTCCCGCTTTTTGGCAGTACAAAAATAAAATATTATTTTTTAATTTCAGTTTTTAATCATCCATAATTTTTACAATGGAATCACTCTTCGGTGCCCTTTTGATAATGGTGTTGAGAGTTATAGATGTAACTCTGGGTACCTTCCGCACAATCTTATTGGTTCAGGGGAAAAAATATCATGCCGGAGCAACCGGATTTTTTGAAGTGTTGATATGGCTGTTTGCCATGCGTTTTGTGTTCCAGCATTTGGATAACCTACTTAATATGCTTGGCTATGCTACCGGTTTTGCATTGGGTAATATTTTGGGAATAACACTCGAAGAAAAAGTTGCTTTAGGCTACGTGCAGGTAAATGTTATATCTAAATATTACAATGATAAAATTGCCGATACATTAAGAAAATCAAAGTTCGGCGTTACATTAATTCCGGCGGAAGGGGGTACCGGAGGAATGTCCGTGTTGATTGCCATTATCAGAAGAAAAGATTTAAAGTTAATTAAAAACTTAATTGAATCAATTGACAAAGAAGCATTCATTACCGTACAGCATTCAAGACCTTACAGGGGATTTATTCACGGAGCGAGAAAATAAGTTTGAAAAAAAGAACAAACAATATTATATTACGTGTTCAAAATTTTGTTCTTTTACGGGAAATATGCGGGAGTAGCTCAGTTGGTAGAGCATCACGTTGCCAACGTGATTGTCGCGGGTTCGAGTCCCGTCTCCCGCTCTACTCAAATCCACTGTACGGTGGATTTTATTTTTTGGAGAGTTCATTTAACGGCGGCGTAGCCAAGTGGTCTAAGGCGAAGGTCTGCAAAACCTTTATTCGTCGGTTCGAATCCGACCGCCGCCTCAGCTGATAGACCGATAATACTTTTCAATAAAATCGATTGCATTCCCTATACCGTTTTCAGCACCGATTTTTTCACTTAATCTTTTTGCATTGTTTTCAAGTTCTTTATCGCTCATCAAAATTCCGGCTGTTCCGGTTATCGTTTTTTCATTCAGATTTTTTAACTGCAGCGGCGGAGTTCCGACTTTTAAC
>Ga0256841_1001031_pt1 | contig 25804 bp, 21 predicted proteins | sample 356308metaG_FD_185971 | JGI IMG/M metagenome (GOLD analysis project Ga0256841, IMG submission 185971) | Hydrothermal vent microbial communities from Mid Atlantic Ridge, Atlantic Ocean - 356-308 | ecosystem: Environmental > Aquatic > Marine > Hydrothermal vents | place: Atlantic Ocean: Mid...
AAACTCTCCGCCCATGCCCGGATAGCGTTCTTCCTCTGCAGCGGAAAACAATGACCAGGCATGGGCGCTGCTTGTCGATATCAGCAAGGTCAGGAAAAGCCAGTAAGATTTTCTCATGCTCGGGTGATCTTCCGTTGGCGGAACATTGGGAGCTTCCCGGTTAATGCCCCATGTTCTTGTGTTTCATGTTTTCCATGCTGAAATGCCGCACTTCGGCTTCGATGTCTTTCTTGCTGCCGTCTTCGAATTCCAGGGTAATAGCCATCTTTTCGCCCGCTTTCAACGGCTTCTTGATCATCATCAGCATCAGGTGTAAGCCACCCGGCTGGAGCGTGGTGGTGCTGCCCGGCGCAACGGGAATGTTTTCCACCGGGCGCATGCGCATCACACCATTGTCGTTGATGTGAGTATGCAGTTCGACCATGCCGGTGTTGGCCGATTCGGCGGCTACCAGTTTATGCTCCGTGTCACCGGTGTTCTTCATGCTGAGGAAGCCGGCACTCGTTGTCAGACCCGGAGGAATCTCCCGTGCCCAGGGATCGATTACCTGAATATCATCGGCGGCGGTCCCGGCATAGACCGGGGCGATCAGGGTCAGCCCCAAAATCAGGCCGGGAAGAAAGTGCTTTAACATACGCTGTCTCCATTTCGTTGTGGAAGAACAATGAGTGACCCGATGGTAGCAGTTGTAAAAAACTTGTAAACACGACAAATATCAATCATCGTGGATATTTCCCTGAATCGGCAGCGATCTGTGCCAAATGGCACAGATTATTAACCCGTATATGGTCTCCTCCCATTTTGCAAGCATCTGTGTTGACAAATGACAGGGACAGGATTGCTTCCGTATATCCGGCCTGTTTGGTGGAGCCGATCAATGGACTCCTGGCCTCGATGAAGATACGCGCGTATTGTCCTTGCCGGCACTGCGGTCTTTTCGACCTTCAGGTTAATCAGGTTTTCAATACGCCGGTCTGACCTGTTGTGTCATCTATGGCGACAAATGCTTCGCAATCGTTGGCAGGTTACCTCAATTCAATTATTTCAATTTTCATTTGTTGTTGAGCCTGTGGGATCGTGCGCCGCTCCGTAGGACTCGTCCACAATTCCACAGGCTATATCGACAGCCGTGGCGGCATATCTGGACATCCCTCTTTCCTCATGCCTCCTGATAGGTGGTTTTGTGAGCCAATATCGCCCAGCCCATGCGCGCCATTTTGTTGGCCAGCGCCACCACCGCCTTGTTATGTCCACGTCGTTCGACCAGCCGCTGAATCCAGCGACTCAGGCGATCCTGCTTCCCTGCGGCATGACGCACCACGGCACGCGCACCATGAATCAACAACCCGCGCAGATAACTGTCTCCCCGCTTGCTAATGCCCAATAAAACCTCCTTGCCACCACTACTGTACTGGCGTGGCACCAATCCCAGCGAAGCCGCGACATCCCGTCCGCGCCGGAACGCTTCACCATTGCCTACCTGCGCAAAAAAGACGCTCGACACAACGACCCCAAATCCGGGAATCGTCTGGAGTCGCTGGCAGGCTTCATGCTGGTGGCTGAATTGTGCCATTTCTTCATCGAAGAAATCGATGTGCGCTTCCAGTTCTTCCAGTTGCCCGGAAGCTTGTTTCAGAAAACGCCGGAAGCGGTCACTCAAGCCATTCTCGGCGTCTTCGAGCAACCGGGGCAGGTACCGCTTCAAGGCGGTAATGCCGCGAGGAATTACAATGCCGTACTCACTGAGCAGTCCGCGCAGCTGGTTGCATAAGGCTGTCCGTTCCGCCACACGCCGTGTGCGCAGGCGATGCAGCGCCTGGATGTCCTGTTCTTCGGGAGTTTTGATCGCCACAAAACGCATTTGCGGGCGAACCACCGCTTCGGCTATCGCCTGGGCATCATTGTAGTCATTCTTGTTGCCCCGCAAATAGGCTTTGACATGCTGTGCCGGTATCAATTTCACTTCGTGCCCCAGGGCTTGAAGTTCCCGCGCCCAGTAATGCGCCGTGCCGCAGGCTTCCATGCCAATCAAGCAGGAAGGCAGATTGGCGAAATAGTTCAACATCTGGCGTCGGCTCAGCTGCTTTTTAAGCTGCCTTTGTCCACGCGCATCGCAACCGACAAGATGAAAAACGTTTTTTGCCAAATCCAGTCCAATTGTCGTAATCTTGTTCATGGTCTTCTCCCGTACTTTGTGATGGAAAGTTGAATCTCCCATCATGGCGCATTGTGACGCCGATTCGTAGGATCGGGAGGAGACCATTTCATCGGCATCAATCTATTTCGCGTTCAGCCTGCCTGCCCTTGCCCACGAAACGCGTCTTGATCTCACCTTTTCTTGAAGCTTTGAATACGGCATAGATTGTGCCAAGTTAATATTATCAGTGATCCATGCCAGCAAGGAGCTCATCATAACAGGAAAGATAGTTTTGAATCATGGCATTGAAACTGAATTCCTGTAAAACCCGGTTTCGCCCTCCCTGCCCAAGGATTTTGGCCAATTCCGGTTTCGTCAGCATCTTTATAAGCGCTCTGGCCTGTTCGTCCGGGCTGGAATGAGGAACAAGTATGCCCGCATCATCGGTAACAAGTTCATCCACTCCCGGTATCCGTGTAGCCACTACCGGACATGCACTGGCCATGGACTCCAGCAAAGAAATTGGCAGACCCTCAATAAGTGAAGACAAGGTAAACACGTCAAACAATTGCAGCAATTCCGGAATATCACGCCGCACGCCAAGAAAATGCACATGATTATCGATGGCCAACACCTTTACGAGGCTGCGCATTTCCTTCTCCAAAGGTCCCTCGCCCACAATTAACAATCGGGCTTCAGGAACCTGATCCAGCACAATGGAAAAAGCTCTCAGCAATGTGGCATGATCTTTTGCTTCTGTAAGACTGGCAATAATACCTATGATTTTGCTGGATAACGGCAGATCCAATTCTTCCAGTTTTTCGCGACGCTCAATATTGATGTCATAGGGGGCAGGATCGATACCGTTGTAGATATTTCTTATACGTGAGACGGGAATTCCGATGTCGTGCTCCAGAGAAGGAACAAGATGCTTCGCAACTGTAGTTACAAGCTGCGTCTTCCCTCCCAGCAAGCGTAATGCTACTTTCAAATGTTTCTGCTGAGCCGTCTGAAATTTTTCCAATGAAGTGTGTTCGGTATATATCAGAGGGACTCTGGAAAAAAAAGCTCCCAGCCCGCCGTAAAGCCAGGATACCTGATTGTGTGCATGCACAATTTCATAGCCTTCACGCCGTATCAGCCCACGGATTCTGAAAGGAAGTAAGTAGTCTCTGGATCGCCGCTTCTGAATAACATGTACAGGCACACCAATAGCCTCAAATTCCTTTTGCAGTTTCCCTCCAGACTGAAATACGCATACTCCAGGACGATAGGCTCGGCCAGCCATCATCGCCCGAGACAACTCCAGCAAGAGAGTTTCAATACCCCCCATTTCCAGGGAATAGTTCACAAACAGCAGTCTGTGGGGAATACTGGTCAGATCACGGTTCACAAGTCGATCTCGCCATCGGTAATGTACCAATCTCCACCAGAAAAAATGCTTCCCCAATCCCGCTTCTTGTAAGGATTGGAAAGAATACCGCCCCAACGAGGAGAGGGCCGGGCAATAAAGCCAGCTTGCTTCATATGATCGGTCATACCATCAGAGGATACCAGACCAACATTGATTACCATATGTCCCATGGTTCGCATTCTTCGCCAAAAATGCCGGAATAGCGGCTCCACCCAGCACTCATGTGAAAACCGAAAATCATCCACTAAGACAATCCCATCCCCCAGAGAGAACACCAGAAAAGCAACAAGCCGATCTTCGTCTAGCAAGCAGAACAACCGGTAATCCCTGTACGGGCAATCAGCATACCGCCAACGCACATAGTCTTCTCCATGTACTCCTTGAAACCGGTCTTGCAGGGAATTGACCTGCCATAGTTTTGCCCACTGATCATGAAATTCTTCCATGGATGACAACAACAAAGGTTTTCCCGGCAACGAAACCATTTTCTCCCGAAAATAAAGCCCTGCATCCAGCACCGGGGCGACCGCCGCCGCCCATTTGGGAATATGCCGCCGGGAAAACAATTGTTCGAGCTTCTTTCTGGAACGAATTACACGAGAAAAGCGAATCCCTTCACCAATTTTCTGATATCCCAAGCGCTTAATAACTCCCTGTGCAGCAAGATTCGGAAATCCCAACATGAAGTCCAAATCCTGCTTCCAGGCTTGGTCAACCAAATTGCGTTGTAACGACAAAGCTGGACCAAACACCCGATAGTTTGCATCGATAGCAAAATCAATGGCTACACCTGCGGAAAAACTTTCCCCTTCACAGCTGAAATTTCGGCGCATGGCAGAAGCCATGCCAACAATCTCATTGGTTTCCTCATGAACAGCAAGGCAAGTCAGTGTATCTCCGGCAGGATTCTTCCGATACACCCATTCATATCGCCCTTCAGCGACAAAACGGAGATTATCGTTCCACAGCCGGAGAATCGCCTGTTCATGCTCCGGATTGTCCTGATCGGCCAAAATAATCCTGAATACCACCTTCCCCTCCGAAGGTCTTACTGCGAAAACAGAACTGCCAGGTAGTGCTGGTTTCCTCAGTCGGTTTTTAACAAGTCACCGTCTGCCCCTCTGGTCACCAGCTCCGCAAGGAACTTCAGCAATCGACCAGCAACCACCTGTTGTCCATAGGCATTCAGATGCTTTCCATCATTGGTATATGTGGGAATGAGAGCGGCATATTCACCCCCCAAAATGCTCACTCGATATTCACGACCATCCGGAAAACGTGACTCCCAGTCAGCGATATCCGCCAGATGCCCACTCGCAGCATATCTTGCTCGTATCTTGGCATTATATTCGTTTCGCTTGATGTTCGCCTGATCTCCCCAGACGTCCATCCCAATCAAACGCTTTACATCTGCTTTCCAACTATCGTCGAAGACTCGCAGGGGAATGGTGGAATAAATAAAAACCGTCTTCGGAAATTCTGTCTGCAAACGGGACATTGTATGCGTATAGTCATCTACCAGTATCGAAACATCCGTTTTCTCACCAACATCCACATAGCAGAACTTCAACATGGCCATGTCCGGAACACTGTCTTTCAGGCGTGTCTCCAGAAAGGATTGAAATTCCTTCATTTTGCTCTTTGGATTGCCATTGTGTCCGATGGCAGAATGCAACAGACCAGACCGGGGAACAGGTGTTCCCGGTTTAATCTCCTTTATGTTGAACAGCCCAGACAACCCCATCCGCTGGAGTATCTTATCCATACCTTCAACAATATTGTAACCAACAGACTGATGGGCAAAATAGAAAGTTTTTCCTGAAAGCGCCGCGATTTGCTCTGAAGACAACTGCGGCAACGGCAGACTTTCCTGCCGGCCATTCTTTTCGCTACAGGCAACAAGAACCAGAAACAATATTCCTGGCAGGAAACGACCGATCAAACTCCTATTACTCACATCAGTTTCCTCCCATCAAACATTACACAAGCTTCATAATCCCGACAACAGCAAAGTTGTTGTTCATCGCAACACCCTTGGATACCATGATTATCTAGGATAACAGGAACAGAACCCATGATATCTGATTACAGCATTTGCCTCATGTACCACTGCCTCTATGAAGGAGAGCATGAATATCGAAAACTGCATCCCGATGACAGGCCCTACAGCCTATCTACCAGCCAGTTCCGCAAACAACTCCTGTTGCTGAAAGACAAAGGCATTTTGGTGCTTGATGCACAACAGACAGCCCAAAATCCCCGAGAGGAACTATGCAAGAAACATACTGTACTATTGACTTTCGACGATGGCCACAAGAGTTTTCACCGCCACGCGCTGCCCATACTCGCCGAGTACGGGCACACTTCTTTCATGTTTCTCACCACCGACAAAATCGGCACCGACGCAAATTTCCTGAATTGGAAGGAAGTGAGCGAACTACACGCTAACGGGCATGTAATGGGGGGCCACGGCAGCAGCCATCGTTTTCTGGATGAAATAAATAGCACCGAAGCAGAAAAAGAAATGCGAGTTTCCAGGGAACTCATCGAAATCCACACGGAATCCCCATGCACCACCATGTCTTTCCCTGGTGGCAGATACAATTCCAACAATCTGGCCATAGCAGGAAAGCTCGGTTACGAAACCCTGTTTACATCAGAAATTCGTGGACCGCTGTTCCAGCACAATCCTATGCTTATCGGTCGTTATGCCATACGCCATAACGTGAGCATGGAGGAATTTTCCCGCATGATTTCCGGAGACCGCCACTACGCCATTCGAAAGCGCGGTGTACAAATCGCTAAAAAAGGACTACGCAGAATGCTGGGGAATAAAGGCTATCATCGTCTCTACCAAAAACTGGCCAAGCGGGACTGAGCGTATCCCTCAAGCGCTTCAATCGACGAGATTTTGCAAATACCAAACTGCCGCCTGATCCAATCCGGCTTCCACCGAGAACTCCGGCGCATACCCCAGCAACTCCCTCGATTTGCTGATATCCGCCAGGGAGTGCTTCACGTCCCCAACCCGAAAATCCCGGTAAACAGGCTGGGTGTCCGCCGCTGCCGGGTATTTGGCAACAACCCGTTCCCGAATCAGCCCAAACAATTCATTCAGTGAAGTACGTTCACCATAAGCTACATTATAGACCTGATCCAGGGCAGCATCGTCCTGTGCTGCCGCCGCAAGCAGATTCGCCTGCACACAGTTGTCGATATAACAGAAATCCCGACTGGTACTGCCATCGCCATTGATATACAAGGGCTCTCCCTTTATCAGAGCTGCAAACCACTTGGGTATCACCGCCGCATAAGCGCCATCTGGATCCTGACGTCTGCCAAAGATATTGAAATAACGCAGGCCGATGGTCTTGAAACCATAGGTGCGGGCAAATACCCGCGCATAAAGTTCGTTTACCAGCTTGGTGACCGCATAGGGCGAAAGCGGATTACCGATCTTGTCCTCCACCTTGGGCAGATCCGGATGATCGCCATAGGTGGAGCTGGAAGCTGCATAGACAAAACGTTTTACCCCCGCATCCCTGGCGGCAATGAGCATGTTGAGAAAGCCATCGATATTGTTCTCATTGGTCAACGCCGGATCTTCCACTGAACGGGGCACGGAGCCCAGTGCGGCTTCATGCAGCACATAATCCACGCCGGAGCAGGCTCTTGCACAGTCTTCCGGGTTGCGGATATCTCCCTGGATAAAGCGGAAATTGTTCCATTGCGCCTCATCAACCAGCCCCTTCACTTCATCCAGGTTGTGCTCGAAGCCCGTGGAAAAGTTATCCAGACCAATGACCTTCTGATCCAGTTTGAGCAAGGTTTCCAGCAGATTGGAACCGATGAAGCCCGCGACGCCGGTAATCAGCCAGACAGCCGGCGCCTGCCTGAGTCGCTCCTGAAGAGCTGCATAGGAACTGTTGCTGCGACCGCCCATGCTCAAAGCCGCCAGAAAGTGGTTTGTGCAGGTATGTCATCAGGGGCCAGCATGGACTTTACATCCAGCAGACAGCCATCATCTGACAGCATGTCCAGAAACGCCTGGGCCGGCATGTCGCGGAACTTCTCATGAGGCACGGCAATGATCAGAGCGCCCAGATTCCTGAAATCGGAAAGCTCGGCCATGGGCTTGCCCATATAGGCTTCGGCTTCTTTTCTGTCAGCCACGGGGTCATGCACAATGGGCTCGATACCATACTCCTCAAGTTCACTGATGATATCCACCACCTTGGAATTGCGCAGATCAGGACAGTCTTCCTTGAAGGTCAGCCCGAGAATGCCCACCTTGCTCACTCCGGGCTGATGATTGTTGGACAGCAGCAGTTTCACCGCTTTCTCCGCCACGAACTTGCCCATGTTGTCATTGATGCGCCGCCCAGCCAGGATCACCTGGGGGTTGTAACCCACTGCTTCTGCCTTGTGGGTCAGATAATAAGGATCAACGCCAATACAATGGCCTCCCACCAGTCCGGGGCGGAAAGGCAGGAAATTCCATTTGGAACCAGCAGCTTCGAGAACATGCAGGGTATCGATACCAAGGCGGTCGAAAATGATGGCCAGTTCATTGATTAGGGCGATATTCAGATCCCGCTGGGTGTTCTCGATCACCTTGGCCGCTTCCGCTTCCTTGATCGAGGCCGCCCGGAACACCCCCGCCTCAATCACCGATTCATACAACGAGGCCACCGCTTCCAGGCACTCCCCATCATCACCGGAAACCACTTTCACGATGCGCGTCAGGGTATGCACCTTGTCACCAGGATTGATACGCTCGGGAGAATAACCCACATGGAAATCCTGCTTCCAGGTCAAACCCGATTCCTGCTCCAGGATGGGCACACAGATCTCTTCCGTCAATCCCGGATAAACCGTGGACTCGAACACCACGGTCGCACCTTTCTTCATTACCTGTCCGGCTGTGCGCGTTGCCCCTACCAAAGGGGAAAGATCCGGCTGATTGGCTTCATCGATAGGCGTGGGTACGGCCACGATGAGAAAGTCAGCCTCTGCCAGGTCCCGGGCATTGGTAGTAAAAGACAACTTGCCGGCTGCGGCAAACGCCTCGTTCTCCACTTCCCCGGTCGGATCCATGCCATCGCGATAGCAGGCGATAACCTCTTCCTTCAGATCCAGCCCGATGGTCTTGTATTTTTTCCCGAATTCGATCGCCAGAGGCAGGCCCACATAACCCAGCCCCACTACGCCGATAACAGATGAAGAATTCACGTTCATTGATATTGATTCCTTTTCTTGATTTCATCTTGCGTCCGGATCCTTCCCGCAGACCGGCGCGCCAAGGGCTAATTGTATCTCAGGTACAGGGGCGGCCTCCAACCTGAATCTGCCCCTTTACCGGAAAACACGGAAAAAGCACCTGCCTGTTCCCATCCTGAAGAACACTACACAAAGCCGTAAGCAGGAGACTTTCAGGATTCCTCACATTTCAGCAATTGCTTCAAGGCGATCTCGCAAAAGAAAAGACGATTTCCTCTTTGCTCATGCCATCCATGTCACAGGCTGGCGGATACCGGGCAACCGGGAAAAACAGGTGCGCCTGGCCTGATCGAGAAATTCCCGCATGTATGCCTGCTCTTCATCCTCTCTTCTGACCACCGCATACAGCGTTCCCCATACGCCCCGCCTGCCCAGCCGAAGGGTTGCCAACTGCTCTCCCCCAAGATATTCCTGCACAGCCCAACCTGGCAATACAGCCACTCCCCGCCCGCTGGCCACCAGCTGTATGACCAAAGGCGTCAGTTCCACATGGCGTATTTCCGCAGGATGAACCCGCGCGGGATGCAGAAAACGGGAAAACACATCCAGGCGTCCAGGCTCTACCGGATAGGTAATCAGGGTTTCGGTTTCCAGATCCCCGGGTTGGATACTGCTCTTGCTGGCCAGCGGGTGATTCGCTGCCACCACAAGCAGCGACTCATAACTGAAAAGAGGTTGAAAATGCAGGGCGGGGTGCGGATGCCGATCCGAGCTGATCACCAGATCAACACGACCGGAATGCAAGGCCGGCAGCGGCTGGAAACTGTGCGCCTGGGTGAGATCCAGCTCAACCTCCGGCCAGGATTCCCGATAGGCATCCAGGGCAGGCATCAGCCACTGAAAACAACTGTGGCATTCAATGGCAATATGCAGGCGCCCGCTCCGGCCCCTGCCCATGTGCTCCAAAGCCAGTTCACAATCTTCCAGTTGGGGCAGCACCTGTTTTGCCAGCCTCAGCAACCGCTCTCCTGCCGGGGTCAGCTGCAGAGGGCGACTCTTGCGCCGAAACAGAGAAACCTGAAAATGCTGTTCCAGACCCCTGATCTGATGTGACAGAGCGGACTGGGTGAGATGCAGGCGCTGTGCTGCCGCGGTCAGACTGCCACTATCCGCCAGGGCAAGAATGGCGCGTAAGTGAGACAAGCGCATATACATGAAATTTTCTCATGTTTAATTGATTATTCATCAATTGTACTTCAGATACCACTGCAACAGAATAACGCCTTTTCCACAGCTTTCCGAAAACACATCATGACGCTACTACATAATCTCGGCTTTCCGCGCATCGGCGCCCAACGTGAACTCAAGTTCGCCCTGGAACGATACTGGCGTGGTGAAGACAGTCTTGCGAAACTGGAATCAAGCACCGCCGACCTACGTGCAAGACACTGGCAACAACAGCAGGCTGCCGGCATGAATTTATTGCCTGTCAATGACTTCTCCCTGTATGACCAGATACTGGATCACAGCCTGTTGCTCGGAGCCATCCCATCCCGTTTTGGTGACCTTTCCGGCCATAGCCATGCCGATGCCGCCTTTTGCATCGCAAGGGGAAAAGATGCGCAAGGCCGTCCCGTGGCCGCCGGAGAAATGACCAAGTGGTTCGATACCAACTATCATTTCATCGTGCCGGAACTAAGGCGTGAGCAGCATTTTCAACTGGGCAGCAACAAACTGTTCGATGAAATCAGACAAGCCAGATCCCTTGGGCATGCGGCGATCAAGCCGGTTTTGCCCGGCCCCCTCACATGGCTATGGCTAAGCAAGGCGGAGGACGAAGAGTTCGACCGTCTGGAACTGCTGGACAGCTTGCTTCCCGTCTATGCGGAAATTCTCCAAAGAATAGCCGACCTGGGAGTGGAATGGGTGCAGATGGATGAACCCATACTGAGCCTGGATTTGCCCCTGCCGTGGAAACAGGCTTTTGAAAGCGCCTACAGCCGTCTTCACTCAAGCCCGGCAAAACTGTTGCTGGCCACCTATTTTGGCCCTCTTCTGGACAATCTGCACCTGGCCGCCCGATTGCCCGTGGATGGCTTGCATGTTGACGCGGTACGCGGCGCCGACGAAATCACGGCTCTCGCTGATCATCTACCCACATACAAAATCCTGTCCCTGGGAATCATCGATGGGCGCAATATCTGGCGCGCCGATCTGGGCCAACTGCTTGCCCGGCTGACTCCACTCCAGCAGCGACTCGGAGAACGCCTGTGGCTGGCGCCTTCTTGCTCCCTGCTGCATGTGCCCGTGGATCTCCATGCAGAACCCGCACTGGACGACGAATTGAAAAGCTGGCTGTCATTCGCGCTGCAAAAACTGGAAGAGCTTAACCTGCTGAAACAGGTTCTGGGATCTGAAGACCATCAACGTGAAGAATTGCTCGCGGACAACCTGCGTATCTGTGACAGCCGCAAGCATTCCAGCCGGGTGTGCAACCCGGCAGTGCAGGAACGCATGCAATCTCTCGACACAAGAGCAAGCATACGCAACAGCAGTTATGATCAACGTCGTCCGCGACAGGTCAGCCTGCCTTTGTTCCCCACAACCACCATCGGCTCTTTTCCCCAGACGGCAGAAATCCGCCAGGCCCGCCTTGCCCATCGCCAGGGCAGACTTACGGATGCCGAATACAAAACCCTGATGCGCAAACAGATACAAGAGGCCGTTCAGATACAGGAGCAACTGGGTCTGGACGTACTCGTACACGGAGAAGCCGAGCGCAACGACATGGTGGAATATTTTGCCGAACAGCTGGAAGGTTTTGCCCTGACCCGCCACGGCTGGGTACAGTCCTATGGTTCCCGCTGCGTAAAACCGCCAATTCTGTTTGGCGATGCAAGCCGTCCGGCGCCCTTGACTGTGGAATGGTCGGCCTATGCCCGGTCACTGACCTCCCTTCCCATGAAAGGCATGCTCACCGGGCCTGTCACCATCCTCAATTGGTCCTTTGTGCGCGATGATCAGCCTCGCGCCACCACCTGCAAACAACTGGCGCTGGCTCTGCGGGACGAAGTGCGGGATCTTGAAAAAGCAGGCATAAATGTTATCCAGATCGACGAAGCCGCACTGCGGGAAGGCCTGCCCTTGCGCCGCTCGGACTGGCAGGGTTATCTGGACTGGGCGGTGGAATCGTTTCGCATCACCGCCGGCGCGGCGCAGGACAGCACCCAGATTCATACCCACATGTGCTATTCGGAATTCAACGATATCATGCCGGCGATTGCCGCCATGGACGCAGATGTAATCACCATCGAAACCTCGCGCTCTCGCATGGAACTGCTGGATGCATTTCGTGACTTTGAATACCCGGCGGAAATCGGCCCCGGCGTGTATGACATTCACTCCGCCAATATTCCGGAAGCAGACGACATGTTGCAGCTTCTGGAGAAAGCGCTTGAGCGCATTCCTGCCGAACGACTGTGGGTGAATCCCGACTGTGGTCTCAAAACCAGGAGCTGGCAGGAAGTCAAGCCGGCGCTGGAGAACATGCTGCAAGCTGCCCGGCAACTGCGGAAGCAATATGAACAGAACATCCCTGTCAGCGCATGATCTCCATGCCGCTCAGACGGAGACATCAGGATCCTAGCCCGCATGTTGCACCGGAATCCGGAATTTTCCCGGAGAGATTTTTGCCCAGATTGTTCGAACGGACAAAAGCCGATGTTATTCATCGGCTTGCAGTGCGTTCGGGCAAGCTGGGTGAAAAGATCCCGGGAAAAACCGGATAGCATGACAGCTACGAACTGTATCCAGCATAATCGTCACGCAACAGGCTGTAATTCAGGGTAAAAAACCCACATTTTGCGCGTTCTGGTGAAATATGCGGGCTAGCGGGCGAGCAACTGCCTCACCCTGGGCACATGGCGCCGGCTGACTTCCAGCCGGTCGTCGATGTCCACAAAACCGATTTCCACCCCGCCTTCCGGTTGTTTGTGCAAGGCCGAGACCAGATGAGGACGAACCAGGGTGCTGCGGTGGATGCGCAGCAAGTCGTCAGGGAAACGCTTTTCCAGTGAAACCAGGGAGTCCTCCAGCAATGCTTCTCCATTGCGATGTCTGGCCACTACATACTTGCTGTCGGCACGAAAATAATACACATCGGACAGGGGAATACGCTGCACGCCACCGCGGTATTTACTGGTAATCCATTGCTCCGACACCTCTTCCCGTTGCAACAGGGGGCGAGTCAGGCGCGTAACCTTTTCCAGGGCTGCGGCCAGCTTTTCCCTGCGTATGGGCTTGAGCAGATAATCCACGGCATGTACTTCAAAAGCATCCAGCGCATGCTCGCTGTATGCGGTGGTAAACACAATGGCAGGTGGCAACTCCTGACGGACGATCCGTGCGGCGGCATCCAGGCCATCCATGCCGGGCATGTGAATGTCCATGAATACCAGATCGATCTCCTGCTGCTTGCAGAGCTGAACCGCCTGCTCGCCGTTTTCCGCTTCCCATATACACTTTGGATCGATCCCAAGCTCCTGCAGCAGCGTATAAAGACGCTGACGGGCCAGCCTTTCGTCATCAACGATGAGAATTTTCATTTTTCCTGTGCTCCCTGATCGGAAACCAGATACGAACCTGATATCGGTCTTCCACCATCCCGGTATGCATACCTGCCTCTTTGCCAAAACGCATTTCCAGGCGCTGGCGGATATTTTCCAGCGCCATATGATTCCCCTGCCGATGCGAAGCATGGCTTGTGTCCGCCAGGGTATTGCTCACGGTCAGGGCCACGACATCATTGCGGTAGCGGCCAAAGATGCAGATTTCCCCCCCGTGTACAGCTGGTTCGATACCATGATAGACCGCATTTTCCACCAGCGGCTGCAACAGCAACGCCGGCATGGGCGCATCATCCGGCAACGCATCCAGGCTCCAGACGACATGCAGTCGCTGTCCCAGACGCTGTTGCTCCACAGTCAGGTACTGGCGGGCAAGCTCCAGCTCTCGTCCCACACTGGACATCCGGCTCTCCTCCCCAAGACTGGCGCGAAACAAATCTGCCAGATCCTGCAGGACATCTTCCGCCTTGCGCGGGTCCTCGGCAATCAGGCCGATTACCGTGTTCAGACTGTTGAACAGGAAATGTGGACGGATGCGCGCCTGCAGCGCCTCGAAACGGGCCCGGCTTTCCGCCAGTTCTTTCTGCTGCTGCTGGTGATTCTCATACAGATAACGCAGGATCAGCGCGCCCAGAATGCCGCTGATGCCCAGGGTGCGGATCAGCAGATCATCCGGAAATACGCCGGCCAGATATTCCAGGGGGATCAGATAGCCGGTCATGAGACTGACCAGCAAAGCCGCCAGCATGATCAGCAGCCAGGCAACCAGTCCGGCCCTGGCATGCGTCAATCTGCCCAGCCAGCGTCGCAGCAGGCAGATGAATGCCGCAGCCATCAGTCCGATCCACTGTACATACAGGGCGCCGATACTGAAGTTTCCCCAGAAGGCATGCAAATGATCCGTCGCCGCCAGAGAGAGCACCATGGCCAGCACGGTGGCGCTCACCACTACAGTGAAGATGGTGCGCACCCCGCAAAAATCCGGCAGAAAACTCTGCTCTGTGCTGTATTCGCCCTGTGCCATGATCAGTACAGTATAATAGCTGCCCATTCACAACGGTATGCACTCATCCGCACAATGACAGACAAGAAACTCTGGGCCGGGCGCTTCAATCAGCCCACTGACGCCTTTGTCGAAGCCTTTACTGCTTCAGTAGAGTTCGACCGCCGCCTTGCCAGCTATGACATCCAGGGCTCCATTGCTCACGCAAGGATGCTCGCCAGCCAAGGCATACTCACGGATGCGGAAAAGGACAGCATACTCGCGGGGCTGGAACGCATCCGCGAGCGCATTGCCAATGATGATTTTCCCTGGTCCGTGTCCCTGGAAGATGTGCACATGAATATCGAGGCGGCTCTTACTGAAGACATAGGTGATGCGGGAAAGAAACTGCATACCGGTCGCTCGCGCAACGACCAGGTGGCCACGGACGTGCGTCTGTGGTTACGCGATGAGATCATCGCCATCCAGAACGAGATCCGCCGTTTTCAGTCCGCCCTGCTGAACCTGGCCGAACGTGAAGCCGAAACCGTGCTCCCAGGCTTTACCCACCTGCAGACCGCCCAGCCGGTTACCTTTGGTCATCACATGCTCGCCTGGTTCGAGATGTTGAACCGGGATCATGGGCGTTTTGCCGATTGCATGCAACGCATGAACGAATCGCCTCTCGGGGCCGCAGCCCTGGCCGGAACCACCTACCCCATAGATCGGGAATACAGCGCCCGGCTGCTGAGCTTCGACCGCCCCTGCGCCAATTCCCTGGACGCAGTCAGCGACCGGGATTTCGCCATCGAATTCAGCGCCGCCGCCAGCATTCTGATGATGCATCTGTCACGCATGTCCGAGGAGCTGATCATCTGGTCCTCGGCCCAGTTCGGCTTCATCACCCTGTCTGACAGTTTCTGCACCGGCTCCTCCATCATGCCACAAAAGAAAAACCCCGACGTGCCGGAACTGGTGCGCGGCAAGAGCGGGCGCGTCTTCGGTCACCTCATGGGTCTGCTCACCCTGATGAAGTCCCAGCCCCTGGCCTACAACAAGGACAACCAGGAAGACAAGGAACCTCTGTTCGACACGGTGGACAATCTCAAGGGCTGCCTCAAGGTATTCGCCGACATGGTGCCGGAAATCACCTGTAACGCCGAGGCCATGCGCCAGGCGGCCCTGAAGGGATTCGCCACCGCCACGGATCTGGCGGATTATCTTGTGCGCAAGGGCATCCCCTTCCGCGATGCCCACGAGGTCGTGGGCAAGGCCGTGGCCTTGTGTGTGGAACGCAGTTGTGATCTGGCCGATCTGTCCCTGGAAGAACTGCGCAGCTTCAGCCGCGCCATCGACCAGGACGTGTTTGATTATCTCACGCTGGAAGGCTCCGTCGCCGCCCGAAATCACCTTGGCGGCACTGCGCCAGAGCAGGTTCGCAAGGCCATCACCCAGGCCAGAACCAAGATGACATGAGCAACAGTGTCCGCGTCAGCGCCACCTTCTCCTTCCGTGGCAAAACCCTGCATCCGGAAATGCGTCTGGATCTGGATCAATTGCTGGCGCATGATGGTCGGCCAGACGACATCCATGCCATGCTCGCCACAGTTAACGATATTGATCACTATTCCTACGAATATGAAATGCTTCAGGCCGAACCTCTGGTATTCGATGAGCCCAGGGGGTTGGCAAGTGATTTCGTGAAAAACGGCCAGATGGACTGGGCCGGCCTGAGTGCCGCATGGAGCGAACAGCGACTGCTCGAAGAACTCAGCGACATTGCCCGCAGACATATGGATATAGATTCCCTGAAAGACCTGCCCGGCCTTCAGGCAACCCTCATGGAAGCATACCTGGCAGGGCAAAAACACAGCCTCGCTTCGGAATAAGCCCTTCACCTCTTTAGCCCGAATATTGCACCGGAATCCGGAATTTTCCCGGAGAGATTTTTGCCCAGATTGTTCGGGCGGACAAAAGCCGATGTCATTCATCGACTTGCAGGGCGTTCGGGCAAGCTGGGTGAAAAGATCCCGGGAAAAACCGGATAGCATGACAGGTACAAACTGTATCCAGCATACTCGTCATGCAACATGCTGTAATTCATGGCAAAAAACCCACATTTAGCGCGTTCTGGTGCAATATTCGGGTTAGGGGTTTTCTCGACAAACCTGAGAGATCAGGCAGCGCCCTGCTCCCGCGGCATACGACCACCAGGGATGGTGGAAGTGCCGAAAACGCAGGAGCAGTTTTCGGCCCGTACATCCTGTACATCGCCGCTCCTGCGCATCCCTGCGCCCGCGGCATACCGTACATCCTGTACATCGCCGCTCCTGCGCATCCCTGCGCCCGCGGCATACCGTACATCCTGTACATCGCCGCTCCTGCGCATCCCTGCGCCCGCGGCATACCGTACATCCTGTACATAAAAAAAGGCGCCCGAAGGCGCCTTTGTGCTTAGACATCCCGTCGTAATCCAAATTAGAGGATGTAGGCTCGCTCGTCGTGTTGAGAAAGATCCAAACCTTCCACTTCCTCTTCCTCGCTGACTCGCAAACCAATGACAACCTTGATTACCAACAATATGATGCTGGTCATCACTGCAGTATAGACAAATGTGGCACCAACGCCCAAGGCCTGTACCGCAACCTGGCCGGCAATGCTGTCGATACCATCACCAAACCCAGCTCCACCCAGGCTCGGCGCACAGAACACGCCAGTCAGGATCGCACCGGTGATTCCACCAATACCATGCACGCCAAAAGCATCCAGGGAATCATCAAGACCGAGAGCAGGCTTGATTTTGGCGACAAAGATGAAACATGCCAAACCAGCCGCAGCGCCAATCGCCAGGGCGCCCATGGGACCAGCAGAGCCGGAAGCCGGTGTGATCGCCACCAGACCGGCCACTGCGCCGGAAGCAATGCCCAATGCGCTAGGCTTGCCGTGGGTGAACCATTCCGCCAACATCCAGGTAACAGCTGCCATAGCCGTAGCAATCTGGGTGACGGCCATGGCCATGCCAGCGGTACCGTCCGCAGCCAGCTCGGATCCGGCATTGAAACCAAACCATCCTACCCAAAGCATGGCGGCCCCCATAAGGGTAAACATCAGATTATGTGGAGGCATGGCGGTACGCGGAAAACCTTTGCGCTTGCCCAGGATAATGGCCGCCATCAAGCCAGCTACACCGGCATTGATGTGCACTACAGTACCCCCGGCAAAATCGAGAATACCCTTGCCGCCGAGCCAGCCACCGTCACCCCATACCCAATGGGTGATAGGAGCATAGACCAGTACCAACCAAAGTATGCTGAACCAGAGCATGGAAGAAAATTTCATTCGCTCTGCGAAAGCCCCTACGATGAGCGCGGGCGTAATGATGGCAAAGGTCATCTGGAAGACCATAAACACGGTTTCCGGAATAGATCCGGAAAGCGAATCTACCGTCAGGCCATTGAGGAATATCTTGTCCAGACCACCCCACCAGCTCCCGGCTCCACCAAAAGCAATACTGTAACCAATGATGGCCCACAATACGGTCATCACCGCAGTAATACTGAAACACTGCATCATCACGGACAAGCCATTCTTGGCCCGCACCATGCCAGCGTAGAACAGGCTCAAACCGGGAATGGTCATGAATAGCACCAGCGCGGTTGCGGTCAGCATCCAGGCTGTGTCACCGGAACTCAACTTGTCCTCTGCAGAAGCCAAGGCAGGCATCAGCGCCAGCAACGGCAGCAGAAACCGCCATGCTCGTTGTTTAATGAATTTATTATTCACAATTTACTCCTCCTGTTAATCAGAGTGCTTCTTTACCGGTCTCACCGGTACGAATGCGGATGGTCTGTTCAACATCGCTGACAAAGATCTTGCCATCGCCGATCTTGCCGGTGCGAGCCGCATTGGTGATTGCCTCGATGACACTGTCCACCTGATCCGCGCTCACTGCGGCTTCCAGCTTGATCTTGGGCAGGAAGTCCACCACATACTCAGCGCCACGATACAGTTCGGTATGACCTTTTTGACGACCAAAACCTTTTACTTCCGTGACGGTGATACCCGCTACGCCGATCTCGGACAGTGCCTCACGCACATCGTCCAGCTTGAACGGCTTGATGATTGCTGTTACCAGTTTCATGTTCTTTCCTCTGTGTTCTTAGAAGGATTTGGCCCAGGAAATGACAAATTTGGTGTCATCACTGCCGGATTCTTCCTGCGCCTTGGAAACGGTCATGGTGAAATCACCCCAGTCGCCAGCGCTCTTGGTTACATCGATCTGACCGTGGGTGTAATCCACGTCACCAAATGCCTTGCTGGTATCGAAATCATAGTGACCGATGGTTGCGCCAATGCTCCAGGTTTCCGCAACGTCAAAGCTGGCTGACAGATGGTAATAGAGATCCCCATCGGAAAACGCTGCGTCACTGTCCGCCTGTCCGTTCAGGGTGTAGGCAATTCCCGCTTCAAGGAATTTCCAGGAACCGGTGAGACTCAGTTCGGTAAAATCGGAATCCTCATAACCCGAGGTCGGATAGTAGTAATAGATCAGGCCGACGTCATAGCCAAAATCGCCGATCTCATTGGCAAAACCACCATAGAAATCCACTTCAGCGCCAGAGCCATCGCCCCAGTCGATGTTGGAAGCCCAGGTGCCCAGGTAAAAACCACTGTCATGACTCCAGTCGATGCCACCGGAAACCGCAGCATCATCGCCCGTCTGGGAAGCGCCACGCCACAGGTAGTTGCTGGTGACGCCAATGTTGGCAGTAAGTTCCGCCTGTGCCACGGAAGTTGCGCCCAGAACGATGGCACCGCAGGCGATGGCCAGTTTTTTCATCTTCATATGCATTTACTCCAATTGTGTTGTCTCTTGAATAAAAAGGTGAACTTCTAACAACCTGGGGGCAATGAATGCATATTTCGTGCCATAAGAATAAAGCAACGATAAAACAATAAGTTGAAACACTACCCCAGGAATATCCGCCCCTTATTCGCCCTCCTTTGCACCAATATGGCGCATGCCGCCCCAATATCCGGCAGCGGCTATGGCCCAAAGCTGGACAAATGAATCACCCATGGTTTAGGCTGTTTTCCTGTTTTCCGTTCTGGCGGCTCAAAATGATTGATCCAAAAATTCTTGACGATATTTCCAGCAAGGTCGCCCAGACTCTTCCCGGAGGGCTGCAGGCCATGCAGAACGATTTGCAGCGCAATCTGCGCAGCGGCCTGGAAAGCGCCCTGGCGCGACTCAATCTGGTCACCCGGGAAGAATTCGACGTACAGGCCGCGGTGCTTGCCCGCACCCGGGAAAAACTCGAAGCACTGGAAAAACAGGTCGCTGAACTGGAAAAGGCGTTGAACAACTCCTGATCCCGGACAGACCACTACCGGGACAGACAACCAGGGAAGGTTATGTCGCTAGCAACTACTTACTGTCGCGCCAGTGTCGGCATCGAGGCTCCGCTGGTCACGGTGGAAGTTCATCTGGCCAACGGCCTGCCGGCTTTTACCATTGTCGGCCTGCCGGAAAAAGCCGTGCAGGAAAGCCGCGACCGGGTGCGCAGCGCCCTGATCAACGCCGGTTACGAATTCCCCGCCCGGCGCATCACCGTGAATCTGGCTCCCGCCGACCTGCCCAAGGAAGGCGGACGTTTCGATCTGCCCATCGCCATCGGCATACTCAGCGCCTCCGGGCAGATTCCTGCTGAAGTCCTGCGCCACTGTGAGTTCATTGGCGAACTGAATCTGTCCGGCGATGTACGCCCGGTCACCGGCATTCTGCCCGCTACGCTGGCAGCGAGAAAAAGCGGACGCCAGCTTTTCATCCCCCGGGCCAATCTCGAAGAAGCCAGTCTGGCCGAAGGAATCGACCTGTTCCCGGTAGAACATCTGCTGCAATTGAGCAATCACCTGTCCGGCCAGACCCCCATTCAGCCACAGTGCCAGCCCCCGGACAAAAACGCGCATCCCCGGCAACTGCCGGATCTGGCCGAAGTGAAAGGACAGGCCCAGGCCAAGCGCGCCCTGGAAATCGCCGCCGCCGGAGCGCACAACCTGTTGTTCAGCGGGCCACCCGGCAGCGGCAAATCCATGCTCGCGGCGCGCCTGCCCGGAATACTGCCCCCCATGACCGACGAACAGGCGCTGGAGCATGCCATGGTGCAATCCATCAGCGGTCAGCCATTCGACCCCGCGCGCTGGAAGGAACGCCAGATCCGGGCGCCCCATCATACGGCTTCTGCGGTGGCGCTGGTGGGGGGCGGCAGCAATCCCAGGCCAGGAGAGATTTCATTGGCGCACCACAGCATTCTGTTCCTCGATGAAGTGGCCGAGTTTCCCCGAAATGTCCTGGATGTATTGCGTGAACCCATGGAAACCGGGTACATCAACATTTCCCGCGCCAGCCGCAGCGCCCGTTTCCCGGCCCGGTTTCAACTGGTCGCCGCCATGAACCCCTGTCCCTGCGGTCACCTGGGTGATCCTCTCAAGGCCTGCCGCTGCACCGCTGAACAGGTGGCCCGTTATCAGGGGCGCATTTCCGGCCCCCTGCTGGATCGCATCGACCTGCAAGTGCAGGTGCCGGCCCAGCGCGCGGAAACCCTGCTTGCTGCAAACCATCAGGAAACAACCAGTGCCGAGGTACGGGAACGGGTCATCGCCGCCCATCAACGCCAGCTGGAACGCCAGGGCTGCAGCAACGCTCAACTGCAGAACAGCCACCTGGAGGAATACTGCCGGCTGGATGAGGACAGCCGCAACCTGCTCCTGGGCGCCATGAACAAGCTGGGCCTGTCCGCCCGCGCCTATCACCGCATCCTGCGCGTGGCGCGCAGCATTGCCGATCTGGAAGGAAAAACCGATATTCTGCTGCCTCATGTCACCGAAGCCATTGGCTACCGGCGCATGGACAAGGCCCGCTGAATACGGGTTGGGGGTTATGGGCGTCTCGAATAATCGGGATGCCCGCGTGGGACAGGGATGTCCCACCATTTTCAATCACCACAAGTGATTGAAAATGTGAGCAAAGAGGAAATCGCATTTTCTCTTTGCGACGGGAAAAATTCCATGGAAGGAATTTTTCGAGGTTCCCTTATACTATTAACCGGATTAACCCGATACCAATCTATGGCTCCCCATGACAAGCATGAAAGCACTGGTAAAGAAACACGCCGAAGAAGGCCTGTGGCTGGAAGAGGTGCCCATACCCGAACCCGGCAACAACGATGTCCTGATCAAGATCCAGAAAACCGCCATCTGCGGCACCGACATCCATATCTACAACTGGGATCAGTGGGCGCAAAAGACCATCCCCGTACCCATGACCATCGGCCACGAGTTTGCCGGCACCATCGTCGAGCTGGGAGCCAATGTGGAAGGCCTGGCAGTGGGCGACCTGGTGTCCGGGGAAGGGCATATCGTCTGTGAGCGCTGCCGTAACTGCCTGGCCGGGCGCCGTCACCTGTGTCCCAACACCATCGGCGTGGGCGTCAACCGCACCGGCTGCTTTGCCGAGTATCTGGCCATTCCTGCGAAAAACGTATATCGCCCCAACACCCCGATTCCACCAGACGTGCTGGCCTGTTTCGATCCTTACGGCAATGCCGTGCATACCGCCCTGTCCTTCAACATGGTGGGCGAAGACGTACTCATCACCGGCGCCGGGCCCATCGGCATCATGGCCGCCATGGTGGCGGCGCATTGCGGGGCGCGCAACATCGTCATCACGGATCTGAATGAATACCGCCTGAACCTGGCGCGCACCATCGTGCCCAAGGCCATCCCCATCAATGTGGGCAAGGAAACCATCACCCGCGAGATGATGCGCGCCCTGGGAATACTGGAAGGCTTCGACGTGGGCCTGGAAATGTCCGGCGCTCCCGAAGCTTTCCGTGAGATGCTCTCCAAAATGATCAACGGCGGCAGTATCGCCATGCTCGGCATCATGCCCAACGGCACGGGCATCAACTGGGACGATGTGGTATTCAAGGGGCTGCATATCAAGGGTATCTATGGCCGTGAAATCTTCGAAACCTGGTACAAGGGCACCATGATGTACCAGAGCGGCCTGCCCCTGGAAAAGATCATCACCCATCGTTTTCACTACAGTGATTTTCAGCAGGGCTTCGATGTGATGCGCTCCGGCGAATCCGGCAAGGTCGTGCTGTCCTGGGAGTAAGCTCATGAGTTACGCATCAGCAAAAGAAGGTTTGCAGCGGGAACTGGAAGAAATCCGTGAGGCCGGCCTGTGGAAGGAAGAACGCCGTATCGCTTCCGCCCAGCAGAATGACATTCTGCTCGCGGATGGCCGGGAAGTGGTCAACATGTGCGCCAACAACTATCTGGGCCTGGCCAACCACCCGGATCTGATTGCCGCGGCGCGGGACAGTTTCGATCAATGGGGGTTTGGCCTGTCATCGGTGCGCTTCATCTGCGGCACCCAGAACATCCACAAGGAGCTGGAGCAGAAAGTCACGGATTTTCTCGGCATGGAAGACAGCATACTCTATGCCGCCTGCTTCGATGCCAACGGCGGTCTCTTCGAAACCCTGCTCGGGCCGGAAGACGCGGTGATCTCCGATGAACTCAATCACGCCTCCATCATCGACGGGATACGCCTGAGCAAGGCGGCGCGCTTCCGTTACAGAAACAATGACATGGCCGACCTGCGCAGCAAGCTGGAAGAAGCCCGCAAAGGCGGCGCGAGGCGCATACTCATCACCACCGATGGCGTATTTTCCATGGATGGCAGCATCGCCCGGCTGGATGAGATCTGCGACCTGGCGGATGAATACGGCGCCATGGTGCATCACGACGATTGCCACGCCACCGGCTTCATGGGCAAAAAGGGACGCGGCATTCATGAATACCATGGAGTCATGGATCGGGTGGACATCATCACCAGCACCTTTGGCAAGGCCCTGGGGGGCGCTTCCGGCGGCTTCACCTCCGGGCGAAAGGAAATCATCGACCTGCTGCGCCAACGCTCCCGCCCCTATCTGTTTTCGAATACCCTGGCGCCCTCCATCTGCGCCGCTTCCCTTCGCGCCCTGGATATGCTCACGGAAACCACCACACTGCGCGACCACCTGGCAGACAATACTGCCTATTTCCGCCAGGGCATGAAAGACGCGGGCTTCGACATCCCTCCCGGCGAGCATCCCATCGTGCCGGTCATGCTCGGGGACGCACGCCTGGCCCAGGAAATGTCCCGCAGACTACTGGAAAAAGGCATCTACGCCATCGGCTTCTTTTATCCCGTGGTGCCCAAGGGCAAGGCGCGCATCCGCACCCAGATTTCCGCCGCCCACACCAGGGATGATCTGGACAAGGCCATCACCGCCTTTGCCGATACCTATCGGGAGCTGCACTGATCCCGCCATGCTTCATTTTCAGAATCTGAGCCTGCGCCGCGGCAGCAAGCTGCTGTTTGAAAATGCCAGTTTCCAGATCCATCCAGGTCAGAAACTGGGCATCACCGGCGCCAACGGCACGGGCAAATCCAGCCTGTTTGCCCTGATCCTGGGGAAGCTGCAAGCCGATTCCGGTGACCTGAAGCTCCCCAGAGAATGGGTGATTGCCTGGGTAGCCCAGGAAACACCCCAGGACAACCGCCCGGCCATCGAGTATGTGCTCGACGGCGATCAGGAACTGCGCCAGATCGAGAAAAAAATTGCCGAAGCCGAAGCCAAGGGCGACGGCCACGAGCTTGCCCTGCTGCATGGACAGCTTGAGAATATCGGCGGCTATCAGGTACGCAGTCGCGCCGGGCAACTGCTGCATGGCCTGGGCTTCAAGCCCGGTGACGAGCAGCGCCCGGTCACGGATTTTTCCGGCGGCTGGCGCATGCGCCTGAACCTGGCCCGGGCCCTGATCTGCCGTTCCGACCTGCTCCTGCTGGACGAGCCCACCAACCATCTGGATCTGGATGCGGTGATCTGGCTGGAGAACTGGCTCAAGCGCTATCCCGGCACCTTGCTGCTCATTTCTCACGACCGCGAGTTTCTCGACGCCGTCACCGAGCATATCGCCCATATCGAACAGGGCAAGCTGACCCTGTACAACGGCAACTACAGCGCCTTCGAGCGCATCCGCGCCGAGCGGCTGGCCAACCAGCAGGCAGAACACCTGAAGCAGCAGCGCGAGATCGCCCACATCAAATCCTATGTGGATCGCTTTCGCGCCAAGGCTACCAAGGCACGCCAGGCACAAAGCCGTCTCAAGGCACTGGAGCGCATGCAGCTCATCGCCCCGGCCCATGTGGACTCACCCTTTCACTTCCGCTTTCGCCCGCCACAGAAGAATCCCAACCCCCTGCTGCGCCTGCTAGCCGCGGCCAGTGGCTATGCCGACATCCCCATCGTCTCCGGCGTGAGCATGAGTATTTCCCCCGGCGACCGCATCGGCCTCCTCGGCCCCAACGGCGCCGGCAAATCCACCTTCATCAAACTCCTGGCCGGACAGCTTCCCCTGCTGGCGGGCAAACGGGACACCGCCCAGGATCTGAAAATCGGCTACTTCGCCCAGCATCAGGTGGAACAACTGCACCCGGAACATTCCGCCCTGGAACATCTGCTGCAGCTCGATCCACTGGCCAGAGAGCAGGAACTGCGCGACTACCTGGGCAGCTTCGGCTTCATGGGCGACAAGGCGCTGGAAAAGACTGCGCCCTTCTCCGGCGGCGAGAAATCCCGCCTCGCCCTGGCCCTGCTCATCTATCAATGCCCCAATTTGCTTTTGCTGGACGAGCCGACCAATCATCTGGACCTGGAAATGCGCCAAGCCCTGGCCTCGGCCCTGCAGGACTTCAGCGGCGCCATGGTCATCGTCTCCCATGATCGCCATCTGCTGCGCGTCAGTACCGACGAACTGCTGATGGTGCATGACGGCAAGGTGGAAGAATTTGCCGACAGCCTGGACGACTATCCCGCCTGGCTGGCGGCCCAGGCCCGAATCACAGCCACGACCGGGGCGACACCGGCAAGTCCTGAGCGCAAGGATCGAAAACAGGCCAAACGCGAAGCCGCCGCCCGCCGCCAGGCGCTGCAACCCCTGAAGAACAAGGTCGCCGCTGCCGAGAAAAAACTGGAACAACTGCACCAGCGTCAGCAGGAACTGGAAGAACTGCTGGCCGAAAACAGCCTTTACGAACCGGAAAACAAGGAAAAACTCAAAGCCCTGCTGGCGGAAAAAGCCGAACTCGACACCCGTTGCCAAGCCCAGGAAACCCTGTGGCTGGAAACCAGTGAAGCGCTGGAGACTGCGCAGGAGTATTCATAATGGGCAGGCGGAATAACATTTAACAGGGTGTTGAAAAACGCAGTTTTTCGACATCCTGTGTGCGGTATAAGGATATACCGCCATTTTCAATGGCTGTAAGCCATTGAAAATGAAGGAACCGGGAAATCGCATTTTCTGGTTCCGGG
>Ga0256841_1001032_pt1 | contig 25788 bp, 21 predicted proteins | sample 356308metaG_FD_185971 | JGI IMG/M metagenome (GOLD analysis project Ga0256841, IMG submission 185971) | Hydrothermal vent microbial communities from Mid Atlantic Ridge, Atlantic Ocean - 356-308 | ecosystem: Environmental > Aquatic > Marine > Hydrothermal vents | place: Atlantic Ocean: Mid...
CGTCTTCACCGACAGCGCCGCCGCCAAGGTGGCGGAACTGCTGGCCGAAGAGGACAACCCCGACCTCAAGCTGCGCGTTTACATCACCGGCGGCGGATGTTCCGGTTTTCAGTACGGGTTCACCTTCGATGACGAGATGGCCGAAGACGACACCCTGCTCGAGAAGAACGGCGTCCAGGTGTTGATCGACGCCATGAGTCTGCAATACCTCAAAGGGGCCGAGATCGATTACAAGGACGATCTTTCCGGCGCCCGCTTCGTCATCCGCAATCCCAACGCCAAGACCACCTGCGGCTGCGGGTCCTCCTTCGCGGTCTAGGCGGGATAGACGGCGCCGAGAATCACTTCGCGCCGCGCGCCGGTCACCGACGGCAGATTGCCCGGCCGTCCCGACAGGGTGCGCCAGGCCAGCCAGGCGAAGGCCAGCGCTTCCACCTGGTCCGGATCGATGCCGTGGCTGGCCGTCGTGGCGACCGGGCAGCGGCAATAGCGCCGCAAGAGATCCATCAGGAATTGGTTGTGGGTGCCGCCGCCGCAGACCAACAGACGCTGGGGACGGGGCGACAGCGTTTCCAGTGCCCGGGCGACGCTGGCGGCGGTCAGGTGGGCGAGGGTGGCCTGAACGTCCCGGGGTGGAATGGTGGGGAAGTCCTTCAGGCGCGCGTCGAGCCAGTCTAGGGAGAAGTATTCCGGGCCGCTGCTTTTCGGGGGCGGGCGTTTGAAGTAGGGGTCCTCCAGCAGGCTTTCTAACAGCGCCGGGTGCGGTTTTCCCCCGGCAGCCCACCGGCCCTCGGCATCCCAACGCCGTCCCAGATGACGGGCGATCCAGCGGTTCAGCAGGGTGTTGCCGGGACCGGTGTCGAAACCGGTGACCGGCTGCTTTCCGTCGGCCGGCAGCAGGGTGACGTTGGCGATTCCGCCGAGATTGAGGACGGCCCGGTGCTCCCGGTGAGAGTGGAAGACCGCCCGGTGAAACGCCGGCACCAGGGGGGCGCCCTGGCCGCCGGCGGCGATGTCGCGGCGGCGGAAATCGGCCACCGTGGTGATGCCGGTCCGCTCGGCGATCCGGTTGGGGTCGCCGATTTGCCAGCTGTAAGGATAGCGGCCTTCCGGGCCGTGGTGGAAGGTCTGCCCATGACAGCCGATGGCGCGGACCCGGCCGGAGGCGAGGCCGCTTTGCCGCAGTAGTTCCATGGCCGTCTCGGCGAACCATTCCCCCAGGCGGGCGTCCAGTTCCCCGATCACCCGGGTGGGAACGGCCGCCGCGAAACAGTGGTCCTGCAGCAGCCGGTGGAGTTCGGGAGCGAACGGCCGGTAGAGCGAGGCGCAGACGGTGATGTCCCGGTCGGAGGCGATGTCGGCCAGGACCGCATCGACGCCGTCGAGGCTGGTGCCGGCCATCAGGCCGATGTAGTAGCCGTTCATTTCTCGCCGGTGTCCGCCCGGACCAGGGCGGTGGACCGATGGCGTTCCAGTTCCGCCAGCAGGGAGGCGGCCTGTCGCCGGAAAGCGGTCATCAGGGTTTTGGGGACCGGTTTGCTGTCGGGGAGGGGAACGGTCAGGGGGTCTTTATGAACGCCGTCGATGCGGAATTCATAATGAAGATGGGGGCCGGTGGCGAGCCCGGACTTGCCCACGTAGGCGATCACGTCCCCCTGCTTGACCCGGCTACCGCGCTTGAAGCGCGGATTGAAACGGTGGAGATGGGCGTAAAGCGTGGTGTAACGGCGGCCGTGCCGCAAAATGATGACCCGGCCGTAGCCCCCCTTCCAGCCCTGGAAGACGATCCGGCCGTCCCCGGTGGCCCGCACCGGGGTACCGATGGGGGCGGCGTAATCCACCCCCTTGTGGGCGCGGATTCGGTGCAGAATCGGATGGCGGCGCTTCAGATTGAAACGCGAGGTGATCCGGGCCGACTTGACCGGCATCCGCAGGAAGGCCTTGCGCAGCGATTTGCCTTCCGGGGTGTAATAGTCGGTGTGGCCGTCGTAGGTGAAACGAATCGCCCGATGCACCTCGCCCCGGTGGATGAATTCCGCGGCGACGATCGGACCGTTGCCGATGAACTCCCCATCGACGAACAGCTTCTCGTAGAGCACGGTGAACTGGTCGCCGGGGCGGATGCCGCGCTGGAAGTCGATGTCCCAGCCGAAGATGTCGGTCAACTGCATGATGAGATTGTCGGTCAGGCCGGCTTTCTTGCCCGCCTGGTACAAGGACGACTGGATGATGCCGCTTGCCTGCTCGAGGCGTTTTTGGGGCTGGTGGAAGATCTTCTCGAGGTCGAAGGCGTCCCCGTCGATGCGGGCGGCGGTGATGGTCTCCCGGTGACTGCGCCGGTACACCAGTCTTTCCAGTTCACCGTCTTCGTTGACCAGAAGCTTGACCGTTCTGCCGGGATAAAGCCGGGTCAGCTCCTTCACCAGGCGTTCGTCGCTGCGTAGCAGATCGTTGAGGTCGTTGCCGTCCAGCCGGTAACGTTTGAAGATGCCCGCCAGGGTCTCCCCCCGGTGGATGCGGTGCTGAATCCAGTTCGGTTGCGGACGTGTCGCCGTCTCGGCCGCTTTTGCGGGTGCAGCGGCGGTGAGTTGCGCCTGTGCCTTTTCCGGAGGGAGCGGTGCGGTCGAAGGTCGAGATTTGCCGGCCGGCGCGTCGTCGAAGTCGTAGAGAGCGGAGAGGATCAAAGCGATGCCGAGAGTCTGCAACAGGGTTTTAGCGGAAATGTTGAAGCGCATGATAGTGTCTTTACGAACGATCCGGTCGGTTTCGGATTTCGTCGGGCTTCCTGGTTATAATGGCGGTCGATGCGGTCAAATTATAGGGGAAACGAGGCTTGAATATGGATGTGGAGCGAGCGCTGGGGCTGATCGAGCGCGGCGCGGAGGAGATTTTGCTGGAAACGGAGCTCCGGGAACGGTTGCAAAGCGGCCGCCCCTTGCGGGTCAAGGCCGGCTTCGATCCCACGGCGCCGGATCTGCACCTGGGGCACACGGTCCTGCTCAACAAACTCAAACAGTTTCAGGATCTGGGACATGAGGCCATTTTTCTGATCGGGGATTTCACCGCCATGATCGGCGATCCCACGGGAAAAAGCCAGACCCGTCCGCCCCTGACCCGTGACCAGGTGATCGAGAACGCCCGGACCTACGAGGAGCAGATCTACAAGATCCTCGATCCGGAAAAGACCCTGGTGATGTTCAATTCCACCTGGATGAACGCCATGAGCGCGGCGGACCTGATCCAGTTGGCGGGCAAATATACCGTGGCCCGGATGCTGGAAAGGGACGATTTCAGCAAACGCTACAAGAGCGGCCAGGCGATCGCCATCCACGAATTCCTTTATCCCCTGATCCAGGGGTACGATTCGGTCGCCCTCAGAGCGGACGTGGAGCTGGGGGGAACGGACCAGAAGTTCAATCTGCTGGTGGGGCGCCATCTCCAGGAGGCTTACGGCCAGAAGCCCCAGGTGGTGATCACCATGCCGCTGCTGGAAGGGCTCGACGGGGTGCAGAAGATGTCCAAGTCCCTCGGCAACTACATCGGTATCACCGAGCCGCCCGAGGAGCAGTTCGGCAAGCTGATGTCCATCTCCGACGCGCTCATGTGGCGTTACTTCGAGTTGCTCAGTTTCCGTCCCATGGAAGAGATCGAGGCCTGGAAGCGGGCCTGTGCCGAGGGTGCCAATCCCCGTGACTTCAAGGTCAGGCTGGCCCTGGAGATCGTCGCCCGTTTCCACGGCGACGAGGCGGCCCGGCGGGCCCTGGAACAGTTCGAGGCCCGCTTCCGGCACGGTGCCCTGCCGCAGGACCTGGAGACCGTCCAGGTTTCCGCCGCCGGCGAGGCCGACGGCATCGGCATCGCCCATCTGCTCAAGGCGGTGGGGTTGGTGAAAAGCACTTCCGAGGCGCTGCGCCTGATCCAGCAGGGAGCGGTCCGGATCGACGGGGAACGAATCGGCGATCCCAAGCTGCGGATCCCCCCGGGATCGCTGCATGTCTTCCAGGTGGGCAAACGCCGTTTCGCCAAGGTGGAGGTGACGCAATGAGCAGCGAACCGAGCTTACGGGACATTCTGGATCACGAACCCAAGCCGCTGCGGTTCGGTACCAGCGGGGTGCGGGCCCGGGTGGAGGAATTGACCGACGTGGAGGTCTATTGCCTTACCCGCGGCACCCTGGCCTATTTTCAGCGGATCGGCAGGCTGGTCTGCCCGGGGCACCAGGGCGAGGTCGCCGTTCCCCTGGCCGGTGACCTGCGCCCTTCCACCGGCCGCCTGCTCCAGGCGACCGCCAAGGGCGTCATCGATGCCGGCCTGACGGTGGACCATTGTGGCCGGATTCCCACGCCCGCCTTAACCTACCATGCCCTGCAGCGCCGCGTGGCCAGTTTCGTGGTGACCGGCAGCCACATTCCCGCCGACCGCAACGGCCAGAAGGCCAACCGCTGCGACGGCGAGGTGCTCAAAAGCGACGAGGCCGGCATCGTCGCCGCCGTCGAGGAATTCCGCGAGCGGGAATACGGTCGTCCGGCCGCCGAATCGCCGTTCGGGGCCGACGGCATGCTGAAACCGGCGTTCCGGCCGGTGTTGCCTCCCGTCGATCCGGCGGCCGCCGAGGCGTATCGGAACCGTTACCGCCAGGTGTTCGCCGGCGACGTGCTCCGGGGTTGGCGTGTCCTGTTCTTCGAATACAGCGCCGTGGGGCGCGATCTCATTCCGCGGATCCTTCAGGACGCCGGGGTGGAAGTGATCCGGGCAGGGCGCAGCGAGGAATTCTTTCCCCTGGACACCGAAGCCATTTCCGACGCCCACCTGCAGATGCTCGCCGAACTGGCCGAGCGGCAGGGCGGGCCCCTTCACGCCATACTGTCCACCGACGGCGACAGCGACCGGCCGCTGGTGGTGGCGGTCGATGGCCGCGACCTTCATTTCATTCCGGGTGACCTGCTCGGCGCCATAGTGGCCGGGTATCTCGGTGCCGACGCAGTGGCGGTGCCCGTCAGCGCCAATCCGGTGTTGGAGGAATGGCTCGGTCGTCGCGGCGTTCAGATCCGCCGTACCCGCATCGGCTCGCCCTATGTGATCGAGGCGATGCAGCGATTGCGCTCCGAGGGCTTCAGGCGGGTGATGGCCTGGGAGGCCAACGGCGGCTTCCTGTTGGGAAGCGATATCGCGATGGGCGAAGGCGTGCTCGAGGCGTTGCCGACCCGGGACGCCACGCTGCCGCTCCTTTGCGTCCTCGCCGCCGCCAAGGGCCGGAAAGGCGGGCTGCTGGAGCTGCTGGAAGCCTTTCCCCCGTGCTATGGCAAATCGGATCTCATCGACGACTTTCCCCAGGAACAGAGCCGCCGCATCGTCGCCTGGTTCACGCCCGAGGACGAGCGCATCAAGGAACTGCGTTTCGAGGCCGACGGCATCGCCCTGTTCGACGCCGCCGGCAACCGGATCGGTTTCTGGTCCACCGGCACCCCCGAGGCGGAGCGCTGGGAGGCGAAACGGCGGTTGTTGGAAAGCGTCTTCCGTCCCGAGGACGGGTTCGCCCCGTTGGTGAAACTCAACGTTCTCGACGGGGTGCGCTGTTATTTCGCCAACGGCGAGATCGCCCACGTGCGTCCTTCCGGCAACGCCCCCCAGTTGCGCATCTACGCCTTCGCCGATATGCGCGACCGGGCCCGGGAAATCGCCGCCCTCGCCGTGCGGGAGCCGGACGGTCTGTTGCGGCGGCTGGCGCGCGAGGTGGAAACGGCGACGGATCAGTGACGAACCCGGGTCAGGGACAACCTGGCCCGGGGAAAACCTTCCACCCGGCCCTGGAACTGCACCGGCAGATGGGTGGCGGGATCGCGCAACACTTCGATGGTTCCCTCCATTCCCAGGAATTCGAAGGGTTCCGGAGAGCGCTGCGGCTCGAGCGGAACGGGTTGGATGAGCCAGCGTTCCGCCTCCAGCCGGGTCTGGACCGGATCACCGTCCAGGCGATAGGCGACGGAGATCGACCGTTTTCCCTGGCGCTGCAAGGTCACCTGATAAACCGTACGTTTGTTGAACAGGCACAAGGGTTCGCCGGGCACCTCGTCCTGGGACAGCAGGATCAGCAGGACGTAAGGATCGCTGATGACGGAGCATCGTTGCCTGACCGCTCGGGGGTAGGGATAGAAACGTTCGCTTTCCAGCGGCCATCGGTCGGGTGGGGATTCATTCCTTTCGTCCGGTCGATAGCGCAATCGATACACCCCGTCTTCGGCGTAACGATAGATTTTCAGATTGGGCCGCTTGCCGGATTTGAGGCGGTTGCGCTGCAGGGCGACGCGGTCGGGCTGCAACCACAGGTCACCCAGCCAGCTCTTGGTGGTCAGAAACCATTTCAGATGGGAGGTGACTTTGAGATGGAGCAGCCGGGAGGTTCGCGGCGTCAGGGTCCGTGGACGGGCGAGCAGGGGGGCGGCGGACGGCTCGATGTGTTCGAGTTCGGCCTTGACCACGAAGGCGGGCGGCAGCTCCAGGGTGAGGGAACGCCAGGCGGGCATGGCCAGCGGTTCGGCCGCCGCCGCGATGGGGAGCAGGCCGAGCAGCACGAAGGGAAGGTGGATCTTCATCGGTCATTGAGCCGGCAAGGATGTGGTCTTGAAGCAAATGGATGTGGTAATTATGACACATTGTGGGCGATGGCACACAGATGAACCGGAGAGCCGGCCTCAGGTCCAATCTGCGAACGACGGCTTTACCGGACTTCGGAAAAATGAATGGATCGGTATTGCGGGAGCCAAGACGGGTTTGCATGGAGGTTCAGGCGAGCGCTAACATTGGGATTTTGCGCCATTGGAGTGCCCGATGAGAATGACGCCGCAGGAATTCATCGACTGGGACGCCAAACGGATCACCCTGCTGGGCATGTCCGGGGTCGGCAAGACGACCCTGGCCAACAAGCTGCCCAAGGAGCAGTGGTTTCATTATTCCGGCGATTACCGCATCGGCACCAAATATCTGAACGAACCCATCCTCGACAACATCAAGCGCCAGGCCATGCAGGTGCCTTTTCTGCGCGACCTGCTGCGTTCCGATTCCATTTACATCTGCAACAACATCACCGTGGACAATCTGGCGCCCATTTCCACGTTTCTGGGGAAAGTCGGCGATCCCGGCCGGGGCGGTTTGCCGCTGGCGGAATTCAAACGGCGCCAGGCGCTCCATCGTGAGGCCGAGATCGCTGCCATGCTGGATGTGCCCCTGTTCATCGACAAGGCCCGCGACATCTACGACTACCGGCATTTCGTCAACGATGCCGGCGGCAGCGTTTGCGAGCTGGACGATCCCAGGGTTCTCGAAACCCTGGCGCGGTACACCCTGATCGTCTACATCAAGACCACGCCGGAATTGGAACAGACACTGATCGAACGGGCGCGCCGAAGTCCCAAGCCGCTGTATTACCGGGAGGCGTTTCTCGATGAGCAACTGGCCGCCTTCATGGCCGAAAGACAGTATCGCTCCCCGGAGGAAATCCCCCCGGACGAATTCGTCACCTGGGTGTTTCCGCGCCTGTTGCGTTCCCGGCTGCCGCGCTATCAACAGATCGCCGATCGGTATGGTTACATCGTCGATGCCAATGACGCCGCGAGGGTACGGGACGAACAGGATTTTCTCCAGTTGGTGGCCGACGCCATCGCCGTGAAAGAATCCCAGCGCAAGGCGGGTTGAGGAGGGATAGATGCCGCTCGTCGCCCACACTCCGTTGCCGACCTTCGAACGGCTCCGGGCCGAAGGACAGAAGATTCTGACCCCGGAATACGCCAGGCACCAGGATATCCGGGAATTACACATCGGTTTGCTCAACATGATGCCGGACAAGGCTCTGGAGGCGACCGAACGCCAGTTTTTCCGTCTTCTGGGGGCCTGCAATCAGATCGTGCAGTTCTACGTCCATCCGTTCACCATCGACGGGCTGCCCCGCGGCCCCGAGGCCCGGGCCCACATCGAGCGGTATTACGAGCCGTTCGACAAAATCAAATCCGAAGGCCTCGACGCCCTGATCGTCAGCGGCGCCAACGTCACCCACCCGGATCTGCCCCTGGAACCCTTCTGGGAGCCGTTGACCGAAGTGTTCGACTGGGCCAAACGCAACGTGACCTCGATCCTGTGTTCCTGCCTGGCGACCCATGCCCTGGTGCAGTACTGCTACGGCATCCGCCGCACCCGCCTGCCGGCCAAGCGCTGGGGCGTCTATTCCCACCGGGTGGTGGAGCCCCGGCATCCCCTGGTGGCGGACATCAACACCCGTTTCGACGTCCCCCATTCCCGCTTCAACGAATTGTTCCGGGACGACCTGGAGCGAGTGGGGGTGCGGGTGCTGGTGGAGAGCGAGGCGGCCGGCGTCCATCTGGCCACCAGCCCCGACGGATTTCGGGTGGTCTTTTTTCAGGGCCATCCGGAATACGACACCATCAGCCTGCTGAAGGAATACAAGCGCGAGGTGATGCGCTACTGGGCCCGGGAGCGGGACGATTATCCGCCGGTGCCGGAAAACTATTTCAACACCGAGGCTCGGCGGATCGTCGCGGAATACCGGCTAGCGGTCGAGAGCGCCAGGCGACAAGGGGTCGAGCCGCCGGAGTTTCCGGAAGCGTCACTGGCGCCGATGCTGGACAATACCTGGCGCGACACCGCCAAGGCGGTGTTCAACAACTGGCTGGGTCTGGTCTACCAGATCACCGATCAAGACCGGCGCGTACCCTTCATGGCGGGAATCGACCCGCACAATCCGCTGGGGTTGTCGTTCAGCGGACCAGGCGCAACAGATCGAACGCGGTAATGATGCCGCGGACGTGATGACGGTCGCCCACCAGAACCCGGTGAATTCCGTTTTCGATCATCAGTTCCGCCACCTCCCTGGAGCTCAGGTCCGGTGGCACGAAAACCACGTCGTCGGTCATGATGTCGGCGACCGTGATGCGGTCGCCGGAAATGCCCCGGGACTGAAAGCGCAGCGCGCGGATCACGTCGGTCTTGGAGACGATGCCGATGATCTCGCCGTCGGGATTTTGCACCGGGGCGCCGTCGATTCCCTGAATGGTGAGAAACTCCTCGAACTGGTCGAGCGCCATTTCCGGCGGCACGGAAACCACCCGCGGCTCCATGATGTCTTTGGCTTGCAGGGTCATGGGTTCGGTCTTGTGGATTGGAATCCGCCCAAATTACTCCAAAAAATCTATCCGGACAAGGGCGCCGTTCACTTTCCTATACCACCGATCGCTTCTGTCGGAGGGGAGGCGGCCGGGCCTGAATGCAGGGACGAATCCCGATCCGGCAAGCCCTTTCTGGCCTCCGGAAAAAATGCCAGGGCGTGATCGGTGGCCGGTTTCGGTATACTTGGCGAAATTTCGATTGGCTTGCGGAGGTTTTTCATGAAGAGAATTTTGTGTGCGACGGTGATGATGCTGGCCCTCGACGCCGGTGCCTGGGGGGCGGAGGAACGCTTCCGGGTTTGCGCCGATCCGGCCAACCCGCCCCTCTCCACCAGGAATCAGGATGGTTTCGAGAACCGGATCGCCCGGTTGCTGGCGGATGAACTGAAGCAGCAGGTGGAATACACCTGGTTTCCCCAGCGTATCGGTTTTTTGCGCAACACCTTGAAGAAGAAGGACCCGAAAACCGGGCAATATCGCTGCGACGTGGTGATGGGGGTGCCGGCGGGTTACGAACTGGCGGCCACCACCCGGCCTTACTATCGTTCCACCTATGTGCTGGTGGTGCGCAAGGGTGCCGGTTTCGACGACATCCACCGTCCCGAGCAGCTATTCGATCTGCCCGAGGAACGCAAGCGTCGGCTCAAGATCGCCATGTTCGACCGCACCCCGGGCGTGACCTGGCTGCTGCGCCATCAATTGCTCCGGCAGGGACGGACCTACCAGTCCATGACCGGCGATCCCAGCGTCAATACCGCCATGCGTCTGGAGCAGGAATTCGAGGCCGGCCGCATCAACATGGCCGTCGTCTGGGGACCGATCGGCGCCTATCTGGCCTGGAAGCATCCCCGGGACTACGAGCTGATTCCGCTCAAATCGGAAAAGGGCATTCGTTTCGATTACGCCATCGCCATGGCGGTGCGTCGTGGTGACACGGAGCGTCGCCAGCAACTCCAGCGGCTCATCGATGCCAAACACGACGAGATTCTCGCCGTGTTGCGGGAATACCGGGTGCCCCTGGTCGATCGGAACGGCGATCCGCTGTAAAGAAAGCGGCGACCCGGATGCCGGGTCGCCGCCGGGTCAGGGCGTTCGCGTCTGCGTCACCGTCCCGGGGTGGAGCGGTAGGCGGAAAGCGCGGGCTCTTCCTGGATGGCCTTCAGGGCGGTTTCGTATTTTTGATGTTCGCTGCTTTTGACGAACCACATGGTGAGGGCGACGATCACCACCACGGCTGCGATGATGTACCAAAAATAGTCTTTTTCCTGCTCTTGTTCCATCGTTCTCCCCGCTTGTCGTTTGTCGGAAAGAGGACTGCCACGGCAGTCGAAGGCGACGATACCATTCCGGCGGCGGAGGTTCGTTGATCCAGGTCAAAAACCACATTAAAAATATGGTAAAAAGGCCGGAAGGCGGAGTACTCTTGCCCGGATTGGCGGGGGCACCCTCCTGCCAAGGGCGGCTGTAAACACGCCTGGTGTTCCGATGGGCAGTCACACTAATCTATTGAGATAAAGCCTGTAATTCCAGTCGCGGGTTGTTTACGAGGGCATGGACAGGTGTAGATCGAGAAACTGAGCGATGGTCCCGTGGACACCGCCAGGATCGCGATAGACGATGTCGTGGCGGGTGGCCGGGATCAGGGTCAGGGTTTTGCGGTGGGTCCCCAGGCCCTCGAACAGGATTTCCGCGCTGTCCGGATCGATCACCGGGTCCCGGTCGCCCTGGAGCAGCAGCACCGGACAGTGGACCTCCGCCAGGCGGGCCTCGGTTTCCTGGATGAGCTGTTGCAGTTCGTACAGGGCGCTCACGGGCACCTGGGTGTAGTTGGTTTCCGGATGTTCCGATGGGCTGGTGACGAATTCCTTGAGCCCCTCGTCCGTGAGCCACTCGAGCAGCAGGTTGGTCTGGTGCACGATCGGCACCAAATGCATCGAAGGCTTGCGGAAGCGTAGCGGGGTCGCCACGGCGACCACGCCGTGGATCCGGTCGAGCTGGTCGGCCGCCAGCTGCAGGGCCAGCAGTCCGCCGGTGGAAAAGCCGACGAGGGCGATCGATTCGCACAGACCGGCCAGAATGCGGTAGCCGCGCCGGACCGAGTCCAGCCAGTCCTGACGCTTGCGTTCCCGCAGATCGCAGGGGGAGGTGCCGTGGCCCTTCAGGCGGATCCCCAGCACCGTGTAACCGCGCTCGGCCAGTTCTTCCCCCAAGGGGCGCATGACCGCCGGCGAGGCCAGCAGGCCGTGGATCAGCAGGACGCCGCGCCGGCTTGGCGGCTCGTGGTTGAGCAGGAAGGGTTCGCCGCTGATCTTGGGGCCTTCCTTGCGGTTGATTTCCTCGAAACAAGGGGCGGAATAAAAGGCCCGGTCCCATTGCCAGGCGCGCCGTTCGTCGTCGAAGCGGAGCAGGGCCAGTCGCCGAGGGGTGAGGGTTTCCGCCTCGTCCAATGCCGCAGCGACGAGCCGTCTGACCCGGGACAGGGGGGCCACTTCGTTGGCGTAAACCGCCACCGGATTTTCCAGCCGGATGGTGTGAAGATCGAATTCCTCGCACAGTTTGGGAAGGAAGTGATAGCGCCCTCCCACCGATTCGAGCAGCCCGGCGCTTTCCGCGGTACAGGTGAACTGGCGCATGCTGGGCGGTTCGCTTTCCGGCAATGCCTGATAGCGTTCGGGATCGAGCAGTCCCCGGTGGAGGAACAGCCCTTCCTCGCGCTGGATCCGCTTGATGGCCAGATAGAGTGCTTGGTACAGGACGCTCCGCTCGATCGAATCCCGGCGCCGGTCGAGACAGAGGTAGATCAGGGTCGCCGCCAGATGGCAAAGGTTGATCGTCACCGACCGGTAGATCGCCGCCATGTAATCGTTGCGGATGTGCCGCGCCGTATGATGCAATCGAGCGGCGGCCTTCCGCTCCAACCAGCGGGGGGAGGTGCGCCAGGCGAACACGTCCTCCAGTTCGTCGATCCGGAGAAGCAGGAAGTCGATGAGCAGGTGCTCCCAGCGGTGCCAATAGCGTCCGACCTCGATCGGTCGCGCCAGGCGGATGTCCATATCGGTGTCGCGAAGAATGAGATTGCTTTCGATCAGCAGCTCCTCGAAGCCGCGCTTACTCAGTCCCGGGCGGATGGTGGTGATCAGCCGGATGATCAGATTGTCGTCGATGCGCAATGGAAAGAAGGTGATGTTGGCGGGCACGATGCAAGTCGGTTCGCGGCAGCGAGCGAGCAGCGTGTCCGGGTCGAGCCTGAAATGCCGGCACCAGTATTCCAGGTGGTCTTCCTGTCCCTGGCGCGCCGCCTGCAAGACCCTTTGTTTGAACAGGTCCAGGCCCAGGGCCAGGACCGCGGCCCCCGTGTGCTGTTTGCGTCTTTCCCGGGCGGCTGGCAGCAGACGCCATCCCCCGTGCCGGTCCACCGCCCGGCGGTCCTTGACCATCTCCCCCTCCGGAAAGATGATGACCTTCCGCCCTCGCAGGATTTGACAAGCCAGCAGGGGAAACAGCTGGGGATGATCGTGGGGAACGGCACCGTTGGCCCGTAGGATCCAGCTCAGGGCCTCGTCGATTTCGAACAGTTCCCGGTGGGCGATGGCGCAGCAGTAGGCCCCGCAACATTCGTGGAACAAGTACTGGGGGATGAAGGTCTCGATCCGGGCGAAATGGTTGAGGACGAAGATCTGGCCGCGGTGGACGTAGCGATCGGGGTCGTGGAGCTTGAAATGGAGATGGAGGAACCGTTTGAGGAAGCGGACCAGACGAATCGAGCGGTCGTAGACCCGGGTGTCGATCTCGTATCGGGCGTAGGCCGGGGAAAGATCGGAAACGGTTGTGTCGTCGGGCATGCGACCCCCTGGTGACGCTGGACGCCGTTAAAGTGTGGGCTTTTGCCGCGCCGATGACAAGGGGCCTTGAAAAGGCGGGCCCGCGGGCCCGCCCCGAGAAGATCCGGACCCAGGTTCCGATCCTAGGTCGTGCGGATGTCGGTGGGAATGACGATCATCAGGATCAGTTGGATCAGACCGAACAACAACGCCAAGGTCAGGAACACGGTCAGGATCAGCAACAGGGTGGGGCCGATGTCCCCCAGCTTGGCCTGGAACCAGGCGCTGAGCCGGTTCCAGATGTCGGTCAGTTTGGGCCAGAAGAACTTCAGTCCCACCGCGATGCCGATGACCAGGGCCACGATGATGACCGGCACCCAGTTTTCCAGCTTGATCCGCAGCTCCTGGTCCACGTCGGCGGCGTGGATGGTGAAGTAGTTCACCAGGAACGCCAGCGACTGGACCGTCACCATAGACAGGCCGAAGGAAAGGATGAACTTGTCCACCGCCGGATTTTCCGTCAGCTTCCAATCGTCGAGATAGAGCTTGACGATGACGTAACCCGGCAGCAGCATGATCAGGATCGCGCTGAGAATCTTCTTGATCAGATCGATGGGGGATGTGGTGGTGAAGATCATGAAGATGCCGATGATGACGGCGCTCACCGCCAGGACCCCGCCCCACATCAGGAGGTCGGTCTTGTACTTGGATTGCAGTGATTCGGTGTTCGTGTTCATCGCTGGGACTCCTTGAATTTCGTGACTGTTATTGCCGTTTGAAGAAATAGAAGCCTTCGACGCCGCCCTGGAGAACCATGCGGTCGTCCTGCAGGTCGTAGACCCGGTAACGCAGTTGTTTCCCGGGGCGTCCCGGGACGTCGCTGACGATCATGCAGTTGTCGATCTCGTAATGGAAGGTCTGGGTGTCGTTGCGCTTGAAATGACGGTTGTAGCCGGAGGTGATCAGGGTGCCGTCGGGACGGAACTCCCAGGTGCGGTTCTCCGGAATCCTCTGTCCCGTGGCCCGGGGGGCAACCTCCACCAGCGTCCATTTGCCCAGGATCGGAGCGGCGTCCTTCAGGCAGACGGGATTGCGTTTGGCCCCGTCCGTAGCCGCCTCCGTCGTGGGCTTGCGAATCTTGACCGCCTGGCTGACCCCGGCGAAGACCAGGAACGCTGCGGTCAGGGTCATGACAATGATCTTGTGCATGGTAGTTCTCCTGCGCTTGTCGTTATTGGTTGTTCGGTGGTATGCCATTATCGCAAAACTGCCGCAAAAAATTGAGACGATTTCTTCGGGGCGGCATGATAAAGTGATTTCCATTCGCTGATTTGTACCTGCTGACGAGAGATGAGTTTGGCCACCTTGGCAACGATCCGTGAACAGCTGCGCCGCCGTATTCTCCTGCTCGACGGCGCCATGGGCACCATGATCCAAGGCTACGGCCTGTCCGAGGCCGACTACCGCGGCGAGCGTTTCGCCGACTGGCCCGGCGACCTCAAGGGCAACAACGACCTGCTGTCCCTGACCCGGCCCGACGTCATCGCCGAGATCCACCGCCGCTACCTGGCGGCGGGGGCCGATATCGTCGAAACCAACACTTTCAACGCCAACCGTATCAGCCTGGCCGATTACGGCATGGAGTCCCTGGCGCGGGAGATCAACGCAGCCTCGGCGCGGCTGGCGCGCCAGGCGGCGGACGACTTTTCCACCCCTGACCGGCCCCGCTTCGTCGCCGGCGTCCTCGGGCCCACCAACCGCACCGCCTCCATCTCTCCGGACGTCAACGATCCCGGTTTCCGCAACGTCACCTTCCAGGAGCTGGTGACCGCCTATACCGAGGCCCTCGAGGGTCTTCTCGAAGGCGGCGCCGACCTGATCCTGATCGAGACCGTGTTCGACACCCTCAACGCCAAGGCGGCGGTGTTCGCGGTCCTGAGCCATTTCGAGCGCACCGGCGTCGAGCACCCGGTGATGATCTCCGGCACCATCACCGACGCCTCCGGCCGCACCCTGTCGGGGCAGACCGCCGAGGCCTTCTGGAATTCCCTGCGCCACGCCCGGCCGCTGTCCTTCGGCTTCAACTGCGCTCTGGGGCCGGGGGAGCTGCGCCAGTACGTGGAGGAAATTTCCGGCTACGTGGATACCTTCGTCTCCGCCCATCCCAACGCCGGACTGCCCAACGAGTTCGGCGGCTACGACCTGTCTCCCGGGGACATGGCCCGGGAGATCCGCGAGTGGGCCGAGGCGGGCTATCTCAACATCGTCGGCGGCTGCTGCGGCACCACCCCGGACCACATCCGCGCCATCGCCGAGGCGGTCGAGGGGCTGCCGCCGCGCCGGGTGCCCGAGGTGCCGGTGGTCACCCGTCTGGCGGGGCTGGAGCCCCTCAACATCGGCTCCGATTCCCTGTTCGTCAACATCGGCGAGCGTACCAACGTCACCGGTTCGGCCCGTTTCCGTCGCCTGATCCGCGAGGAGGACTACGACACCGCCCTGGAGGTGGCCAAGCAGCAGGTGGAAAACGGCGCCCAGATGATCGACGTCAACATGGACGAGGGCATGCTCGATTCCAAGGCGGCGATGGTCAAGTTCCTCAATCTGGCCGCCGCCGAGCCGGACATCGCCCGGGTGCCGGTGATGATCGACTCCTCCAAATGGGAGGTGATCGAGGCCGGGCTGCAGTGCATTCAGGGCAAGGGGGTCATCAATTCCATTTCCCTCAAGGAAGGAGAGGCGGTCTTCCTGGAACACGCCCGCCTGGCGCGGCGTTACGGGGCCGCGGTGGTGGTGATGGCCTTCGACGAAGAAGGCCAGGCCGACACCTTCGAGCGCAAGGTGGCGATCTGCACCCGCGCCTACCGCCTGCTGCGGGAGAAGCTGGACTTCCCGCCGGAGGACATCATCTTCGATCCCAACGTCTTCGCCGTCGCCACCGGCATTCCCGAGCACCGCCGTTACGGGCTCGACTTCATCGAAGCGGTGGCGGCGATCAAGCGGGATCTCCCCCACGCCAAGACCTCCGGCGGCATCTCCAACGTCTCCTTTTCCTTCCGCGGCAACGACTACGTGCGGGAGGCCATCCATGCGGTGTTCCTCTACCACGCCATCCGTGCCGGTCTCGACATGGGCATCGTCAACGCCGGCCAGCTGGGCATCTACGAGGAGGTGCCCCGGGACCTGCGCGAGGCCATCGAGGACGTGATCCTGTGCCGCCGCGAGGACGCCGACGAGCGCCTGTTGGAGATGGCGGAGAAGTACCGCGGCGAAGGGGCCTTCCAGGCCCGCGAGGACGAGGCGTGGCGCGCCTGGCCGGTGGAAAAGCGCCTCGAGCACGCGCTGGTCAAGGGGATCACCGACCACATCGAGGAGGATACCGAGGAGGCCTACCGCCAGCTCGGCAGCCCCCTGGCGGTGATCGAGGGGCCGCTGATGGCGGGGATGAACGTGGTCGGCGACCTGTTCGGGGCCGGCAAGATGTTCCTGCCCCAGGTGGTCAAGTCCGCCCGGGTGATGAAGAAGGCGGTGGCCTACCTGTTCCCCTACCTGGAGGCCGAACGCAAGGAGGGGGAGACCGCCGGTCGCATTCTCCTGGCCACGGTCAAGGGCGACGTCCACGACATCGGCAAGAACATCGTCGGCGTGGTGCTCCAGTGCAACGGCTTTGAGGTGATCGATCTCGGGGTCATGGTGCCCGCCGAGCAGATCCTGCACAAAGCCCGTGAGGAGAAGGTGGACATCGTCGGTCTGTCCGGCCTCATCACCCCCTCGCTGGACGAGATGGTCCACGTGGCCAAGGAGATGGAGCGTCAGGGCTTCGACATTCCTCTGTTGATCGGCGGCGCCACCACTTCCCGGGTCCACACCGCGGTCAAGATCGATCCCCACTATTCCGGGCCGGTGGTGTACGTCACCGACGCCTCTCGGGCGGTGGGGGTCGCCGGCAGCCTGCTCAGCGACGAGCTACGGGAGCCTTACCTCCGCCGCCTCGAGGCCGAATACGAGCAGGTGCGCGAACGCCACGCCCGCAAGCAGGACCGCACCCGCCTGCTGCCAATCGCCGCGGCGCGCCGCAACCGCTTCGACGGCGGCTGGCGGGACTACCGCCCGCCGGCCCCCCGACAGCCGGGCATCCACGTCCTCGACGACTATCCCCTGGAAGTCCTGGTGGACTACATCGACTGGACGCCGTTCTTCCACGCCTGGGAGCTGGCCGGCAGCTATCCCAGGATTCTCGACGACGAAGTCGTCGGCGCCGAGGCCCGCCGCCTGCTGGCCGACGCCCGCCGGATGCTGCGGCGGATCGTGGCGGAAAAATGGCTCCGGGCGCGGGCGGTGCTGGGGCTGTTCCCGGCCAACAGCCGCGGCGACGACATCGTGGTGCGGGCCGGCGGCGGCGAGGTGGTTCTCCACCACCTGCGCCAGCAGCACGCCAAGCCCGAGGGGCAGCCCAACTATTGCCTGGCCGATTTCGTCGCCCCCGAGGAGGCCGGCGTGGACGACTGGATCGGGGCGTTCGCGGTCAACGCCGGCATCGGCATCGACGAGCACGTCGCCCGCTTCGAGGCCGATCACGACGACTACCACGCCATCCTGCTCAAGGCTCTGGCCGACCGTCTCGCCGAAGCCTTCGCCGAGCACCTGCACCAGCGGGTGCGCCGGGAATTCTGGGGTTACGCCCCGGACGAGAAGCTTTCCAACGAGGAACTGATCGCGGAGAAATACCGCGGCATCCGTCCGGCGCCCGGCTATCCCGCCTGCCCGGATCATACCGAAAAACGCACCCTGTTCGACCTCGTCGACGCCGAGGGCAACGCCGGCCTCCGGCTGACCGAGAGTTTCGCCATGGTGCCCACGGCGGCGGTGAGCGGTTGGTACTTCGCCCACCCGGGAGCCGTCTACTTCAACGTCGGCAGGATCGGCCGCGACCAGGTGGAGGACTACGCCCGCCGCAAGGGCTGGACCGTGGCCCAGGCGGAAAAATGGCTGGCGCCGAATCTGGCCTACACCCCGAAAGCGACCGAGGAGGTGACTTCATGACCATCGAAGTGCGCAAGCCTTCCCCCCAGGAGATCGCCGCCATGCAGCAATGTCCCGTTTGGGAAAAAGAGCCCTCGGAGTTTCCCTGGCATTACGACGAGCGGGAAACCTTCCTGGTGATCGAAGGCGAGGTGACCATCGAGACGGAAGACGGAAGCGTCCGGGTCTGTCCCGGCGATCTGGTGACCTGCCCCGCCGGTCTGGACTGCGTCTGGAAGGTGCACAAGCGCATCCGTAAACACTACAAATTCGGCTGAAGACGGTGAGCGAGGGTGAGCCGGATCCATGCGGCTTCCCGTCTCCGTGGTGATCCCAAGCCGCGACCGGGCCTGGTGCCTTCCCAGGGCGCTGCGCTCGGTCCTCGGTCAGAGTCGCCCGCCGGCGGAGATCATCGTGATCGACGATGGTTCCCTCGACGGGACCCGGCGCCTGGTTCGTGCCGGTTTCCCGCAGGTGCGCTACTTTCACCAGCCCGGTTCCGGGGTCAGCCGGGCCCGCAACCACGGGATCGAACGGGCCCGCCAGCCCTGGATCGCCCTGCTCGACAGCGACGACGCCTGGCTGCCCCACAAGCTGGCGCGACAATGGCAGGCGTTGCAACGGACGCCGCGGGTGCTGGTGCACACCGACGAGATCTGGATCCGCGACGGCCGCCCCCTCAGCCAGCCCCGCCATCTGCGCCGGGCCCGCGCCGGGGGCTGGGTGTTCGAAAACTGTCTGGAACGCTGCGCCATTTCCCCCTCGAGTGCCCTGTTTCCCAAGTCCCTGTGGCGGGAGGCCGGCGGTTTCGACGAACGGCTGCCGGCGTGCGAGGACTACGATTTCTGGCTGCGGATCACCTGGCGCCATCCGGTCCTCTACGTGGCGGAGCCGCTGCTGGTCAAGTACGGCGGCCACGGGGACCAGTTGTCCCGCCGGATTCCCGCCCTGGACCGCTACCGGATTCAAGCCCTGCTCAAGCTGCTGGGCCGGAAGGAGGTAGCGGGGGCGGCGCGCCGGGCGGTGCTGGCGGTGCTGCTCGAAAAGGCGGGCCTCTATGCTCAGGGTGCCCTCAAACGTGGCAAAATCCGGGAAGCCTCCCGATACTGGAAACTATGCCGAACGACCGTTTTACAACTGCGCTCGTCGTCGCCCTCGAGGCCGAGGCCCGGCCCCTGATCGCCCGTTTCCGGCTCCGGCGCGAGCTGGCGGTGACCGCCTTTCACCTGTACGGAAACACCGCCGCCGGGACGTTCCTGATCGTCACCGGCGTCGGCAAGGTCCGTTCGGCGGCGGCGGTGGGGTTTCTGGCCGCCCGGGCGGCGCCGTCCTGCTGGATCAACGTCGGCACCGCCGGCCACCCCGACCTTCCCGTCGGGACGGTGCGGATGGCCCACAGGATCGTCGACCGGGACAGCGGCCGGGCTTTCTACCCCCAGTGGGCGATCGCCGCGCCGGCGGCCACGGACGATCTGGTCACCGTTTCCCGCCCGGTGTCCGAGTTTCCCGAGGCGGCGCTCCACGACATGGAGGCGGCGGGTTTCTGCGAGTCGGCCCGGCATTTTGCCACCCTCGAGTGGATTCACGCCGTCAAGGTGGTCTCCGACAACCGTGGAACGGCGTTCCGGAGAGACCGGGTGGGGGAGCTGATGGCGGCCTCTCTGCCGGTTCTGGAGCGCCTGCTGGCCGACCTGGGAGAGCTCCATGAATCGGTCCGGGATCCGCTGCCCTTCGATGTGGAGCGGATCGCCGCCACCGCCGGCCTGACCCGGGCCCAGATCCGCCGGATGGAAAGGCTGTTGCGCCGCTGGCAGGCCCTGTCGCCGGACACCCTGCCTTCCGAGGCGGAGTTGTGCCGCCTGGACCGGGCGACGCTGCTGCCCTGGCTGAGGAGGCGGATGCGTGATTGAGACGGTGTACGTGGAGGAGGCCCTGTGGCACCATCCGCGGGTGGCGGCGCTGCGTGACCGCCTGGGCGGACGGCGCTGGGTCCGCTGCCGTCATTACGGGGAGGTGTTCAATCCCCGATCCCAGGATTTCCGCCTGCAGAAGCGGCGTCCGGCCCTGATCGTGGGAGAGAAGCGTTCCCGTCTGGTGCTGGAGGCCCCTGCCGGCTACGCCATCGGCGGCCGCCACAACTACTACTTTTCCCATCTGCTCAATTGCCCCTACGATTGCCGCTACTGTTTCTTGCAGGGCATGTTCCGCTCCGCCCACTTCGTCTGGTTCGTCAACTACGAGGATTTCCGGCGGGCGATCGAGGCGGCCTACGCCAGGCACGGGGGCGAGGCGGTGTATTTCTTTTCCGGCTACGACAGCGACAGCCTGGCCCTGGAGCCGCTGACCGGTTTCGCCGGCTTCTTTCTCGACAGCTTCGCGGACATGCCGGGAAACGCCTTCCTGGAGCTGCGCAGCAAGAGCACCAACATCCGTCCGCTGCTCCGGCGGGAGCCCCGGGCCAACGTGGTCTGTGCCTTCAGCTTCACGCCCCCGGAAGTGTCCCGGCGCTGGGAGGCGGGGGTGCCCCCGCTGGAAAGACGGCTTCAGGCCCTGCGGAAACTCCAGCGGCACGGTTGGCCCGTCGGTCTGCGTTTCGATCCCCTGATCCACGTGCCGGACTGGCGGGCCCAGTACCGCCGTCTGTTCGAGGTCCTGTTCGCCGCCGTCGATCCTGGTAAGGTGCATTCCGTGAGTATCGGCGTCTTCCGCCTGCCGGCTCGCTACTACGACCGCATGACCGCCCTCTACCCGGCCGAGCCCCTGTTCCACGGCCCCTTGACGGCGACGGGCGGCATGGTGGCCTACCAGCGTGAGCTGGAGCAGGAAATGGTGGAGGGTTGCCGGCGGATGTTGCTGGATTACCTACCGTCGGAAAAGCTGTTCTCATGTCAGTTCTGACGGGACGCACCCTGCTGGTCACCGGGGCCAGTTCCGGCATCGGCCGGGAAACGGCCCGCCGCCTGCTGGCCGCGGGGGCGGCGGTGGTCGGGGTGGCGCGCCGGGCGGAGCAGGCCGGCCTCGAGGGGCACTACCATCCGGTGGCGCTGGACCTGGCGGAAACCGAGGCTCTGCCGGGCCGGCTGGAGGCGCTGTCGCGGCGGTTTCCCGCCATCGACGGTCTGGTGCTCGGCGCCGGGGTGGGGGATTTCGGCGCGCTGGAACAGTTCTCCCCGGCCCGCATCCGCCGCCTGGTGGAAGTCAATCTGGTCAGTTGTCTGTATCTCTGCCGCCACTTCGTGCCCCGCTTCAAGCAATGCCGGCAAGGGGACATCGTCGTGATCGGCTCCGAGGCGGCGCTGCGGGGCGGTCGCTACGGGGCGGTGTATTCGGCCACCAAATTCGCCCTGCGCGGCTTCGTCCAGGCGCTGCGGCACGAATGCGCCTCGCGGGGGGTGCGGGTCGCCATCGTCAATCCCGGCATGACCGCCACTCCCTTCTACGACCGCCTGCATTTCGAGCCGGGGCCGGAGGCGGGGCAGCACCTGACCGCGGCGGACGTGGCCGACGCCGTGCTCTGGCTCCTCCAGACCCGGGACGGCTGTCTCGTCGACGAGATCAATCTTTCCCCCCGGGTGCACGTGGTGCGCCGGAAGAAGGAGGACGGCTGAACTAGGCGACGTCGGTGCGCCGACCGCTGCGGATGGCGGCGACGATGGCGTTCAGCGCCCGGCAGTTGGCGCGGGCGTCGGCCAGCGGCAGCGCCGGTGAGGTGTCCTCGAGGATGCAGCGGGAGAAATGCTCGATCTCGAGGCGGAAATGGTCGGCGGTCGGCAGCCATTCCTCGTGCATGCGCCCGTCGCCGGTCCACCAGCTCAGTACCGGGATGTCGCCGGGCTTGGCCCAGACGTTGTGGCACTTGAGGCCACCCTCGGTGCCGATGATCTCGTATTCGGCCCGGCGGGCGCGCTCGAAGCTGAAGTCAAAGGTGGCGAAGCGCCCGTCGCCGAAGTCCAGGGCGCCGGCCACCGACGTGTCGGCGCCGTGTTCGTTGAAGCGGGCCAGGGCCACGGTGGTTTCCGGTTCCCGATCGTAGAAGAAGCGGCAGCAGTGGACCGCGTAACAACCCACGTCCCAGAGCGCTCCGCCGCCCTGTTCCAGGGGGCGGGCAATGCGGTACAGACGCGCCGGGGTCATGGGGAAGGAAAAGGTGGCGCGCACGCTGCGGACCTGCCCCAGGGCGCCGCTGTCGAGGATTTCCCACACCCGGCGATGCTGGGGATGGAAACGGTACATGAAGCCTTCCATCACCTTGCGTCCGTGGGCCTTGGCGGCCGCCTCGATGCGGTCGATGTCTTCCACTTTCAAGGCCATGGGCTTTTCCACCAGCACGTGCTTGCCGTGTTCCAGCACCCGGGGGGCCCATTCCCCGTGCTCCTCGTTGGCCAGGGGCAGATAGACCGCCTCCACTTGCGGGTCTTCCAGCAACGCCGTCGGATCGTCGTAGGCCTTCACCCGGGCCGGATCCTGGCCGCAGTCGGCGAGCAGCCGCGCCGCCGCCCCGGGCCGGCGGCTGGCGACGGCGACCAGTTCGGCGTTGGCGGCGGCGACGATGGCCGGCAGCATCACTTTGCTCATACGGGCGGCGCCGAGTATGCCCCAGCGGACGTGTCGGATGGTGTTCATGGTCCCAAGCCTCCTCGGAAGTTTTTCTCTAGGATGCCACAACCGGGGCGCGAACGCGCAACAGCACACCGCCCCCGATCAAAAACAGCACCACGATGCTGAAGATCCCGGCGCGGGGATCGTCGAGCCAGCGCCCGGTGATCCCCACCAGCAGCGGGCCCAGCACCGCGGCGAACTTTCCCAGCATGTTGTAGAAGCCGAAGAATTCCGCCGCCAGCGCCTTGGGGATCAGGTGAGCGTAGTAGGCCCGGCTCAGGGCCTGGACCCCGCCCTGGACCAGGCCGATGAGCACCGCCAGGGCGTAGAATTCCGCCGCCGAATCCAGGCGCGCGGCGAACGCGGTCACCCCCACGTAGACCGCCAGTCCCAGGAGGATCGCCGGTTTGGCGCCGATCCGTTCTCCCAGGCGGCCGTAGACGACGGCGGCGGGAAAGCCGACGAACTGCACCAGCAGCAGGGCGGCGATCAGCCCTTCCCAGCCCAGGCCGATGGCCAAGCCGTAGTCCACCGCCATGCGGACGATGGTGTCCACCCCGTCGATGTAGAACCAGTAGGCCACCAGGAACAGAAACGCCGGGCGGTGGGCGCGGACGTGGCCCAGGGTGCGGACCACCTGGCGCCCGGCGGCGGTGATCAGGGCCGGACTCAGGCGGCGGCAGGGACGCTCGCCCACCTTGGCCAGTAGCGGCAGACTGAACACCAGCCACCACACCGCCACCGAGGCGAACGCCAGTCGCAGGGCCTGTTCCGGCGAGGCCAGCCCGAACCAGTGGGGCTTCAGGGTCATGACCACGTTCACGGCGAACAGCAGCCCGCCCCCCAGATACCCGAGGGCGAATCCCAGGCTCGACACCCGTTCGTATTCGGCGGGCTCGGCCACCGCCGTCAGCAGCGCGTCGTAGAAGATGTTGGCCCCCGAGAAGCCCACCAGCCCGAGTCCGAAGCACACCAGCGCCGCCGTGGCCATGCCCGCCTGCAGCAGCGCCAGGGCGAAGGTAGCGGCGATGCCGAGCGCGGCGAAGGCCGCCAGCAGACGCTTGTGGAGCCGGCCCTGGTCGGCGATCGCGCCCAGCAGCGGGGCGGCGAGCAGGATCAGTGCGCTGGCGGCGGCGTTGGCCAGCCCCAGTTGGAAGGTGCTGTCGGTGACGGCGCCGCCGTGCCAGTAACGTTTGAAGGCCAGGGGAAAGAAACCGGCCATCACCGTGGTGGCGAAGGCCGAATTGGCGAAATCGTAGAGAATCCAGGCGATCTTGGGGCGCATGGCGACGTTCCCGACGGTGTCGTCACGAGAATACGGGATACTTTGCGTGGCTTCACCTTACCACAGGATTGCTTTGCGATGACGGCGCCCGCCATCGTCGCTCGATGTCGGATCGTGGGCAGGGGGTGGTGGAAGCGTGACCCGAGATGGCGCGCCCGAGAGGATTCGAACCTCTGACCTCAGGCTCCGGAGGCCTGCGCTCTATCCAGCTGAGCTACGGGCGCGTAGGGAGAGGAATTGCAAATTCTAACCGTTTCTCCGCCATGATACAAATTCAGCGATGGTGACCTTGCCACCGATTCCGGGTCGTCACCCCGTTTCCTGCAACAGTGTCTTCAACTGCGCCAGCGCCGCTTGGCCCCGGGCTTTTTTTTCCGCTTCCGGCAGGTCGTCCTTGCCGCTCCATTCCAGATCTTCCTGGGGCAGTTCCTCGAGGAAGCGGCTCGGCTGGCAGGTGACCGTCTCCCCGTACCGTTTGCGCTGGCGGCAATAGCTCAGGGTCAGGGTCTTCTGCGCCCGGGTGATGCCCACGTAGCACAGACGCCGTTCCTCCTCGACGTCGTCCTGGTCGATGCTGGTCTGGTGCGGCAGCAGCCCCTCCTCCATTCCCACCAGGTAGACGTGGGGGAATTCCAGCCCCTTGGCGGCGTGGAGGGTCATGAGGGCGACGCGGTCGCCGGCCTCGTCGTCGCGGCTGCGATCGAGGACGTCGAGCAGCATCAGTTTGGCGACCGCGGCCTGGAGCGGGTCGCCGCCGGATTCGGCTTCCTCCAACAGACGGCCGAGCCAGTCGAGCAGCTCGCCCACGTTCTCCCAGCGGCGTTCGGCCTGTCGGGGATTGGCGGCGGTGTCGCGCAGGTGGTCGCGGTAACCGATGGTTTCCAGCATCTCCCGGACGACCGCCAGGGTGTCGCCGCGTTTGGCGCGGTCGGCCACGTCGTTGAGGAAATCGCAGAAGTACTGCAGTCGGGCGACGGCGCGGTCGTCGAGCACCTGGGTCAGCCCCATTTCGTAGCAGGCGGCGAACAGGGAGATGTGGCGCTTCTGGGCGTAACCGCCCAGTTTCTCCAGAGTGGCGGGACCGATCTCGCGTTTGGGGGTGTTGACCACCCGCAGGAAAGCGATGTCGTCGTCGGGGTTGACCAGCAGGCGCAGGTAGGCGACCACGTCCTTGACCTCGGCGTGCTCGAAGAAGGAACGGCCGCCGCTGAGGAAGTAGGGAATACGCTGTTCCCGCAACGCCCGCTCGAACAGGCGGGCCTGGTGGTTGCTGCGGTAGAGGATGGCGTAGTCGGCGAAGCGACCGCCGCGACGGAACTTGTGGTGCAGCAGGTCGGCGGCGATCTGGCGGGCTTCGGCGAATTCGTCGGCGTGGACCTGCACCCGGATGGGATCGCCATAGCCGTAGCGGCTCCACAGCTTCTTTTCGAACACGTGAGGGTTGTGGGCGATCAGGTGGTTGGCGGCCTTGAGGATGCGGCCGGTGGAGCGGTAGTTCTGTTCCAGCTTGATGATCTTCAGCCGCGGAAAGTCCTGCTTGAGGCGGATCAGGTTCTCGGGACGGGCGCCACGCCAGGCGTAGATGGACTGGTCGTCGTCGCCGACCACGGTGAAGCGTCCCAGGCGGCCGGTGAGCAGGCACAGGAGGCGGTACTGGGTGCGGTTGGTGTCCTGGTATTCGTCCACCAGCAGATAGCGCAGCCGGGTCTGCCATTTTTCCAGGACGTCGGGATGATCCTGGAACAATCGCACCGGCAGCAGGATCAAGTCGTCGAAATCGACTGCGTTGTAGGCCCTGAGGCACCGCTGGTATTCCCGATAGAGAAGGGCGGCGGGGCGGTCGGCGGCCTCGCCCGCTTCGGCTTCCTCGGGGGAGACCAGATCGTTC
>Ga0256841_1001033_pt1 | contig 25786 bp, 25 predicted proteins | sample 356308metaG_FD_185971 | JGI IMG/M metagenome (GOLD analysis project Ga0256841, IMG submission 185971) | Hydrothermal vent microbial communities from Mid Atlantic Ridge, Atlantic Ocean - 356-308 | ecosystem: Environmental > Aquatic > Marine > Hydrothermal vents | place: Atlantic Ocean: Mid...
TATTTCCGACAAACCTATCTATTCCGACTTGATTCCTATGAGAAAAGCAGATATTATTCTTTCGGTTGAACCTATGGAATTGCTTCGCTATTTGCCTTATGTAAACCCCGACGGCTATTTGGTAACCGATATCAATCCGTTTAAAAATATTGCCAATTATCCCGACGAAAAAGAACTAAAAAGTCAAATTGAACAATTCCCCAAACACAGAATTGTAGATGCCCGAACCTTGGCACGCAAGGCAGGAAATTTTCGTGCGGCAAATATCGTGATGATTGGTGCAATATCCGATTTATTGCCTTTTTCCGATGAAATTATCAAAGAAGTAATCACCGAATTATTTCAACGAAAAGGCGACCGTATTGTCCAAATGAATTTAGATGCTTTTGAGTTGGGAAAAGGAGCGGTTTCTGTTGGGGTTTGATGATTTTTAATTTAAATATTAACTGAAAAATATAATTTATATGAAACACAAATACATTGTTTTACTACTTATTTTATTTACTTATAACCATTTAAGTTCTCAAAATGCAAAAACACAAATCAACCAAACCTTGGATACTTGGCACAAATACGCCGCCGCATCCGATTTTAAAAACTATTTTTCGTTGATGGATAAAAAATCCGTTTTTATTGGAACGGACAGCACAGAAATCTGGACAAAAAAAGAGTTTATGAAATATGCCAAACCTGTTTTTAAAAAGAAAAAAGCTTGGAAATTTACCCCTACAAGCAGACATATTTATTTGAGTAAAAACGGAAAAATTGCCTGGTTTGACGAGCTTTTGGATACGTGGATGGGAAAATGTCGCGGCTCGGGTGTGTTGGTATTTAAAAACGGCAAATGGTTGATAAAACAATATGTGTTGTCGCTGACAATTCCCAATGATAAAATGAAAGGAGTGATTAAATTTTTGAACTTTTAATTATGAAAAATTCGATATATCTGAGTTTGTTTTTTCTGATTATTTTGGGGTGTCAAACACAAAACACAAATTTCAGGCAAGATTTTTCGGAAAAAGAAAATCGTATATTGAATGAATCCAGTAATATTATAAAAAATTCATATTTCGGTAGTTTTGTAAGTATCAATAATAATGATTTTCCTAAAATCAGAGTAGTAGAACCTGTATCTCCCGACAAAGAATTTATAATTTATTTTGCCACCAAACCCAATACCAGAAAAATAAAAGAAATTGAGAGTCATCCCAAATCCGCTTTTCATTTCTTTGACAAATCTCAATTGGCTTACGTATCCTTGTATGGAAAATCCGGAGTCATTAGAGACAAAAACCAAATAAAAAAACATTGGAATCCGGCTTGGGACAGATATTATCCCGATAAACAATACGTTTTGATAAAATTTGTTCCCGAATTTTTGGAAATGGTCAATATCCAAACGGGATTGACCGGAAACGATAAAAATTGGATGCCCGAAAGAGTTGTTTTAAGAAATTAAGTAAAAATCTTATAGACTATAATTATTAAAATAGTAATGATAATTGTCTCCAAACATCCTCTTAAAAAATATTTGATTTTATCTTCCTTCAGTTCTTTAATTTCTTAATTGGTTAGATCGGTATTCCATAATTCTGAAGCCCATTTCAATTGAAATTGAATCCAATTTTTTATATTATAAATACTATGCCATATATTACAAAAATTGATAAAAAAATATATGTAGCGATATCTTTATTTATCATATTAACTAACAATAGTTCCTATGGACTTTCCTTCAACTATTTTTAATAAATTTCCCTTTGTATTCATATCAAAAACGATAATGGGAAGTTTGTTATCCTTACTCAGTGCAAAAGCTGTGGAATCCATAATTTTTAATTCCTTTTGCAGTGCTTCTTCAAAAGTAATTTTATCATATTTTTTGGCGTCAGAAAATTTTTCAGGGTCTTTATCATAAATTCCGTCTACGCGGGTACCTTTAAGAATAATATCGGCATCTATTTCCAAAGCTCTAAGAACTGCTCCGGTGTCCGTAGTAAAAAACGGATTGCCAGTACCGGCTGCAAATATTACAATTTTACCCGATTGCAAAAGTTCTTGAGCTTTCAAAGGTTTTACTTCCTCTGCAATTTTATCAACTTTAAGTCCGCTTAGTATTTCGGCAGGAATACCGTTTTGTATAAAAACACTTTGCAAAGCCATGGCATTGATAAGTGTTGCCAACATTCCCATAAAATCTCCTTGAGTTCTGTTCATTTGCTCTCCGGCTTCAGATAAACCTCTAAAAATATTTCCACCACCGATAACTAACCCGATTTGTATACCTTTTTTATAAACAGGTAAAATTTCTTTAATAAATTCTTCAACTTTTTTGGGATCAATACCATAATCTTTATTTCCCATCAAGGATTCGCCACTGAGTTTGAGTAAAATTCTTTGATATTTCATTAATGACAATTCATTTTATAGGGCTAAATTAAGGATTTTTTAAATAAAATTTGTTTTTTTAAATATTCTTTTGAATTTCATTCGGTTTGATTTGCATAAATTTTTTATAAAATAGACCTGTTAGTACAAGAAAAATTAGTTTATATCTCACACATTTATTGGATTTTTGCTTCGATTCTTATTTTGAACTCAGGTTAAATAAAAAAAATGGTGTAAATTTGTTAAGCATTGCAAGAAAAACTATGAGATATCTTTTTTTTACATTATTTTCAATTATTTGCTTAGAAGTATCAGCACAACAAACTGAGATCCTTAACGATTCTCTGTATAAACCCGATAATTATTATTTGGAGGATCAATTATATTTTGGTGTTTCTTATATCATCTTAAGAGATTTACCTACTAATGTTTCTCAAAATGGATTTTCCAATCAAATAAAATTTGGATTTATTAGAGATATTCCTATAAATGAACAGAGAAATTTCGGTTTTGGATTGGGCTTGGGATATAGTACGGATACTTATTATCACAATATGAGAGTCAGTGTAGATGAGCAATCCGGTCAGATGATTTATCATCTATTGGAAGGTGAAGATTATCGAACCAATTCTTTTACCATTAGAAAAATTGATATTCCTTTTGAAATCCGATTGAGAGGAAGTAGCCCGAAAAAATTTAAGTTTTGGAGAGTTTATGCTGGAATCATTACTTCTTATACGCTGAATGCAGAGTCTGAATTTACCTCATCCACCATAGATATTGTATATAAAAAATTGAATATAGTAAATAAATGGAATTACGGTTTAAGTCTTTCGGTAGGTTATGGAATTTGGAATTTCAATTTATATTATGGGCTTTCGGATATAATCAAAGAAAATGTAAAGATTGATAATCAATCCGTTCATTTAAAAACCATTCATGTAGGAGTAATATATTATTTTTTGTAATTTTGTCTAAACTTAAAAATTATTATAATGGGACAAACAAAAATAGTATGGAAAAGAGGAATGCAATTTGATGCATTTTCTCCAGGAAAGAATGAACCAATACCAATTGAAGCAGAAGAAAAATTTGGTGGTAAAGGCGAAGGATATCAACCCAAACCTTTTATGTTGGTAGCATTGGCAGGATGTACCGGTTTGGATGTGGCATCTTTGATGAAAAAAATGCGAATTGATGAAAATGTCTCTGATTTTACCATTGATATTGATGCACATATGACCGATGAGCATCCAAAATATTATGATAAGGTTCATGTTATTTATAATTTCAAGGGAAAGAATCTTAATCAAGAGAAATTGACCAAATGTGTAACCTTATCCGAAAGTAGATATTGCGGAGTTTATAAAATGTTTAGAAGTTTTGCCGAAGTTACTTATGAAATCAATTTTATTGAGGAATAAAAATTTTTAAAGAATTAAAATAAACGCACGCCCGCCAAAATTTTGGCGGGCGTGCGTTTATAAAAAGGTGCATATATAGTTACTATGCTTCTATTTCTTTTTGGGTCTGTTGCTCCACTTCTTTTTCCATAAAAGGATATTGATAATCCGTGGGAGGATTGAAATTTTCTTTGATAGAACGAACAGACATCCAACGAATTAAATTCCACATACTTCCGGCTTTGTCATTAGTTCCCGATCCTCTGGCCCCTCCAAAAGGTTGTTGATTCACTACAGCTCCGGTGGGTTTGTCATTGATATAAAAGTTTCCCGCGGCATTTTCCAATTTTTTTGTAGCATAGTCAATAACATAACGATCTTTTGCAAAGATGGCACCTGTTAATCCGTAAGGAGAAGTGTTATCAACCAATTCCAAACTTTCTTTCCATTCTTTTTCAGGATAAACATAAATGGTAAGCACCGGACCGAAAAGTTCTTCTTCCATGGTTACATATTTTGGGTTGGAAGTAAGTATAACAGTCGGTTCTATAAAATATCCTTTGGATTTATCATAATTTCCACCGATAATAACTTCAGTTTCATTATCTGATTTGGCTTGGTCAATATACCCTGCCAATTTATTAAATGCTTTTTCATCGATAACAGCAGTAATGAAATTTTCAAAATTTTCAGGAGAGCCGATTTTCATAGTTTCCACTTGATTTTTTAGGACATCAAAAACATCTTCCCATTTGTTTTGAGGAATATAAGCTCTTGATGCGGCAGAACATTTTTGTCCTTGGTATTCAAATGCGCCACGAGCCAATGCTGTTGCAACTGCTTGTGGGTCTGCGGTTTCGTGCATCCATACGAAATCTTTTCCTCCGGTTTCTCCTACAATTCTAGGATAGGATTTATATTTATTGATATTTTTGCCGATTTTTTCCCAAAAACTATTGAATACTCCTGTAGAGCCGGTAAAGTGGATTCCGGCAAAATCGGGATGGTCCAATATGATATCGGTAATCATAGCAGAGTTTCCGCTAATCATATTAATCACGCCATCCGGAAGCCCTGCTTCTTGTAGAATTTCCATAATAACTTTGGCAGAATACATTTGGGTTCTGGAGGGTTTCCAAACCACTGTATTTCCAACCATTGCAGGTGAAGTGGGTAAATTTCCGGCAATTGATGTAAAATTAAAAGGAGTAATGGCATAGATAAATCCTTCCAAGGGTCTGTATTCCAATCGATTCCATGTTTCTTTAGTTGATTCGGGTTGCTCTTTGTATATCCTCTGTATATATTCGGTATTGAATCTCCAGAAATCTGCTAGTTCTGCCACTCCATCAATTTCTGCTTGGAATATAGTTTTGGATTGTCCAATCATCGTAGCTGCATTCATTTTGGCTCGATAAGGTCCGCTGAGTAGATCTGCAGCTTTTCTAAAGATGGCTACACGTTCTTGCCAAGGCATTGCCGCCCATTTTTCTCTTGCTTTTAAAGCGGCATCAATTGCTTGATCTACGTGTTCTTTTTCAGCTTGATGAAATACCCCCAAAACCCTTTGGTGATCATGAGGAGGGTGCATTTCGGAAGTTTTTCCTGTATAAATTTCATTTCCGTCAATATATAGAGGAACTTCAATAAACTGATTTTTAAGTTCTTTAATTACTTTTTTAAGTTCTTTTCTTTCAGGGCTCCCCGGCGCATAAGAAAGAACCGGTTCATTTTTTGTTTTATCTGTTTTATAAAATCCAGTAGCCATAATTTTAGTTTTATTGTTTATAGCAAATTTACTAAAAATCAGTCAAGAAAATCAAGTTTTTTACGGTTTTTTTGTTAAATATTACTTAAAAAATATTTTATCAATTACTTGATTTTTAAATATTTAACATGAGTTCAAAATAAGAATCGAAACAAAATACATCATTTGTTAATTAAAATGAGATTTTTTGAAAAGCTTATGGTAATAAATTTAAAATTAATAATTTGCAATAAAAATATGATATTTTCTTATATCGACCTCAGGTTATTTATATTTAGAAGTATTTGTTGTAACTCAGTGGAATGAAAATGGTTGTTCCTATTTATAAAAAAAAGCCGCTTTGGAGCGGCTTTGTCTTCTCAAAAAAATTAACACACACAAACTAATAATGAGAAGTTTTATAAGCCAAAGATACAAATAAAAAACAACGGATTTTTCTATAATTTATATTCGTAGAAGTTTAATTCATATCCGTTTATTTCTTGTTTTTGAATAGGGATTTAATAAAACTTCTTTTTCTTACGGAAACTGGTATTTTGTCTCCATTGGACAGGATAATACTTCCTGAAGATTCTAAAGACATAATATGTTGAATATTGACCAAATGAGATTGATGGGTTCTTACAAAGTCATTGGGACCCAAAAGTTTTTCATAATATTTGATATTTTTTGAAACAGTTACTTTTTTATTTTTTAAAATAAAAGTTGTGTAAGAGCCATCGGCAGCCAACCGGATAATATCTTCTTTTGGGAACATACACTTGCCTTGAGTGGTATGAAGTGTTATTTTTTGTATTTTTTTATCGGTATATTGATTTAAAAGTTTGAGTAATTCTCTGTATTTGTCTTTGTCTTTTTTTAATTCTATAGCTCTTTTGACTGCTTTTTGCAATTCCATTGGGTTAATAGGTTTCAAAAGATAGTCAATGGTGCTATATTTGAATGCTTGTATTGCAAACTCATTATAAGCGGTAGTAAAGATAATTCCAAAGTGAATATTAGAGAACTTTTCTAACAATTCAAAGGCAGTCCCGTCTGCAAGTTTAATATCTAAAAAAACCAAATCCGGATTGTGAAAATTAATAGTGCTATAAGCATCTTTGATGCCTACTGCTGTTGCAACAATTTCTACATCCTGGAAAAAATTTTCAAGCATATACTTTAAAATTTTTTGTGCTGCAGATTCATCTTCAACTATAATGACTTTCATGGCTTTTATTTTTTAAAATGTAAACAAAAATATACTTTTACTCCTTCACTGACATTTGCAATTCTAAAGATATATTTTTTATTATTATTAAAAATTTTTATACGTTTTTTAATAATATCCAAAGCATGTTCTTCTTCGGAATCTTTTATTTTAGATAAACCTCTTCCATTATCAACGATTTCAAAACAAAGTAGATCATTTTTTTTAAAAATATTGATAAAGATTTTCCCTTGATAATCAATATCTCTAAATCCGTGTTCTATAGAATTTTCAATGATCGGTTGTAGTAATAATGGAGGAACTAACACTTTTTTCGGATTGATTTTGGATGAGATATTTATACGGAAATCTATGGCTTTTTCTAACTTAATATTTTGAAGTTCAATATAGTTTTCCAATAATTCTATTTCTTGTTTAAGAGGTATTTCTTCTCTATTGACAAATTCAAAATTTTTGCGCATAAGATTTCCAAAATTGGACAAATAGGAAATAGCTTTTACGGGAGAATCATAGATCAAAGTTTTTTGTAAAGCTGCTAAACTATTGAAAATAAAATGAGGTTTTAATTGTTGACGTAAAAGTTTTTTTTCAAGTTTTATTTTTTCTTTTTGAGTTTTCAAGTTCTTGTTTCGGTATATTAAAAAAATACTGATTAAAAATAGAAACACAGTAATGCCTATTAACCAATAAAGACGCAAATTTTTCTTGAGTTTTTGATTTTTTAATTCCAATTCTATTTTCTCCATATTAAGCTTATGGTTTTTTTCTAACAGCTTGATTTTTTGTATGTTTTTTTCTTTTTCCAACTGCAATTGTAAGGAGTCTTTTTTACTAAGCCATACAATTTCTTTATTATCATGATTTCGAGCAGATAAATTGAGAAATGCATCATAAGCTTTGATACTATCTTCTTTGGTTTTGGATATGGATAAGGATTTTTGATAATAATATTTTGCAGAATCAAACTGTTTTTTTTCCATATAAATAACTCCGATAAGCTTATATAAATCAGCAGAAGGAGCAGGGATGGCTTTTTCTTTGGCTTTGAGAAAGTAATATAAACTGCTATCCAAAGGTTTACCCATGGAAAAATTGAGTATCCCCAAATTGGAGTAAAATTTTGATAAATAAGCATCATCTCCGGTTTTTAATTTGAGATGAAGCCCTTTTAGGTAATATTCATATGCTTTTTGTAAATTATTTAATCTTTTGTAATGGTTGGCAATATTTTGATAAGTAGCCGCAAGTGAGATCGAATCATTATTTTTTATTTGTTCTTTTTCTATTTGTTTGAGTAATTTGAGCCCTTTTTCATAATCTTTAGATAAAAAATAAATATGTGATAAAGCTACTTTAATATAATTTTCCAGATCGGTGTAATTATATTGCTTGGTTAGTTTTAAACTTTCATATAAGACTTTTAAAGCATCATTTGTTTTCTTTTGAAGGGTATATACAATACCTAAGTTTATTTTCGATTGGATTAAAGCGTGATGGTCTTTTAAATGCTTGGCAATGATGATGGCATTTTTAAAATTATTTTTGGCTTCTTTGTATTTTTTAGACTGAAGTTCCGCTTTTCCTTTTTGATGGAAAATTTTCCATTGAAATTTGGGAGGAGCTTTTTCAATATTTTTATTTTGAAATGTATCAAAAAATTTAATGCGTTCCTTGAGGTTTTTCTTTGAATAAACATTTACCAATGAATCCAATTTCTTGAAATTTATATCCGTTTTTATAGCAGGAGATGGATTTTTATGCTTGCATGAAATCAATGAGAATATTAATATTAAGATTATGATTTTTTTCATTTAGTTGGTGAAATTTATTTAAATAATTTACAAAATTAACAATTTGATTATAATTATCATAAAGAATTTCAATTATATTTTTTGTCGATGCAAAAAGAAACACGAGTTCCCTCTGGATTTGATATTATTTTAAAATTTGATAAAGTTTTTTTGTTAAAGAAATCCAGTCTTTTTTTCAAAATTTCCAAAGCATGTTCTCTTTTTTCATTTGAATTATTTCTTTTCATTATACCATTGTCTTTTATTTCAAAACAGAGTTTATTTTTTTGAATAAAAATTTTAATTATAATTTTACCGGTATATGTGATTTTACTAAAACCGTGTTCAATAGAATTTTCAACCAAAGGTTGTAATAATAAGGGAGGAATTGTGGTTTTTTTTGTATCTATTTTAGCGTCAATATCAAAAACGAGCTCAAAGTTTTTTTCCATTCGTACTTTTTGCATTTCCGCATAATCTTTTAAAAGCATTATTTCATCTTCCAAAGTAATTTCTCCTTTGTTGATAAAATCGAAGTTTTTTCTAATCAAATTTGCGAATTTAGAAAGATAGGTAATGGCTTTCATTGGAGAGTCGAAAATTAGAGTTTTTTGAAGTGCTGCCAAGCTGTTAAAAATAAAATGAGGTTTTAGTTGTGCCCGTAAAAGTTTTTGTTCCAACACCAATTTTTCTTTTTGCAATTTAAGGGATTTGTTGATATAGATCAGACTAAACATGATTCCTACAAATAATAATAATAAAACTCCTAGCCAATATAAATATAGATTTTTTTTCAACTCTTTGTTTTTGGTTGAAAGTTTTATTTTTTCCAGATTTAGTTTATAGTTTTTTTCGAGTAAACGGACTTGTTCTTTGGATTTTTCTTTTTCCATCAAAACCAAAATTGAATCTTCCATTTGGTGCATTCGGGCTATTTTTTTCAAATCTTTTTCTTTCATTGCCAGCTTCAGCAACGATTGAATGATAGTTTTTTTATCTTTACTCGGCTTTGAGTTTCTATAAGCCAGCCAATAATATTTTTCAGCTTTTTTATAATCTTTTTGCAAGAAATAAACTTTTGCCAGATTATGGTATTCATCATCAATGGGGATGCCAAATTTTTTCTTTAAAACTATAGCTTTATTAAGGTAATCTATTGCTTTCTTAAAATTGGGTTTATTATCTAGATATAGGGCGCCGAGGTTATTATATATGATGGCTTTTCCGGGGATGTCATTAATTTGGTTGTTAATTTCCAATGCTTTTAATAAGTATTTGATAGCTTGATCGTTATTATTATTTTCGGCGCTTATTACAGCCATATTTTGATAGGAAGCGGCAATACCTAAGCTGTCTTTTTGCTTTTGTTGAAGTTTTAGAACATGTTTTAGGAATTGTAGAGACTTATTATAATCCCCGGAAATATAAAAGATTCGTGACATCTCGCTATAAGCCCTGCTTTCCAGTCGCTCGGAATGAATTTCTTTTGCAATTTCAATTCCTTTATTAATTGCAGATAGTTGTTGGTCTTTTTTTTCTAAATCTCCGTATGCAATAGCTAAATTAATATAAACTTTTCCCAGCATTTCTTTATTTTTGAGCCGGGTATAAATAGGTATTAATTTTATTAGAATCTCTTCTGCTTTCTTTGATTGATCGGTATCTAAATATATATTGGACAAATCAAACATCAGTTTAGCTTTTGCAGCTGGTGTCATGTCGGTTTTATTCTGTAGAACTGAGTCATACTTTTTTTCTTGTTCCGGCAAAGGCAAGCTGTCCCACTGTTTTATTAAGGAATCTATCTTTGTTTTTTCTTTGATGTTTTTTTTGTTTTTCTTTGTATTACATCCATATAAAAATAGGAGAATAATCAAGAAATTTATAATAATTGAATACTTTTTTGGCATATAAGAACTTAGGTTTATCAATGCAAAAGTATAAAATTTAAAAAAAAGACTAAATTTGCATAATTTTTATGATAGAACAAGGGTGAAATTTAGTCAAAAATACATATTGGTTTTTATATGGATTTTCCTGTTTCAGGGACCATCCATTATGAGATTATACCATATGTTGACAGTGAATCATCAACAATATTCTCATAAAGAAATAAGTATTCATGAGAAATCGAACAATGCTTGTAGCATTTTTCATAAAAATATTTTATCTCATTTCACTCATACACCGGTTTTGCAATATTATTTTCTACCGGTTTTCTATTCAAAAATAAATAGGCAAAAACCTCAAATATCTTATAGTAGTGTTTTCTATGCTTACCATTTACGAGCTCCTCCAATAGTTGTTGTTTTATAAAATAACAAAATAAAAAATTGGCTTCTTATGATGATAGAATATGGATATCGTTTGGTTAAAACATACAAATGAAATATTATTCTGTTGAAGCCGGAAATCATAAAAATTTATAACTTTAAAAATCAATAGAGATGAAAAAAATATTAACAGGAGTTCTTTTGTTATTAAACTTTCTTTCCTTTTCGCAATATAATTTAACGGGAACTATACTAAGCAATAAAGATAAGCAACCAATAGTGGGAGCTACTATACAAATCAAAGAAACAGGACAATATGGTATAAGTGATATAGATGGAAAATTTGACATAAAAAACATAACATTAGATAAAATAACTTTGGTAATTAAAGCAATTGGTTATCAAGATTATATAAAAACTTTGACATTTACTCAAAAACAGTTGCATATAAAAGTATTTCTAAAAGAAAAAGTTTTTGATTTGGATGCCGTGATTGTTTCTACTCCTTTCAGTAAGCTACAGAAAGATAATGTAATGAAAGTCAGTAGAAAAAGTATAAAAGAAATGGAAAAAAACGGCATACAAAATTTGATGGATGGAATTGCTCAAATTCCGGGCATAACCAAAATATCCACAGGAACCGGTATAAACAAACCGGTTATTAGAGGTCTCAGCGGCAATCGCGTGTTGGTTTTTGATCAAGGAATGCGTGTAGAAAATTTTCAGTTTGGAGAAGAACATGGGCTAGGAATTGATGAAGCCGGAATACAAGCAGTGGAAGTAATCAAAGGACCTGCTTCTTTATTATATGGTTCGGATGCTTTAGGTGGAGTGGTTTATTTAGTCCCCGAAAAATTCGCCGACACAGACAAAACCAAAATCGATGGAAAATTCCAATATTACTCCGATACAAAAGGTAAATATTTGACTTCGGGATATAAAAAATCGGGTAAAAAAATAAAATTCCTTGTCAGAGGTTCTGCCAAACAAAACGGAGATTTTGAATTACCCGATGGAAAATTTGCCGCAAATTCGGCTAACGAAAATTATCATTTAGCCACTGGAATAGATTTTAAAACAGGAAAATTAGATACCGAAATCAGATACGGTTTTAACAAAAGAATAAATGGAATGCCCACGGGAATTACAGATGATTTTCATTATAAACCCGTAGATAAATATCAACTGTTGACCAATAATAAAATAAGTATTAAAAACTCTTTGTCAATCAAAAAATCGCATATCACTTCAACCTTGGGATATACCGGACATCAACGGGAACTTATTAAACAAGGCAATACATTTATCGGTATGAATTTAAAAACATTTAATTGGGATATAAACTGGAAACTCCCAACCTTTCATAAAACACAAACCATATTCGGCATACAAAATATGTATCAAAACAATCATAATTTCGGACAACATTTCCTATTGCCCAATGCGGATATTGTCAATTCGGGAATTTTCGGTGTTTTTAATTTTCCTTTGCTTAATTTACAATTTCAATCGGGAATAAGAGCCGATATAAGAACAATAAAAACTCAAAAAATAGGTGAAGAAGGTAATGCCGATTATCGTCCCGAGATAAATAAAACGTTATATTCCATCAGTGGAGCAATAGGTGTCAAAACAAATATTTACGAAAGACTCAATCTCCGAATGAATATCGCCAAAGGTTTTAGAGCGCCCAACCTCGCCGAACTTACTTCAAACGGTTTACACGATAATAGACTGGAATTTGGAAACCCCGACTTAAAAAACGAAGAAAATTTGCAAACAGACCTTAATATTTCCTACGAAAGCTCCCATATTGAATTTTATATAAACGGATTCTATAATAACATCAATAATTATATCTATTTGAGTCCTACAAATCAACCGATGATTATATATCCCGTCTATGAATACAAACAAACCGATGCATATTTATATGGTGGAGAAATAGGTTTTCACCTTCATCCGCATCCTTGGGATTGGTTACATTATGATGCAAGTTTTGCTACTGTTACAGGAATCCAAAAAAATGGAGAATTTCTACCTTTGATACCTGCTGACCAATGGAAAAACACTTTGCGAATCAATTTCAAAACAAAAAATACTTCTTTTAAAAATCCTTATGTTTTTGTGTCAGCTGATCATTTTTTTAAAGTAGAAAAAGTAAGTTCCTTTGAAGATGAATATCCCGCTTATACATTAATTAATACAGGAATAGGAACTTCCATTGATTGGAAAAAAGCAGATTTTTCTTTGAGTTTATCCGTTCATAATCTCTTGAACGAAAAATATATATCAAATCTGTCGGTTTTGCGGGAACAAAATATTCCGGGTCCGGGTAGAAATGTTATTTTGACATTAAAATGTAAATTGTAAGTATTAAACAAAAAGCCGGAAAATTTTCCGGCTTTTTGTTCAGTTAATGACCTTTGATTTTTTGAATGTGTTCAATCGTAGAATTCAGCCCTTTGTCTTCATTAAAACCTTCACTTATTAAATAAATTCCGGCGACAAACAATACAATACCAATAACTCTTCGGATGTAAATCACTCTTTGTCTGGTCATTTTGGATTTAAATTGTTTTGCCAGAAAAATTTTGGCTAAATCCACCAAAAAATATCCGCTGAGGATTCCACCGAAAAAAGCAACAACACGAGAAACATTCAAGTTAAAAGTGGGTGTAAAAATCATAATCATTGCCAACCAAAATGCCAATACCCCGATATTGATAAAGTTCAAAAGAAAACCTTTGACAAAAAGCCCCAGATAATTATTTTTTGGGATTTCCAATTCAGTTTCATTTTCCAAACTTTCTTTCGGGGGTTTACGGATAATGGTAATGATGCCATAAACCATCATTATCATGCCGCCAACACCGTATAATGCAGGGTGATGGGTAAGTTGTTTTAATAATTTATAACTACCTAAAAAAGCGATAGCTATAAAAACCATATCGGCAAATATTACTCCCAAATCCAAAACAATGGCTGCTCGTGCACCTTTTGTAGCTCCGGTTTCCAATAATACAAAGAAAACGGGACCAATCAAAAAACTTAATGTAATACCCAGCGGAATAGCTTTTATAAAATCTGAAAAAAGACTAAAGGAAGATTCCAACATTTTGTAAAATTTTAAAGCACTAAGATAAAAAAAAACTCCCTCATATACAATGAAAGGAGTTTTTTATGTGCGGGTGAAGGGACTCGAACCCCCACGCCTTGCGGCACTAGATCCTAAGTCTAGCGTGTCTACCAATTTCACCACACCCGCTTATAGGGACTGCAAATATAAAAAGTTTTTTCGAAAAATTAAATCTGTTCTTCTATTTTTTTAGTTTTTGGGTTGCAATAAAATCTTTTAAGTAAAAGGGTTCAAAGTAAGCAATGTCTTCAAAATCTTTATTGACAAATTTTTGATAAGAAATAGCTGTCATTTCTTTTGCAGATGGATAAATAAAATCCGTAAATATGGCATTCGGATGAGTGATAATTTCTTTGACTTTGAAAACTCCATCTCCAAGGAAAAATACCTGTTTTTGCTCCAAATATTCTGTAAAAGAATTTTTATTGATGATTTCCGCTTGAACTTCTCTAATCATTTGATAATCCTGATCAAAAACAGCACTGTAGACTTCCATTCTGCGGGCATCAATCATTGGGATGATAAATCCGTTTTTTCTTATTTGTTGTGCCATATGTTGAAGGGTTGAAACCGAAATTAATGGAATTTTTAATGCATAAGCCAATCCTTTGGCAGTAGAAACTCCAATTCGTAATCCGGTGTATGAGCCGGGTCCTTTGCTGACGGAAATCGCAGATAAATTTTGTAGTTTTAACCCATTTTTTTTTAGAATTTTATCTATAAAAACATGCAATTTTTCTGCATGAGAATATCCTTGTCCGGCATATTCCAATAGATCCGATACTTTATCATTTTCAGATAAAGCAACCGAACAATTCTTAGTTGAAGTTTCAATATGAAGTATCCATGCCATGGTAAAAAAAAGAAATCATATAAGCATCTACCTATATGATTTCATGGTTATTTTTGATGATTATTTTTTGGTGTAATCTTTATTTAATGCATCTAAAATTTTATCGGTCAAATCATTTTCGTTTTTTCCGTATAAAACACTTCCTGTGGTATTTTTGCCAAAGATATATTCATATTGATTTTTCTTCCCATAGTCATCCACAAATTTGTAAACCTTTTTTACAATAGAATCATTTTTTGCTTGTATATCGGCAGTTAGTTTAGAACTTTCCTGTTGTTGCATTTGTTGAAGAATTTGTTGTTTTTGATAAAGCTCCCGATCTTTTTGTTGCAATTGTTTGGGAGATAATTTTTTTGCTTTGGATTGAAAATTCATCACTTCTTGACGCCATTGTTGAACTAATGAGTCATATTTTTTTGAAAATTTTTCTTGTTTTTCTTTTAATTCTTTTTCCAAGTCTTTACTTCCTTGGTATTCTTTAAAGATTTTTTCAGTATCTACAAAACCGGTTTTTGGTTTTTGTTGACAGGATGTAATTAATACTAAGATTGTTACTAATAATAAAGTTTTTTTCATTTTTTTAATGATTTTTTTGATTTGATTATGCAAAGATAAAACTAAATTTCGGGTTTCGGTTTTTTATAGGTTTTTTTTAAAAAAATGGTATATTTATTGTAACTTAGCAAATGAAAAAATGCATATAATATGGACCTTTTACTCATCATCCTGGGGTTAATTCTTATTTTGGTAGGTATTGTTGGTTGTATAGTACCCGGTCTTCCCGGACCTTTTAGTGCTTGGTTGGGATTGTTGCTTACCATGTTGGCAAAACCTATTCCTGATGATTGGTCATTGTTGGCAATTACTTTTATTGCAACTTTAATTGTTTCGGTTTTGGATTATTTTATTCCGGCAATTGGGACAAAAAAATTCGGAGGAAGCAAATACGGTATTTACGGCTCGATTATTGGGTTGGCGATAGGCTTTTTTTCGCCCGTTCCCGGAGGGATTTTAATAGGACCTTTTGTTGGAGCTTTTGTCGGAGAATACATCAAAAATAATGATACAGAAAAATCTTTGAAAGCTGCTTTCGGTGCCTTTGTAGGTTTTCTTACCTCTACCGGTATGCAGTTGATCTTAACCTTGATTTTTGCCAGTATTTATTTCTGGATGCTTTATAATAATTGGCAAGCTGTGCAAAGTATTTTTTAGTTTTTATAAAAATTCATTTCATCAATATATTGATAAACTTCGGGGGGCAATAGTGGGCGGACATTTTTGTTTTCTTGAATATTTTTTCTGATTTGTGTAGCCGAAATTTCGATAATGGGGGCTTTTATAAAACTTATTTTAGGGTGATGTGTCAAATCCTCCGGGATTATTTTTTTTGTAATTCTGGGATAAACCATAATGTGATAATATTCGAGAATGGCTTCATAATTTTTCCATTTGGGCAAGCTTGCCAAATTGTCTTGCCCCATGATTAAATAAAATTTTCTGTTGGGATATTTTTCTTGCAAAACCGTGAGCGTATGTATGGTATAATTGGGTTGAGGTAAGCCAAATTCTACATTACATGCCTTCATTTTCGGATAATTTTCCAATGCCAATCTTACCATGCTCAAACGTTGAAAATCATCTAATAAGCTTTCTTTTTTCTTATGTGGATTATGTGGCGTAATCACAAACCAGACTTCATCTAAATCTGTATGTTCTGCCAAATGATTGGCTATGATCAGATGTCCTATGTGAATTGGGTTGAAACTACCAAAAAATAAGCCCGTTTTTTTCATTTTTTATCTTGATTTATAAATTCAGAAACAATTTTATAAGCTTTTTTCTTAGCTTCATCAAGATTATTGTTGTGCAAAATAACATCAAATTGCGGCGCATAATATAGTTCTTCTTCAGCTTTATTAATTCGCATTTGAATTTTTTCCGATGATTCTGTTTTTCTCTTTTTTAATCTTTGGGCTAGTTCATCAATTGAAGGAGGCATTACAAAAATTGCCAAACTTTCATCGGGATATTGATTTTTTATGTTTAGTCCACCTTTGACATCAATATCAAAAATTATATTTTTTCCTTGCTTTTGCAAGCGTTCGATTTCAGATTTTAGAGTTCCATAAAAACTGTTAGTATAAACTTCTTCCCACTCAACAAATTCATTATTTTTTATTTTTTGTTTAAAATCTTCCGGCGATATAAAATAATAGTCTTTTCCATGTTCTTCTCCTTGACGTTTTTCACGAGATGCCACCGAAACGGAAAAAGCCAAATTCAGTTCAGGTTTTTCAAGTAGATACCGAACCAAAGTAGTTTTTCCGCTTCCGGATGGTGCCGAAAAAATTATAAGTTTTCCTTTTTTGGGTTGTTTTTTCATATTTTTATTTATGCAATGGACAAATTTAATAAGAATTTGTATTATTTTAGTTGATAAAAAAAAGTTTATGGCAAATCGACCTTATAAAGTAAAATTGGAAGCGGGCAAAAACTATGCTTGGTGCACTTGCGGGCTTTCTTCACGTGAACCTTTTTGTGATGGGGCTCATTCGGATTCGGGTATGCGTCCTTTCATATTTACAGTAGAAGAAACCAAAGAATATTTTTTGTGTGGATGTAAATTGACGGACAATCCTTCATTTTGCGATGGCACGCATAAGACCTTGAAGAAATAGTTTTATTATGATTATTAATATTGCTTTTTATAATCTTGAAAATTTTTTTGATACCTATAATGATCCCGATACTTTGGATGATGATTTTACCCCTAAAGGGATTATGCATTGGATAAAAAAGCGGTATTTTAATAAAACTTATAAAATTGCTAAGACCATTGGCAAGATTGGTTACCATGAAACCGGAGAACCTCCGGCTCTTATTGGTCTTGCAGAGGTTGAAAACAATAAGGTTTTGAAAGATTTGATTCATAACAAACATTTGAAAAAATATCATTATCATTTTATTCATTTTGAATCAAATGATATCCGAGGAATGGATGTTGCTCTTTTATACCGCCCCGAAAAATTTCAAATATTGGAAGCGATTCCATATCCGGTAAATTTATATAATGATGAAGGTAAGGTCTATCAAACCCGTGATATTTTGTATTGTAAAGGCAGGTTTTGTAGTCAAAATTTTCATTTTTTTATCAATCATTGGCCCTCCAGACGAGAAGGGGATATGGAATCTGACCAAAAAAGAAAATTAGCGGCTATGCGATTGAGCGAACAAATAAATTATATCCAATATGAAGAAGATAATCCCCACATAATTTTAATGGGTGATTTCAATACCAATCCCAATGACCCCTATATCCAATCGGAAATACTTTCTTTAGGTTTTTTTAATCCCGCACTTGATTTTATGCATAAAAAAATAGGAAGTACTTATCATCATCATCGATGGTTGATGTTTGATCAAATTTTGTTTTCCCGTAATATGACCGGTAAAGATAAAGATTGTAAATTCCTGGATTTTAAAATTTATGAACCACGTTATTTAAGCATTTGGAAGGGCAAGTTCAAAGGCTTTCCCTTTAGAACCTATCAAGGCAAAAAGTATCAGAATGGATTTAGTGATCATTTTCCCGTGTATGCTTTATTGAAAAACAATCAAAATTAATTTGTCTCTGCCAACATGCTATCAATTTTCTTTTCCAGATTTTCTCCCCATAAATTGATTCCAATAATTTTTCCTTTACTATCAATCAGAAACATTTTGGGGATACTTTTTATTTCAAATCTTTTATAAATTAAATGTGTGGAATCAATTGTGTTTATCCAAGGAATACGGTCTTGTTCTAATGCTTGTTTCCAAAAATACTGATGACGATCACCGGATACGCCAAAAATATTCAAACCTCTTTTATGATATTTTATATAGAGTTTTTGATAATAAGGATTGGCGGATTCTCTACAAGGGCGACACCATGAAGCCCAAAAATCCAAAATATTGGCTTGAGATAAGTGCCTGTAAAAATCTCTGTAAGTTCCCGTAGAATCCGGAAGTTGAAAATTGGCTGCATAAAAATTTACTTTAGGTTTTTCTATACCTTTGGAATGCTTCCATTCACCGATTTGATTGCATCGTGCAAGCAAAATAGCTAAGCTGATAATTATAAATAATCTAGACATTATATCAATTCGATATCAAATTGAGTTAAGCTGATAAAATCCAGCAAGCGATTTTTTATCTCATTTTCTTGAATTTCTTCCAAACGTTTGGTTCCAAATTTTTCAACGGTAAATGATGCCAAATTTGATCCTGAAATTACAGCAGTTTTCATTCCTTCAAAATTGATAATTCCATTTTTGGCAATTTGTCCCATAAATCCGCCGGCAAAAGTATCACCTGCTCCGGTTGGGTCAAAAACTTCTTCTAAGGGAAGGGCAGGAGCAAAAAAAATATTTTTGTTGTGAAACAATAATGCTCCATGTTCTCCTTTTTTGATAATAACGAATTCAGGTCCCATCTCAAAAATTTTCTTGGCTGCTGTAACTAATGAATATTCATGTGTTAATTGACGCGCTTCTTCTTCATTTACAATCAAAATATCAATCAATTTCAATAACTCTATGAGTTCGTTCCAAGCGGTATCCATCCAAAAATTCATGGTATCCAAGGCAATTAATTTGGGTCGTTGTGACATTTGTAAAATTACATCTTTTTGAAGGGAAGGGTGCAAATTTCCTAACATCAGAAATTCTGCATTTTTAAACTTTTGAGGAACTTCAGGTTTGAAATGTTCCAAAGCATTTACTTCGGTGATCAAAGTATCGCGTTTATTTAGGTCATTGTGATACTTACCTTTCCAATAAAAAGATTTTTCATTAGATAATCGTTGAACTCCGGATAGATCTATATGATTATCCTTGAATTTTTGGATATATTTTTCGGGAAAATCTTGTCCGATAACGGAAATAACTCCAATTTCATCATTAGATATTTTTCGTGAAGCCAATGAAATATAAGAAGCTGATCCTCCTAAAATTTTACCGGATTCTCCGAAAGGAGTAATGATTTCATCAAAAGCTAAAGTGCCGACAATAAGAATTTTAGACATATCAAAAATTTATGTAGCGAAAATAAGCTATTTGATTGAAGTTATTAAATTTTTTTATCAAAGATTTATTAACATTAGACTAAAAACTCCCAAAACTAATAAAAATTTAATCAGGAGATAGAAATGGTAAGTTGTCCTGATTTTTAGTTTTTTAATGGTAATAAATAGCATGGAATAATAAGAAAATACAAAAATATAGAAATAATATCGCATGGCTCCTAATTGATGATGATTTAATAATACAAGTATAGGTAAAATTAAAATCAAAGAAAAAATAAAAATAATCTGAAAAGTCCTGCGTTCTCCATATTTAACAGGCAAGGTCATATTTTGTTCCAATAACTCGCCCTTTATATTAACAAGTGATTTTGTTAAATCTTTAATTATCAATAAAATAAAAAGAAAGAAAGCATGCCATAGAATGAATCCATTAATTTTCTTAAAGAATAGAAATATTCCAAAAAATGGAAAAATATACAATATAGCTGCAATAATATTTCCTATCAAAGCCCAAGATTTTATTTTATGGGAATAGAACCAAATCAAAAAAATATAAAAAGCAATAAAAACACCAGCGCGCCATGATATAAAAACTGCTAAACCGGTCGCTATAAAATTAAAAATAAAATATAAATAAATTCTTTTCTTTTGTTCAATCCGTTCTTCAAGAAGAGTTTTTTGGGGACGGTTGATAAGGTCTTTTTTATAATCATAAAAACTATTGATGAGATATCCTGAGGCAACAGCTAAATCTGTGGATATTACCAATAAAAAGAAATACTTATTAAAAAGGATTTCATGCCAAGAAAATTGCGGAAGAAAAACATATTTGGCAGTTAGGTAGAAAGCAAGTGTCAGAAGGATAATATTTTGAACCCTTACCAGTAAAAAGAAACCGGAAAGTATAGACAAAAAATCATTTTGTTGATTGTTTTTCACTTTTAAAATCTATAGACCACTTGTAGTTTATAATCTTTTAATTCTTCTTTGGTTTTTTCAAAATCTTCGGTAAATCCTAGGATATATCCGCCACCACCCGAGCCGCAAAGTTTAAGAAAGTAATCTTCCGTTTCCAATCCTTTTTTCCAAACATCTAGCATGTGTGTAGGAATCATGGGTTTAAAATTTTGATAAACGGTTGATGATAAATGACGCAAGTTTCCAAAAAGCGATTGCATATCTCCGCTAAGAAAATCATGAACGCAAGCATCGGTATATTTTATAAATTCAGTTTTCAGGGTTTTTCTAAAACCTTCATTTTTCAATTTTTCCATAAAAATACTCACCATGGAACCCGTTTCTCCGATTTGTTGTGAATCAATAAGAAAGACTGCTCCTTTTCCTTCTTTTTGAGAAGGAATTCCGGTGGGTTCAATATTTTCTTTGGATTGTATTAGAATAGGGATACTCAAATAACTGTTTAAAGGATCCAATCCTGAGCTTTTTCCATGGAAGTAGCTTTCCATGATGCCAAAAATTTCTTTGAGTTTGAGTAATTTTTCACGAGTAAGATTTTCCAAAACGGTTATTTTGTTTGTTGCATATCGTTCGTAAATGGCTGCGACCAATGCTCCCGAACTTCCAATACCGTAACCTTCGGGAATATTGGATTCAAAATATAATCCGTTTTGCAGATCTTTCTTGAAAGTTTCAAAATCCAAATTTATCAGTTGGGGATGTTCCAGATGTTTATCTTTGAGATATTGATAAAATTCACGAATAACCTTATTTGAAGATTGATCTTTTTTATTATTTAAATCACCTAATTTCAATCCTCCTTTAAAATGATTAAAAGGAATGGCCAAAGCTTTGGAATCTTTAATAATTCCATATTCACCGAATAATAGAATTTTGGCATAAAACAATGGACCTTTTTTCATTAGAGTATATTTTTGTTCAAAATTAATACAAAAAATGATATAAAAATAAAAGAGGAATGAAAAACTCATTCCTCTTGGTTAATTTTTTACAAAAATGGGTTTATTTTACTACCAATTTAATAGTTTGATTGGCTTGATGTTCATCCGTAACTTTTAGTAGATAAAATCCTTTGTTGAAATGTGATAAATCCAAAGTATAATTGGAAATGTCCAAATTATTATAATGTGCAACTTCTTTTCCGGTTACATCAAATAAAACAATTTCTTTGATATGATTATTAGGAATACTCACTTTAACGTAATTATTAGCAGGATTTGGATATACCAATAGATTTTTGATTGCATTATCCTTTACCGACGTAGCATCTTTATAGACAAAAACTCCTTCACTGTTAGCTTGATTAGAAAATCCACCACTTAAAACATAATGCATATCTTTTGGTGAAATGGTTAAGTGTTGCACATTATTGTCAATGACTGTCCAAGTTGCTCCTCCATCTGTGCTTATAGAAGTACCGGAATCATTTTGTCCGCTTCCGGCAGTTAATAGTGTATTGGTGGTTCCTTCCAAATAAGCAATATCTACAGGGAACAGAGTTCCTGAAGTAGTTACTTGTGTCCAAGTAGCACCTCCATCGGTTGTATGATAAAGTGTTTTATCATTTTTTAAAATCCAACCTTCATTGTCATCCTTAAAAGTAACATTTGCATAAACACCACTCACATTAACACCACCAAAATCAGGAATTGGGGTAGAGTAGGCAGTCCAAGTATGTCCCATATCGGTTGTTTTATAAAGACGTCCGGTTGCTGTTGTAAACCAAAAGCTATTTCCTGCAACAGCGTATCCATGAACATACCCGAATTCATTGGCTTGAGGATTAGGAATATCATTTGCGGAAACCGGAGTCCAAGTTGCCCCACCATCACTGGTTGTATAAACTTCAAATTTTCCTCCTACAGGATCACCTTGTAGCAATCCGTGTTGTGAATCAAAGAAATATACAATGTTCAAAAATGCATTAGAACTGTTATACATACTGGAAGGCATGGCATCCGCCCAAGTAGCACCACCATCTGTAGTTTTAATCAGCTTATTGGCACCGATATTATTTTTAAAAAGCGCAGCATAAGCTTCATCTCCACTCATACCGAAAACCATAGATACACCTTGATCAAAAACTCCATTGGATGTTAAAGGATCTATGGCAGTCCAAGTATTTGCCCCATCAGATGTTTTCGTAAGTGCACGAATAGTATTATTAGTATCTGCACCATCATAAGCGACAGCCCATGCTACTTGATAATCTTTTACATGAATAAAACTAATTCCTCTGGAATCTGTAGCAAAACCTGTCCAAACAGGTGTCCACGTTATTGATTGTCCGAAACTTGTTAAGCCAATCAATAAAAATAATAAAATAAGTAATGTTTTTTTCATAATCTTTATAATTTCTATAATTTTAAGGTAAATATATAAAAAAAGATTTTAACTTGGATTAATTTTTTTTAAAAAAATAAAATATTTAAAGATTATCAAAATAATTATAATAAAATTATTAATAATGTATATTTTTGTTTTTTAATAACTTTTTTATTAACAAAATAATAATTTTCTTTTTTATGAAAAAAAATATTATATATGGCATGCATCCGGTGATGAAAGCCATTCAATCCGGACAGCATATTGATAAAATTTTTGTCCAAAAAAATCTACAAGGTCAGTCTTTTTATAAATTAAAAGATTTGTTGGAAACCCATTCTATTGCATACAAGATTGTTCCTATTGAAAAACTCCATCGTTTGACTCGTGAAAATCATCAAGGTGTGGTAGCTTTTGTAAGTCCGGTTAAAATTTGGACTTTAGAGGAACTTTTATCTAAGGAAACCCAAAATATTCAAAGCTTTATTTTATTAGACGGTATTACAGATCCAAGAAATTTTGGTGCAATAATTAGAACTGCTGTTGCGGCTGATGTTTCCGGTGTGATTATTTCTGAAAATAATTCGGCTCCAATCAATGAGGATGTAGTTAAAACTTCTGCCGGAGGAATTTATAATATTCCAATTGCTCGATCCAAACATTTATTGGATGCTATTTTTCTATTGAAAAGTTATGATTTTAAAATATTTGCTGCATCCGAAAAGTCGAATACATTGATTTATGATGTCAATTTTAAAGAAAAATTTGGATTAATTATGGGTAGCGAAGGAAAGGGTATTAGTAAGAATTTACTTAAAAATAGTGATCAAATTATTAAAATTCCTATGTCTGATAAAATGCAATCGCTCAATGTATCAGTAGCAACGGGCGTTATTTTGTATGAATATGTTAGGCAACATATAAAGGGATAATTAAAAAGGGCTTGATTTTTTCAAGCCCTTTTTAAATTTGTTTATGCATGTTCCGGTTCTTCTTTTCTAATACCAACCATCTCTTCCAACATATCTGTTGTAATGGATTTGGGTCTTTCAATCGGATAGCCTAATGCTCTATCCCAGATGATGTTGGACAATACACCAATTGCTCTACCTATACTGAACAATACGGTATAAAAATCAAATTCTCTTACACCGTAATGCCATTGAACCACTCCGGATTGAGCATCAACATTAGGCCAAGGATTTTTGGCTTTTCCTTGTTCTTTGAGAATATCCGGTACTACTTTATATAAGGCGTCAACATATTTGAAAATCGGATCATCGGGAAGATGTGTTAAACAGAATTCACGTTGTACCATATATCTCGGGTCAGTTTTTCTTAATACGGCATGTCCATATCCGGGGATTACTTGTCCGGAATTCAATGTATCCCAAACATATTTTTTCAATTCTTCTTCACCGGGGACATTATCGCCGAATTTTTCCATTAAACCTTGTAACCATCTCAATACTTCTTGATTGGCTAAACCGTGTAGAGGACCGGCCAAACCGTTAATCATTCCTGATACTGCATAATATACATCGGATAATGAGCTGGCAATTAAATGACCCGTATGGGCGCTAACATTTCCTGCTTCATGATCGGCATGAATAATGAAATACATACGTGAAACATCATCATAAGGTTTGTCTTTTCCCATCATGTAAGCAAAATTGGCTCCTAAGTCCAATGTGGGATCCGGGTATCTATGACCACCTTCGGGATTGTATAATTTATTGTAAATGTATGCTCCGATTAATGGCATTTTTGCCAACAAATTGGTTGCATCTTCGTAAGTTGGATCCCAGTAATCCATTTTACTGATTCCTTGACGATATTTTACATTAAATAAAGATTCTCTTTCCAAACTCATAACAGCAGCAGAAAGTATTGCCATAGGATGACTTTCACTGGGGAATGAATCAATTACATCCCAAACATATTTGGGGATAATTCGACGGTTGTTCATATCCATAATCAAAGCTTCTACTTGTTCTTTAGAAGGAATATCTCCGGTGAGTAACAAATAGTACAGTCCCTCAACATAGGGCATTTCGGCTCCTTCGGGTTTGGGTAGAAGTTTAAAAACTTCAGGTAGTGTATAACCTCTGTATCGGATTCCTTCATAAGGGTCAAGATAGGAAATATCACTAATGAGACATTTAATTCCTCTCATACCGCCGATGATTTGTCCGGCTTTTACTTGATCAACTACAACATCTCCATATTCCTTTGCCAATCTTTTGGTTCTGGGACGGTGTTGTTCGATTTTTTTATATAATTTTTCTTTTAAGCACTTCATGATATATTATTTTTAAAATCTTCTCAAATTTACAAAATATTTTCCGATTTCTTTTGTATTTTTTAGTAATTACTAACAAATGTCATAATATTGAAAATAAGTAAGTTATAATTGTTACATAAGATTATAAATAAAAGAAAAGCTCGTAGTTCACGAGCTTTTCTGATTTTTTGATAATTAGATTTCTTTTAAAAACCCAATTTAGCTTTTACATCTTTATAAAGATCATATCCATTGGCTACAATTAAATTGGTTGGTCCGGAACTGTCAAAAACATACTGAAAACCTTTTT
>Ga0256841_1001035_pt1 | contig 25772 bp, 28 predicted proteins | sample 356308metaG_FD_185971 | JGI IMG/M metagenome (GOLD analysis project Ga0256841, IMG submission 185971) | Hydrothermal vent microbial communities from Mid Atlantic Ridge, Atlantic Ocean - 356-308 | ecosystem: Environmental > Aquatic > Marine > Hydrothermal vents | place: Atlantic Ocean: Mid...
TGGGGCCCGGGAGGACCCGGCGGCCCTTTGGGGCCCTGGGGACCCTGGGGGCCCCGGGGGCCGATGCAGTCGCGGGCGTCCACCCTGCCGTCGCCGTTCAGGTCCTCGGCCTTGTCCGCCACCCCGTTCCCGTTAAGGTCCCAGCAGCTGACACCGGCGGGACCCCGAGGGCCCTGCGGTCCAGGCGGCCCCGGCGGCCCTTTGGGGCCCTGGGGACCCATGGGCCCTTGGGGCCCAGCGGGGCCGGGCGGGCCCTGGGGTCCGGGGGGACCCTTGGGGCCCTGGGGACCTTGGGGACCGACAGGTCCGGCGGGACCCTGGGGACCGGGCGGGCCGGGAGGCCCCTTAGGGCCTTGCGGGCCCTGGGGGCCTTGGGGGCCCTGGGGACCGGGAGGGCCGGCGGGACCCCGCGGGCCCTGGGGACCCCGCGGGCCCCGGGGGCCGATGCAGTCGCGGGCGTCCACCTTGCCGTCGCCGTTCAGGTCCTCGGCCTTGTCCGCTACCCCGTTCCCGTTAAGGTCCCAGCAGCTGACGCCGGCCGGTCCAGCCGGGCCTCGAGGCCCCGAAGGGCCGGCCGGTCCCTGGGGGCCCTGAGGTCCCTGGGGACCGGCGGGGCCCCGCGGACCGGGCGGGCCCTGGGGGCCCTGGGGGCCGGCGGGACCGGGCGGGCCCTTAGGACCCCGCGGCCCGGGGGGGCCGGGAGGACCCGGGGGGCCCGGGGGCCCGGGGGGGCCGGGAGGACCCTGCACCACCAGCACCCGCTGGGGCGCGGCCTTGGTCTCGATGCGGGTCACGAAGATCGCCATGTCCTGGGTGCCCTTCTTGAGGGCGTCCCGGAACTTGACCCCGTAGGGGATGAAGACCCGAAGGGTGCGGGTGGACTTGTTGACGATCCGCAGGGTGCCCCTGCCGTGGTAGGGCGGGTTCGATAGGTTCCTGAAAGCGACGACCCGGGCCTCGAGGAGCCCCTGGCGGACCCCCTCGGTGAGCTCCAGCACCCCCTGGGGAAGGCCGCCCCTGGCGTGCGCCTGGCCGTAACGCACGAGCTCGTGGGTCACCGGCAGCCGCCCCGGGTCGTAGGCGCGATGGTCGGTGAAGTACCACACCGCCCGCTGCACCTGCCCGGGGTAGCGCCGGGTGTACCCCTTGGCGTAGGCGTACTCCAGCAACGCCCGGATCTGGGGCGGGGCCGGGTTCAGGGGCACCAGCTCCTGGCTCGGGAAGGGCTTGCCGTAGTCCATGCAGTAGCCCTCCACCGGGAGGTCCACCGAGCCACCGGCGGGGACGGTGACCTCGAACCCCCGGGATTGGGCCGAGGCCAGGCCGAGGGCCAGCAGCATGGCCAGAACCACTCCGGCGCGTCCAGCCCTTCCGAACATCCTTTGAACCCCGTTCATCTATACACCTCCCATGTCCCTATGCAAAAGGGCAAAAGGGCGGTGGGCCAACGCGAATCCATCGCAGAAAGGCCCGAGCCCATGGACAGTCTACAAAAGCGATGCAAGTAATCGGCGAGGATCTGACCAAACCGCCCGCCGGTGTAGAATGGGAACGTCACCGGGGGTGCCCCGCGAGGGGCTGAGAAGGCGCCGCGCGCCTACCCTTGGAACCTGATCCGGGTAATGCCGGCGTAGGGAAGGTGACGAGCCTTCCCCTCCTGGTGACGAAAGGAGGGGCGTTTATGTGGAAGAAACTCCTGGCGGTCGGGCTCCTGGCCCTTGGCCTCTCGCTGGCCCAGGCCGAGGAACTCAGGGTCCTCACCCACTCCAGCTTCAGCCTGTCGAAGACGCTCATTCAAAGGTTTGAACAAGAGACCGGCATCCGGCTTCGCTTCATCAAGGGCGGGGACGCCGGCGAGACCCTGAACAAGGCGATCCTCACCAAGGACGCCCCCATCGCCGACGTCCTCTACGGGGTCGACAACACCTTCCTCTCCCGGGCCCTCAAGGCGGGCATCTTCGAACCCTACCCCTCGAAGGAAGTGCGGAACCTGCGTTCGGAGACGATCCTCGACCCCACCCTGCACGCGATTCCCGTGGACTTTGGCTACGTCGCCCTCAACTACGACAAGGCCTACTTCAAGACCCATCCGCTCCCCCAAACCTTCGCCGACCTGGCCAAGCCCGAGTTCGCCCGCCTTCTGGTGGTGGAAAACCCCGCCACCAGCTCGCCGGGGCTCGCCTTCCTGATCGCCACCGTCGACGCCTTCGGCGAGGACGGCTACCTCCAGTTCTGGGCCCGCCTCCGGGACGGGGGGGTCAAGGTGACCAAAGGCTGGAGCGCCGCCTACTTCTCGGCCTTCACCCCCTACGGCGGCGACCGGCCGATGGTGGTCAGCTACACCACCAGCCCGGCGGCCGAGGTCTACTTCTCGGAGGGCAAGTACCGGGTTCCGCCCACCGACAACCTGCTCTTCCCCAAGAGCGCGTTCTTCCAGGTCGAGTTCGTCGGCATCCTGAAGGGCACCCGTCACCGCAAGGCGGCCGAGCGGTTCATCGACTGGATGCTCTCCAAGGAGGTTCAGGAGGACATCCCCCTCCACATGTGGGTCTACCCCGCCCGCCGGGACGCCCGGCTCCCCGAGGTGTTTAAGTTCGCCGAGATCCCCACCCGCCCGGCCCGGGTCGCCGCCGACCGAATCGCCCGAAACCGCGAGCGCTGGATCCGGGAGTGGACCGAGGTGGTGATCCGGGGGCGCGCCCCCGAGGAGGTGCGAAAGTAAAGCTCCGGATCGGCGTCTGGGCCCTCGGGCTCTACCTCTTCCTGGGATTCGCCGTCCTCTGGCCCCTGGCGGCGGTGATCCGCCGGGGGCTGGGGCCGGGGCTCGCCCGGGCCCTGGCCGACCCCTACTACTGGGGGCGGTTCCTCTGGAGCCTGGAGTACGGACTGCTGGCCAGCCTGCTGGTGATCGCCCTCGCCCTCCCCCTGGCCTACGCCCTCCGCTACCGCTTTCCCGGCCGGGCGCTTTTAGTCGCCCTCCTGGGGGTGCCGTTCGTGATGCCCACCATCGTGGTGGCGGCGGGGTTTTTGGCCCTGGTGGGACCGCGGGGGCTTCTCGGGGTGGACCTCTCGGGCACCGTCTTCGTGCTGGTCTGGGCCTCGGTGTTCTACAACCTGGGGATGGCGGCGCGGATCCTCCACGGGCTGCTGGCGCGAACCGGCGAGGGCCTCGAGGCCGCCGCCCGGACGCTGGGGGCCACCCCCTTTCGGGCCTTTCGCCGGGTGACGCTGCCGCTGCTATGGCCGGGGATCCTGGCCGCCGGGGGGCTCACCTTCGTCTACACCTTCGCGAGCTTCGGGGTGCCGCTCCTGCTCGGGGGCTACCGCTACGCCACCCTCGAGGTCGAGGTCTACCGCCTCCTCGCCTACCAGCTCGACTTCGCCGGGGCCAGCGCCCTGGTGCTCTGGCAGGCGGCGGTGCTGGCGCTGGTGAGCGCCGGCTACCTCTGGGCCGGCGGCCGGATCGCCGGCGGGCTCCAGCCCGGGGAGCCCCGGGCCCTCGCCCCCGGCGCGGCCCGGTGGCTTTCCGCCCTGCTCTGGATGGGGTTCTTCCTGGTCACCGCGCCGCTTTGGGCCCTGCTCCTGGAGAGCCTGCGGGGCCCCGAGGGGTTCGGGCTCGGCAACTACCTCCGCCTCCTCTCCGGCGGCGACGGGGTGCCCCTCGGCCAGGCGTTGGCCAACACCCTCCGGTTTTCCCTCGGCGCCCTCCTGCTCGCCGCCCCGGTGGGGCTCGCCTACGCCCTGGCGGCCGCCCGGGGCAGCCGGCTCGCCGACCTGGCCGGGCTCGTTCCCCTCTTCGTCAGCCCGGTGAGCCTGGGGGTCGGCTACCTCCTCGCCTACCCCCGGCTGCGGGCGAGCGCCCTGGTGCTGGTGCTGGCCTACGCCACCCTGGCCTACCCCCTCTTCGCCCGCAGCGTGGTCCCGGCCCTGCGGGGGCTCGCCCCCGAGCTCCTCGAGGCCGCCGCCACCCTGGGGGCGGGGCCCTTCCGCCGGTTGCTCCGGGTCGAGCTCCCCCTGGTGCGGCCCGCCCTCCTCTCGGGGGCGGCCCTGGCGCTCGCCAGCGCGATCGGCGAGTTCGGGGCTACCATGCTGCTGGTGCGGCCCGAGTGGACCACCCTCACGATCGCGATCTACCAGCGCCTGGGGCGGCCGGGGATCGCCAACTACGGCGAGGCGATGGCGATGAGCGTGCTGCTGGCGGCGCTCTCCGGGTTGCTGTTCGCCGCCTTCGCCAAGGGGGCCGAGCTTGGCTGAGCCGGCGCTGGCGCTGGTGGGGGTGCGCCACCGGCGGCCGGGGTTTGGCCTCGAGCTGGGCCTCGAGGTCGCCCCCGGACAGACCCTGGCCCTGCTCGGCCCCTCGGGGAGCGGCAAGACCACCGCCCTCAAGATCGCCGCCGGGCTGGAGAGCCCCGAGGCCGGACGGGTGTTCCTCGGGGGGCGCGAGGTCACCGCCCTTCCGCCCGAGCGGCGGGGGGTGGGGATGCTGTTTCAAAACTACGCCCTCTTCCCCCACCTCACCGTTTACGAGAACATTGCCTTCGGGCTGGTGGAGCGGGGCTGGCGGCGGGATCGGATCCGGGCCCGGGTCGCCGAGCTCCTGGAAAAGACCGGCCTCGGCCCCCACCGGGAAAAGCGCCCCGGCGAGCTCTCCGGCGGCGAGCAGCAGCGGGTCGCGCTGGCCCGGGCGCTGGCCCCGAGACCCCCGGTCCTCCTCCTCGACGAACCCCTCGGGGCCCTCGACCTCCGACTCCGGGAAGCGCTCCTGCTGGAGCTCAAGCGGGTGCTCCGGGACGAGGGGGTGGCCGCCCTCTACGTCACCCACGACCAGGCCGAGGCCTTCGTCCTGGCCCATCGGGTTCTGATCCTGAGGGACGGATCGCCGGTCCAGGAGGGGGTCCCCGAGGCCGTGTACCGCCGGCCCAAGGACGCCTGGACCGCCCGCTTCCTCGGCCACAAGAACGTCCTCGACCGGGAGGCGGCCGCCCGGCTCGGGCTCCCGCCCGGCACCTGGCTGCTGCCGAACGCCGCCCTGATCCCCGGCGAGGGGGAGCCCGCCCGGGTGGAGGAGGTGCTGTTTTTGGGGCCGCGGGTGGGGCTCTGGCTCGTTCTGCGGGGGGTCCGGCTCTACTGGGAGGGCCCCTTGGAGCCCCTCCCCCAGCCCGGCGCCCCCCTCCCCCTCACCCTGCGGCCCGAGCGGGGGGTGCCGTTATGAGGGCGGCGCTGCTCCTCGGGGGCGACCTCTTCCCCGGGCCGGCGCTCTCGGCCGCCCTGGCCGAAACCCAGCTGGTGATCGCCGCCGACGGCGGCATCCGCCACGCCGCCCCCCTGGGGCTCACCCCCGACCTCTGGGTGGGGGACTTCGACTCAAGTTCCGAGGACCTCCTCCGCCGCTACCCCTCGGTCCCCCGCGAGGTCCACCCCCGCGACAAGGACGCCACCGACGCCGAGCTCGCGGCTCGGGCGGCCCTCTTTCGGGGGGCGCGGGAGCTCCTCTGGGTGGGGGCCTTCGGGGCCGAGGCCGACCACGCCCTGGGGCACCTGGGGCTCGCCCTCGCCCTCGCCGACCAAGGGGTCCCGGTTGCGCTGACCGACGGCCGGACCTGGGGCTGGCCGCTGGTGCCGCCCGGGCGGACGATCCGCCTGCCGCCGGAAAGCCGCCTCAGCCTGGTGCCCTGGTCGGAGCTCCGGGGGCTCACGATCGAGGGAGCCCGCTGGGAGCTCGACCGGGCCAACCTGCCGCTGGGCTCGACCCGGGCCCTGCGGAACCTGGCCCGGGGTCCGGTGCGCCTGGGCCTGGCGGACGGTCGGGGTATCGTCTTGGCATGGCCCGCCGCGTCCTCTGGCTTCTCCCCGTTCTCCTTGCCGCCTGCTCCCCGAACCCCCAGCACCCCCCCACCGCCGACCTGACGGCGAGCCCCTCCACGGGTACGGCCCCGCTCTCGGTCGCCCTTACGCTCCGCGCCTCCGACCCCGACGGCGATCCCCTCGCCTGCACCCTCGACTTCGGCGATGGCACGAGCCCGGCGAGCCAGTGCAACGGCCCGGTGACCCACACCTACCAGGGCGCCGGAACCTTCACCGCCACCCTCACCGTCAGCGACGGCCACACCCCGCCGGTTACCCGGTCGGTTACCGTGGCGGTGTCCTCTCAGGGCCCTTCGGGCTTCGACATCCAGCTGGTCTACGTCAATCCCCCCAACGACCCGGCGGTTCGCCAGGCCTTTGAAAACGCCGCCGCCCGCTGGGCCCGGGTGATTACCGGCGACCTCCCGGACGTGCAGGCGGATCTTCCCGCCAATAGCTGCGGCAACCCCAGCGACTACCGGAGGACGGTCGACGACCTGGTGATCTTCGTGAGCGTGAAGACGATCGATGGGTCGGGTGGGATCCTGGGCCAGGCCGGCCCCTGCTACTTGCGGTCCTCGTCCTTCCTCCCCTACGCGGGCACCATGCAGTTCGACGCCGCCGACCTGGGCTGGATGAAGAATAACGGGACCCTCGAACGGGTCGTTCTCCACGAGATGGGCCACGTGCTCGGGTTGGGCACGCTTTGGGACGGCGTTTTCCACCTGCTCGACTACGACACCACCCGCTGCCAGGACGCCACCACCGTGACCTACCACGGGAGCGACGCGGTGGCGGCCTGCCGGGCCCTGGGGGGGAGCGGCCAGGTGCCGGTCGAGGAGAGCGGCGGGGCCGGCACCAAGTGCGGCCACTGGCGGGAGGCCACCTTCGGCGACGAGCTGATGACCGGGTGGATCCGCTCTGGGGACCAAGCCCCCTTGAGCAAGGTAACGGTGGGCGGCCTCGCCGACTTAGGCTACGCGGTCGACGACGCCGCTGCCGATCCTTACCAGCTCCCAAGCGGCGCGACCCCTCAAGGGGTAGGCTTCGAGATCAAGGAGATCCTCCTCCGCCCCCGGCTGCCCTAAGCTAGGGGTATGGCCGGCCCCGACCTGGAGACCCTCCTCGAGGAACTCGAGGCCCTCTCCCCCCACTTTCGCTCCGCCCTCGACCCCTACGGCACCCTGACGGTGTTCCTCGAGGGCGGCTTCGGCGGCGACACCCTGCTCTTCTGGCTGCCCTGGGAAGAGGGGGCCCGGGCCCTCCGGGAAGCGAGCGCCCTGCCCTTTCGCGGACGGATCGTGCTGGCCCTTGCCCCCCAGGCCGGGGACGCCGCCCCCCTCGGCCACGCCCTGGCCACCCTGCGACCCCGCTACCTCGCTTTGCTCGGGGAAGGCCGCGGGCTCACCCGCGGCTTCGCCGGGTTCAAGGAGGTCGCCGAGGGCGAGGAGCGCCTCCGGGTGCCGCTCACCGACCCCCGGCCCCCGATCGTCGAGGAGGTCGTCGCCCCCACCGGCCTCGTCTACCGGGAGGTCCGGCTCTACCCGGCCTGGGAGAGCCCCCCGCTCGACTCCGCCCGGCCCGAGGGGGCGCCCCACCTGGGGGCGGCGGCGCTGGCGGCCGGCGCCCTCCCCTACGGGGTGGGCCGCGGTAAGCTGGGGGAGGGCCTGAGGGCGCTGCTCGGCGGCCTCGGTCTCTGGGAGGGAGAACGATGAACTGGATCCTCTTGCTGGCCGGCTTCGGCGTGGGCGTGCTGCTGGTGACCCTGATCTACTACGGGATCTACAACCCCCGGGCGGTCACCGAGGAGGGCGAGACCTTCGACCTCAAGCTCACCCTGGCCCTGGTGGCGATGATCGCGCTCACCGCCCTGGCGGTGGGGGCAATGTACCTGCTCGGACGCCAAAGCGGGCCCTTCCCCAGCTAGCCGGCCTCCACCGGGTCGCCGGCGCCGATCCGCTCCAGGTCGGCCTGCAGGACCTCCCGGGTGAGCCGCCAGATGGGGGCGAAGGCGGGCGGGCGGGTGGCCTCGAGCACCTCCAGGCAGAGGAGGAGCGAGCGGATCCGGCGGGCTTCCCCCTGGCGTCGCCGGACCCCGCCCCGCCGGGCGCTCTCGGCCAGTTCCTCGAACTGGCGGGGGAGGCAGACCGCCGGCACCCCTCCGACCGCCCGGCAGACGAGCTGGGGGTGACCGGGGCAGCGGGCGTAGGCCTCGGGGTAGGCCGGGGCCAGCTCGGGATGGCCGGCCAGGGCCATGCCCAGGGGGCCCGCGTGGATCGCCGCCAGCCGCCGGTAGGTGCGCTCGCGCAACCTCCGGAGCTCGGTCTCGTTGCGGGCCCCCCGCCGTTCCATGGCCCTATCCTACCCTCCCGGGGTATCTATTTCTTCTTCATCATCTTTTCCATCATCGCCATCAGCTCGTCCTCCTTGGCCTTGGCCTTGTCGAAGGTGCGGGCCACCACCCGGAGGAGCTCCAGCACCACCCCGAGCCCCTTTTGGATCTCGGGGTCGGAGAGGGCCCGCAGAAGCCCTCCCAGCCCCACCTTCGGCGGGTTGCGGAGCTTCTCCTTGGGGAAGACCTCGGAGAGCGACTCGACGAAGAGGTCGGCCATCATCCCGGCGACGTTGGGGTCGATCATCGCCAGCAGGTCGGTCAGCTTGCCGAGGTGCGAGATTAACCGGAGGTTGCGGGGCTCTGCCAGCTGTCCGAGGTTCTCCACCAGGGTTTCGGAGAGCTCACCGACCAGCTCGAGGGCGCCGCTTTGGTCGAGCTTTTCCAGGGTGGTGGCGAGCTTCTCCAGGGCGTCGGCTTGCTCTACGTAGCGGTCGAGAATGGAGAGCAACCGCAGGTTCTTGGGCTCGGCGATCATCGAGAGGTTTTCCTCCAGCACCGGGCCCACCCGCATCTCGCCGAGAAGGGCGAGCCCCGAGCCCTCCAGGATCCTCTCGATCCGTTCCAGCCGTTCTTCCACCGTGGGCATGGCTCCCTCCTATCCCAGCAGGGTGGCGAACCAGAAGCTCTCGAAGAGCATCTTGGTGATCCGCACCCAACGCCCGGTGGCCATCACGCCGCAGGAAGGCATGCCCTTACCGGCCAGCACCTTCTCGAACTCGCACTGGGGCAAGAGGGCGTTGTCGCCAAAGTCCATGATGCACATCGCCACCGCGTCGAAGGGCTCGCCGATGTAGGCGCCCTTGAGGTCGGAAACGATGACGCCGGCCACGTACTCGGCCTGGAAGTGGGCCACCACCCCGGCCGGGGGCAGCATCACCGCCGGGTTCACCACGTCGCCGATCACGAAGACCTCGGGGTAGGCGGTGTGGCGGAAGGTCATCGGGTCCACGGTGGGGAAGCCCTGGGGTCCGGCCAGCTTGGACTCCCGCACCACCTTGTTGGGGGCGAAGGGCGGCACCAGAATCAGGAGGTCGTAGGAAAGGGTCCGCCCGTCCTTGGCCACCACCTGGCCGTCGCCGGCCCGCTCGATCTCGAACTCGCCGTGGAAGGTGACCCCCTTCTCCCGCAGGATCTTGAGGACGGTCGAGGAGATCACCGGGCCCATCGGAGCCAGCGGGGCCGGGTTCAGGTGGAAGACGTCGACGCTCGACTTGGCGCGCACCCCCTTGACCTTCAGCGCCAGCTCCACCATCCCGCTGATCTCGAACGGGGCCGGAGGGCAGGGGTAGTAGGGCGAGCTCACCCCGACCACCACCTTGCCACCCTCAAAGGCCTTCATCCGCTCCCGGAGGGCCAGGGCCCCGTCGGGGCTCCAGGGAGCCACGGCGTCGGCCGCCGGGCTCGGCATCGGCTCGGCCCCCAGCGAGACGATCAGGTAGTCGTAGCCGAACTCGCCGCCGTCGGTGGTCACCTTCCGGGCGTCGGGATCGATCGAGCGAACCTCGGCCTTGACGAAGTTGACGCCCCGCTTCTCAAGAAGCTGCAGGGGCCGGCGCACGTCGTCGAGCTCCCGCATCCCGAACGCCACCCAGGGGAAACCGGGCATGAAGTAGTGGTAGTCGGAGCGGTCGATCAGGGTCACCTCGGCCCCTTCGCCCATCAGGCGCTTGATCTTGTTGGCCGCCACCAGACCACCGGAGCCACCGCCTAGGATCAATACCTTTACCGCCATGGGACCAAAACCTCCTTTCGCTTACCCATGAGTCCTTATACAGTATCCCTATACCCCCCGTGTTAGAGAAGATTGTCCCAAAAGGAGGGCGGGACGCCCCACAGGGCGTCCCGCCCTCCTGCCCGCGGCTAGCGGGGTTCGTACTCGTCGAGGGCCTTGCCGAGGTTCTTGGCCAGGGTCAGCAGGTAGCCGAGCCCCTTTTGGACCTGGGGGTCGTTCAGGTACTTAAGCGCCCCCAACATCCCCACCCGGGGGGCCCGCTTGGGGTCGGTCTCGGCCACCGCCTGGAGCGCCGAGCCCACCAGCTGCACCAGGTGGTGGCGCACCCGGGGCATGTCCTGGGGCGGCATGTTCTTGATCGGGTCGGCGAGCGCCTCCAGCAGGCCGAGGCCGCGGATCGCCGCCCGCTCGTTGGCCAGGTGTTCGAGCAGCAGGTCGCCGTTGGTGGTGAGCTCGGTGATCAGGCTCAGGTAGCCGCCGGCCTTCAGGTGCCGGGCCAGGGTGACGAGCTCCTCGATGACCCGGGCGTCCTCTTCGGTGATGGTGATCTCCGCCATACTCCCCCTCCCTTACCGCAGCGCGTCCAGCCAGCCGCGGTAGAACGAGTCCTTCATCATCCGCACGGTGGGGCCGGTGGCCACGGTGTAGCAGGCGTGGCCCCACTTGCCTTCCTCGGGGATCCACCAGTACTCGCAGTTACCCATGAACCCCGACTCGAAGCTGTGACCGAAGCAGAGGGTGGGGGCGTAGGAAGGGATCATGTAGCCGCCCAAGGCGTCGTGGAGGATGCTGGCGGCGGCGATCACGGCGGCGTTGTGGATCGGCACCCCGGCGGTGAGGAGGCCGACCGGAGGCATGGCGTGCTCGCCGACCAGGTAGACCTCGGGGTGCTCGGGGTGCTGGAAGCGGGGGCCGGTGACCACCGAGAAGCGGGGGTCGCCGGGGTGGGCGAGGCCGGCGTCGGCGAGGACCTTGGGGAGTCTGGAGGGCGGCGACTTCACCAGGAGGTCGTAGGGGTACTCGCCCTTCTGGGTGACGACCCGGTCCTCGGTAACCTCCACGAGCTTCTCAAAACCGGCCTCGTACTTGATGCCGTGGCGCTTGAAGCGCCGCAGGAAAAACCGCTCCAGCCCCTCGCCAAGGGCCATCCGGACCGCGTTCGCGGGATAGAGGATGGTGATCTCGGGCTCCTGGCCCCGGGCCTCGTAGTAGGCCCGCAGGTTGAGGGCCATCTCCAGGGGGTAGATGCCGCAACGGAAGGGGAGCTCGGGCACCAGGAAGACGATCCGCTTGCCCTTGAACTTAAACAGCGCCTCCTTGAGCGCCAGCGCCCCCTCGGGGCTGTAGTTGTGAAAACCGTACCGGTCGAGACCCGGGTAGTCGGACCAGCCGTAGGCGGTGCCCAGCGAGAGGACCAGGAAATCGTAATCGAGCGTCTGCCCCCCCTCGGTGCCCACCTTCCGGGCCTTCAAGTCGAGGCTCTTGACCGGATCGACGAGGACCCGGAAGCCGTAGACCCGCTCGGCGTTCTTGATCGGGGCCCAGGTCTCGTCGACCGAGGCGGTGCCGAGCGCCACCTCGGACCATAGCGGCGGCATGTAGTGCCGCTCGCTGGCGGTGACCAGGGTGACCTCGAGGTCCTGCCCCATCCGCCGGGACTCGGTGGCCAGCATCCGGGCGGCCACCAAACCCCCGGTCCCGCCGCCCACTACCACGACTTTCTTCGCCATACCCACCTCCAAAATTCCCCGGCATGATACCCGGAACCCGGAGGGGGTGTTAGGGTCAAACTTCCCTCAGGTCCTCCAGCAACAGCCAGCCGACGTCCTTGGGGGTGGCCTCGAGCCGAGGGGCGAGGGCCTCGGCGACCGCGGCGGCGAGCCCTTCCGGCAGCGCCCCCTCCCCCAGCCAGAGAACGGTGACCTGGTAGAACCGCTGGCTGGCGGTGGGGGTGCCGTCGTCGAAGAAGGCGAAGGGGGGCTCGACCGGGTCGACCAGGATCCGGACCTCCTCGCCCCCGGCCGAAAGCCGCGGGGGCAGGGCGGCGCCGGGGTCGAAGGCCCCCGCCCGGGGGTGCCAGAGGTAGCCCTGGAGCACCCGGACCGCCCGCATCCTAGGGCCGGGCGGGCAGGGCGCGGAGCCGCACCCCTTCAGCGCGCAGGTCCGCGATCAAGGGGGCGGGGTCGGTGAAGAGGTGGGTCTTGAACCCGAGGCGCTGGGCGGCGGCGACGTTGTCGGGGTGGTCGTCGACGAAGAGCACCTCCTCGGGGGAGAGCGCCATGCGGTCGAGGGCGAGGAGGAAGGCCTCGTGGCCGGGCTTTTTGACCCCCTCCTCGTTGGAGAAGACGGCCGCGTCGAAGCGATCGAAGCTCTCCTCGGCCCGGAGGTAGCGCGAGATCACCGGGTAGTTGTTGGAGAGCAGGCCGACCACCAGGTCCTCGGGGAGGGCCAGGAGGAGCTCGTACATCTCCCGTCGGGGGGCCACGCTGCCCAGAAAGAGCTGCTCGAAGACGGGGTAGGGGGCGCGCACGCCGAGCCGCTGGGAGAGCACCTCCCAAAACCGCTTGAGGCTCCACTCGCCGAGCTCCAGCCGCTCGACCCGGTCGAAGTAGGCCTCGGCCACGTCCTCCTCGGGGAGGGCGAAGCGACGGGCGAGGTTTCGCACCACCCGGCCGTCGAAGGTGCCCCGGGTGAAGACGCCACCCCAGTCAAAGAGGACGCCGCGGATTCCCATGCGCCCTATTTTAGGTCGGGCGGGGTCCTTGTAAAGCCCCCGGGACCCCCGTCCCGGGGGCGGTGGGGTAGGAAGAGGGGGATGCGGCCTGCCCTCGCCTGGATCCTGGTCCTGGGACTGGCCCTGGCCTCGGGGGCCTTCCCCGAGCGGGCGGTCCCCTTCCAGGGCAAGACCCTAACCGGCCGCCCCTTCCGGCTGTCGGAGTATCTGGGCAAGACCCCGATCTTCCTCAACTTCTGGGCCAGCCACTGCCCGCCCTGCCTGATGGAGGGACCGGCGATCGGGGCCGTCTATCCCCGCTACCGGGGGCGGGTCCTTTTCGTGGCGGTCGACGTCGAGGACGACCCTCGCATGGCCCGCTTCCGGACCCGCGAGTGGGGCTGGACCTTCCCGGTGATCGTCGACTACTACGCCGACGTCGCCCGGGCCTACCGGGTCCGCTTCCTGCCCACCAGCTTCTTCATTGCACGGGACGGGCGCATCCTGAGGGCGCACCCGGGGCTTTTGATCCTCGAGGACGCCCACGGCCGGCGGGTCCGGGACTTCCTGACCCCGGGCCTCGAGGCCCTGCTCGGGCGCTAGCCCTGGCGGACCCAGGTCCCCGACTTCCCCCCCGACTTGTAAAGGAGCCGCACCGGCCCGATCTCGATCCCCTTGGCGGCGGCCTTGAGCATGTCGTAGACGGCCAAGGCGGCCACGCTGGCAGCGGTTAGCGCCTCCATCTCGACCCCGGTTTCCGCCTTGGTCTTGACCTCGGCCTCGATCCGCACCCGCCGCCCCTCGGGGTCGAAGGCCACGTCCACCCGCACGTTGCTGAGGGGCAGGGGGTGGCAGAGGGGGATCAGGTCGCTGGTCCGCTTGGCGGCCATGAGGCCGGCGAGCTGGGCGACCGCCAGGGGGTCGCCCTTGCCCACCCCCCCCTCGGCCAAGGCCCGGGCGGCCGGCTCGGGCAACACGACGTAGGCCTCGGCCCGGGCCACCCGCAGGGTGGCGGGCTTTTCCGACACGTCGACCATCCTGGGCTTGCCGTCCTCAAAGTGGGTGAGCTTGGCCATAACTTCCCCCTATACGTCCTTCTTCTCGAAAAAGAGCACCGCCAGCAGGCCGAAGCCGAGGGTGTAGATCGCCAGCAGGAGGAGCCCCGGGCCGGCCTTCTCGGGCTGGAGGTAGAGGTTTAGGTAGGTGGTCAGAAGCAGCGGCACCAAGGCCGGGAAGACCACCAGCATCCGCATCAACAGCACGGTGGCCAGGGTGGCCAGGGCGCTGGCGGTGGTCGAGAGGAAGACCGAGGCGTAGAAGACCGCCAGGGCCGCCAGCGGCAGGAGGGTCGCCCCGGCCAGGAGGTAGGCCCGCAGGATCTCGGCGAGGGCGGCCCCGGGGGCCAGGTAGCCGACCCCGGCGAACCCCCCCGGGCCCAGGCCGGTGCCCCCGTAGAAGCCGCCGAACCCGTGGAACACCCCGGCCAGCAGGCCGCCGACCAGGCTGAGGCCGAGCAGGGCGAAGGGGTAGGTCAGGGCCGCGAGCAGCTTCACCGCCACCAACCGGGTGCGGGAGATCGGCCGCAAGAGCACCGGCTTGAGGGTCCCCATGGCGACCTCGGCCCCCAGCACCTCGGCGGCCGACATCGCCACCAGGAAGGGAAAGAGGAACTCCATGCCGGCCAAAAGCGCGAGCGCCGGCACCTGCCAGCCGGAGACCAGCACCAGGCCGTAAACCTTCTTGAGCCCGGGGGCCAGCGACCAAAGGATCGGCAGCAGGAACGCCGCCGCCGCCCCCAGCCGCACCGACTTGAGGTGGTAGAGCTTCTCCAACTCCCAGAGGTAGAACCTAACCACCGCTCACCCGCTCCCGGTAATAGGCATAGAGATCGAAGTAGTCGCGACCCAGCTCGAGGATCCGAAAGCCCCCCGCCACCAGGGCCCGCACCGCCTCCTCGGGGGGGCCGGAAAAGAGCACCTCCTCGCCCCTGAGGCGGACCCCATCGAGCGCCGGCACCGTCTTCAAAAGGGCCGAGGCCCGCCGGGGGTCGTTGGTGCGCACGCGGTAGCGGGGCGCCCCGCTTTGGAGCACGACCTCGTCGACCAGCCGGCCCCCGCCCAGGATGCCCACCTTGCTCACGTAGCCGCTGGCCTCCCGCAGGTGATGGGTGGAGAGCAGCACCGCCACCCCCCGCCCGGCCTCCTCGGCGAGGAGCTCGTGGACCTTGCCGATGCCGTCGGGGTCGAGGCCGCTGGTGGGCTCGTCGAGGACCAAAACGCGGGGGCGGGCCAGGATGGCGGCGGCGATCCCCAGCCGCTGGCGCTGGCCCAGCGAGTACCCGGCGACCTTCTGGTCGGCGACCGCGATCACCTCCAGGCGCATCATCACCTCACGGACCCGGGCGGCGGGGTCCTGGACCCCGCTCATCCAGGCCATCCGCTCGAGGTTCTGCCGCCCGGTCAGGTGGGGGTAGAACGCCGCCGGGGCCTCGACCACCGCCCCCAGCTCCCGACGGGCCCGCCAGCCCTCCTCGTGGACGTTGGCCCCCAGGAGGCGAACCCAGCCGGCGGAGGGGAAGGCGAGGCCGGTGACCAGGCGGATGATGGTGGTCTTCCCCGAGCCGTTGGGGCCGGCCAGGGCGTAGACCTCGCCGGGCTCGACCTGGAACGAGACCTTTTCCAGCACCCATCGGCGGCCGTAGCGCTTGCCGAGTTGGTGGACCTCGAGGGCGGGCACGACCCCTCTAGTCTAGAGAAGGTCCCGCCCGTTTGCTACACTGAGGGTTGCCCCCGGTCCGACGCGGCGGCCCGCCGTGAACCGGGTCAGGCCCGGAAGGGAGCAGCCCTAAGCGGTCAGGGCCGGGCGCCGTCGGGGTGCCGGGGGCGCTTTCTTTTCCTTCTCACCCCGCTCCCCCCTAACCTCCGGGCGGTGAACGCCCTGACCGACGGCATCCCCCGGCCCGCGTCGGGCGCCGGATAAGCTAGACGGGAGCGACCATGGACCCGATCTTCATCCAAATCGGCCCCCTCACCATCCGCTGGTACGGGCTCCTCCTCACCCTGGCGATCTTCGCCGGCTACGCCATCGCCGAGGGAATCGTCCGCCGGCGGGGGCACGACGTCGAGCTCTTCGGTCGGGCGGCGTTTTGGGCGGTGGTCTTCGGGGTCCTCGGGGCCCGGCTGGTCTACGTGCTCACCAGCTGGTCCGAGTTCGCGGGCGACCCCGGCCGGATCGTCGCCATCTGGCAGGGTGGGCTCTCGTTCCACGGGGCGATCCTGGGAGGGATCGCGGCGTTCTACTTCTTCTATCGCCGCTACCGCATCCCGATCTACGACTACCTCGACGCCGCCATGCCGGGGGTCGCCCTGGGGGTGGTCGCCGGGCGAATCGGCAACCTGATGAACGGCTCCGACACCGTGGGCCGCCTGACCAGCCTGCCGCTCGGCTTCACCTGGCCCGACTGGGCCCACGGCTTCCCCGGCATCTGCACCGCCACCGGCGAGCTCGCCTTCGGCCCCTGCGCTGGAGCGGTGGTCCGGGGCCCGGTGCACCTGACCCAGATCTACGGCGCCCTGATCGGGGTCGTGCTCTTCTTCCTCACCCTTCGCTGGCTGGCCGCCCGCAGGCCGCCGGGCTACGTCTTCTGGCAGTTCGTGCTGTGGTACAGCCTGCTGCGATCGGTCCTCGAGGAACCCTTCCGGCTCAACCCCCTGTGGTGGCCGGTCTACCTCAACGACCGGCTGGGGATCGGGCTCTTCACCGCCACCCAGCTGGTCTCGATCCCCCTGATCCTGCTGGCGGGGTACATGCTCCTTAGGTACCGGAGGGCGGCATGAAGCACGCGGTGGTGATCCTGGCGGCGGGCAAGGGCACCCGGATGAAGTCGGCCCGGCCCAAGGTCCTCCACCCCCTCTTGGGGGAGCCGATGATCCGCTACCCGGTGCGGGCGGCGCTGGCCAGCGGGGCCGAGCGGGTGGTGGTGGTGGTGGGCCACGGGGCCGACGAGGTGCGGGGGGCGCTCGCCGACCTGCCGGTGCTCTTCGCCGAGCAGGGCGAGCCGCTGGGGACGGCCCACGCGCTCCGGGCGGCGGGCGGGGTCCTGGAGACCTTCGACGGCCCGGTGGTGGTGCTCGGCGGCGACACCCCGCTGGTCTCCCCGGCGACCCTGGCCGCGCCGGCGACCGCCCTGGTCGCCCAGGGGGGCGAGGGGATGGCCCTCCTCACCCTCACCCTGGAGGACCCCACCGGCTACGGCCGGGTCCTGCGAGGGGCCGACGGCCGGGTCCGGGCCATCGTCGAGGAGAAGGACGCCGGTCCCGAGGAGCGGGGCGTCCGGGAGGTGAACTCCGGGGTCTACGCCTTCGACCGCCGGGTCTGGGGGTTCCTCGACACCCTGAGCAACCAAAACGCCGCCGGGGAGTACTACCTCCCCGACGTGGTGCGGCGCTACCTCGAGGCCGGCCTGCCGGTGGCGGCGGTGCCCGCCCCCGACCCCGCCGAGCTTTTGGGGGCCAACGACCGGGCCCAGCTGGCGGTGCTCGAGGGGATCCTGCTGGACCGGCTCCGCCGGCGCTGGATGCGGTCGGGGGTGCGGATGCACCTCCCCGAGACGATCTACCTCGAGCCCTCGGTGCGCCTGGCCCCCGACGCGGTGCTGGAGCCCGGGGTGGTGCTCAAGGGGGCCACCGAAATCGGCGAGGGGGCGCGGATCGGGGCCTACAGCGTGGTCGCCGACAGCGTGATCGCCCCCGGCGCCGAGGTCCGCCCCCACTCGGTCCTGGAGGGGGCCCGCCTGGCGGCCGGGGCGGTGGCCGGCCCCTTCGCCCGGCTGCGGCCCGGGGCGGTGCTGGAGGAGGGGGCCTTCGTGGGCAACTTCGTCGAGGTGAAAAAGGCCCGCCTCGGCCCCGGGGTCAAGGCCGGCCACCTCGCCTACCTCGGCGACGCCGAAGTGGGCGAGGGGACCAACGTGGGGGCCGGGGTGATCACCGCCAACTACGACGGCGAGCGAAAGCACCGGACGGTGGTGGGCCGCCGGGCCTTCCTGGGCTCGAACAGCGTCCTCGTCGCCCCGGTGACGATCGGCGAGGAGGCCTTCGTGGCCGGCGGCAGCACGATCACCAAGGACGTGCCGGACGGCGCCCTGGCCATCGCCCGGGGCCGGCAAAAGGTCCTCGAGGGCTGGGTCTGGCGCCGCCGCCGGGAGTATCCTAAGGAGAGGGAGGAACGATCATGAACCTGGGCATGCCGGAAATTTTGGTGATCCTCGTGCTCGCGCTCCTGCTCTTCGGCCCCAAGAAGCTCCCCGAGCTGGGCCGCAGCCTGGGGCAGTCGATCCGCGAGTTCAAGAAGGGGGCCGCGGAGATCAAGGAAGAGCTGGAGTCGGCGATGGAGGACAAGCCGGAGCCCGCCAAGGAAACCGCCCGGCCCAAGGAGGGCTAGCCCGCGGTGGCCGAACCGGCTTCCCCGGGGGAGCTTAAGGAGGCTCCCCTGGTCGAACACCTGGAGGAACTCCGTTCCCGCATCCTGAAGGCGCTCCTCTTCTGGGCGTTGGGGGCGGCGGTGGCGTACGCCTACCGGGTGCCCCTGCTGGCCTGGCTCAAGGTCCCCCTCGACCGGGCCGCCGAGCAGAACCACTCGGTCGTCAACCTCATCGTCCTCGACATCACCGAGCCCTTCATCACCGCGCTCCGGGTGGCGGTCTTCGGGGGGCTGGTGATCGCCCTGCCCTTCATCGTCTACCAGCTCTGGGCCTTCGTCGCCCCCGGCCTCTACCCCCACGAGCGCCGGCTCGCCGCCCCCTTCATCCTGGTGGCGGGGTTCTCCTTCGCGGTGGGCACCGCCTTCGCCTACTACGTGCTGCTGCCCTTCGCGGTGCCCTTCCTCTTGGGGTTCTTGGGCAACGTGGTCACCCCCCAGATCTCGATCGGGCGGTACATCGGCCAGGTCCTCACCTACATGACGGTGATGGGCCTGCTCTTCGAAATGCCGGTGCTGGCCTACTTCCTGGCCCGGCTGGGGATCCTCTCCTCGCGCTTTTTGGCCCGGAACTGGCGGATCGCGGTGGTGGCGGTGGTGGCCCTGGCGGCCCTGATCACCCCCACCGTGGACGTGATCAACCTCACCCTGGTCAGCGTGCCGCTTTTGCTCCTGTACTGGATCGCGGTGGTCGTGGCCCGGGTCGGGGAACGCAGCTACCGGCGCTCGGAGGCCAGCCGTGCGGACGCGGATTAAGGAGCTAAGGAGCGAGATCGACCGCATCAACCGCGAGCTGCTCGCCCTGCTCGCCGAGCGGGGCCGCATCGCTCAGGAGATCGGCCGGATCCAGACCGCCCTCGACCTCCCCCACTACGACCCGGTGCGGGAGGCCGAGATGCTCGACTACCTGACCCGGGAGAACCCCGGCCCCTTCCCGAACGAGACGATCAAGCACCTCTTCAAGGAGATCTTCAAGGCCAGCCTCACGCTGGAGGAGGCCGAGGACCAAAAGGCCTTCCTCTACTCCCGGCGGGGCCACCCCGAGCCCACCGTGGTCGAGGCCGGACCCGCCCGGTTCGGGGCCGAGAAGCTGGTGATCGCCGGTCCCTGCTCGATCGAGTCCCAGGCCCAGATGGAGGAGACCGCCGCCTTCCTGGCCGAAAAAGGGGTCAAGGTGCTCAGGGGCGGGGCCTACAAGCCCCGCACCAGCCCCTACGCCTTCCAGGGGTTGGGGGAGGCGGGCCTCGAGATCGGGCGCGACGCCGCCCGCCGCCACGGCATGGCCTTCGTCACCGAGGTGATGGACACCCGCGACGTGGAGAAGGTCGCCGAGTACGCCGACATCCTCCAGGTGGGGGCCCGCAACATGCAAAACTTCGCCCTTTTGAAGGAGGTCGGCCGGGCCCGGAAACCGGTCCTGTTGAAGCGGGGGATGAGCGCCACCGTCGAGGAGTGGTTCTACGCCGCCGAGTACATCCTGGCCCAGGGGAACGACCGGGTGATCCTCGCCGAGCGGGGGATCCGCACCTTCGAAAAGTGGACCCGCAACACCCTCGACCTCTCGGGGGCGGTGCTGGCCAAGCAGGAGACCCACCTGCCGGTGGTGGTCGACGTCACCCACGCGGCCGGCCGCACCGACCTCCTGGCCCCGCTGGCCCGGGCGGCGCTCGCCGCCGGGGTCGACGCGGTCCACGTCGAGGTCCACCCCAACCCCCTGGTGGCCCTCTCCGACAACCGCCAGCAGCTCGACTTCGCCGGCTTCGAGCGCTTCCTCGCCGCCATCGCCGACCTGCTCTAGCCGACCGCCGCGGCCGGCCGCAAGAGGTCGGCGACGGTGTGCCAGATCCAGCGGGGGTCGCTCTCCTCCTTGAGCACCCGGGTCACCGCCGGCTGGGAGGTCATCTGGACCAGGGCGGCCACCACCGCCGCCAGCTCCTCCGGGGCCAGGTCCCGGCGCACCGCCCCCAGCGCCTGGGCGGCGCGGATCGCCGACAAGAGCTCGTCCCAGGAGCGGGCGAAGAAGGCCCGGAGCTCCTTCTTCACCGCCGGGGGCAGGGCCTTTTCAAACTCCGGCGAGAAGAGCAGCCTGAGTCCGGGGTCCTTGCGGAAGGCCCGCACCCGGCGGGCGACGAAGGCCTCGAGCCAGTCGAGCGGCCGCTCCTCGGGGGGGAACTCGGGGTTGGCCGCCTCCAAGCGGGCGATCAGCGAGCGGGTGAGCTCGGAGAGGATCGCCTTCTTGCTGGGAAAGTGGCGGAAGATCCCGCCGGGGGAGAGCCCGACCTTGCGGGCGATCTTCTCGGTCCGAAGGGCGGCGATCCCCTCGTCAAGGCAGATCTCCAACGCCGCCCCCAGGATCTCCTGGCGACGCTCGGCGCCGCTGCGGCGTTTGCGGGTAGATAGACGGAGTTCCATCTGCCCCCCCTTATACCAAAGGCAAGGGGCGCGGGGGGGCGTCCACCCACCCCCCCGCGCCGCGACCCTGGACTAGGAAGCCTTCTTGCCCTCGGCGGGGGTGTAGGCGGCCCACAGGGCGACGATCACGACGACCAGCGAGACGATCCACATGTTCCAGGCGGCCGCCGCCACCCCGGCGTAGCCGAAGAGCCAGGGGGTGAAGAACCCGACCGCGGCCACCACCAGGTTGACCCAGTCCTCCCAGGTGGCCTTGTCCGAAAGCGCCCAGAGCGCGAAGATCACCACCAACGCACCGACGATCCAAGCGCTCCAAGCGGCCCCGGAAGTGCCGGTGAAGCCGAGAACCCAAGGCGAGATGAAGAGCCAGGCGCCCAGGATCGCGTTCACCCATTCCAACGTGTTCTTCATGACCCACCTCCTTTCCGCCTTCAGTATATAAGTAAGTGTTTACTTATGTCAAGCCCCCCTCATCCGAGGGCGGTAAGCTGGAGCGGCATGGGGCTCTTCGACAACCTCCTCGAGGCCTTCCTCAAGCTCACCGACCCCACCCCCGCCTTCCACCCCGAGCGCTGCCTCCTGGAGCGCTACACGGTGGGGGGCTGCTCGGCCTGCGCCGACGCCTGCCCCCACGACGCCGTCGCGCTGGAGGACTACACGGTCCGCATCGAGGAGGCCGACTGCACCGGCTGCGGCCTCTGCGTGGGGGTCTGCCCCGGCACCGCCCTGGAGTACCCCCTGGGCCCGGTGCAGGAGGCGCTGCAGGCGGGTCGGGGGCGGCTCCGCTGCAGCCGGGCCCCGGGCCAGGGGGAGGAGGTGTTCTGCCTGGGGCGGCTCACCGCCGGGGTGCTGGCCGAGGCCGGAAGCCGGCTCGGAAGGCTGACCCTGGTGCGGGGCGACTGCGCCGGCTGCGCCATCGGGGGCCCCGAGGTGCCCGCCCGGCTCGAGGAGCGGATCGAGGAGGCCCGGCGCTACGACCCGGACCTCGAGGTCGAGGTCACCACCGAGGCCGCCCCCGGGCCCGCCCTGGCCCGCCGCCAGCTCTTCACCGGCTGGCTGGGGGCGGCCCGGCGGGTGGCCGCCGAGGCCCTGCCCGAACCGCCCCCCGAGCTCCTCCCCGACGACGACGACCGCCCCCCCGCCGAGCTCAGGCTCCGCCGCCTCGCGGCCCAGCGGGCCGGGGCGGTGCGCTGGCCGGGAATCCGGGTGCTGGAGGGCTGCACCTTCTGCCCGGTCTGCGCCAACGTCTGCCCCACCTCGGCGATCCGCCGCTACCGCGACGGCGAGGAGGGGGTTTTGGAGCTCGAGCTCGCCCGCTGCACCGGCTGCAACGCCTGCGTGGAGAGCTGCCCGCCCCAGGTGATCGAACCCGCGACCTACGGCCAGGCCGAGCTGGCCGCTGGGGTCCTGGAGCTCTTCCGGGGCGAACCCCGCTACTGACCCTGACCGGCGGCCCGCTCGGCCAGCCGGTAGAAGTAGCGGGCCTGGGCGTCGTCGGGGCGGAGCTCCAGGGCCCGCCGGTAGGCCACCGCCGCGGGGGCGAACTTGCCCTCCTCGTAGCGCACCCGGCCCAGCCACTTCCAGGCCCGGGCGTAGTTGGGGTTGGCGGTGACGGCGGCGGCGAAACGCGCCTCGGCAACGGCCAGGTCGCCCTTCTCGTAGGCGGCCACCCCGGCGTAGAAGGCCTGGGCGGCCTCCAGCCCCACCCGGGCGGCCTCACGGGCGAGCTTCAGGAAGTAGAGGTTCTGGGGGGTCCGGCCCTCGAGCCGGACGACCTCCTCCCAGTAGCGGGCGGCCTCGGCGGGCAGGCCGACCTCGAGGTAGATCCGCCCCAACCAGCGCCGGGGCTCGACCCACTCGGGGGCCAGGTCGGCGGCCCGCTTGAAGAAGATCAGGGCGGTCTCCTTGTCGCCCCGCTCGTAGGCGGCGTAGCCCTTGTAGAAGGCGGAGACCGCCTGGGGCCCGTAGGCCGCCATCTTCCGGGTCTGCTCCAGGAAGTAGCGGTTCTTGGGGCTCGGGTCCAGCTTGGCGGCGAGTTCCCAGTAGGGGAGCGCCTTCTTGGGCTCGCCCCGCTCGAGGTGGATCCGCCCCAGCCAGGCCGCCGCCAGGGCGTCGTCGGGCTTCGCCTTCAGGGCCTTTTGGTACCAGGCCAGGGCGGCCTCGAGGTCCCGCCGCTCGTAGGCCAGGTAGCCGAGGTTGCGGTAGACGGCGGCGAGCTCGTCGGGGGTGGTGGCGCCGCCCAGGGCGAGGTAGCGCTCCCAGGCCTCGGCGGCCCGGATCCACCAGCCGGTCTTGGTGTAGACCTCGGCCAGGAACTTCCAGACCTCGGGGGCCTTGGGGTCGGCCTGGGCCGCCCGCTCGGCCAGGCGGATCGTCTGCTTCCAGAGGGGAAGGTCGGGGTAGGCCCGCTTGTAGGCGGCCTCGGCCCGCTTCTCGGCGGCCTGGGCCTGGGCCAAAAGTTGGGCCGCCTCGGGGCTGAGGGCGAGCGCCAGCGACCCCACCAACACGAGCGTCCAAACCAGCCTGGGCATCTGGACCTCCTCCCCCCCAGGCTACCGCTTGCGCGTGAGAAAAGCCCGGGCATATAGTGGCGCCAGGATGGCGGCCTTCTTTTTTAGCTAGGGGCGCGGGAAGCCCGGCTTCCCGCGGGGCGGCTTAGGCCGCCCCCGCCTTTTGGAGGGGACGATGCTGGAAGATTGGTTGGCGGAGATCCGCACAGCGCCCAGCCTGGAGGCCCTCGAGGCCCTCCGGGTGCGCCTTCTGGGCAAGAAGGGCGAGCTCACCCAAAAGCTCAAGGGCCTCGGGAAGCTCCCCCCCGAGGCCCGCCGCCAGGAGGGGCGGCGGCTCAATGAGGCCAAGCGGGCCCTGGAGGCGGCGATCGAGGAGCGCGCCCAGAAGCTCAAGGAGGAGGCCCTGGCCCAGAGGCTCGCCGCCCAAGCGGTGGACGTCACCCTGCCCGGGCTCCCCTTCCCCGCCGGCAACCTCCACGTCCTCACCCAGGTGCTCGGCGAGCTGGTGGGGATCTTCGAGCGGATGGGCTACCGGGCGGTGCTGGGGCCCGAGGCCGAGGAGGAGTTCTTCAACTTCGACGCCCTCAACATCCCGCCCCACCACCCCGCCCGCGACATGCACGACACCTTCTGGCTGCGCTCCGCCGAGGGGTACGCCGAGCGCTTCCCCAAGCCCCTGCTCCTGCGCACCCACACCAGCCCGATCCAGGTGCGTTACATGCGGAGCCACACCCCGCCCTTCAAGGTGGTGGCCCCCGGCAAGGTCTTCCGTCACGAGGCCACCGACGCCACCCACGAGGCGATGTTCCACCAGCTGGAGGGGCTGGTGGTCGGGGAAGGGATCACCCTGGCCGACCTCAAGGGGGCCCTGCTCTCGATGGCCCGGGCCCTCTATGGCCCCGAGGCGCGGGTGAACTTCCGGCCCAGCTACTTCCCCTTCGTCGAGCCCGGGGTCGAGTTCGAGGTCTGGTGGCAAAACCCCCGCACCGGCCGGGGGCAGTGGCTGGAGCTGGGGGGCGCGGGGATGGTGCACCCCGAGGTGTTCCGGGCGGTCGACGACCTCCGCCAGGCCGACGGCCTCCCCCGCCTCTACCAGGGAATGACCGGATTCGCCTTCGGCCTGGGGGTGGAACGGATCGCCATGCTCCGCTACCAGATCCCCGACATCCGCGCCTTCTTCCAAAACCGGCTGGCCTTCCTCGGCCAGTTCCGGGAGGAGGTCTAGCATGAGGCTCGTCTACTCCTGGCTGCTGGAACTGCTGCCCGAGGCCCCCGCCCCCGAGGAGCTCGCCGGCCAGCTGGCCCGCCTCGGGCTCCCGGTCGAGGAGGACCTGGTGCTGCCCCGGCCCCCCCGGGGGGTGCGGTTCGCGGTGGTGCGCCGGGCCGAGCCGATCCCCGGCACCGAGCTAAAGGCGCTGGTCCTCGACGCCGGCCGCGAGGTCCAGGTGGTGAGCGGGGCCCCCAACGCGACCGCCGGGGTGGGGGTCGCCTGGGCCGAACCGGGGACCGTGCTCCCCGAGGGGTTCCGGGTGGAGGTCCGCACGATCCAGGGCCACCGCTCCGAGGGGATGGCCCTGGCCCCCGCCGAGATGGGGGTGGGGGCCTACGCCGGCGGGCTGCTGGTCCTGCCCCCCGACGCCCTGCCCCCGGGCACCGAGCTCGCCGAGGTCTGGCCCGAGGAGCGGGTCCTCGACGTCGAGGTCACCCCCAACCGGGCCGACGCCCTCAGCGTGCTCGGCATCGCCCGCGACCTGGCGGCGGCGCTGGGGCTTGAGCTCCGCCTCCCCGACCCCCGGCCCCGCCTGAGGGACTTGCCCTTCCCCCTCGAGGTCGCCGTCGAGGACCCCCAGGGGGCCGACCGCTACCTGGCCGCCTACGCCCGGGGGGCGCGGATCGGGCCCGCCCCCCTGCTGGCCCAAAGGCGGCTGCTGGCCGCCGGTCAGCGGCCGATCCACAACCTGGTCGACGCCACCAACTACGTCCTCCTCGAGCTCGGCAACCCCCTCCACGCCTTCGACCGGGCCGCCCTCGGCGAGGGGCTGGTGGTGCGCCGGGCACGGCCCGGCGAGCGGATCGTCACCCTCGACGGGGTCGAGCGGGTCCTCGACCCCGAGGACCTCCTGATCACCGCCCGAAGGGACGGGGCCACCGTGCCGGTGGCGATCGCCGGGGTGATGGGCGGGGCCAACAGCGAGGTCGGCGAGGCCACCCGCGAGGTCGTCCTCGAGGCCGCCCACTTCGACCCCGTCTCGATCCGCCGGACCGCCCGCCGGCTGGGCCTTACCACCGAGGCCAGCTACCGCTTCGAGCGGGGGGTCGACCCCAACCTGCCGCCGCTGGCCGCCCGCCGGTTCCTGGAGCTCGCCGAGGCCTGGGCCGGCGCCGAGGTGAGCGGGAACTGGCTCGACCTGGGGGGGGAGAAGCCCCGCCGGGAGGTGCCCTTCCGGCCCAGCTACGCCAACCGCCTGCTGGGCACCGGCTTCCCCGAAGGGGACCAGCTCGACGCCCTCCGGCGCCTCTCGATCCGGATCGAGGGCGAGGCCGAGCCCTACCGCGCCTACCCTCCGACCTGGCGGGTCGACCTGGCGATCGAGGAGGACCTGGTCGAGGAGGTCGCCCGGATCCTCGGCTACGACAAGATCCCCGAGACCCTGCCGGAGTTCTTCCCGGCCGCCGACAACCTCGAGGCCG
>Ga0256841_1001036_pt1 | contig 25734 bp, 17 predicted proteins | sample 356308metaG_FD_185971 | JGI IMG/M metagenome (GOLD analysis project Ga0256841, IMG submission 185971) | Hydrothermal vent microbial communities from Mid Atlantic Ridge, Atlantic Ocean - 356-308 | ecosystem: Environmental > Aquatic > Marine > Hydrothermal vents | place: Atlantic Ocean: Mid...
CGGAAGAGTGACTGCCCGCGAATAACGAGCTCCCTTGCAGGCCGTTATTTAGCGCGGAAAGAAGGGATGTGGCATCTTGCTGATCGGTGTGCACAGTCGTCAGCAGGGTAAATTGATTCTCTCCTGTAGTCGTATAGAATATCAAATCACCGTCAGAGTCGCCGAAGACCAGATCGGGCCGGCCGTCGTTATTGAAATCACCCTTAGCTACCAGAGGAGTACCCAGCAAATTCCGCCCCGGGGTGGGATTGCCCAGTTCCGCTATCGGGCTGAATTGCCCGTCGCTTTGCTGTTCCAAAACCACATATTGGGAATCAATTCTGCCGATAATTTCCCCTTTGCCATCCTGATCCAGATCGGCAAAAGAAGCGCCCCAGAAACTTCCTGTATCCGACCAAACCACATGATTGGGAAAGGTTGAAGGAGAAGCTGCTTCCAGTACGAAGGTATTCTGTCCGTACCCCAGGAGCAAATCACTGCGTCCATTGGCATTCACATCACCGGCATCACGGGGTATGGCCGGGAAGGAGGAGGTGAAGCGTTTTTCAAAATGATCCGTTTCAAACTCGTAAATTTCCACGGCGCCGAAACCGCCTTGCTCGGTATAGCGGCTGAGCACTACTTCTCTTTTCCCGTCATGATCCAGGTCCGTGCTTTCAGGGAGCAGAAATCCGGGGGGAAGTTGCCAGGGAACCGGTTCGAAATTACGCCATTCGTAATCGGGCTTCAGGGTAAAGGTGTAATACCGGCCGTTCTGATCATCTATCGTAGACAGACCACTTAAATTGGTAGCCTGCACATAAAACCGGAACGTGCCGGAGAATTCACGACTGCTCAACTTGATACGCTGCCCATGCGTTTCGTATCCGAATTCCAGAGAATCGCTAAAGGCCTCCGCTCCCTCGGGACGAATAAAAATCCGGGCAGTGCACAGATCATCACTTTCAAAAGAGATCAGCACCGAAAAGTCTTCTCCGTCATACATAGGAGTGATTTGTAATTCGGACAAGACGGGTTTGCTGCGATCAATGCGCACTACCCGGCGCACTTCGTCGCTCGGACCATTGACCAGTTCCATTTTGAGCCGCAGGGTCAGAACCGTATCGGCCATGGATTGAAGATTCAAAACGGCTAAAGTATCGTTAAGCACCTGGCGCCGATTAAAAGTCTTGAGCACCTGCCAGTCCAAACCGGGATTGCCCAGGGCATAGTCCAGTTCTGCCGTGCGGATATCGGGATGAAGGATCGTACCTGTGATGAGTAATGTGTTTTTTGCCGTGCTGCTATTGGGTGCCGGCCGAATTATCCGCAATTCCCCGCTTCGGGGAATCTGCAGAGCCCGGGCTACGTTCAAACGTCCGCTGCCGCTATACCTGTCCCAACCGCTGTACATAATGTCATCGCATGAGGTTTTAAGCACATTGCGCAGGCGTTCCACGGAATAATCGGGATGCAGAGAAAGAATTAATCCGGCCGCTGCGGAAACCATGGGTGCACTGAACGAAGTCCCGTTCACCAGACTATACCCACCACCGATGGCCGTGCTGAGGATACTGTCTCCGGGCGCTACCAAATCCAGGGAGGAACCGTAGCTGGAAAATCCGGCTATATAGTCGTTAATCGTCGAGGCCCCGACGGAAATCGTTTCCGCCAAACCGGCCGGATAAAAAGCCCGATCATTGCCCTCATTTCCGGAAGCGGCAACCATCAAAACATGTTTTCGGTAAGCATAATACATAATATCTTTCAAAAAACGCGAGACAGCGGTATCTCCAAAACTCATATTGATAATCCGGGCGCCGTTATCGATCGCATAAAGAATGGCATTGGCCACATCGTCTTCTTCCAGGTAGCCGCCGGCCGTTCCGGCCCGAAGATTCATAACCTTAATTCCCGGCGCAATTCCCCCCATGCCCTGTCCATGGAGGGATACGGCAGCAATGATTCCCGCCACTTCCGTGCCGTGTCCATGGCCATATTCATCCATGGGATCGTTATCCGGCTGACGATAATCGCCACCGTCCGGAAAGTCGGGAGCATCGGTGAAATCCCATCCGACCGAATCATCCACAAAGCCGTTGTGATCATCATCGATTCCGGGCAGGCCGTTTTCTTCCGCTTCGTTGCGCCACAGCCCCGTCTGCAGATCCGGATGGTGGTAATCGATTCCCGTATCAATTACCCCTACGATGATTCGGCTGTCTCCTTCGGTGATTTGCCAGGCTTCCGGCGCATGAATAGTATTCAAATACCATTGCTGCCTGTACATACTATCATTGGAAAAGGAAGAGATATGAAACCGCTGCACTGCTTCCGAATAATCAATAAGACCCATTTTTTGCAAAGTCTGCCTCATAAGATTCGCCCGGGAAGGGTCTACGGTAATTTTCATCCAGCTTCGGAAATGCTTTGACGAAGGTACTTTCCCGAAAATATCTTTAAAGCGAATACTATTTTTTACAGACCTTGCGAACTGTTGCCGGCTAAAACTTCCGGAAAGGAGCGCGCTGCGCTGCTTCAGACCCTCTTTACTCAGATGGATGAAATATTCCTCTCCATGTCCGAGGGCCACAAGAAGGGCCAGGGCCCATAAAAAACGATGTAATTTAAAAGATTGCATAAGCGTTGGTGATTCAATCAGAAGCTGAGATGAATAGCCCCGGGCAAGACCCGAAGTATTAAATTCGATATTTTTAAACAGAGAGTAATGCGCATCTTATCGGTTTACGGCTAAAATTTTGTCGAGAAAATTGATTTTACGTTGTAAGCGCGGATTATCGGGATCTTTCCTGAGCAATTCTTCGAAAATTTTATGCGCATCTTCAAATTTTTTCTGAGCAATGAGGATCTCACCGAAGGTAGGTGTTAAAAGACTGGGGTTCTCCATGATCTCTTCGATGTTCACACTTTCATCATCCAGACGGGCCGCCTGAGCGGCATCGTATTCTATATCCTCTTTCTTTTCCCCATTAACCGCAGCTTTTTCGACTTCCGGCTGTATTTCCTTTTCTGCGATTTCAGTCACTTCTTCCACTTCCACCTCCGTGTTATCGAGCGCGTCGATTTCCTCTTCGATGCGTTTCATTTCATCATCGGACTGTAAATCATCCTCAATACTGGGAAGTGGGTTAAATGTTTCGGAGGGAATCTCTTTGAGCTCCTCTTCGCTTGCCTTTTGCTGATCATCATCCCGGAAAATAATGGTCGTATCCAGGATGGGACGTTCTTCGGCCATCTGTTCCGGTTCGTTTTCCACTTCATTGACCGGTTCGATCTCAACTATTTTTTCATCCTCTACGATTCCTTCGGGCTGGAACAGATCATTCATTACCGTTGAAAAATCATCCTGGGTGTTGTCGAACTGGCTTAAGTCTACCTTGGTGTCTTCCATATTTTCGGAGCTTACCGGTTCCTCCTCAGGAGGCTCGTCGCTGATTTCTTCTCTTAACGGTTCCTCGGCATTTTCTTCCGTATTCATTGGCATTTCAATCAATTCCTGTTCATTCAATCCTTCGGAAACAACCGCTTGCTCTTCTTGCCTGTCCGCTATGTTTTCCACATCTTCCACCGCCGGTTCCTCTTGCCCTGCTTCCCGGTGTAATTCATTATCTTGTAAAAGTTCGCCTTCCAAGGCAGGGAGTAATTTTTCTTCGTCTTCTACCGATAATGCTTCTTCGGTTTCAGAGTTTTCTTCCTCTATAGTCTGGGATTCATCCAGCAGTACTTCTCGCACGGACGGCTCAACTTCCGCATCGGGTTTTATTTCTTCCTCCTCCGTTTCATCGGCAATAATGATTTCCGGCTCGCTTTTTTCCTCGATGTCAAAAGTTTCTTCCCTGTCCGCCTCTTCCTGAATTTCACGGAATTCCAGTTCTTCGACGCTGGATTGTTTCAGTTGAATGGAGGGATAAAGTTTCTGAAACAGCTTTTCTTCCTTAAGAAATTTATTTAATTCATCATTGAGCGGATCATACAGGGCATAGTCCAGTAACAGCTTGTTACCGGTCGAACGCATCTTTTCTTTGTAATAAAAATAGGCCAGTGCTTTTTTAGCCTGAATATGAGACGGGTCGTAAAGCAGAGTCCGTTCGAATTCAGCCTTGGCATCATCGGTAAGCCCCACAGCCTGATAACAACGCGCCATGATAAAATGTCCCTGGGCGTACAGCGGAAATCGTTTTATGCCTTGTTCGCAGAGCGCCCTGGCTTCCTGAACCCGTGCTTCTTTCAGAAGTCCGGCTGCTTTATGAGCAAAAAGCACCGATGTACTATCGGCTTCATCAATTAATTTTTCGCTTGAATCCATGTATTACTCCTCAAAAGTCGTCTTTACCAGCCGCTTAACGTGCTGTTTATGATATCTTCGGAAATAATTTCCAGGGCATCTTTAACGGCTGCATTACGTTCTTCCAGCCCGGCACTGGCCTCTAAGGTTTCCTCTTGTGAAAAGGTTTTGTTAAAGAGTACCTTGGACCTGTGTATGTCGTCGCATTTAGCCCGCACCGTCACTCTCAAACGGGATTCGGCTACGGTTTCCCCCGGCCGGACTATCGCCGGCAGAAGCACAATTTGCGTAACCGTTCCGGTTAAAATTAAATCCGCTTTACTCTGATCGGCAATTTTTAAAGTATTATCGGCAATAAAACCGTCGATCAGTAAATTGGTGATATCCTCCCCTACTCCGGGATCGGGCGCCTGAGAGCTGAAGAGCGGAACCGCGATCGTCTTTAAATGCGAAGGCAACGACCCTTTAAACGAATAGTAGCCACAGTTGGTTAAAAAAACAAGGGTGACTACCGATACAATGAAATTTATTTGAAAATATTTCTTCATCTTGGACGAACCGTTTTCTTAAATGGCGACCGGATTCTTTTTAATTTAGACCGTACTCTTTTATTTTGCGGTACAGGGTACGTTCACTAATTTGCAAAGCCCGGGCCGTTTTCCTTCGACTACCACCATATTTACGCAAAGTCTCTTTAATAAGTTCACGTTCCATGGCATCCAAGGTTGTGGGTTGGATTTCGCGGGCATCATTTTCTTTGCGCAGGGAATCGACAAAGGCCGCATATCCGGACTGGTTTAAGGTTTGTGAATTTTGCAAAAGGGTGTTGATCATCTGTTTCATTTCGCTCATATCCAGCTTGAGGGAGATCAGCGTACGGTAAATCAGTTCCCGTTCCGCCTGTTCTACGGTTTTGTTTAAGGGTACGGGAAGATTCTCGGAAACTACTGTTTGGGTTTCGATATTCAGGGCGGAACGAACATAGGCGGGTCGAATGATTTCACCTTTATTTAATATGATAGCCGTTTCTACAAAATTTCGCAATTCACGTACATTACCGGGCCAATGGTGGGTTGCCATCAAATCGAGTGCTTCCGGGGCAAAACCTTTGAAACGAATGTTGTTTTTCCGGACGTAATCGGAGGCAAATTTCTCGACCAAAACCGGGATATCCTGTTTACGTCGGCGCAAGGGCGGAATATGCAGGGTAATCGCTTTCAGACGGTAATAGAGGTCGCGGCGGAATTCGTTCTGTTGCACGGCATGTTCCAGGTCCTTGTTGGTTGCCGCAATAATCCGCACATCCACTTTGATGACCTCCGTACCGCCTACCCGCATCACCTCCGAGGTTTCCAGCACACGTAGTAATTTAACCTGGGTATTGAGCGGCATCTCGCCGATCTCATCGAGAAAAATAGTGCCGTGATTGGCCGCCTCAAAATAGCCTTTTTTCTGGCCTATGGCTCCGGTAAACGATCCCTTTTCGTGTCCGAATAGTTCGGATTCGAGAATCCCCTCCGGGATAGCGCCGCAATTAACCGAAATAAGCGCTCTGTTTTTGCGTTTACTCAAAGAATGGATGGCATTGGCAATAACCTCTTTCCCGGTTCCGCTTTCGCCGATGATTAAAACGGATAAGTCTGTGGGAGCCACTGTTACCACCGTTTGCAACAATTCTTCGATTTCCGGTGACGTCCCGTAAAAGCCGAGCTCTTCCTGAAGAGCATGAAGTGATGATTGACTGTCCTGCAAGGTCGGTTCCGTTGGTTTATGGATTCATTGTCAACAATTTATTAATTAGTTACAATTAAATCAATGCAGGGATCGAATTAAGAAGAAAGTGAAGTGCGTTTACCCGTGATTAAGATAGTTTGCCTGCTGAACGGGTAAGCTGTTTGGCTTCCTATCCCTTAGGATCCCATAAACATAGCCTAAAATATTCCCGATTAAAATCATGTTCCTCATCTCAAAGTAGGAGCGCTTTTTCCATGGAAATAATTCGGCCCTCTTTTTAGTTACTATGGACATGAAAACATCAAAATTAAAACACAGGCATATTATATTTTTGCTTATATTGTTTGTAAGCACAGGAACAGGTTTGTTTTTTATGAATACGGATCATTTATACGGACAGGATACTCCCAGGAAGCTGAAAACTTTAACGGCCGAAGAAAAACGGGTTATCATCGATAAGGGCACGGAACGACCCTTTACCGGAAAATATGATGATTTTTTTGAAGACGGGGTCTATACATGTAAACAGTGTGGCGCTCCTCTGTATCGTTCCGGCGACAAGTTTGCCTCCCATTGCGGCTGGCCCAGCTTCGATGACGAAATTCCGGGCGCAGTAAAACATGTCCCCGATGCGGACGGACAACGTACCGAGATCATCTGCAACCATTGCGGTGCTCATTTGGGGCACGTGTTCAGCGGAGAAGGTTATACAGCAAAAAATGTCCGTCACTGTGTAAATTCTATTTCCTTACAATTTTTGCCGGCCGATTCCCTGCAACAGAAGGCCTATTTTGCCGGCGGCTGCTTTTGGGGAGTCGAATACTATATGCAACAAGCCGAAGGGGTCCTCTCCACGACGGTGGGCTACATGGGCGGTACAAAGGCGAAGCCCACTTACGAAGAGGTGTGCGCCGGAAACACCGGATATCTCGAAACGGTGCAAGTAGTTTTCGATCCCAGGAAGACATCCTATGAAAAACTGGCAAAACTGTTCTTTGAGATCCATGATCCGACTCAAACCGACGGGCAGGGCCCGGATATCGGCCAACAATATGTATCGGCCGTATTTTATGCCAATGAGCAGCAAAAGGAAGTAGCCGATAAGCTGATCGGTATTTTGAAGAAAAAGGGGTTTAACGTAGCTACAAGTTTGCGACCGGCAGCGACTTTCTGGAAAGCGGAAAATTATCACCAGGATTATTACAAGCATCACCAAAAATTGCCTTACTGCCACACGCGCGTAAAACGTTTTTAGTCGGGTAATCTCCTGATTTTTTCCGTCCTACCGGGAAGTGTTTATTTTAAATACGTTTCAGAGAGTGAAATTACTCTGCCAAGCTTTTTAATCTCCAGGGAGTTTATATGTTTGAAAAATTTGACCCGCGCAAAGGGAAACGGTTTCAGTTATTGAATGAAGACGGCATCTTATCTGCTGAAGCCCGGAAATATCCCATGATGACCGATGACGAATTACTGCATGCTTTTAAAACTATGATCCTGGCCCGCGAAGCCGACGATTGGGCGGTGAGTCTTAACCGCCAGGGTCGCATGCCCACCTACCCGCCGGTCAAAGGTCAGGAAGCGAATAGTATCGGATCCATCATGGCCTTGCGTCAGGACGATTGGTTTGTGCAGGCCTTCCGCGAATTGGGAGGGCTGTTAATCCGCGGAGTACCGCTTAGCCAGCACTATCTCTATTTTTTGGGGAATGAATGGGGCAGCCATTATGATATCGATCGATTCCACATTACCCCTATTTCCGTGCCCATCGGTTCACAGATGCCCCACGCCGTGGGTCTGGCCTATGCCGAGCGTTATAAGGGTAACGACCGGGTTACCATTGCCTTTATCGGTGACGGCGGAACATCCACCGGCGATTTCCATGAAGCTATGAATTTTGCCGGGGTCTGGAATTCATCCCTCATTTTTTATGTACAGAATAATCAATATGCTATTTCGGTGCAGAGAAAAAAACAAACCGCCAGTCCGACGATCGCCGAAAAAGCTTTTGCTTACGGGTTCGAAGGCGTTCAGATTGACGGTAACGACCTCTTTGCCGTTTATGCAGCCACTAAATTAGCCGCGGAAAAAGCAAGAAAAAACAAAGGGCCGACCCTGATCGAAGGCTTTACCTATCGCATGGGGGCGCATACTACCGCAGATGATCCCAGCCGTTACCGGGATGAAGAAGAGGTACAGCAATGGGCCCAAAAAGACCCCTTGTTACGTATTCAAAAATATTTGATCAAAAATAAATTGATCCAAAGCGGTGAAATTGAAACCCTTCGAAAAGAAGCCAGAAAAACGGCCCGCGATGCTTTTGAAGAAGCGGAAAATTACTCCGATGAAAGTCTGGATAATATCTATCGCTACACATTTAAAGATATGCCGCCGATTTTGGAGGAACAACTGGAAAAACGACGCATTCTGGAAGGAGAAGAAGACTAATGCAGGCACTGACTATTATCTCGGCTGTAAATGATGCCCTGATCACGGAGATGCGTCGGGATCCTTCCATTGTAACTTTCGGTGAAGACGTGGGACAGGAAGGAGGCGTATTCCGGGCAACCGTCAACATACAGGAAGAATTCGGTGAACAACGCTGTTTTGATACCCCCTTGGCCGAGAGCGCCATTGTCGGTACGGCCATCGGTATGGCTGTGGCCGGCTTAAAACCCGTGGTCGAAATCCAGTTCAGCGGTTTTGTCTACCCGGCTTTCAACCAGATTATCAGCCACGTGGCCCGACTGCGTAACCGTACCCGGGGCGCTCTGACGCTACCCATGGTGATTCGCATGCCGTTTAGCGGCGGCATCCGGGCTATTGAGCATCACTCGGAAAGTATGGAAGCCCTGTTCGCCCATATTCCCGGTCTGAAAGTGGTTATTCCCTCCACCCCTTACGACACCAAAGGCTTATTGATTGCAGCCATGCGGGATCCCGATCCGGTACTCTTTATGGAACCGAAACGCCTCTATCGGGCTTTCAAGCAGGAAGTGCCGGAAGAAGCCTATACCATTCCCATCGGAAAGGCGCGCATCGTGGAACAGGGTGATGATCTGACTCTGATTTCTTACGGAGCGCAAATGAAAGAAACCATTGAGGCCGGCCATCAATTGCAGTCCGAAGGGACTTCCGTGGAACTCATTGATCTGCGCACTATCTATCCCTGGGATAAAGAGACCGTGTTGAAATCCGTTAAAAAAACCGGACGTATCCTGGTGGTTCATGAGGGACCAAGGTCCTTCGGTGTGGCTGCGGAACTGATCAGTACCATTACAAGCGAGGCTTTCGAATATCTCGAAGCGCCTCCCACCCGGCTGACCGGTTCGGATATTATCTTTCCTTTACCGACCGCTGAGAAACATTTTTTGCTACGAACGGAGCACATTGTTCAGGTGGCGCACGAAGTTGTTCGTTATGAACCGTAATATATTTGGAGAGACCCATTCATGATTTATGAATTTAAATTTCCCGATGTGGGCGAAGGTGTACACGAAGGGAAAATATTACAATTGCTTTTTAAGCCCGGAGATAAAATAGAAGCCGGGGATATCCTGGCCGAAGTGGAAACCGATAAAGTGGTTGCCGAGATTCCGTCGCCAAAGGATGGTATTTTGAAAAAATACGGGGCCAAAGAAGAAGATACGATCGAAGTCGGTTCCGTGCTGGCCTATATCGAGATCAGCGATGAAGAGGCTGAAAAAAAGACGCAACCTATCGAAGAAACCGGATCGGTAGTCGGCGAGCTGCAGGGCCCGGGAGATACCGTTCTACCGGTCAGTACCGAGGGCCTTTCCGATGAAGAAGGTATGAACCAGCCCGCAAAAATATTAGCCACCCCCGTAGCCCGGAAATTCGCCGCGGATCATGGGATCGATTTAAGCAAAGTTAAAGGAACCGGACCCGGGGGAAGGATTCTTAAGAGTGATCTGATCCATTTCGGCGAAGACCATCAATTCAGTACCAGTCAGGTTACCGCGCTTCCGAAAGCAGCGGACAAGGGAATTTCTCCGCTCCCTGCCGGTAAAACCCAAACCATCGAATTCTCGCAGATGCGAAAAACCATTGCCGAGAACATGGAAAAGAGTCAAACCATTCCGGCTTTTATCGTCCAGGATTACACGGTAATCGACGAACTGGCCGCTTACCGCACCGAATTGAAAGAACAAATGGATCGGCGTATCAGTTTCCAGCCCTTTTTCATGAAGGCCCTGGCCGTGGCCGTACAAAAATACCCGACTCTCAATGCCACCTTCGATGAAAATAAGAAAGAAGTAACTGTTCATTCCGATGTAAATATCGGTATGGCCGTCCAAACGGATGAAGGTTTGATGGTACCTGTATTAAAACAGGTCCAGAACAAATCCATCCGCCAAATTAACGATGAAATGCTGACCCTGATCGATGCCGCAAAAAATCGTACCATTCAACTGGATGATCTGCGCGGCGGTACCATATCCATCACCAATTACGGCTCTTTCGGCGGAGTGTACGGACGGGCTATGATTTTACCGCCTCAGGTGGCTATCCTGGGCTTCGGCCGGATTCATCAAACAGCGGTGGTTAAAAACGGACAGGTGGTCCCGGGCACCATTCTGCCGGTATCCATGAGCTGCGATCACCGTGTGGTTGACGGCGCCCCGGCGGCATCGTTTCTGACCTACTTTTTACAATTGCTGGGCAACATTAAACATCTTTTAATTGAGCTATAGATTACTTCCCTGCCCGTGAATTTTGCCGTTTCATCCGGCGCCAGCCGGTTTCTGGGGAGCAGATTTTAGTTTCCACGAAAAAACGGCAGGGCTGTTCTGCAGTTTTCTTTTATCCCGCAGCCGGGTGCTTCCTTCCGCCCAAGGTACTTAAATCGAATGGAAATGACCGTGTGATCTAAACCTAAAGGTAAAGCGATTGCACATAGTCGTTGTCGGTTCTCAGTCCACGAAAGAATGCTTGTTCCGTTATATCGTTCTTGTTCCCTCAGTAAAATTGCAAAGGCCCTCTTTTTTGGGGAGCGCCTTTGATATGAAAAGTTTTATTTGATGAGCGCCATTTTGATCGTCCGGACTGTCTTGCCGCTGCTAAGCCGGCACCAATACATTCCGCTGGCCAATCTTCTGCCGTCGAACATCAGACGATATTCACCGGCCCTTGTAAATCCGTTAAGCAAAGTTTTTACCAGACGGCCGTTGATATCATATACCTTTAAAGAAACAAGCCCGCTGCGGTCTGTTCGAAAGCGGATGGTGGTCTGGGGATTGAAAGGATTCGGGTAATTGGGGTATAAGAATATGGATGTCGGCATTGCTTCCGGGTTTGCCCGTTGGTCAATAGCCGTGACGCTCTGCTCATTATACACAAACACACCCGCCTCGCGGTTCAAAATCCACAAATTGTTAGTTTCCGGATCCACAACGATTTTTTCGATGGCATTATTATCCAGCGGAGAGTTGTCACGATTAAATACCCGTATCGAACCATCCGGCAACCTTTCAGCCACACCGCCCTCATTCATGCCAATCCAGAGATTGCCGCTGGTATCCACGGCTAAAGAGGTAACGTAGTCATCCGGTAAAGCGCTATTTTCGCTTGTGAACAAAGTCCAGGTATTGCCGTCATATTTCATTATACCGCCGGGCCAATTGGAAGCCTCATCCGGTTTGCCGCCAAACCACAAATTGCCGCTTGAATCTCTTGCTACGGCCGTCGCTTGTTTGACAGGCGCTTCCTGCCAGTAACGGGTGAAATTTTGGCCGTCATATGAATACACATTTAAACCGGCAAACCAGAGCAGATTGTTGTTATCCCGTTCAATCCCATTGAATGAGGTCGGATATTGAGGATGCTCTTCCGGGAATTTATACCAAACGGAATCATAACGGGCCATGCCATAATAATTACCGCCATTGAAAGCCGCCCAGAGCGTACCGCAAACCCGGCCATCGGGCAGTCTGTTTGCTTCCCAATGTAAGGCGGTAACATGAGGGTCGGTAATGCCCAGACTATCTTCCGATATCAGGGTGATGTTATCACCGGAAATTTTGGTGAGACTTACGTTTAAGTTATCGGCGCACCAGATATTCCCCCATGCATCTACCGCCAAATATTCGGTCGGATTTGATAAACTATAGAAATCACCGTCGTTCCAATCATATTTACGGATAAGATGATTGTGTGCGTCCAGAACATCGATCCCTTCGGTTGCAATATATTTTTTTCCATTGGCGATTACCATGGTATTTACATTATTACTATGAATAGGAGAAATATTCAAATCGTAATTATCGGAAAAGGTATACTCCCACTCGGAGGGATGATCGACAATCACCAGGCCTAAAAAGGGCCAGGCCAGACTCATGGCTATTTTCTCTTCGGCATAAACGCGAATCAGGTAGTTTAATTTGTTGCCGTCCTCATTTGGAATGATAGTCCATGTTCCATCGAAATGAAAAACCGCAACCCCCTGCTGTACAAGATTAAAATATAAATCACCATTGGGAGCCGTCTCTACTTGTGAAATATAGTTAGACGGCAGCGGGCTATTCCCGTTGGTATAATGCTTCCAGCCCTCATTGCCGTTAATCCAGAAACCGTCCCGGGTGGTTACGACCACATTATTCATATAATCAAATCCCACATCCGTAATATAGCTGGTAAGCCCAAATCCCATATCGCTTATTGAACCGTCCTTGCGGATAAATTCCACCTTGCTGCCCAAAGAAAATAATAATCCGGCGGAAGAGGCGGCATGAACGGCGCTGATATATTTCAGAGAATCGCCGTCGTTATCCACACGAAAATGTTTCCATTGACTGCCGTCAAAAAAGGTCAGGGCCGAATCGGTTACCACCCAAAGCCCGCTGTATTTTTCAAAATCCAGATGCTTGATGTTATTATTCAATAAGCCGGAATTATCACCGGTATAATTGGTAAAGGTCTGGCCGTCGAATTTACTGATCCCATGATAGCTGCCCAGCCAGAGCGTATTGTTTTCGTCTTTGCTTAACAAAGGTATGCGGTTAGCGATAATATGCGAATTGCCGCGATTGAACACCTGAATAAAATGTGTACTTTCATTGAATTTCACCAAACCGCCTTCCGTACCCAGCCACCAGTAGTCGCCGTCATGTTCAATACTCAATACGGCGTTGGTATAGGAATAATTAATCCATTTGTCCTGGGCTGCCAAAACAACGGTTAAAAAAAAGACCAAAAAGAATATCAACAGAAAAAAGCGTTTCATTATTCTATTCCTTTCTATCATTATAACGACTGAACAAGAATCGTTTTTTTCAAAACTCATCGATTTATTTTCCACTGTCCGTCACAGCGTCTGTCCGAAAGATTTCTCTTAAAGCGGAAAACGGTAAAGCCGTCCGTTTCCGAATAAACAGATCATCGATCAACGCAGCAGGATCATTTTCCGTGTCGTGCGTTGCTGCGCGGATTGCAGCGTGTAAAAATAGATACCGCCGGGTAAGTTATGCGCATCGAAAGAAACATCATAGCTGCCGGCCGCCAGTTTGCGGTTAAGCAGGGTTCGCACGCGCTGGCCGAGCACATTATAAATCGTAAGATTCGTAAATGCCGCTCTGGCCAGAGTAAACCGTATATGAGTGGAAGGATTAAAAGGATTGGGATAATTTTGTTGCAAAGAAAACGAGGAGGGCAGCGCAGCCGATTCATTCAATGCGGTCACTTTTTCTTCGGTATAAATAGAAATCCCCTGATAAGCGCCGTTATCGTACACCGAGCACCATACTTCGGTGGAATCATTTACCTGCCGGGGAGATACGGTGACCACATAATTTCCCATAATCCCGGAATTGTCTTTATAATAAGAAAGCAGACTTTTTTGATCATATTTGCCCATACCTTCTTCATCCTGTCCGAACCAAACAATACCTGAGGCGTCAACGCTCACGGAAGTGACCGAGTTATTGGGGTTCCAGGCATCAGCCATATTGAAAATAGTCCAATTCGACCCGTCGTAAATGGCAAGCTCTCCGGTTTCACACCCGACGATCAGTTGTCCGTCGCCAAAGGAAGGTCCCCCATTCTTTAGGGCTATGGCGTTAATCCACAAATTATTTTGCCCGCCAATAGCGACATTTTCCCATGAAGTTCCATCATACTTCATCAAACCGTTATTGGTACCGGCCCATACAATACTCTGGTTAGAATTCGGGTCATCTTCCGCGGCCAGAGCCAAGACACTGTTATCGGGCAAAGTACCGGAACCTTGATCAAAATAGCTCCAATTTGTGCCGTCAAAACGGAATAATCCGTGACTCCATGTGCCAATCCAAATAGCGCCCCCCTTGCCGGGCCCACCGTTTTGTAAGGTTAGAGAACGCGCATAGGTAATATTATGGCCTGCGCCGTCATTCAAATACTGAGTAAATTGCCCGTTCATATATTTGTAAAGCCCCTGGTATTCCGTGGCAATCCAGTATACTCCATCGGGACTTTTGATGATCCTGCTTACAAAGTCGGCTTTAAAGCCATCTTGGGTTGTCGAATTATACGTAGAGAATAAACCGTTTTGATAGTGAACCAAACCGCTGTCCTGTGTACAAAACCAGATGGATTGGTCCGCATCGAAATAGATGTTCATGACCGCATTACTCGGTAAATCCGAATTGTTCTCATTCAGATATTTCCAACTCTGTGCGGAAAGCGGTAAGAGCATTCCCGTTAAAAAGAATACGGTTGCGATAGCAAGATTTTTCATGTCTGTCCCTTCCATAATTAATTCTTCCGTTCTATTCCTGCTAAAAACATAGAAATCATATTGGATCGATCATTAATCTCTTCTTCCCCTTTTTATAATAGATTCCCTCTGCAGCCGAGTTTTCCTTAAAATCTGGAATTAAACATATAACATCATGCTACTTAATTCTATGGTCGGATTCTTTTTGAATTTATTTATTTTTTACTTTCAGAGTAGGTCAATATTCGTTTATTGTACTGCATTCCTTAAATACTTCCCCGGAACAGAGAGGGTCGTTCCGGATTGAAGCCTTATCAAATTATATTTCGACTAAAAAATAAAGGTTCAAAAATTAAATCTATGGGTAAATTTAGGTATAGGTAATCATTCGAGAGTAAGATACAAGGTGTATTTTAAAGTAATCAGGATGCAAAATCGAGCTAAAGAAATTTAAATACCGTGACGATAGTTCGTTTCAATCCGGAAAGAGGGGGTATTCGGTGATAAAAAATACGGGTAAATAGGACTGTTTACCTTTAAAGTAAATTTATTACCATTTATCTTAGGAGGGTATCATGAAACGGAATTTCTTTCCCAAAAAAATTATCTTTATTTCAATTCTTCTTTCTTTGTATGTGCAGACCGGTTTTAGCCAAAATACCTTTGAGATTCTGGTGGATAGCAGCGAATATTATACGGATATTACAACCCAAACAGGTTGGTCATTAAAATTTTTGGCAACGAATAACCGCCTTATTGTTCTTGATTATAATAATTATAGAATATTATTTTACGAGAGAGGAACCAATTTTGAAGATAACAAAATTATCAAAATTGTCGGGGAATTCGCACGTGTTCAGGATGGAAAACCCTTCGACCCTGTAAATTATAACCGACTTAGCCCAGAATTCACGGGAACCATCTATCAGGATACTTTATGGATTACAAATTATCCGTACGGTGAAATACTGCAATTCGATTTAAATGGGAACTACCTGGGTACCCTTTCGGGTAAATACAGAATTTTTGACAGCGATGACTCAACCCTTTACGCTTTTAATGATCGGAATATCTATCGTTATAACGATCAGAATCAAGAATTCACCTATCTGAAAGATTTGCCGGGGTCCGTTCAAACGCAAAGCGGTCAATATGAACCCAATATTAAAATTGGCTCTAACAGATTATGTATTAAAAGAAACGATACTCTGGATGTTTATAATCTCAAGGATTATATAAGCGATCCCTCTCCCGCAAAAATTTTTTCGGTGACGGCCAACCATATGTATGACTTTGTAATTATGAAAGATAAAATTCTATGGGCAACGAATCTGTACGATGGGCAATTTCAATATTGCGATTTGAACGGGAATAATATACAATCCGGAGATTTCGGGCCTTTCATCGGCACTTATAACTATACCGGGGGAAAACTTTATTGCGAGACTTCCGATGTCTTAAAAATATTTGATAGGGAATTAAACGAATTAACTTCCGTGAAGAAACATAGTTTTTATATTTATTTAAGTTTTTTAGGAGCGGATTCGCTAAATCTCTATTTTTATGATAACCGGAAGGGTGGATTTTCGATTACACCGTTGGATTACAGTGCAGGAGTATTCCACTATAACAGCAATCATGAGATAAGTTATGCCGCATGGCATCATGATTTCCGTATTGCTAATAAGTACAAGTACTTACTAAGCGAATGGCCTCCCGATTCGTTTAAGGTGTATAGATTTGATACGGATGAAATGTCCGCTTTATCCTTTAAAGTACAAAAAGTGCAGGGGTGTGATGTCGCCGGAGATTCCATTTATACCCTATCAGGTCAAAATCTTAAAATTTATTCAAATGATGGGAGTTCGCAAAGAAGTTACACTCTAAGCAATTTATCAGAAAGTAACCTTCAGAACATAGATAGTACATCACAGCTTAAATTCGCAGTCAATAAAGATAAAATATTTATTTTCTATAATGATACATTAAATATTCTAAGTCACAGCGGTATATTTGAGAAAATGTACGAGTTTCCCCTCGGCACTTACGGCAAATATGCATATCTTTTCGCTTCGGATACACATGTCATGGCAAACTGTCCTCTCCAATCTATTGAAATTGCCAGCGGTGCGGTTGCTCCCTTTCTGCCTGAGCACACTCCCACCTATGGATATATTTATAAAAATCTGTATTGGTACCAGGCAGGTACAAATAAATATGCTTTGGAACACTTAACTTTTACCGCTATTGAAGACAAATATTCCGATAGCCCAAAGGGATTCCAATTGTACCAGAACTATCCGAATCCCTTCAATCCCGCGACCCACATTAAATTTGTTCTTCCACGGTCTTCACGAGTGAAAATCGAAATTTTCAATTCACTCGGTCAGCAAGTGGCAACCTTGTTACAAGCAAAAATACCTGCCGGTTATCATGTCGTTAATTTTGACGGGAGTCGTTTTGCCAGCGGTTTATATTTTTACACCCTTCAGGCGGGCGACTATTATCAAGTAAAGAAAATGATCTTACTTAAATAGTGTCCTATGTCCCCTCAGGTTTAATTAAATTAGATTATTGAACCTGAGGAGGACTATTTATGCGAATCAATAATGAATTATCGAAGAGATAGAGCAAGAGCGCAGAAGGCGCGTTTTTATATGAGCTTCGAAAGAGCTACGAACTTTCACCGAAACTAAGCGAGCCGATATTTCGAACGGTAAAAGAGATTCTATCCCGCCTGATCACCTCTATCGCGGATAAAGCGGCCGAAACCCAATTAATAACATTTCAGCCGCTTTTATTTTTGCGGGAAACATTTTAATTTATTATTTTTTTTCGGTTAATTAAATCCCCATGTCTTTAAGAAATAGCTTGGTGCGGTTTCCTGTAATTTTTAAAGTTCATGGGGACGTCTAACCCTTCTTCTATGCCGGCCATTAGCGGCTTTTCCATAGTATTGTATCATAAAGAGGAAAGGTAAAAATGAAAACTTTATTCAGAATTATCGGTGGTTTTATTTTTGCAGCAAGCTATATTTTCCTTATTGCTCCTTCATTTTCCTGGAAAATTAATTTAGGTATCTTAGGCCTGTTTATTGGATTTTATCTGGCAACAAATCTGATCTTATGGGACTTAAAAGAGCAGATGAAATCATTCTAAACGGACAGGTTGTATTATGATTAAACGATTATTGTTTTTTTTCATTTTGGGTACTTATTTTTCCGCCTCAATCGCTTCTGACTATGTTATTGAAAATAATATTCATTTTATTTGTCCTGTAGATTCAGGTAAAATCGTTTCAGCTTTCGGCAAAATAATGCATCCCATTCTTAAAACAGTAAAAAGACATAATGGCATTGATATAAAAGCTAATCCGGGAGCAAACGTATATTCCACGGCACAAGGCAAAGTTATTTTTTCAGGGAACAGAAAGGGATATGGCGAAAGTGTATGTATTAAACATTCCGGAAGTTATTCCACTTTTTATGCGCATTTACAAAAATTATTTCTAAAAAAAGGCCAGGTAGTTCGATCCGGAGAAATAATCGGATCGGTCGGGAATACGGGCTTATCCTCTGCACCCCATTTACATTATGAAATCAGAAAAAATGATATAGCCGTAAATCCTATGCCCTATTTAAATTGCGGCGAAAAAATAAGACCGTATTAGGAGTTACCGATGACTTAGAATCCCTGTATTTTGCGGGAATCAATTTTTATCATTCCGATATCATCATCTTTCTCTTACCAAAAATCCCTAAGGCCTTGAACTGAATGTCGTAATCAATTACATTCTGAAAATTTTGAAGGACAACGAAAAATCGGGGAACCGGAACATGACCAGGCGCCATCTTCTCATTTATTTATTTTTTTTCCTGTTGTTTCACCAGTTATATGCGGCAAACGATTCGCTTACGGTTTTTACCAGTAAGGATTCGATCCTTGTCATTGCCAACCGCTACCCTGTTTCCATAAAAAATATCGGCCGAAACTATCAGTTGATCCCTGCCGAAACCATTGCCGCTTTAAGTACCCACTCGGTTTTGGAAGCCATCGATCTAACCGTCCCTTCGGCCTTTGTGTTGAATAAGAGCGTTGTCGGTTACGGAATCGGTTCGGACGGCGGGGGTCAGCTCTATTTACGCGGCCAGGGAGGCCGGCCCAATACCAATGTTCTGGTACTCTTAAACGGGCATCCGGATTTCATGGGCATCTTCGGTCATCCTCTGCCCGATGTGTATGGGAACCAAGACATCCGCCAGGTGGAGGTCCTTCCGGGAGCGGCATCCACTGTTTACGGAGATCATGCCATGGGCGGAGTGATAAACATCGTTACCGGAACCGATTACAAACACCTGGGTCGGGTTGAAGCCGAAGGTGGAAGCTTCCATACCTTTCATCTCGGGATAAATCTGAGCAGACATTTCGGTCCCAGCGGATTCTATTTATCTATGCAGAAAGATCAAACCGACGGGCATATAAAACAGAGTTCCTTTTCATCTCTTCATTTTAACGGGGGCTGGGAATATCAGTTGAATCCTACCTGGCACCTGGCCATACAGGGACGCTATGTACCCTACCGCTTCGACGATCCGGCACGCGGTACAAGCGATCCGGCCCGGCTGGGTACCTATGCCGTCATTCGGCGCAGCATGGCCGGTTTAATTCTGAAAAATACGAGCAGCTCGCTCAGCGGTTCTCTTCAATTATATGGGAATTATGGCTTTCACCGTTTTTACGACGGCTTTAAATCGCAGGACTTTGCCGGCGGCTTCTCTATATATCAGTATTACCAGTTCAGCTCAAAATGGAAGTTTGCTTTCGGCGGTGATGCGATGCGTTTCGGAGGTCAGGCCGAGAATGCCTTTGCCAAATTACCCAACGGCAAACCGGTCGTCAATACGGAGTTTCATGCCCTTAATTCCGGCGGACTCTATGCTCTGGCCTTTTATCAACCGGTCTCATGGTTTCATCTCAAAAGCGGCTTTCGCTTTCAGTATAATTCACACCTTAAAAATAACAGCACTCCGGTACTGGGTATAAGTGCCAATCCCGGCCGGAAAATCACCCTGTTTGCCAACTATCAATCCGGCTTTCGTAATCCCACGCTTATGGAATTGTATCTTTTCCCTTCGGCAAATAAAAATTTAAGAGCCGAGGAAAGCCGGGGCTTCGAATCGGGTTTGGTATACCGGCCCGATCCCCGTACGGAAATCCGTTTTACCGCCTATAAATATCAAATTCGGAATTTAATTCAGAGCCTTCCCAACTCCAGTCCGCCGCCCATGTTCCGATTCATAAACAGCGGTCGGTCCGATCTTTGGGGTTATGAGGTCCAGACCAGATACCGTTTCTCGAAAACAACTGCTATGCAGCTGGCCTATGCATCGCTGGATCCCGGAGAAACCACGGCTTTTAATCCGCGCTACCAGTTTAAATACGCTCTTTTCAGCGGATTACGGGCATTTCGAATCGCTCTCTTCGGGAAATATATAAGCAAACTCTTTGCCGGAAATAATAAACAGATACCACTTCCTGATTATCATTTGCTGGATGTTACTCTCTCTTATCATTTTAAGAAGTCGGGCCTGCGTTTAAGGATACTCAACGCTCTGGATCGTAACTATTTTGTATGGCCCTCTTATCCGGGTCCCGGACGTCAGATACGAATCGGATCATGGATTTCTTTTTAAATATAATATCAGGATAGAATTTGATCCTGAAGGTGCTTTACAATCCGAACCACATCTACCCCCTCTGCTTCCGCACTGAAAGAGGTCACCAGACGATGCCTGAGCACCGGTAATAATAGAGCCTGAAGGTCTTCCACTGCAGGAGTGAAGCGTTCATAAAGCAGAGCCCGTACTTTGGCCCCCAGCACCAGGTACTGAGATGCCCGTGGACCCGCACCCCACCGAATCCATTCCCCTATCTTTTGATCGGCCAGTTCCGATTCCGGACGAGTGGCCGTCACCAACCGTACGGCCGTTTCCACAATATCATCGGCCACGGGTACGCGTCGCACCAAATCCTGGAAATGAATGATATCCTCTTTGCTTAAAACCGGTTGAAGATGATCGATGCGGTCAATGGTCGTCTGCTTCACAATATCCACTTCCTGGTCAAAGCTGGGATAATCCAGCCATAAACTCAACATAAAACGATCCAGCTGTGCCTCCGGTAAAGGATAGGTCCCCTCCTGCTCGATGGGGTTCTGGGTAGCCAGCACAAAAAACGGTTTTTCCAGATCGAAGGAACGACCGGCAGCAGTCACCCGGTACTCCTGCATGGCTTCCAGCAGAGCGGATTGGGTCTTGGGCGGAGTGCGGTTAATTTCATCGGCTAACACTACATTAGCAAAGACCGGTCCGCGAATAAAGCGGAATGTTTTTTGTCCGGTTGATTTATCTTCTTCCAGTATTTCCGTTCCGGTGATATCCGAGGGCATCAGGTCCGGTGTAAATTGGATTCGTGAAAAACGTAAATCGAGAATCTCACCCAGGGTTCGTATCAGTAAAGTTTTGGCTAAACCGGGAACACCGACCAAAAGGCAATGCCCGCGGGCAAAAAGGGCAATTAATAGTTGCTCGATAATAAGCTCCTGACCCACGATCACCTTGCCTAATTCTTCTTTTATCGTCTTAAATCCCTGCTGAATTTTCCGTGCAGTCTGCACATCCCGATCCTTTTCTTGCATTGCCTTATGCCCCTTGTACTTCTGTTTCGATTTCTTTAAATTGCTATATGCGCGAACAAAATTTTAATCAGCAGACCATTTAAAAGCAAATCTGAATTTTATGAAAGAAAATATACTAAATTTGGACGAAACGCAGCTTAGCGACTATTTGCAATTATTAGATCAGCCGCGCTACCGGACCCGCCAAATAATGAAGGGCATCTACGTTAAAAATTATGAGGAATTTAGCCGGTTTTCGGACTTGCCTAAGGCTTTGCGCGCAGAGTTGGATACTACTTTCTTGCTACGCAGTTTTACCCTGGAGGATCAAATCGTATCGCCAAAGGATGACACAACCAAGTTTTTATGGAAATTAAACGATGGAATGATGATAGAAAGCGTAATCATTTATGAAGGCAAGCGAACCACATTCTGTATTTCATCCCAGGTCGGCTGTGCTCTGGATTGCAAGTTCTGTGCGACCGGCCGAATGGGTCTATTGCGCAACCTGACTTCCGGTGAAATTGTGGAACAAGTTCTTTTGATGAAAAAATTAAGCCGCCAACCGGTTACCAATATCGTTTTCATGGGCATGGGAGAACCCTTGCTTAACTATGATGCGGTCATCCGGGCTGCCGATCTGATTTCCGATCCGGAAGGATTGTGCATCTCACGAAAAAAAATTACCATCTCTACCAGTGGAATCGTTAAGAATATCCGCCGCCTGGCTGATGAGCAGCAACCTTATTCTTTGGCCATCTCTCTGAATGCGGTGGATCAGACTACCCGCGAACGGATCATGCCCATTGCCCGCAAATATCCGTTGGGGGAACTTTTAGAGGCAGCTCGTTATTATACGAGGAAGACGGGGAAACGGATCACCTTTGAATATGTGCTTATGGATGGGTTGAACTCCGGTGAGCAAGACGCCCACCGTTTATTAAAAATCACACGGGGCATTCCCAGCAAAATTAATATTATCCCTTGTAATTCGGATGACCCTCTTTATGCGCCTCCTCCCGATGAAAAGGTTCTGGCCTTCGATCAAATTGTAAACGGAGCCGAACGGACAATCACGGTTCGTAATCGCAAGGGATGGGATATTCAGGCCGCCTGCGGACAACTCTACGCCGGCAATCGGCGCAAATCGAAACAAAAAACTTTCATTGAATCGATACCGATCAAACAGTAAAATAACGATGAAGAGTAACGATCAGTAGTCCTTAATAAACTACAATGGCAAATGACCATACGTAAAGGGAATAATTATGTATCTCATTCTTTTTGGAGCACCGGGTGTGGGCAAAGGGACACAAGCCAAACTCATCAGCGCCGACTACCATATTCCTCAGATTTCCACGGGTGATATGTTACGCGAAGCGGTCGGCAAACAAACGGAACTGGGGAAAAAAGCACAAGCCATTATGGAACGCGGAGAATTGGTACCGGATGACATTATTTTAGGCATCATTAAAAATCGAATTTCTCAGGAGGATTGTAAAAACGGACTGATTCTGGACGGCTTTCCACGCACCATTCCCCAGGCCGAAGGTCTGTCCAAACTAACCGAAGCGTTGCAATTACCCGCTTTTACCTGCATTGAAATTACGGTACCCGAAGCCGTTATTATCAAACGCCTCACTTCCCGTAAGGTTTGCGAAAAATGCGGAATGGATTTCAATCCGGTTACTAATCCGGCTCCTGCAGATCATATTTGTCCCAAATGCGGAGGCCGGATTGTTACTCGTCAGGATGATAACGAAGAGACGATTCGTAAACGACTCAAGGTCTATCATGATCAGACGGCACAGGTCAAAGACTATTATAAACAACACGATCACTTCTACAGCATCGACGGCAACAAAGACGTTGAAGCCGTTTATCAGGAAATAAAATCAATACTAAACTGATCGATGAGTTGAATTCTTTGCAAAATAAGGAATCAGAAATATTTTGGACACCATCCGATTCAAAAGAAACTGGATAATCGGTCTTCTTTGGTTGATTCCTTTGATCATGCAGTGCCAACGGGAACATGCCAATATTTTCGACCCGCAATTTCCGGTTGATTCCATTAATCTGGATTTACGAATCATTTCTTCGGATTCTGTGGTCACCCTGAGTTGGATACCTCCCGGCCAGGTTCAATACATGGGTTTCAATATCTACCGCCAAAGCGAAGATTCTGCCCAATTTTCGCTTCTGGCCCGGGTAGACAGGGATCAATTTCAATTTAATGATCTTCAAACCCAATACGACAAGCTCTATCGCTACTACCTTCGCATTCAGGGTGCCGACTCGGAATCACCGCGGAGTACAATCGTACAAACCGTTCCCGGACCGTTCCGAGTTTGGATTTTGGATCGCTGGAACTTTTATATTTATTATCTCACCTACGATCTGCGACATGTTATCCGCACACAATATGCCGTGTGGCGCCCGCAAAGTATGTGCAGAGACGAGGCCAATCAAACGGCGGTGATTACCTACCCCGGTTATCATTATCTCGAACTGTTCCGCCTCGCCGACGGGACACTACTTTCAGGTTTCGATGATCTTAAATATCCTTTCGATTGCGTTTTTAATGCTCAAACACGCACCTTTTGGATTGCAGACAGCAGCGGAGGAATCTATGCTTTATCAAAGGATCCTATGGACATCCAACAACTAAATAATCTGCCGCGGCATCCCCTACAAATGATTAGAGGCGGAGAGAATCGATTTTATGTGTTGGACCGTAAATCCCGTTCCATCAGCATCTTCAATGCCCTGGGGGAGAGAACCGGAACCATAAATCGGGGCTTGAATGATCCGTATTATCTGGCAGGCAGCGACTTCAATCTGCTATACATCCTGGACAGGCAGGACAGTCTAACCAGCAACCTCGTGCAATATGATCCGGAAAGCAATCAATTGAAAGAAATTTATCATGGCGATAACCTGGCCCTGGTTAAATTAAGTTTTGATCATCATTCCCTGTGGCTGGCTCAAAATAATCCATCAAATGCTAAAATTTTGCAACTTTCTTTGGAAGGCATACGTCTCAGTGAAAGAAAAGGATTTAAATTCATAAGCGATGTAACGCCGGCAAAGAACGGGCACTTATTGGTTGCCGATGCCGGTGCGGCCCTTTTATTCCATTTCGGAAAGGATAAAAGTCTGGTAGGTCGGTTTAGTAAAGCATATTATCCCTTTAAGGTTTACGTTGAATGAAGCTTGCCTCTATATCTTCTAAATTACTGATTGTCTTTATTCTGTTGATCTGGGTAGTAACTTTAACCTATGATGTCCTGGAATATTACAGTTCCCTGAACATTCGCTTATGGGATTACATCCAGGAGGGTATGTCTTTACTGAACGCCTTTTTAATTTTTCTGTATTTCCGTCAACGTTCTTTCTACCGGGAAACGGATGTAGTAAAAAATTTAAAGGGCTTTATCCTTTTACTGGTGGCTTTGTATTCTTTTGTATTTTTACTACGCCAGATATTCAGCCCGTCTTTCAGTGAGAATACATTTCCTCCGGTCGCCCAGACCTTCAATAGTGTCCTGTATGCCAACATCGCTTCTCTTGCCGCCCTTCTATTTCTGGTTCCTATGCTGATTATTATCCGTAATCTTATTAATTATAAATACAAAAAGCGGACAAAATCTTATGCCTGGCTGACACTCATTTTCTTCCTGGCGACCACTACGATTACAATTATCTATCAGGTACCTTTAGACCTTAAGTTTAGCACCACCGGACTCTTTACTTCGGGCCGTACTCTGGCCAATATCCTGTTTTCGATCACCCTCTCTTTTCTGCTGATCCTCTCGACGCGCAATGGCTGGATAACCTATTTGAACCGAAGACAAAAAATTTCCTTTTTTTTCATCTCAATTCCCGTTATTTGGCTGGTAATCTATGTGTTCGATTTCGCTTTTGCCCGCAGCGTACCGGCCCACAGTCTGGCCCTGGGAGTATTCGCTAATACGAGCTGGTTTTTTCTCACTTTTTACGGACTTCTGGCCGGATTTAATCTCTTACTTCATTTACCTACGGCACGCGTCTTCGATCGGAAGATGAAAGAAATCAATTCTCTTCACAACCTCTCTCAGGCCATATCCGTAGAGATGGATACGGACAAATTATTAAAGATGGTGGCAACCATGGGCACCGATGTACTGGAATCGGCTGATACCTGGATCGAAATCTTTGATGAACACTTTCAGAACCGCCGTATTTTTTCTTCCGGAGGGGAGCAATCCAACCGTTCTCAGAGAATTCACGATCTGCTTTCATCCGGAATCAGTGGCAAGGTTTTGGCTCAAAAAAAGACCATTG
>Ga0256841_1001037_pt1 | contig 25678 bp, 18 predicted proteins | sample 356308metaG_FD_185971 | JGI IMG/M metagenome (GOLD analysis project Ga0256841, IMG submission 185971) | Hydrothermal vent microbial communities from Mid Atlantic Ridge, Atlantic Ocean - 356-308 | ecosystem: Environmental > Aquatic > Marine > Hydrothermal vents | place: Atlantic Ocean: Mid...
GCGGCGTCATGCCGCGCGCTAAGCGGCGTTCACTCGGTCGGGCTGCTCGACATCGTGTCGACTATGCCTGCGCGGCCCTCGGTCGCGAACGCCGCTTATCACACGACCCGCCACCGCCTCGCTACGGAACCCGGTGAGAAATGCGGGCTAGCCGCGAATCAGCGTACCCACTCCTTCATCGGTAAACAGTTCGATCAGTACCGCGTGCTCGACACGCCCGTCGAGAATATGCGCACTGCGCACACCGGACTTCACCGCGGACAGGGCGCACTGTATTTTCGGCAGCATACCACCGTGTACCGTGCCGTCGGCAATCAGCTCATCGACCTGGGCAGCATCCAGGCCCGTCAGCAACCGACCCTGCCGGTCGAGCAACCCTTCGGTGTTGGTCAGCAGCATCAGCTTCTCGGCACCCAGCACTTCGGCTACCCGTCCCGCCACCAGGTCGGCATTGATATTGTAGGAATGCCCGTCTTCGCCCACGCCGATGGGCGCAATCACCGGGATGAATCCTCCCGCCACCACCATGTCAACGACCGATGCATCGACACTGGCCACTTCACCCACATGGCCGATATCAATAATCTCGGGGGCATCGAGCTCCGGTGAATTCCGGGAAATGGTCAGCTTGCGTGCGCGGATCAGGTCTCCGTCCTTGCCGGTCAGGCCCACGGCACGTCCGCCGTGGCGGGTAATGAGGCTGACGATATCCTTGTTCACCAAGCCACCCAGCACCATTTCCACCACGTCCATGGTCTCGCTGTCCGTCACCCGCATGCCATCCACAAAACGGCTTTCCTTGCCGATCTGCTCCAGCACCTTGCCGATCTGGGGTCCACCGCCGTGTACTACCACCGGGTTGATGCCGACCAGCCGCATCAGCACGATGTCGCGCGCGAAACCGCTTTTCAGGCGCTCGTCCACCATGGCATTGCCGCCGTACTTGACCACTACGGTCTTGTCACGGAAACGCCGGATGTAGGGTAACGCCTCACCCAGGACCCGGGCGACTTCGGCCGCTTTTTCAGAACCGAGACTCATGATCAGAAGGGCAGGGACAGGCCCGGGTCCACCTGTAACAGTACCCGGCGGAACTCGTCCTGGATCGAACTGAGCGCCAGCTCGTCGTCGGCCTCGAAACGCAGCACCAGGCAGGGGGTGGTATTGGAGGCACGCACCAGCCCCCACCCTCTTTCGAATTCAGCCCGCAGGCCGTCCACGGTCGCCACGCGCGCATTTTCAAAATGTGCACTGTTGAGCAGTTTTTCCATGAATCGCTTCGGCTCACCTTCGGCCATCGGCACATTCAGTTCAGGCGTGCTCATGCTTTCCGGCAGGGTAGCGAACAGGTCACTCGAATTGCTTTGCTGGTTGGCAAGGATCTCCAGCAGACGCGCGGCGGAATACAGGGCATCATCAAACCCGAACCAGCGTTCCTTGAAGAAGATATGACCGCTCATTTCACCGGCCAGCAGGGCGCCGGTTTCCTTCATCTTGGCCTTGATAATGGAGTGACCGGTCGCCCACATCAGCGGTTCACCACCGTTGCGGGCCACCACGTCGGCCACGTGACGCGAGCTCTTCACGTCGTAGATGATCTGCGCCCCCGGGTTGCGCGACAGCACGTCAATGGCCAGCAACATCAGCAGGCGGTCCGGCCAGATGATCTCGCCCTGCGAACTGATCACACCGAGGCGATCAGCATCCCCGTCAAAGGCAATACCCAGGTCCGCGCCCTGCTCCTGCACGGCGTGAATCAGTGCGGCCAGGTTTTCCGTTTTCCCCGGGTCCGGGTGGTGGTTAGGGAAGTTGCCGTCCACTTCGCAGAACAGTTCCGTCACATCGCAACCCAGTGCCCGCAACAGCTGCGGTGCCACGACGCCGGCTACCCCGTTACCGCAATCCACCACCACCTTGATGGGCCGTACCAGTTGTACATCGGACTTGACCCGCTCGATATAGTCCGGCAACACATCCACTTCCTCGACGTTGCCTTCCCCGGTCAGCACGTCGCCGGACTCGATGCGCTTGCGCAAACTGTCGATCGCTTCGCTGGCCAGGGTCTCTCCACCCAGCACAATCTTGAAACCGTTGTAGTTTTTCGGGTTGTGGCTGCCCGTCACCATGACCCCTGAACCGGAACCCAGGTACTGGGCGGCAAAATACAGCACCGGTGTCGGAACCAGGCCCACATCCTTTACATCCCGCCCCGTCTCTTTCAGGCCGCGCACCAGGGCCGCCGCAATATCGGGACTGGACAGGCGCCCGTCGCGCCCGACCACCACGGTCTGCTCACCGCGGAAATAGGCTTCGCTGCCGATCGCCCGGCCGATATCGTAGGCCAGCTCTGTGGTCAGGGTCTCGCCGACAATCCCGCGTATATCGTAGGCACGGAAGATTTCCGCATCGATCGAACTTTCCGTTACCTCGGTGCGACTGATATCCAGGGCGTTTTCATCGAACAGCAGGTCCGCTTCGACCTCGTCCACCACTTCCCCGCCGGCGGCAGGGCCGGTATCATCACTGTCCGGTTCCGAAGCGGCAGCGCTGGCCTGCGCAGCGCGCGCTACGCCCCGGCTCGCTGCCCGCACCATCAGTTCCATGGTGTCGTGCATCTCGACAAGCACATTGCTGTAGTCCGATTTCACCCGGCCTTCGTTCATGTCCTTGACGATGGTAAGCAAGGTTGCCTGGTCGCTGCGCAGCGCCGTGGCGAGTTTGCGGAACACAAACCAGACCAGCAAAGCCAGCAGCAGGGCCGCAACACCGCTGGCCAGGCCGGCCGTGGTCATCAATACATGACTGCCCAGCTGCGCCTGGTCCGGGGCCCAGTAGGCGATACGCCAGCGACTGCCCGCCACCGGAGCCAGGCTGTCCGGCGACCCGTTTTTGGCGGCGGACACGCCGAAACTCCCGATCACCAGGGGTGTACTACCCACCACCTGCTGCAGCTCCGCGTAACCATTCGGTTCACCATGACCCCACAGCTTCTGCAGCTGTTGCACCGAGAAACTGACCATCAGATTGCCCACAATGCGCCGACCGGACGGGTCGAGGATACGTCGCACCAGGTTGATGTGCTGCTGGGGGGTACCGGACATGTGCACCTCGACCGGGGGCGGCGTATCCTGAGTCTCCGAGTGCTTCAGCATGTCCAGCGCAGCATAGCTGATCGGCGGGCTGGCCTGCAGGTCCACTTCCTCGATACCGGGCTGCAACAGCCGCACCCGTATTGAAGACGGGAACAGGTAGGCCAGCGATTCCGCTTTGGCATTGCGCTGTTCCGGCGTGCCGTCGATCAACAAACGCGCCAGCTGCGGGTCCTTGCAGACCCGTTCGGCAGTCGCTGCCTGCCGATCCACCCACTGCCGGTAGCTGTTCGCAAACATGACCGCCGACAGGCTGGCCTGCTTCTGCTCCGCCGCCCGGAGTTCCAGCACCGTTTGCAGGTACACGATCACCGGGGGCACGGCCACCAGCAGGATGCCCGCCAGGATCAACAGCAACATCTGGCTGCGCAGGCTCAGGCGCCCCGGGGCCGCCGCTGCACGCTCTTTCGCCGGCCTGGTCCCGGCCTGTTTCTCGTTGCCCGAACGGAAAGGTAGCTTCATCACGTTCCCTGAATCAGTAGTTGTCCTGACACGACTTCCTCAGGCACGGCCGGTATGACCAAATCCGCCCGCCCCACGATCACTATCGACAAATTCCTCGACAACTTCAAAGCCGGCACGCACGACAGGTACAAAAATCATTTGCGCAATACGTTCACCCGGCTCGATGGTAAACGCACGGTGACCACGGTTCCAGCAGGACACAAAGAGCTGCCCCTGGTAGTCGGAGTCGATCAGACCCACCAGATTGCCCAGCACGATGCCGTGCTTGTGTCCCAGGCCGGAGCGCGGCAACAGCATGGCGGCCAGGCCCGAATCGGCAATGTGTATCGCCAGGCCGGTGGGTAACAACTCGGTCTGTCCCGGCTCCAGTACCAGGGTCTCGTCCAGGCAGGCACGCAGGTCCATGCCTGCCGATCCATCCGTAGCGTAGTCAGGCAGGGGAAATTCGCGCCCGATGCGCGCGTCGAGTATCTTAAGCTGAATGCTTTGCATCGTCTGCAGGGGTCTCGTCTGTGCTCGTCCTGTGTGTGTAAAGGTCGGCAATCTGCTCGACCAGCTGCGCCGCCAGGCGGCTCTTCGGTGCCCTGGCCAGGTGGCGCTCCCCGCCTTCCCAGACCAGTAAAAGTTCGTTGTCATCGGCATCAAAACCCAGCCCCGGTCCCACCTGGTTGGCAGCGATCATCTCCACCCCCTTGTGCATGCGTTTTTTACGCGCATACAGTTCCAGCTGTTCGGTTTCGGCCGCAAAACCGACACACCAGGGCCGCTTCTCCAGCGCCGCGACCGTCGCCAGGATATCCGGGGCGGGTTCCAGCTGCAGCGACCAGTCACCGGCCTGCTTCTTGATTTTCTGTACTGCGGGCGCCACCGGCCGGTAATCCGCCACCGCCGCCGCAGCGATAAAAATGTCACAGCCCGTGATGCGTGCCAGCACCGCGTCCAGCATTTCCTGGGTGGATTCCACCAGCACCCGTTGCACACCCTCGGGCGTTTCCAGCATAACCGGGCCACTGACGAGTTCGACCTGCGCCCCTGCGTCACGCGCGGCGCGGGCCACCGCGTAGCCCATTTTTCCCGAACTGCGGTTGCCCAGGAAACGGACCGGGTCGACCGCTTCTCGCGTCGGACCCGCGGTAATCACCAGTTTCAACCCGGCCAGGCGTCCGCTGGCAAAGGAATCCGACAGGGTCTGCAGCAGCACTTCCGGCGCCAGCATGCGCCCCGGCCCGACATCACCACAGGCCTGCTCTCCCGTGTCCGGGCCGCACAGCTGCACACCGCGCCGCTGCAGGCAGGCCATGTTGTCCCGCGTGGCGGCATGCCGCCACATCGCCTGGTTCATGGCCGGCGCCACCAGCAACGGTGCCTCGCTGGCCAGGCAGATCGCCGCCAGCAGCGTATTGGCGCGACCCTGTGCCAGGCACGCCAGGGTATCCGCGCTCGCCGGCGCAATCAGGATGCGTTCTGCCCAGCGCGCCAACTCGATATGATCCATGCCGGTACGGTCATCGGACCAGTCACACAGCACCGCTTCGCCGCTCAGTGCCTGGAAGGTTCGGGCTGTGACCAGCCCGGTCGCGGCGGGCGTCATTACCACGCGCACCACCGCGCCGGCTGCTCGCAGCAACCGCACCAGCTCGGCGCTCTTGTAGGCGGCGATCCCGCCGCAAACACCAAGCAGCACCCGTTTTCCATCGAGCAGGTTCATGACGGGCCAGTGTACCAGAACCGGCGCCCCCGAAAAGGACAGTCTTTACAAAGCACTGCCGGCATTCCATGATGCACGCGGGGGTCACGGACACACCCCTCGAACCCTTCCGCCCGGCGGTGGACGGATACCGGACTACAAGGAGGTTATACATGCCGATCAGCGACTGGCCGGCGGCCGAGCGGCCGCGTGAAAAACTGTTATCCCTCGGGCCCGCTGCCCTTTCCGATGCCGAGTTACTGGCCATCTTTCTGCGCACCGGCCTGCCGGGAACCAGCGCTGTAGAGCTGGCCAGGCAACTGGTGCAGGAATACGGCGGGCTGCGCAAACTGCTGCAGGCCGACCGGCAGCGCTTTTGCCGGACCCGCGGTCTGGGTAACGCCAAGTACGCCCAGTTGCAGGCCGTCATCGAGCTGGGACGCCGCCACCTGGGCGAAGAGCTGGTGCGCCGCGACACACTGAAAGACCCGAACGCCACGCGGCGCTACCTGAAGTCGCGACTGCGCGACTACCCGTACGAGGTTTTTGCCTGCCTGTTCCTGGACAGCCGGCACCGGCTGATCTGCTACGAAGAGCTGTTCCACGGCACCATTGACGGCGCCAGTGTGCACCCGCGGGAAGTCCTGCGCCGGGCCCTGCTGCACAATGCGGCAGCCGTTATCCTCGCCCACAATCACCCGTCGGGGATTGCCGAACCCAGCGACGCCGACCGCCGCATCACGCGGCGGCTGAAAGAGGCCCTGGCGCTGGTCGACATCCGGGTGCTGGATCACGTCGTCATCGGCGACCGGGAATCCATTTCCCTCGCCGAGCGGGGAATGCTGTAACATTCTGTATTGATAAATTATTTTAAGAATCCCCAGTGGTTTGCAGCGGGCCTGGAAATGACAGCCGTACTGCGGTCGGCCTTGTCTGCCGGGCCCCTGTCTGGTATAAAGCGCGGTTCTCGTTGTCCGCCCCGGGCGGGCCGTGCAAGATTCTAGAGGATTTAAGCCATGTCCAAAGTGTGTCAGGTGACCGGAAAACGCCCTGTAGCGGGGAATAACGTTTCTCACGCGCACAACAAAACCCGTCGCCGGTTCCTGCCGAACCTGCATTCCCACCGCTTCTGGGTGCCGTCTGAAAACCGCTGGGTAAAACTTCGCGTGTCTTCCAAGGGCATGCGCATTATTGACAAGCAGGGTATCGATACGGTTCTGGCCGATATACGCGCCCGCGGCGAAAAGGTCTAGGGAGAGCGATCATGCGCGACAAAATCAAACTCGTATCCAGCGCCGGCACCGGTCATTTCTACACCACGACCAAAAACAAGCGCACTACGCCCGACAAGCTCGAAATGAAAAAATACGATCCGGTGGTGCGTAAACACGTGACCTACAAGGAAGCGAAAATCAAGTAATCCGCCGGCACGCTGAACACCGAACCGAAAGCCCGGCAAAACCGGGCTTTTTTTATGCGGGAACACCACAGGGCGGCCATTGTCCCACCAGCTGGTGACAGGGTGCACCGTCGCACCGGCATTCCGCTTCCCCGGCAACGGAATCTGTTAAACTGCAGCCAGGAATACGAACTGACACGGTTGATCGCTGGAAAAATAATCAAGGGCTGACAGAGCAAAAACGTCACCGGCCTGCGTACGAACACTACTCAAGCGGCAGGGGGATGCCGTGTCGCCGGCCATCCAGTCACCATCACAGGCAAACGCACCCGACTGATTCAGCATTACCCGCACCAGGAAAACAACGGTACCAAGCAGTGAGTGACATATTCATCGGCCGTCAGCCTATTTATGACCGCAAGCTGGGCGTATATGCCTACGAACTGCTGTTTCGTGCAGCGGATATGAATGCCGCCGCCATTACCGACGGCGACAAGGCCACTTCCGACGTCATCATCAACACGTTCCTGGAACTGGGCCTGGATAACATCGTCGGCAACCGGCTGGCCTTCATTAACCTGACGCGTTCCTTTTTTGTAAACGAGCACTCCATATCCCTGCCCAGGGACCGGGTGGTACTGGAACTGCTGGAGGATATCGAAGCCGATGAGGATGTGGTCGCCGGGGTAAAACGCCTCTCCGACCAGGGCTACACCATTGCCCTGGACGATTTCATCTACCACGAATCGCTCAAACCCCTGGTGAAACTCGCTCACATCATCAAAATCGACATCATGGCGCTGGAGCAGGATGAAGTCCGCAATCATGTCGAGGCGCTGCGCAGGTATTCACTCAGCCTGCTGGCGGAAAAGGTGGAAACACAGGACGAGTTCGATTTCTGTATGGAACTGGGTTTCGACTACTTCCAGGGCTACTTCCTGGCCCAGCCGAAAGTCATCCGCGGCCAGCGCCTGCCCAACAACCGGCTCGCTATCCTGAAACTGCTCAGCCGCCTGCAGGACCCGGACATTACGCCACAGCAACTGGAAGACCTGATTGCCCGGGACATCGCCTTCAGCTACCGGATCCTGCGTTACGTGAACTCGGCGGCTTTTGCGCTGCCGCGCAAGATCGAATCCATCCAGCAGGCGGTCGTCATCCTCGGCCTGAAAAGCATCAAGTCCTGGACCACGCTGCTCGCCATGTCGCAGGTGGACAACAAGCCGGCCGAACTGGTGGTCACCGCCATGATCCGTGCAAAAATGGCCGAAGAACTGGCCAGGGCCCTGAAAGCGGACAACCCGGAGTCCTTTTTTACCGTCGGCCTGTTCTCGGCACTGGACGCGCTCATGGATAACACCATGGAGGAAATCCTCACCCAGTTGCCGCTGGCAGACCATATATCCGACGCCCTGTTACAACGTAAGGGGTTGCACGGCAAGGTATTGTCCATCGTGCTGGCCTATGAACGCGGGCAATGGGAGCAGATTCAACCGGACGGGTTGACTCACTCCCAGATCAGGGATTGCTACCTGTCAGCCGTACGCTGGGCTGCCGGCATACGCCAGCAGCTCATCGAGGGATGAGTGCCGGCTGCACGGCAGCGGCTTTATTGATCCAGATCAAGGAACAGAGCGCAAGGCCCGCGTAGAGTGGACTGCGGTTGGACTAGTGATGGGTTAGGAGCAAGGAGGTTAACTGCTCAATCTCCTTGCTCCGATACCTTAAATTATCATTGTCTTCCCTTCCCGTCCTTACCGCAGCGCCTATGGCGCTGCGGTTTTTTGTTGCGTAACGGAAACAGCTGGGAAACAATGGCGACAACACACTGACTGCCACGCCCATTGAACAATCCTGACCACACCCGGTCCCTGGCCGCCATCGACCTGGGCTCCAACAGTTTCCACATGATCGTCGGCCGGCTGCAGGACGGGCAGCTGCGCATCATCGACCGGCTGCGGGAACCGGTGCGACTGGCCGCCGGACTCGATGAAGAACAGCAGCTGCACCCCGATGTGGCTGAGCGCGCACTGGAGTGCCTGCGCCGCTTCGGCCAGCGGGTGCATGACCTGGGGCCCGGCAACATCCGGGCCGTGGGCACCAACACCCTGCGTATTGCCCGGACCGCCGGCGGCTTTATCGACCAGGCACAGGAAGCACTCGGGCACCCTATCGAAGTCATCTCCGGTATCGAGGAAGCGCGCCTGGTACACCTGGGTGTGGCGCACAGCCTGGCCGAACCGGGCGGCCAGCGGCTGGTTGTCGATATCGGCGGCGGCAGCACCGAGCTGATCATTGGCGAGGGCTACAGCCCGGTGTACCTGGAAAGCCTGTACATGGGCTGCGTGAATATGACGCAACGCTTTTTCCCCAAAGGCATCATCAGCAAAAAAGCCATGAAGGAAGCCATCCTGGCCGCGCGCCTGGAACTGGAGACCTGCAAGGCGATCCTGCGCAAGCTGGGCTGGTCCATGGCGGCCGGTTCTTCCGGCACCATCCGTACCGTGCGCGAAGTCGTGCTGGAAGCGGGCTGGAGCGAGGGCGGCATCAGTGCCGACTCACTGAAACAGCTGCGCCAGTCCCTGATCGATACCGGCAAGGCCGAGTCGATCGACTTTCCCGCCGTGAGTGAAGATCGCAAACCGGTCTTCGCGGCTGGGGTCGCCGTACTGAGCGCCGTGTTCCAGGCGCTGAAAATAGACCGCATGGTGTACTCGTCCGGCGCGCTGCGCGAAGGCCTGCTGTATGACCTGCTGGGACGTATCCAGCACCAGGATATCCGCGAAGCGACGGTACGCTCGCTTACCCAGCGCCACCACGTGGATGTGGAACAGGCTGAGCGTGTGGAAAAAACCGCGGTAACACTGGCGGAGCAGCTGATCGACACCTGGCAACTGGAGCGTGAAGACATCGACCAGTGGCTGCACTGGGCCGCCCTGCTCCACGAGACCGGCCTAGTGATTGCACACAACCAGTACCACAAGCACGGCGCCTACCTGGTCGAGTTTTCGGACCTGGCCGGCTTTTCGCTGCTCGACCAGCGCTTCCTGTCCACCCTGGTTCGCTGCCACCGCCGCAAGTTCCGCCGCCTGCTGGTGGAGGTACTGCCGACAGACCGCCAGCAGAAAGCCATCCAGCTCGCGATCCTGTTGCGCCTGGCTGTACTCCTGCACCGCAATCGTTCCCGGACCGAAGACCCGGACATCCGGGTCACGGCGGACAAACAGTCACTGCAGCTCGTCTTTCCACCGGGCTGGCTGGAAGAACATCCACTGACCCTGGCCGACCTGGACCAGGAAAGAAAATACCTGAAACCGGTTTCTATCAAGCTGGAGTACAGCCAAGAGAGGGAAGCCTAGCCCGCATTTCTCACCGACTTCCTGCTGCGGCGGCGTCATGCCGCGCGCTAAGCGGCGTTCACTCGGTCGGGCTGCTCGACATCGTGTCGACTATGCCTGCGCGGCCCTCGGTCACGAACGCCGCTTATCACACGACCTGCCACCGCCTCGCTACGGAACCCGGTGAGAAATTCGGGCTAGCGTTCCATCAGGCTTCGCTGCGCGCTGCGCGAGCGCTGCTTGCCGCCCGGTGTGCGGCGCCGGTACTCACCGTCTTTCTGTAATACCCAGGCCTCGCTGTTATCCGACAGGTACAACTCCAGCCCGTCCCTGAGAATGCGCTGCCGAAGCTTCTTGTCCTCGACCGGGAAGGCAATCTCGACACGCTGAAAGAAGTTGCGCCCCATCCAGTCAGCGCTGGACAGGTACAGCTCGCTGTCACCGTTGTTGTGGAAATAGAACACCCGCGTGTGCTCCAGGAAACGGCCCACTACCGAACGCACGTGAATATTCTCCGACACCCCCGGCACCCCCGGTCGCAGGCAGCAGATGCCGCGGATAATACAGTCGATCTTCACCCCGGCCTGCGACGCCCGGTACAACGCTTTAATGGCCTCCGGCTCGATCAGCGCATTGCACTTGACGATAATCCGGGCACTCTTGCCGGCCCGCGCGTGCCCGGCCTCGCGCTCGATTTTTTCGATGATCTTCTTGTGCAGGGTAAACGGCGACTGCAGCATTCTGGACAGTGCCTTGACCTTGCCCAGGCTGGTCAGCAGCTGGAACACCCGGCTGGCATCGCGCCCCAGCGCCGGGTTGCAGCTCAGCAGGCCGTAATCCGTATACAGACGCGCCGTTCGTGCATGGTAGTTACCGGTCCCCAGGTGCACGTAGTGGCGCAGTTTCCTGGATTCGCGGCGCGTTACCAGCAGCATCTTGGCATGGGTCTTGTACCCGACCACCCCGTACACGACATGCGCACCGGCTTCCTGCAGACGGTTGGCCAGTTGAATATTGGCCTCCTCGTCGAAGCGCGCGCGCAATTCGATCACCACGGTGACCTCCTTGCCGGCGCGTGCCGCATCCACCAGCGAGTTGACGATGGCCGAATCCGGCCCGGTCCGGTACAGGGTCTGCTTGATGGCCAGCACCCGGGTATCGGATGCCGCCTGCTTCAGCAGGTCGATGACCGGCAGAAAGGAATCAAACGGGTGATGCAGGAGAATGTCGCCCGCCTGTATGGATTCGAAGATACTCTGGTCGATGGCCAGCCCTTTGGGGCGGCGGGGCGAAAACGGCGGGTATTTCAGGTCGGGCCGGTCGACCAGATCATAGATGGCCAGCAAGCGGTTCAGGTTGACCGGCCCGTTGTCACGGTACAGGTCGTCCTGGTTTAGATGAAAGATATTCAACAGGAAGTCTTCCATATCCGCCGAGCAGTTGTCCGCCACTTCGAGACGCACCCCGTCCCCGTAGCGCCGAGACAGCAGTTCGCCTTCCACGGCGTGCAGCAGGTCATCGATCTCTTCCTCGTCGACGAACAGGTCACTGTTGCGGGTCACCCGGAACTGGTAGCAACCGGTGACTTCCATACCGGAAAACAGGTCGCCCACGTGTGCGTGGATGATGGAAGACAGGAACACGAAGTCGTAGGGGCCATCGCTGCACTCTTCCGGAAACCGGATCAGGCGGGGCAGCGCCCGCGGCGCCTGCACCACGGCCGTGCCACTGGAACGACCGAATGCATCCTTGCCTTCCAGCGTAACGATAAAATTCAGGCTTTTGTTCAGGATGCGTGGAAACGGGTGGGCCGGGTCCAGTCCCAGCGGACTGAGCACCGGCGACAGCTCATGGTTGAAGTAGTCAGCCACCCAGGCTTCCTGCTGCTCGTTCCACTGCCCGCGCTTGAGAAAGCGGATGTTCTCGCTCTCGAGGGCGGGAATCAGTTCTTCGTTCAGCACCCGGTACTGCTCATCGACCAGCCGGTGCGCCTCGGCGCTGATCTGGCTCATGACTTCCGCGGGCGAAAAATTGTCCGGACCGGCCTGCACCGAGCCGGAAGCGATACGCTGTTTCAGGCCCGCAACGCGGATTTCAAAAAACTCGTCCAGGTTGGTGCTGGCGATGCACAGGAACTTGAGTCGCTCCAGCAGCGGCACGTTCGGCTCACGGGACTGCTCCAGCACCCGCCGGTTGAACTGCAGCAGGCTCAACTCGCGGTTGATGTAAAGTTCCGGCTGGGAGAGATTGACAGGGTCCATGACTGTGTACTGTAGCGGACGCAACGCTGAAAAGATGACCGGTATTATTCCCGTTCCAGCAAAAGACATCCACTGGCGTGCCGCCGCACGCACCAGCCGGGCGCAATCCAGGTGCTGGCCACGTCATCGATCACCAGCAGCGGCCCGCTGTACGGCCGGTCGTCATCCAGGTCATGGCGTTTCCAGACCGGCACCGGTGCCTCTATGCCCGCCAGCACTGCCTGCTCAAACGGGTGGCCCGACGGCGTGCCGCCCTCATCCAGCAACGACAGTTCGCTGCTGCTGGCGGACAGGCCGACCCGCAGGTTCACCAGTTCCACGGCTGCATCCAGCCGGTGGCCGAAACGCCGCTGATGCGCTGCATGGAAATCCTGCCCGGCCCGGGTGACGTCCCGAAACGGCACATTCAGGGTAAAACTCTGGCCGCGGTAACGCAGGTCGAGGCTGAACTCCGCCCGGATATCCGCCGGCGCCACGCCTTCCGCCAGCAACTCGGCCTGCCCCTGTTCCTCCAGCTTCCGGAAACGCTCCCTGAGCCGGTCTTCGCGCTGGGCATCGAGCAGGCCGTTCAGGGTGTGCGACAACTGCCGCCCCCGGGGGGCCGCCAGCATGCCCAGCGCCGACAACACCCCGGCATGCACGGGTACCAGCGCATGCCGCATGTCCAGCGCCTCGGCCAGCGCACAGACGTGCAGCCCTCCGGCACCGCCAAACGCCGTCAGCGTGTAGCCGGAGGGATCCACACCCCGCTGCACAGAGATCACCCGCAGGGCCTGCGCCATGTGTTCGTTGGCCAGCTCGACGACCCCTTGCGCTGCCTGCTGGCGGGACAGACCCATCCGCTCCGCCAGCAGTTCCAGCGCCTGCCCGGCGGCGCGGGTATCCAGCCGCAGCTTTCCGCCCAGGAAGGCGGATGGGCGCAGGCGCCCCAGTACCAGGTTGGCATCGGTAACGGTCGCAAGCCTGCCGCCATGACCGTAACAGGCCGGACCCGGGTCGGCGCCGGCCGATTCCGGCCCCACCGCCAGCATGCCGCCCTCGTCCACCCGCGCGATGGAACCGCCACCGGCCCCGATGGTGTGCATGTCCACCATCGGCACCGCCACCGGGTAGCGCCCGATATGCCCTTCCGAGGTCAGGCTCACCGCCCCGTCCAGCAGCGCAACGTCCGTAGAGGTGCCCCCCATATCAAAGGTCAGTAATTGCCGGCGTCCCAGCGTGGCGCCGATATGCAGCGCACCCATCAGGCCGCCCGCGGGACCCGACAGCAGCAGGTTGACGGCGCGCCTGGCGGCCTGCTGCGCGGCGATGGTCCGCGCAGAACTCTGCATGACGTGCACCGGCGCCGGTTGCACGGCCTGTTGCAGGCGCCGCACATAGCCCTCGACCCGCGGTCCGACCCAGGCATTCAGCCAGGTGGCGATACCACGCTCATATTCACCCTGCTCGGGCAGAATATCGGAGGACCGGGAGATGAACAGCGTATCTGGAAGTCGCGCCTCGATCTGCCGCTCGAAGCGCTCGTCCAGGTACGAGAACAGCAGGTTGATCGCCACCGCCTGTGGCGCCAGCGCCTGCACGCGCGCCGCCAGCGCGTCGAGTTCCTGTTCACTGAGCGGCTCGACCACCGAACCGTCCGCGCCCAGGCGGCCGCCGGTCTCCAGGCATAAATCGGCGGGGACGGGTGGCGGAAGCGCCCGCGGTTGCAGGTTATACAGCTCACGGCGCGCCTGGCGGCCGATGGTCAGCACATCGGCCAGACCGTAGTTCGTGATGTACAGGGTGCGCACACCCTTGCCTTCCAGCACGGCATTGGTGGCCACGGTCGAGCCGTGCACCAGGTGATAGTCCCGCCCGTCCAGGCCAAGCTCCCGGATACCCTGCAGGATGGCCTGCTCGGGCGCCTGCGGTGTGGACAGCACCTTGTGTATCTTCAGGCGGCCATCGTCAAACCAGACAAAATCCGTGAAGGTCCCGCCGGTATCGACGCCGAGCAGCATGCGGGCACGGACTCCTAGCCGGCAACGATACAGTTGCGGCCGGCATCCTTGGCGGCATACATGGCCTGGTCGGCACGTTTCAGCAGGGACTGGCTGTCATCGTCCTTTTCACACATGGCGAGTCCCTGACTGATGGTGATCTCAATCTGCTGGCTGGCGGTACGCACCGGCTGCGAACCGACATGCTGACGAATACGCTCGGCGATCTGCCGGGCGGTGTGCAGCGAGGTGTTTTCCAGCAGGATGACGAATTCCTCGCCGCCATAGCGCCCCACCAGGTCGAACTCGCGCAACGCCGCCTTGACGCGCGCCGCCACCTCGGTGAGTACCTGGTCGCCCACCAGGTGCCCCCGGGTATCGTTGACGACCTTGAAATGATCCAGGTCCGCCATGATGACCACCAGCGGCTGCCCGGTTTTCCTGCAATGGGCAATCGCGGCCTCCAGCTCGCGCAACAGGCTGGTGCGGCTGGAAACCCCGGTCAGCGCATCCTGCTCGAGCTGCGTACGCAGGATGTTCTGCTCCAGCTTGAGGTGCTTGACAGAACGGTCCAGCGCCTGGATCTGTGAGCGGTGGTAGACCTCGGTGGCCAGCGCAATGTCCAGGGTGGTCAGCTTCAGGACCAGTCGCGTCAGGGTGTCCCGTTGCGCATCGTCGCTGACCTGGTTCATCAGCAGTTCCAGGAGCAGGCACTGCAACAGACCGAAAGACTCCAGGTACAGGCTCAGCGGCACGCCCACCCGCGCGTGCGCCACCCCGACCCGCGCCCGGCTCTCGAAATAGCGCGCTTCGCTGAAACGGACACCAAACTCACTCAAATAGTCAACCTGCCGGGCCTTCAGGTGCCCCAGGTCAAAACTGGACAGCAGCCCGGCGGCCTGCTCGTTGCGCAACAGCTGGGTGTAAAAGCGGTCAATGATCTGTTCAGAGGCAGCGCGTGTGAGCAGGCGGTCATGCAGCAGGCGCACATCGTCGCGCGTGTGGTCATCCAGGCCGATCAGGGTCAGCTGCGCCTCCCGCCACCCGGCATCGAAACCAAATTGTTCACACAAGGGCGTGGCGGGCTTTCCGGCTGCCATAGGGCTATCCAAATCCGCGGTGCTTTCGGTTATGCTTGCACGCCATTCAGGCCCTGCAAGGCATTCAGGCATTTAATCATAAAGTATATGGATACCAAAATCCTGATCAGCGTTGAGCAGCTCTACCGGTATTACGGGCACACACCGGCCGTAGAAGGCATCAGCTTCGAGCTGGCGCAAGGCGAAGTACTGGGGTTCCTGGGGCCGAACGGCGCCGGCAAGTCCACGACCATGCAGATCATCACCGGCAACCTGGCACCCGGCTCCGGCCGCGTGCGCATCAATGGTATCGACCTGCTCGATGAGCCCCGGCGCGCCAAGGCCGAAATCGGCTACCTGCCCGAACAACCGCCGGTGTACCGCGACCTCACCGTAGATGAATACCTGTCCTACTGTGCCAGCCTGCACCGTATCAAAAAGCACAAACGCGGCCAGGCACTGAACCATGCCAAAGAACGCTGTGGCCTGGCGGCGGTGGGACGGCGTCTGATCGGCAACCTGTCCAAGGGTTTCCAGCAGCGGGTGGGGATTGCACAGGCCATTCTGCACAGCCCGCCGGTGGTCATCCTCGACGAACCCACCGTGGGCCTGGACCCCAACCAGATACGCGAGATTCGCGCCCTGATCCGGGAACTGGGCGAAAACCACGGCATCATCCTCTCCACGCACATCCTGCCGGAAGTCCAGGCCACCTGCTCGCGGGTACAGATTATTCACCGCGGCAAACTGGTATTCAGCGAGTCCATGCAGGCACTGGAACAGCGCCTGGGCAGCCACGCACTGCTGCTGGAAACACGCAACGGGCTGGACGCTGCGGTACTGGAGCAGGTTAACGGCGTCAGTGACGTGGAACTACTGGACAAGCGGCGCGCGCGCCTGCGCTTCAGCGCTGACAACCCGGCCGAAGCAGTCGCGACCTGCGTCGCCGAACAGGGCTGGGGGCTGGTGGAACTGGCGCTCGACCGGCAGACGCTGGAACAGGTATTCGTCGACCTGACCTGCAGCGACGCACCGACCTCGAACGGAGTCGCCGCCTGATGATCTTCACCATTGCCCTGCGCGAACTCAAGAACCTGTTCCTGTCGCCGCTGGCCTGGGCCATCATGGCGGTGCTGCAACTGATCGTGGCTTACCTGTTCCTGATCCAGCTGGACACCTTCATGCTGCTGGAACCACGCCTGGCCGGTGTCGAAGGCGCGCCGGGCGTGACCGATATCGTGGTCGCGCCGCTGCTGCAGACCACCGGCTTCCTGCTGTTGCTGATCTCGCCCGCCATCACCATGCGCGTGTTCAGCGACGAACGGCGTAACCGCACCCTGAGCCTGCTGCTGTCCGCACCGGTCACCATGACCGACATCGTGCTCGGCAAATTCCTCGGCGTGACCTTCTTTTTCCTGCTGCTGCTGGCCATGCTGGTCGCCATGCCCCTGTCGCTGTACGCTGGCACCGCGCTGGACGCCGGCAAACTGGCCGCCGGGGTACTGGGCCTGTCACTGGTACTGGCCTCTTTTGCCGCCATCGGCGTGTTTCTGTCCTCGCTGACCGAACAACCTGTGGTCGCCGCCATCAGCACCCTGGGACTACTGATTCTGCTGTGGATCATCGACTGGAGCGGCAGCAACCAGGAGCAGGTCTCCACCCTGTTCCGGTACCTGTCGCTGAAATCCCACCTCGAATCCTTTCTCAAGGGCCTGTTCAGCACCGCCGACGTGGGCTACTACCTGATCCTGATCGCCACCTTCCTGATCCTGAGCGTCCGGCGCCTGGACCAGCAACGCCTGACGGGATAACACCATGCAGGTTACCCGTTCCTCCAGGCGTCAGCTGCAATTCCAGAACCTGGTCTTCCTGACCGGCCTGCTGGTGTTCATGGGGCTGCTGGCTGCGCTGAGCCTGCGCTACGTCTACGAAGCCGACTGGACCAGCAGCGGCCGCAATACACTCTCGGTCGACAGCCGCCGGCTGCTGGATGAAATGCCCGGTGTCATTCACATCACCGCGTTTGCAACGGACAACACCATGGTGCGATCGGCCATCAAGGACCTGGTGGCGCGTTACCAGCGGTACAAACCGGATGTCGTACTGCAGTTCGTCAACCCTGATGCCGAACCGGAGCGCGTGCGCGAACTCGGCATCAGCATGGACGGTGAACTGCTGCTGGCCTACCAGGGACGCAGCGAAAAGCTGCAGTCGCTCTCCGAACAGAGCCTGACCAACGCGCTGCTGCGTATCGCCCGCCAGCAGCAGCGCAAGGTGGTCTTCCTGGCCGGCCACGGTGAACGCGACCCGCACGGCCAGGCTAACCATGACTATGGCAGCTTCGGCGCCCTGCTGGAAAAGAAGGGCATCAAACTCGAACAGCTGACCCTGGCCGAGCACCCGGAAATCCCGGCCGATACCAACCTGCTGGTCATCGCCGACCCGCGCACCCCGCTGCTTACCGGTGAAGTACAGATCATCCACCATTACCTGCAGGACGGCGGCAACCTGCTGTGGCTGGCCGAACCCGACAGCAACCCCACGCTGGACCCGCTGGCCGAAGCCCTTGGCGTGGAGTTCCTGCCGGGTACTGTCGTGGACGCGACCACCCAGCTGTTTGGCATCGATAACCCGGCCTTTGCCCTGATCACCAGCTACCCCATGCACCCGGTCACCCGCGAGCTGGGCAGCCTGACGCTGTTCCCGCAGGCGGCGGCGCTGGAGGTTTCTGCACCGGAGGGCTGGCAGGCCGAGCCCCTGCTGACCACGCTGGACCGGGCCTGGACGGAAATCGGACCCATCAGCGGCACCATCCGCTTCGACGAAGACAGCGACGAGCGCATGGGACCACTGGACATTGGCTACGTGTTCACCCGTGAAATTAAAAAGGACGACACGGATGAAGAGTCCGGCAACGAACAGCGCGTCGTGGTCATCGGCGACAGCGACTTCCTCTCCAACACCTACCTCGGTAACGGCGGCAACGTCGATCTCGGCCTCAGCCTGTTCAACTGGCTGAACCACGATGACCGCTTCATTACCATCACCGCCCGCACCGCCGGCGATACTCACCTCGAACTCGGCAAGACCGCGCAGATGCTGATCGGCTTTGGTTTTCTGTTCGGCCTGCCGCTGCTGCTGCTCGGCACCGGGGTGAACATCTGGTGGCGGCGGCGCAACCGCTGATACCGCATGAAGTCGCGCTGGATTGTCAATCTCCTGTTGCTGGTGGCCATTGCCGCCCTGGGACTGGTGACCTATTTCCAGCCCGGTGTGGACCAGCCGGAAAAACAGGCCGCCATTACTCCCCTGAAAAAAGCCCGGGTACACCGTATCCACATCAACCGGCCGATCCGCGATGACCTGGTTCTGGTAAAAGATGACAGGGGCGACTGGCAGATAGAACACACGCCCGGCCTGCCCGCCGACCGGCTGCAGATGAACGCACTGCTACGCCTGGCCGAACAACCCGCCGTGCGCAGCTACCCCGTCAGCGAGCTGGACCTGGACCAGTTGCAGCTCGACCCACCCTACGCCACGGTCATTCTCAACGATACTGCGGTCGAGTTCGGCAACCTGGAACCCATCGAAGGGTTACGTTACGTACGCGTGGCGGACCAGGTACACCTGATCCCTGACAACTATATGCAACTCATTGAACTGAGCTATACCCAGTTTGTGCGCCGGGCCCTGTTTGCCAAAGGCACCCGCATCGACGCCATCCGCCTGCCCGGCCTGTCGCTTCGCAAGGAGGACGGCAAATGGACGATCGAGCCGGAACAGGACGTCTCCGCCGACGACCTGCAGGCCTTTGTCGAACGCTGGCAAAATGCCAGCAGCATCAACACCCGCGCGGCCGACCCGCTCGACAAGCCCGGGATCGTCAACATCACGCTGGCCGACCACGCGGGGGAAATTGAATTCGCCATTGCCGCACGCAAACCGGAACTGGTCCTGGTACGCAGGGACCTGGGCATTCAATACCGCATGGGAGACATGGCCGGCAGCCTGCTGACGCTGCTGCCACCCGCCACAAAAGAAGCGGAGTAATCCGGCCCGACCGGAACCGGCATGCCGGAACTGCCCGAAGTCGAAACCACCCGCCGCGGCATCGAGCCCCATCTGCGCGGCCGCAACATACGCAGGCTCATTGTGCGCCAGCCGCGCCTGCGCTGGCCGGTCGCTACCGGCCTGGCGAAAACCCTGCAGCACCGGCAGATCCGGCAGGTCTCCCGCCGTGCCAAGTACCTGCTGATCGGCACCGACAAAGGTACCCTTCTCATTCATCTCGGCATGTCCGGCAGCCTGCGCATCCTCACCCGCCACGCCGCACCGGGCAAACACGATCACATCGACCTGTTGCTGGATAACGGTGTCACGCTGCGCTATACCGACCCGAGACGCTTCGGTGCCTGGCTGTGGACCGCAGACCGCAGCGCATCCCACCCCCTGCTGCGCAAACTGGGCCCCGAACCGCTCAGTGACGACTTCAACACAGAATACTTCTACACCCGGTCGCGCGGCCGCAAGCTGGCGGTCAAGTCCTTCCTGATGGACAGCCACACGGTAGTCGGCGTAGGCAATATCTACGCCAGCGAAGCCCTGTTCCGGGCCGGCATCCACCCCGCACGCGCCGCCGGGCGCATCAGCCGACAACGCTATGCCGCACTGGTCGAGGCGGTAAAGCAGGTACTGGCCGAAGCCATCCGCCAGGGCGGCACCACCCTGCGTGATTTCAGCAATGGTGAAGGCAAACCCGGGTACTTTCAGCAATCCCTCAATGTCTACGGGCAGACAGGCAAACCCTGCCCGGTCTGCACGACCCCGGTACGCGAAACCCGTACCAGCCAACGCTCGACCTTTTACTGCCCGCATTGCCAGCATTAATACACACATCGGACCACTACTGTACCGGTTCCATGTCCTCACCTGTGTGCTTGTTGAAAAAGTTAACGGGACAGCAGTGACATCGGACAAACCTTTCATGATTCTCCGGTCCTGCCGCAAATCCACAGCAACGCTTGAACGGCCGGTCTGCCGGGCGTATAAAATGCGCCATAACACACATAGACAGCCGGCACAGTGACGTGCCGACCAATAACAACATGGGAGTGTCTCGTTGGCGATTGTGGGGAATTGCCGTTCCAAAGCAGTATGTGATGTCCAGGCTTTCTGGTGTCTGGATCCCGCGCTTTTGCATCCTGAATGTACTAGTACAGTCCCCCGTACGGGCTTGCGGGCTCCCGGTCGGGGATTCACTGCCCGCTACCGGAATGCAGTCGTCATATTCGCGACGTTGCTGCTGAGTACTGGAATTCTGCACAAAGCAGTGCACGCGAGCATCGAAGAGACCGCACCCAACCATTTCACCCATAGCCGGTACTACGCAAGCAGCGCTGACGCCCTGGCAGGCTGTAGCGCATTCCAGCAACGTTTTCCGCCTGATCAGGCATCGTGTTTTGACTCGGGATCAAAGCCGCAATGGTGGGCAGGGTGGTTCCAATCGGTGGATGGTTCCTCCCACTTTGGCGTGTTCAACTATAACGTCACCTGTCCAGCGGGGTATACCCTGGACGAGGAACAGCAGTGCCTGCCGGAAGTCGACCCCAAAAACAACGGACGCAACTGCCCGGCAACGACCCTGATATCCAATCCGGTGAACGTGGGAACGGGGAACAAGGTTGCGTTTGAAACGCTGGTGACCTCCGGCAGGCTGGTGCTCCCAGCGACCTATAATTCTGCCGCAACCTTTTCTGCCAGCGGTTTCGGGAAAGGGTGGAGCCACCTATACAGCGGCCATATCCGGAAAATCTCGCTGGATGCGGAATCGTTTGTTACCGTAAGCAACCCGGATGGCCGGGTGCTCCGGTTCAACGAAATCAACGGTATCTGGACGGCTGACACGGATGTGCACGATACCCTTGAGGCAATGCGCAACTCGCAGGGGGTGATTACGGGATGGCGCTACACCCGGGAGGACGACACCGTTGAGCGGTTCGATGTCAATGGCATCCTCCAGTCCATCACCGACCGGCGCGGTCATGGGCAAACCCTGTCCTACGATACCAGCAACCGTCTGGAACGGGTTGACAGCGATACCGGAGAATTCCTCACCTTTGCCTATAATGCCAACAACCGCATCGCCTCGATCACGGATAACAGCGGGCGCATCTGGGGCTTCCGGTACAACGCCAGAAAAAATCTGGAATTTGTCGACAACCCGGACGGCACAACGAAGCAATACCACTACGAAGACACCCGTTTCCCGACTGGCCTGACCGGCATCATCGACGAACGCGGTATCCGGTATGCGACCTATGCCTATGACACCCGTGGTCGGGCGACGGCTTCCTACCACGGCCCCCAGACCAGCGTGTTAACCGACCGTATCGAAGGGGTGTCCATCGTCTACAACGATACCGACGGCACCCGCAGCGTCACCAACAGCAACGGCGACGCCAGCACCTACACAACGGCCACACAACTGGGCGTCGCCCTGGTTACTGATGTCAGCGGCCCTGGCTGCTCCACCTGTGGCACGGGAAATTCCAGCTACACCTATGACCCCGCCAACAACCTGCTGAGCCGAACCGAAAACAGCATCACCACCCGATTCGGTCAGTACGACAGCCAGGGCCAGTACGGTTGCAAGGTGGAAGGCATCACCGCGGCCGATACATCCACGGGCGAATGCGCCTTTGATCCGGTCACCTCACCCGATGCCCACCGCGTTGATTACACCTACGACCCCCGCTTCTTCAACCGGATCACCTCGATCACCGAGCCCTCGGTGTTCCCCGGCAACCACAAGGTCACCACCTACAGCTACGACGATTTCGGCAACCGCACCTCCGAGACGGTCACCGGCTTTACCCCCGACGGCACCCCGGTCCGCCGCACCACTACCCGGCAATACGACGGCCCGCTGAACCAGCTGTCTTTCGTGGACGGCCCGCGCACCGATGTGAACGATTACACGTATTACCGCTACTACCCCAACGACACCCGTGTCCCGGTCGGGTATCGCGCCCGCCTGAAGGAAGTCGAGGACGCTTCCGGCGTCCTGATCCGCAGCAACCTCCAGTACACGGCCACCGGTAAGGTATCCTCCGAGACCCGTCCCAATGGCCGGGTCCTCACCTACACCTACTACCCCGGCAACGACCGCCTGGAAACCCTTACCGAATCTGGCCCCAGCGGCAGCCGCGTGACCCGCTGGACCTGGCTGGCCACCGGCGAGGTGGCCAGTATCACCACCGCCGATGGCAGCCCGGACGCCACCACCCTGGGCTTCGGCTATGATGAGGCCCGGCGCCTGATCTCCATCACCGACGGGTCAGGTAACCACCTCGACTACACCCTGGACACCGAGGGCAACCGGCTCAACGAAACCACCTATGACGCCAACGGCACCCCCGGCAACCGCGCCGATGACCTCCTCAGGAAACAGCTCACCCGGACCTTCGACCTCTACAACCGCCTGGACACCACCGCGCTCGGCGATCCCCGGAACCCGCTGGAAACCACCAACCCCGACTTCGCACCGGACGGCACCCTGGATCAATCCACCGATGGCAACGGCACGCGAACGGACTACCGCTACGACGCCCTGAAACGCCTCACCCGGGTGACCCGGGATTTCAACGGCACCGACCCGGGTACGGCCAACGCCAGCACCACCTACGGCTACGATGTGGCCGACCGGCTGACCTCGGTCACCGACCCCAACAGCGCCACCACCACCTATACCTATGATGACCTGGGCAACCTGCTCAGTCAGACCAGCCCCGACACCGGCACCACCACCTTCCAGTACGATGCCGCCGGCAACCTGCGCCAGAAAACCGATGCGCTGGGTCAGGTGTTCACCTACGCCTACGACGCCCTGAACCGCTTAACCCGTGTCAATGCGCCCGGCACCGATGACGACATCTCCTATCTCTATGACCGCTGCCTGAACGGCACGGGCCGCCTCTGCCAGCTCGACTACGGCCCCGGCTTTCCCAATGGCAGTACTGTGCATTACCAGTACAACGCCTTTGGCGACATGACCGCCCACCAAGGCACACGCTATACCTTCGATACCGCCGGACGACTGCAAACCCTGAACTACCCCTCCGGCGCCAGGCTGACCTACCGCTACGACAGCGCCGGACAGATCCAGCAGGTGGATTTTGTCGCCAGCGGCCAGGCGGTGACGCTGGCCGGCAACCTCCGCTATGCACCGTTTGGATCCCTGACCAACCTGACGCTGGGCAATGGCCTGCTGCTCAACCAGACGCTGGATATGGCTTACCGGCTCACCGCTCAAACCACTGCCGGTGTCCTGGAGCGCACCTACCCCCAATACGACGGCAACGGCAACCTGCTCGGGATCATCGATGCCATCACCAGCAACAGCACCCACACCTACGATGCCCTGAACCGGCTCAATACCGCCAGCGGCCCGTTCGGGACCCGGGACTACGACCTGGATAAAAATGGCAACCGCACCCAACTCCTCCAGGATACCGTCACCACGCCCTACAGCTACGAACTCAACAGCAACCGCCTCGACACCCTGGGCAGTGTCGGCGTCACCGACGTGTGGCTGGACGCCACTGGCAACACCCTCAACCTGGGTAACCGGACCTACACCTACACCCCGCACCACCGCTTGAAAACAGCCACCGAGAACGCCACCCTCACAGCCGGCTTCCGGTACAACGGTCTGGGCCAGCGCACCCGCAAGACCGATGAAACCACCGGCACCGGCCGCTACTTCCTCTACGGCAGCCAGGGCGAGCTGCTGGCCGGAATCGACCAAAATGGAAACGTCCTGAAGGAGTATATCTACCTCAATGGCCAGCTGCTGGCGGTGTTCGAGCCGGATGACAACCAGGACGGTATCCCCAATCAACGGGAGGCCGAACAGGGTACGCTACCCCTGAATACCGACAGCGACGGCGACGGCCTGACCAACCTGACCGAGTGGTTCCAATACGGGACCGATAGTCAAAATCCCGACAGCGACGGCGACGGGATCCACGATGCGCTGGAAATCGCCCGCCACACCGACCCGAACCTGGCCAGCAGCGTAGCGGGGGACGGCGATCTCAACCATGACGGTGACATCAACCTGGGCGACCTGCTGTTGCTGTACCAGCACGTACTCGGCCTCAGAGCAATCGACGCCGATGCCCTGACCCACGGGGACCTGAACTTCGACGGGCAGCTCAATGCCCCGGACCTGTTGTTGCTGGAGAAAAAGTTACTACAGGGCTGGTGGCGGGGCGACACCCGACTGGCGAAACACGGCAACGGGCAGCCGGACCCCGCAGCTGCCCGGACCGGGCTGGACTGGCTGATCGCCCCGGCGCAGGCGCTGCCGAACAATGCCGGGTTCCTGTATTATGTGCACAATGATCCGCTCGGCACACCGCAGGCCTTAACCGATGAATCCGGAACCGTCGTCTGGAAAGCCAGCTATGATCCGTTCGGCAAGGCCACCGTCAATGAAGATCCGGACAATGATGGGAACCGCGTCACATTAAATATCCGGTTCCCGGGACAGTATTATGACAACGAGACCGGGCTGCATTACAACGGGTTCCGCTATTACTCACCAGAGACTGGGAGGTATCTCACCTCCGATCCTATCGGCCTTGCAGGTGGGCTGAATACGTTCCTCTACGTTGCAGGCAATCCAATACGATATACTGATCCAAATGGGCTTGAAGCTGTTCCGGGCACAGGAATAGGACTACTGCCTTCTCCAGCAGCACACCCAGTTTTCCAACCAGGCACGTCTGCCAACGATGCATTCGTCGACTCGACGACAACTTTGTTAAATAGTCTTGGAAATGCTATTTCTAATGGCGATGGAAATGTGATTGACTTGGATGACGAAAGGGATAAACGTAAAGAGAAGGAGGGTGGTAAATCTTGTCCGGCACCACAAAAAGGTGGAGATGGTAACTGTACTTTTACAGGTCTAGCTGGGCTCGTTCCTGCAAGTAACGGCTTTGGTTTTTATCTTCAATGCCAGTACAGATGCCCGAGGAAAGGCTTGCGGATAGATACTTCTTACATTGGCATTAAGTCCAATAATCCTGCATTTCTCTGTCCGCGAACCATACCGGAGAGCTGGTTCTAATTTATCGTAAATTATCTAGGTGAGTAGAACGATGCTCGAAAAAGTAGCAGTTGAGTTGAAGTTAACAGATAAAGCTAGAGAAGTAATTGCTCAAAAGATGGATGCTAGCGATCTAAAATCCCCCATACCAGGACTTATTTGGGGTAGATGGGGCAGTGAGAAAGAGTATAACTGGCAAATTGGTTT
>Ga0256841_1001038_pt1 | contig 25666 bp, 22 predicted proteins | sample 356308metaG_FD_185971 | JGI IMG/M metagenome (GOLD analysis project Ga0256841, IMG submission 185971) | Hydrothermal vent microbial communities from Mid Atlantic Ridge, Atlantic Ocean - 356-308 | ecosystem: Environmental > Aquatic > Marine > Hydrothermal vents | place: Atlantic Ocean: Mid...
CAGGCAAGGCATAAAGCGGACAGGAAGCGAAAGAGACGAAGCAAAAGGGCGTGAACTTAGGTTTCAAGCCCCGGAAATTTTCTTGAGAAGCGACTTTAAGAGTTTATAAAATATTTGAAATAACAAATGGTTGTATTGATTTATCAAGTAATTTTCTCAATGGTTGGTTACTTGAGAAAAGGGCTTTTATTCCTGTATCGTAGCATCCCATGCGGCTGGAAAAAATCAAACTTGCAGGTTTTAAGTCCTTCGTCGATCCCACCACCGTCCCGTTGCCCAGCAATCTGGTCGGCGTGGTGGGTCCCAACGGCTGCGGCAAATCCAATATTATCGATGCCGTTCGTTGGGTGATGGGCGAGAGTTCCGCCAAGATGCTGCGCGGAGAATCGATGGCGGATGTCATCTTCAACGGTTCCTCGGCGCGCAAGCCGGTCGGTACCGCCACCATTGAGCTGGTGTTCGACAATTCCGATGGTAAGGCCGGTGGCAAATATGCCCAGTACAACCAGATCTCGGTGAAGCGTCAGGTCTCGCGGGATGGCCAGTCCAACTATTACCTCAACGGCGTGCGATGCCGCCGCCGCGATATCACCGATCTCTTCCTGGGCACCGGCCTGGGCCCTCGCAGCTATGCGATCATCGAGCAGGGAATGATCTCGCGCCTGATCGAGGCGCGTCCGGAAGACCTCCGCGTGTTTCTCGAAGAGGCGGCCGGCATCTCCAAGTACAAGGAACGGCGCAAGGAGACCGAAAACCGCATTGCCCATACCCGTGACAACCTGGATCGCCTGAACGATCTGCGCGAGGAATTGAGCAAGCAGTTGGAGCGTCTCAAACGTCAGGCGGCGGCGGCGGAGAAATACAAGGAACTCCGCGCCGAGGAGCGCCGCGTCAAGGCGGAACTCATGGCTCTGCGGTGGCATGCCCTGGATGAGGACAAGCAGCGGCGGGACCGGAAGATTGCGGAACTGGACAACACCCTGGAGGCGGCGCTGGCCGAGCAACGGCGGATCGAGTCCCAGATCGAGAAGGATCGGGAGCTGCACGTGGAGGCAACCGAGCGGTTCGGTACGGTGCAGGAAAATTTCTATGGCGTCGGTGGAGAGATCGCCCGCCTTGAACAGGCGATCCAGTATGCCGAGGACACCCGCCGCCAGCTCGAACGCGATCTCCGGGAGGTGGAGCAGGCCTGTGCCGAGGCGGAATCCGACAAAGGGGAAGACCACAGCCGGCTGGAGGAGATGCGCAATACGCTGACCACACAGGAGCCACTCCTGGTCGCGGCCCGTGCCGCCGAGCAGGCGGCGGCGGCGCAGCTGGAGAAAGCGGAACGGGCGATGCAGGCATGGCAGACGGAATGGGACGAATTCAACCAACATGCCGCCAAGCCCGCCCAGACCGCCCAGGTGGAACGTACCCGCATCAACCACCTGGAGCAGCAGGAACAAAACCTGCGGCAGCGTATCGAGCGCCTCGGCGCCGAACTGACGCGGCTGCACGATCCGGCGCTCGAAGCGGAGATTGAGCGGCTCAGCATGGAAGAGTCGGAATGGCAGCGTCAGCTCGACCAGCATCAAACCCACCTGGAAGAGGTTCGCACGCGGATTGCCACCACGCGGGAACAGAATCGGCAACGGGTGGCGGCCCTCAACGATCTGCGTGCGGAATTACAGACCGCGAAGGGACGCGAAGCCTCACTGGAGGCGTTGCAGCAGGCATCCCTGGGGCGCGAAGCAGGGGAAACGGCGGAGTGGCTGGCCCGTCATCACTTGGCCGGCGCCGCGCGCCTGGCGGAGAAGCTCAAGGTGGACGAACGGTGGCAGCGCGCAGTGGAAGTGGTGTTGGGCTACCGGTTGCAGGGCGTCGTGGTGGAGGATATCGACGCGCTCGCCGATGCCGGCACATTGAAAAATGGCACATTGACGCTGTTCGACCAGGGCCAAGGGGATGCAGCGGCTCCGGCCGCTGACGCATTGCTCTCGAAAATAGAAAGTCCAGTCACCCTAGAGGATGTCCTCGGCGATGTCCGATTGGCGCGGGATGTGAGCGACGCCCTGAGGCGCCGTCACTCGCTTGCTCACCACGAGTCCCTGGTCACCCCCGAGGGGGTCTGGATCGGCCGCAACTGGATGCGGCTCGCGGGCGAAGATGACGAGACGGCGGGCGTCCTTGCGCGGGCGCGGGAGTTGGATGCACTGAAGGAACGAATCGCCGAACTGGGGCGGCAGGAGGCGGCGCTGGCCGCTGAGTTGGAACATGGACGGGTGGCGCTGAAAGAGGCGGAGCAGGCGCTGGAGCAGGAACAGCGCGAGCTGAATGAAATCAATCGCAAACGCGCTGACATCCGCGCGGATCTCGCCGGAAAGCGCACCCGTCAGGAACACATCCGCAACCGTACCGAGAGTCTGAAAAAGGAGCGTGAGGAACTGGAGCGCCAGATTGGGGCAGGGGTGGAGGAAATGGAGGCGGTACGTACCCGCCTGCACGCGGCGCTGGAGGAGATCGATACCCTTGCAGTTCGCCGCGAGACATTGGTGGCCACCCGCGACCGCTTGCGCGACGAACTCGAACAGGCGCGCGAGGCATTCTCCAGAGAACGCGCCCTAGCGCACCAATACGCCCTGGAAGTGGAGTCCATGCGGGCCGCGCGCAGCTCCCTGGAACAGAGCCTGGGGCGCATGGCCACGCAATTGGAGCAGCTCACCCGCCGCCGCGACGAACTTCGGCGTGCGCTGGAAGAGGGCAAGCCCTCCCTGGCGGAACAGAAGGATACCCTGGAAAAGAAGCTGGCGGAACGCGTGTCGGTGGAAAAAAACCTGGCCGAAGCCCGCGCCGATCTGGAAGAGGTGGATAACCGGCTGCGCCAGCTTGAGCAGGAGCGCCACCAAGCGGAACAAAAGGTAGGGGAAGGGCGCAACCGGCTCGATCAGGCGCGTCTTCAGCGGCAGGAAATCCTGATCCGGGCCAAGACCTTCGAGGAACAACTGCGTGAGGCGGGCTACGAGGCCGCCGCGTTGTTCGAGTCCCTGCCGTCCGACGCCGACGAATCCGAGTGGCAGGCCCAGGTGGAAAAACTGGCGGCGCGGATTCAACGGCTGGGGGCAATCAACCTGGCCGCAATCGACGAGTACAGGGAACAGTCCGAGCGCAAGGAGTATCTCGACGCCCAGCACGCGGACATCAGCGAGTCCCTGGAAACCCTGGAGAACGCCATCCGCAAGATCGACAGAGAGACGCGCACCCGCTTCAAAGAGACCTACGACAAGGTCAACGCCGGATTGCAGGAGAAGTTTCCCCAGCTTTTCGGCGGGGGACACGCCTACCTGCAGCTCACCGGCGAAGATCTCCTCGACACGGGCGTGGCGGTGATGGCGCGCCCGCCGGGCAAGCGCAATTCGAGCATCCATCTGCTTTCGGGCGGCGAAAAGGCGCTGACCGCAGTGGCGCTGGTGTTCTCTATCTTCGAACTCAACCCGGCGCCGTTCTGCATGCTGGACGAGGTGGACGCCCCGTTGGACGATGCCAATGTGGGCCGGTTCTGCGATCTCGTCAGGTCGATGTCCGACCGCGTGCAGTTCATTTTCATCACCCACAACAAGGTCACCATGGAGATCGCCAACCAGCTCACCGGCGTCACCATGCACGAGCCTGGCGTCTCGCGGTTGGTGGCAGTGGACGTGGAAAAGGCCGCCCGGCTCGCGGCGGTATAGGTACCCAGACCCATGGCCATATTGAGGAGGCGTTGAATGGATGCCACCACCCTGCGCATTGTGCTCATCACGGCAGGCATTCTCCTGCTCGTCGGAATCTACCTGTGGGAACGTCACGACGCCAGAAAGGAAATGAACCAGGCGAGGCGTCAAGGCGCGCCTGACCGTATCGAACCCTCCCTCGACGAATCGGTGGGCCCGACGCCCTGGGAGGAGATGGGAGACATCGACCCCGTGGACGAAGAGGAGGAACTCCGTCATCTCGATGAAATGGTGCGGGAGACCCAGGCGAAGGCGGAGGAACGCATCCGCGCCAGCGCCGGGATGCCGCCTGAACCCAACGTTGCCAGGCAAGCCTCGCCGTCATCTTTTTCGAATGACGGCCCGCGGTCGGCGGTGGAGATTCCGGAATCCTTCGGTCCCGCGGAGGAGGCCGATGAAGCGGAGCCTTCGATAGGGTATGAGACATTGCCCAGCATGATCCTGCAGATCAATGTTGCCAGCCGTGGGGCGCCCTTCAACGGGGCCGACATTCGGCGCGTCGCGGAAGAGGTGGACCTGGAACTTGGCGAGATGCAGATCTACCACCGCTATGTCGTGAATGCGGGCAAGCGGGAAATCCTGTTCAATATGGCCAGCATGGTTGAACCCGGGGTTTTTCCCCTGCAGGAGATCGACCGGTTCAGTACCCCGGGATTGACGCTGTTCGCCCAACTGCCTGCGGCACAGGACGGCATGATGGTCTTCTCGGACATGCTCTTCACCGCCGAACGCATCGCCGCGGAACTCAACGGTGAACTCCAGGACGACACCCACAGCGTTCTCAATCGTCAGACCGTCGAGTACATCCGTGCGCAGATTCTGGAATTCCGCCGCCAGCTTCAGATCGCCAGAAAAAAGAAATGAGCGCCCCGCCGGAGATAAAGGCCCGTATCGAAACGTTGCGGGCCGAGATCAACCACCACAACTATCAGTACTACGTGCTCAACGAGCCGCTGATTCCCGACAGCGAATACGATCGCATGATGCGGGAATTGCAGACCCTGGAGGCGCGCTATCCCGAGGAGATCACGCCGGACTCGCCCACCCAGCGCGTGGGTGCCGCGCCGCTCGACGAATTTGAGGAGGTCGTCCACAGGGTGCCCATGTTGTCGCTGGAGAACGCCTTCAGTGACGAGGAATTGATCGATTTCGACCGGCGGGTGCGCGAGCGCCTGGGCATCGACGAGGCTATCGACTACGCTGCCGAGCCAAAGCTCGATGGCCTGGCCATCAGTCTGCGTTACGAAGCGGGGGTGCTGGTGCTGGCGTCGACACGAGGTGACGGGACACGTGGCGAAAACGTCACCCAGAACGCACGCACCATACCCTCCATTCCCCTACGCCTTCTGGGCGAGGGCTACCCCCCCATTCTCGAAGCGCGTGGCGAGGTGTTCATGCCCAAGGCCGGATTTCAACGGCTCAATGAACAGGCGCGCAAACGCGGGGAAAAGACCTTCGCCAATCCACGTAACGCCGCCGCCGGCAGTCTGCGGCAGCTTGACCCCCGAATCACGGCCCAGCGGCCACTGGCCTTTTTCTGCTATGGCCTCGGCGAAGTGACAGGGGGGACGCTGACGGACACGCACAGTGGCAATATGAGAAAACTGCGCGGCTGGGGTGTGCCGGTATCCCCTTACTTGAAGGTGGTGCGGGGGGCCAATGGCTGTCTCGACTATTTCCACTGGATGGGCGATCGACGCGAGAGCCTGGACTACGACATCGATGGAGTGGTGTTCAAGGTGGATCGGGTCGATCTGCAAGAAAGGCTGGGGTATGTCAGCCGCGCGCCCCGCTGGGCGATAGCGCAGAAGTTTCCGGCGGAGGAGGAACTGACAGTCATCCTGGACGTGGAATTCCAGGTCGGCCGCACCGGTGCCCTGACCCCCGTGGCAAGGCTTAAACCCGTATTCGTCGGGGGCGCGACCGTCAGCAATGCCACCCTGCACAACATCGACGAGATCGAGCGCAAGGACATTCACATCGGGGACACCGTCTATGTGCGGCGCGCCGGGGACGTCATCCCGGAGGTTGTGCGGGTGCTGCCAGAGCGCCGGCCAAAGGATGCCCGGAAGATTCTGTTGCCGAAACGCTGCCCGGTCTGTGGCTCGGAGGTGGTGAAACCGGAAGGCGAGGCCATTGCCCGGTGCACCGGCGGCTTGTTCTGCCCGGCACAACGCAAGGAGTCGATTCGCCATTTTGCCTCACGGCGTGCGATGGATATCGAAGGGCTTGGCGAGAAGCTGATCGAACAGCTCGTGGACAAGGAGATGGTGCATGATGTGGCGGATCTCTACGCCCTCACCAAGGACCAGCTCGCCGGTCTGGAGCGCATGGGCGAAAAATCGGCTGCCAACCTGCTGGCCGCGCTGGAAAAGAGCAAGTCCACCACCTTGCCGCGTTTTCTGTATGCGCTGGGCATTCGCGAAGTCGGAGAGGCCACGGCGCGCGCGTTGGCCGAACAGTTCGGTACATTGGAGGCCATCGAGGCCGCAGATGAAGAGACCCTCCAGGAGACGCCTGACGTGGGGCCCATCGTCGCCGCACACATCGCCGCCTTCTTTCGGCAGCAACACAACCGGGAGGTCATCGACAAACTGCGCAAGGCCGGTGTCCATTGGCCAGTGGTCGAAACCCGTGGACGCCCACAACCTCTTGCCGGCAAGACCTTCGTCCTGACGGGCGCCCTCAGCCGTCCGCGAGACGAGATAAAACAACGGCTTCAGGCCCTGGGCGCGAAGGTATCCGGCAGCGTTTCCAGAAAGACGGCCTACGTCGTCGTTGGCGAGGAGCCTGGCTCGAAACTGACCAAGGCCCGGGAACTCGGCATTCCGGTCCTTGACGAAGATGCGTTGAACACGCTTCTGGAAGAGGCGGTCCATGAAACATATTAACCCGGCGACACTATATATCGTATTCAGCCGTGGCGTGCCGGTTCGCAGCAAGGCGGCCCATCGCCGCTGTAGCCACCCTACAGCAAGATGGGGCAACGCAGTCTGCGGGCCGGCACGCCACGGCCTGCCTGAAGCCCTGAATGCGATATATCTGAATGCGATATATATCGTTGCCGGGTTAATAGAACCGCCAGCCAGGCCCTCCTTCTCGGCGGGTGGCGGTAGAATCCGCGCTGTGCGGGTTTCCACCGGATAAGCAGGGGATTGTTGCGTTGCGCCCGTTTTCTTGGTTACTCTTCCCGACACACTGATTCTTCTACGGGGACGCAAAGCGATATGGCGGAGAGAAGCAAAGAGCAGGAAGTACTGACGATCATGAGGCAGATCCTCGGGGCCGTCGTTCGCGAGACAACGCCACCGGCAGGCATGCGGCATCCGTTGTCGTCGCAGACGATCGAGGATATCAAGAATTGCTTCGCCCTGATTGCCGCGCGCGAGAAAGAGCTGTGTGACGCCCAAGGGATCGCGCCTGCCAAGCCCTATTACGTGGACGAGGCGCGTGAGGACGTGAAGGTGGTGCCGATCAGCAACATTGGGAAACCCAAAAAGCCGGCGGACTGACTCGGCCACCGTTTCTCCACCCTGGAGCCGCCTGGAGCCGGTCTTGCACGGGGCAGAGCATCCTTATTGAAAAAACCAGCGCCCGAGGCGCCCCCTCCCGCAGCGGGGAGAGGGACGTGGATGAGTGGCGTGGCGCGGGGTTACTTCTTCTTTGCAGGCGCGGCGCCGGCATCGCCAGTGAATTTTATCTTGGCGCTTTTCCTCAGCCCGGAGATATATTTCTCCAGCGCCTTGCGGCGCATCTTCAGGCTGAGTTCGGCCTTCGCCTGCTCGAACGTGGGGGCCGGGGTCTCGCGCTTGTCTTCCAAGAGAATGACGTGCCACCCGAACTGGGTCTTCACCGGTGTCTTGCTGTGGCTGCCTTTTTTCATCTTGGCGACGGCTTCAGAGAACGGAGCCACCATCTGGTCGGCGGCAAACCAGCCCAACTCACCCCCCGTCTTACCCGATGGACCGGTGGATTTTTCCTTGGCCAGCTTGGCGAAATCGGCGCCTTCATCGAGTTGTTTGATGATCGCTTTCGCTTCATCCTCTGTCTTCACCAGGATATGGCGGGCCTTGAATTCCTTGGTGGATTTCCCGGCAATGGTCTTGTCATATTCCTTTTTCAATTCCTTGTCACTCGGTCCATGCTTCTTCAGATAGTCCTGAATGGCGATCTGAGTGAGCAGCTGATCCTTTTGCAGTTCGAGCGCCGCCACGACGTCGGGGCGTTGGTCCAGCTTTTTGGCCTCGGCGTCTTCCGCGATCAACAGGGAATTGATCAGTTCATTGATGCTGGCCATCTGGTTCTGAGGGGTATTTTCGCTGCCCGGCACCTTTTTCATCCGTTCCCGGTAATAGAGGGCGAACATCTCCTTGCTGATCGGCTTGCCGTTGACGGTCGCCAGGACATCCGGTGGCATGGCTGCTGCCCCTTTTTTTTCTGCAAAACTGCTGTGCTGTACTGCAAGCGTGAGCAGTCCGGCAGACATGACGATAGAGGCCAATTTTAATGATTTCATATTTATTTCCGTTGGTTGGTGGTTGTTGTAAAGGTAATCTATTGAACTCAATCACCCCTCCGCCGTGTGGTCAGGTGGGCAACACTTTCTTGAAGGGCCTGATTTCAATCTCTTTATAGACCCCGGCGGCGACGTAAGGATCCGCGTTCGCCCAACTTTTTGCCGCCTCCTGGTCGCTGAACTCGGCAATCACCAGGCTGCCGATGAAACCGGCGGGTCCGGGATCCTCGCTGTCGATGGCCGGGTGGGGACCGGCCAGGATCAGGCGCCCCTCATCCTGCAATTGTCTGAGCCGTTCCAGGTGGGCGGGGCGGGCCTCGAGGCGCTTTTCGAGGCTGTCGGGGTGGTCCGTTGCGATAATGGCGTAGAGCACGTGCAAACTCCTCATGTCTCGTTTGGGGATTCTTTCATGTGGCGGGCGAGGTAGAAGGCCTGCAGAATCACGAAGGCGAAGGTGAGTCCCATCATGCCGAACAGCTTGAAATTCACCCAATCTTCTTCCATGGCGCGGGCATGCAGGCACAGATCCAGGGATTGTCCATCGAACAGCGCCTCGCACCGTTTCAAGTCGATCTGGTGGGCGCCTGTTGCGAGGGTCAGCGCCTTCTCCGCAGTAAAGAACCGCCAGGCGACTACCAGATTCAAACCGCCCATGACGAGAAAAAAGAGCACCCAGGCGTGGTTGAGGCGACGCCAGATCCTTTCGGGGACGTCGATGGAGTGCCCCATCATGCGCTCGATGAGGGGTTTGTCACCCACAAACAAGCTGCCGAAAAATACGAGGGCAAACAGCCAGTTGATGACCGACGGCTTCCACATGATGAAGGTCTTGTCGTGCAGGAGCAAGGTCAGGCCACCGAACACGATCAGCAGGCCGAGGGTGACGAGGTGCAGGGTCTGCACCTCGCGATGCCGTATCCACTGCCACCCGACTTGCAGCAGGGCGGCACCAATGGCTACGCCCGTGGCCACGTAGATTCCTTGAATCTTGTAGGCGACGAAGAAGAGCAGGACGGGGAAGACGTCGGCGAGAAATTTCATGGGTTCCGGTCACTGGGAAAGAAGGGATTTTACCCGTCCGCTCGCCCGGAGCCAAACACGGCGCCTCAATGAAGCATTCTGGGAGCGCTCCAGAGTGCGGCATATTCGCTCATGACCTTTTTGACCTCGTCGGGGTATCCCACGATATCCATTTGCTCCATGCCCTCCCGGAAAAACGCCGCGGCCTCGTCCGGAAGGTGTTCGATCAGGCTGTCGAACGCCTCTCGCATCAACGCGGGACGGCAGGTGCGGGTGGCCACAATGGCGCGGTTGAGAACCAGTATCCTCCATGGGTCCATGACCCCGTCTTCACGCGGCGCCTCGGTGACGTCCATGCCCGCAGCCTGCACGATCTGGCTCATCGCATTGAACAGTTGCTCCAGTTCATGGGGGTCGCGCGTACTGTTGGCCAGTGCGGCCAGGCTGTTGACCACGGGAGAAAGGGTATGCAGTTCACCGCCCCGTTCGCTCACCCACAGTGCGAGCGAAAAAGCGAGCGTCTCGATTTCATTGCAGGAATGTTCGAGTTCGAGGCGGCTCGCCCAGGTGGAGAGATCGGCCAGCAGTTGGATACCGTAGTCGGCCAGTGCGCTGACTTCCGTTTCGTCTTCACGGGACGGGGCGCCCTGATAGGCCTGGGCGTCAAACCGCGTATAGGCAGTGTCGTCCAGATGGTCCAAGCGTTTCAGGACATCGAGCAGGCGGAACATGGCATCCGCCAGCAGATCGGGGCCGGAGCCCTCGACCTCCTCCCCGCCATCCTGAAAGTTGTCGATGACAATTCCGATACACTCCTGCAATCTCTCGATGATGTAATCGATTCTGGCGGGGGGAAGATTCATTCGAGCAAGTGTAGCAGGCCGGCTGGAAAAGGGGGATCGGGAAACCCCCTAGCCCGGATTATTCATGAACCGCCGCGATGATTGCACAGAGAATTGTCCACACAGGGAATTTTCCTTCCTCGGCAATACAGCCCGTATTCCACTCGGTTGGAAAATCCCCTGTGCGGAGCGGCCAGGCATCCATGGCTGGCATCAGGTACAATGTAAAGATGGCTTTGAAATACGATCTTCATTCACACTCCACCGCCTCCGACGGGACGCTTGCGCCGGCGGCTTTGGTTGCCCGTGCGGCGGAGGCGGGGATCGACGCCCTGGCGCTCACCGACCACGACACCACCGATGGAATGGAGGAGGCCTGGGACGAGGCGCGGCGGCGGGGCATCGAATTGATCCCTGGGGTGGAGGTCTCCGTCACCTGGAAAGGCCGGGTGGTGCATGTCGTCGGTTTGCGTATCGATCCGGATAACAGGGTGTTACAACGAGGCTTGGCGCGGTTGCGCGACTTTCGGGAATGGCGGGCGGAGGAGATTGCACGCCGGCTGCACCAGTCCGGCATTTCCGGCGCTTATGAGGGCGCCCGCGCCTTCGCCCGCAAGGGGTTGATCAGCCGCACCCACTTTGCGCGTTTTCTGGTTCGCGAAGGTCGGGCCCGCGATGAGCGGCAGGTATTCAAACATTTTCTGGTGGCCGGCAAACCCGGTCATGTCAAGGGCGAATGGGCGGATCTGGCCGAAGCCGTGAGCTGGATACGGGGTGCGGGGGGCGAGGCGGTGATCGCCCACCCTGCGCGCTACCGCCTGACCCGCACCCGCTTGCGGCGCCTGATAAAGGAGTTCACCCAGGCCGGCGGCGTTGCCCTGGAGGTGGTGTCTGGCAGCCACAGCCGTGATGACTACTTCACCATGGCCCGCCACGCCAACGACTGGGGGCTGCGCGCCTCTGCCGGCTCGGATTATCATGGCCCGGAGAAACCGTGGATCGAGCTTGGCCGGCTTCCGCCGCTGCCGGAGATCTGCGTGCCGATCTGGCGGGACTGGGACATGCGCCGCGATGCAGCAATGGCGTAACGGCGCCGGATGTTTCCGCAGAGTACAGCATCATGGCCCAGTTCTTCCAGATCCATCCCGACAATCCGCAGCCGAGGCTCATCCGCCGGGCGGTGGAGATCCTGCGCGAAGGAGGACTCATCGTCTATCCCACGGATTCCAGTTACGCCCTGGGTTGCCGGATTGGGGAAAAGAGGGCGATGGAGCGCATTCGCGCCATTCGCAGACTGGACGAGCATCACAATTTTACCCTGGTGTGCCGGGACCTGTCGGAGATCACCGCTTACGCCAAAATCAGCAATCAGGACTACCGCTTGCTCAAGACCCTCACGCCGGGCCCTTATACCTTCATCCATAAGGCCACCAAACAGGTGCCGCGCCGTTTGATGCATCCCAAACGCAAGACCATTGGTATCCGGGTACCTGACAACCGGATCGCACAGGCGTTACTGGAAGAACTGGACGAGCCGTTGATGAGTTCGACCCTGATCCTGCCCGGCGATGAGATGCCGCTGACTGATCCCTACGAGATGCGGCAGATGTTGGACCATCAGGTCGATCTCATCATCGACGGTGGTTACTGCGGCTATGAACCCACTACGGTGGTAGTGATGACGGAGGAAACCCCCACAGTCGTGCGCAATGGGAAGGGCGATGTCTCCCTGTTCGAGGAATGAGATGAAACATCGGGCTAACGGGTTCGGCTGATGGGTGGATTGACCTCGGTCCAGCAGGTGGCTGTCATGGTGTTGCCGCTCTTGTTCGCGGTTACGGTGCACGAGACTGCGCACGGCTGGATGGCCAGCAAACTGGGGGACAATACGGCCAGGATGATGGGACGGCTGACGCTCAATCCCATTGCCCATATTGATCTCATGGGAACCATCGTGGTGCCGATCGTCACCTTTCTTCTTACCGGTTTCATCTTCGGCTGGGCGAAGCCGGTCCCGGTGAACTGGAAACACCTTCATCACCTGCGGCGTGACATGGCCCTGGTGGCGCTGGCCGGCCCCGGTGCAAATCTGTTGATGGGGATACTCTGGGCCTTTACGATCAAGGTGGGCGTCATGCTCTGGGACAGTTCCCAGTGGATTGCCCTGCCGTTGATCTACATGGGCGCGGCGGGCGTGCTGATCAATGTCATCCTGATGATGCTGAACCTGTTGCCCATCGTACCGCTCGATGGTGGCCGCGTGGTTACGGCATTGCTGCCCCCCAAACTTGCGGTAGCCTATTCCAGGCTGGAGCCCTATGGCCTGTTCATCATCATCGGACTGCTGGCGACCGGGCTGCTGAACAGGATTCTCTGGCCGCTGGTGGTGGGAACCATCGACCTGCTGCCCGCGGCCGGGTTGGTCAAACAAATATTTTTCTAATAATGAGGGAAATCTCTTGAATACCGTTCCTGCGCAGCATGCGCGTGTCCTTTCGGGGATGCGGCCCACGGGCCGGCTCCATCTTGGCCACTACCATGGCGTGTTGAAAAACTGGATTGAACTCCAGCACGAGTATGAATGCTTCTTCTTCGTGGCCGACTGGCATGCCCTGACCACTCACTATGAAGACCCCACCCTCATCCCGGAGAGCGTATGGGAGATGGTGATCGACTGGCTGGCGGCGGGTGTCAACCAGACCGCAGCGAACCTGTTCATTCAATCGCAGGTCCAGGAGCATGCGGAACTGCACCTGCTGCTCTCCATGATCACCCCTCTGGGTTGGCTGGAGCGCGTGCCCAGTTACAAGGACCAGCAGGAAAAACTCAAGGAGCGCGACCTGGCCACCTATGGATTTTTGGGCTACCCGCTGCTCCAGGCGGCGGACATCCTGATCTACAAGGCGGGGCTCGTTCCGGTCGGTGAGGATCAGGTGGCGCATGTGGAACTGACCCGCGAGATTGCGCGCCGTTTCAATCACCTCTACGGGCGCGAGCCCGGATTTGAGGAGAAGGCGGAGCAGGCCAGGAAAAAGATGGGCAAGAAGAACGCCAGGATGTTCGACCGCCTGCGCCGCGCCTATCAGGAGCAGGGCGACGACGAGGCACTCAAGGTGGCGCGGGCGTTGCTGGAGACCCAGCAGAACATCACGGTCGGCGATCGGGAACGGCTGTTTGGCTACCTCGAAGGCGGGGGACGGGTGATTCTGCCGGAACCGCAACCCCTGCTGACCCGCGCCTCGAAGATGCCGGGGCTCGATGGGCAGAAGATGTCCAAGTCCTATGGCAACACCATCGCGTTGCGCGATGATCCGGCGACCGTAGAAAAGGCGTTACGCACCATGCCTACCGATACCCAGCGGGTGAGGCGCACGGACCCCGGTGATCCCGAACGCTGCCCGGTTTGGAAATTTCACGAAATCTATTCGGACGACAACGTCAAGGACTGGGTGCAGGAGGGCTGTCGGACCGCGGGGATTGGCTGCCTGGATTGCAAGCAGCCGGTCATCGATGCCGTGCTGGAAGAGCTTCGCCCCATCCAGGCACGGGCGGCGGAACTGGAGCAGCAGCCAGAGATGGTGCGCAACATCATCAATGAGGGTAATGAAACGGCGCGCGACCTGGCCCGAGACACCCTCGATGAGGTGCGTCACGCCATGTCGCTCAACTACAGGTAGGATCCCGATATGCCGGAAGAGCAAACAAACACCGTGGCCGACACGGAATCGCAGCCGCCGGAGACGCCGTTTGCCGTGGTCCAGGGGGAACCGGTGCACGATCTTCCCCAGGATCTCTACATTCCGCCCGACGCGCTGGAGGTCTTTCTCGATACCTTCGAAGGGCCGTTGGACCTGTTGCTCTACCTGATCAAGCGCCAGAATCTCGATATCCTCGATATCCCCATTGCCCACATCACCCAGCAGTACATGGAGTATGTGGAAATGATGAAGGGGCTGCGACTGGAGCTGGCGGCAGAATACCTGGTGATGGCGGCCATGCTGGCCGAAATCAAATCCCGCATGCTGTTGCCACGGCCGCAGAGCGAGGGTGAGGAGGATGAGGATCCCCGGGCCGAACTCGTCCGGCGCCTGCAGGAGTACGAACGTTTCAAGCAGGCCGCCGAAGATATTGAGGCCATGCCGCGCATGGAGCGGGATCTCTTTCCGGTGGAGGTTCCCGTCCCGGAGGGGCGCGTGACGCCGGAACCGCCGCCGGTGGATATGAGGGACCTGCTTTTGGCGTTGAAGGACGTCCTGCACCGTGCCGAGATGTTCGGTCATCATAGAATCGAAGGGGAATCGCTGTCACTTCGGGAGCGGATGTCGACCGTATTGGGAAAGCTGAGGAGCGACCGTTTCATCAGCTTCAACGAACTGTTCGATTTCAGCGAGGGGCGCCAGGGTGTGGTGGTCACCTTTCTTGCCTTGCTGGAGCTTTTAAAATCCTCCCTGCTGGAACTGGTCCAGGCCGAGCCCTTCGCCCCCATCCACGTCAAGGCGGTGGATGCGACGGTAGAGGGACCATAAAATTCACAAAACGTATCGTGGTTTACAGAGTAACAAACTGCTTTAAAAGTCATCTTTAATTAGCCGTTATTAAACAAATAATGTAAAGCCACGACCGCTTCCGCATGTTGTGCCCCTTCGCCCCTTTGAGGGTAAATACCTATTCAAAAAAGACCCAAAAGGCGTATCATTACCCTCGAACTCCCGCTTTTTCGCCGCCTTCGGGCGGCTTTCTTTTTGTCTCAGTAAGTTATGACGCATAGTTAAAGTTACTTATCACATCTGACGCGTGATGTGCCGTCTATTTGTCCCTCTTCAATGGCGCCCACTCTGAACGCATTTTCCGGTCCGGCGAACGCCACCCATGCCAACCCCCATGCGACTGACCCAACGTCGTTGTTGTCTCTCAGCACGGCGGCCCGATGCGCGGATGGCAGCGGGGTCCGATAAACTGAAACGCGGCGCGCTCACGACCTGAAGCCACGGATTCAGGTATCATTCGGGTTCTTCAGTTCATCGGGTTTTGACCCCAGCTTCACACGACTCATGAGTTCAGAAAAACAGATTATCGAAGCCGCCCTGCTGGCCGCTGGCGGCCCCCTGAGCCTGGACCGCCTGCTTGGCCTGTTTCCCGAAGAGGAGCGGCCGGAGCGCAAAGAGGTTAGGAAACTGTTGTTCGACATTGCCGCGGACTATGAAGGCCGGGGTATCGAGCTGCGCGAAGTGGCGTCGGGCTTTCGCATTCAGGTGCGCAAGGAGTATGCGCCTTGGGTCTCCCGTCTGTGGGAAGAACGGCCACCACGCTACTCGCGCGCGCTGTTGGAGACGCTCGCGCTGATCGCTTATCGTCAGCCGATCACTCGGGGGGAGATCGAGGAAGTGCGCGGCGTCAGCGTAAGCAGCAACATCATCAAGACCCTCACCGAACGCGAATGGGTGAGGGTGGTCGGGCACAGGGACGTTCCCGGCAAGCCAGCATTGTATGCCACCACGCGTGAGTTCCTCGACTATTTCAATCTCAAGTCCCTTGATGAATTACCCTCTCTTGCCGAGATACGCGACCTGGATACCATCAATCAGGAACTGGAACTGCGGGAGCCGGAGGCGCCACCACTGAAAGAAGGGGAGCGTGAAGGAACGGCGGCCGAAAGCGGTGACAACGTCATTGAAATGGATCGCCACATTGCCGCGAAAGAAACGGATGGGCAGCGTTCTGTCAAGGACGATGGGGCATCCGAGGCGGTGGCGGACGATACCCCACGGGAGGGTGAGGAGAAACACCGCGATGAATAGGGCGTCAACCAGGGAGGGCGAGCGTCTGCAGAAGTATCTGGCCAACCTGGGCTACGGATCGCGGCGGGAGATCGAGCGCTGGATTGCCGATGGACGCATCCGGGTGAACGGCCGGATCGCGACCCTTGGCCAGCGTGTCTCACGCACCGATCGCATCCAGATGGGAGGGCGAACCATCGCCACCCGGACTCCGGCGCAACCGGTGCAACGGCTGATCGTCTATAACAAGCCTGAAGGGGAGGTGGTGACGCGCCGCGATCCAGGCGGACATCCGACCGTGTTTCAATCAATCGGGCGCTTCCCAGGTCGGGCGCGCTGGGTGGCGGTGGGACGGCTGGATATCAACACGTCCGGGCTGTTGCTGTTGACCACCGATGGCGAATTGGCGAACCGCCTGATGCATCCCTCGCACCAGATAGAAAGGGAATACGCCGTGCGGGTTCTCGGCAAAGTGGACGAAACAATGATTCGGCGGCTCCGCGAAGGCGTGGACCTCGCAGACGGGCCGGCGCGGTTCGAGCGCATCCGTGAAGCAGGCGGCGAAGGGGCCAACCGCTGGTTTCACGTGGTCTTGCGCGAGGGGCGCAACCGCGAGGTCAGGCGGCTCTGGGAGGCCGTGGGCGCGCGGGTCAGCCGACTGACACGGCTGCGGTATGGGCCGATCGAACTGGGACGCCAGCTGCGTACAGGGCGATGGCGCGAGGCGACCCGCGCGGAGTTGGAGGCGGTCTATCGCGATGTGGGGCTTGCGCCCCCACCGCCCCGTGCGCGGCGCCTGGGCAAAAGGCCCTGGCCAGCAACGACAAGGCGTGGGCGGAAACGGCATGCCGGACGCTGAAGCAGAGAGCCTGCTCACGCTCTACGATGTACTGTTTTCTGCCTATGGTCCCCAGAACTGGTGGCCGGCGGAGACCCCTTTCGAGGTGATGATCGGCGCCATCCTGACCCAGAATACCGCATGGACCAATGTGGAACGCGCGATAGCGGCCATGAAGGCGGCCAATCTGCTCGATGCGGCGCGCATCGTGGAGGCCGATGCGGCATTGCTGGCGGAGACGATCCGGCCGGCCGGCTATTTCAACGTAAAGGCCCGGCGTCTGCGCCACTTCTGCCGCTTCTGGTTGAGGGAAGGGGGGCTGGAGGGGTTACGCAACCGGCCAACGGAAAGACTGCGCCAGCAATTGCTGGCGGTGCATGGCGTGGGACCGGAGACGGCCGATGACATGTTGCTTTATGGTTTCGAGCGGCCCGTCTTTGTGATCGATGCCTATACGCGTCGCATCGGCTCCCGCCTGGGCTTGCTCGATGGCGACGCGCCTTACGAGTCCCTGCGCAAGCAGTTTGAAGAGGCGTTGCCGAAAGACGTGGAACTGTTTGGGGAATACCATGCCCTGTTGGTTCGACACGCCAAGCAGGCCTGCCGAACAGCGCCTCGATGCGACGCCTGTGCGATGCGGGAGGCGTGTCCCAATCAGGCGGTTTTGACCTGATTACGGCCGCCGCGTTTGGCGGCGTAGAGCGCATCGTCGGCGCGTTGGAAGATGCCCGCCGCATCCTCGCTTCCATCGAGTTCGGCAACGCCCATGCTGACGGTGAGACGGATACGGCCATCCGCCAAGGCACACTGTTGTTCGATGTGTTGGCGGATACGCTCGGCAAGCAGGGTGGCGCCTTTGGCATCCGTATAACTCAACAGGATCAGGAACTCTTCGCCGCCGTATCGAAACAGGAGATCGCTGCTGCGTATGCTCTGCCGGGCGCAGGCAACCAGGCCGCGTAATGCCTCGTCGCCGGTGGCGTGGCCATACTCGTCGTTGATGCGTTTGAAGAAGTCGATATCGAACAGGATGATCGACATGGGCGTTCCCTGCCGGCGGCTGAGATCGATCTCCCGTTGCAGCGCGGCGTCCATCGCCGCCCGGTTCCCCGCGCCGGTGAGGGGATCGCGGTAGGCGGAACGCACCGCTTCGAAATACTTGATTGCATTGCGCAAGGGATAGACCAGCGCACAGAGCAGTCGCTCCAGTTGCTGCAGGCGCCTTTCGGCAAAGGGCCTGGCGCTGAAAAAACGCAATTCTCCCAGATGCGAGCCTTCCACCTTCAATTGATAACTGCAACTGTAGCGCTCTTCCCTGCCGATAATGAGGTCGAAGCCGATGGTGGAACAGCAATACCGCATGCCGTCCCAGCCGATGCTGGCCTTTACCGCGCGGTCGAAGTGACGCAGCAGTTCATCCAGTTCCAGACTACGCTGCAAGGCGTCGCCGAGCCTCAGGACCTTTGAGGAAGGGGTTCCAACATCGATGTCACCTTCATGATGGCCGTCCCCGGCTGCCTGCAAGCGATGATGAGGCCGTTTTCTGTTTTCAATAATATGCAGTTGAGTCGCCATTGTTCTTTGACATTGTTCCTTTTGATGCTGGCGATGAATAAGCGAATACCATGCCAAAATAATAATACTCCATATAAACAATATGTTATGGAATGTGCGTTCGGTGAGTGACGTAGATATGACACCGATATACACAGGTGAGGGGCATGAGAAGACGGGGACTTGACATCGGCGTGTCATGAGATGCCCCTGGGTTTGGGGCACGATATCGACTATGCGGTCGCCGACTCGGACTGCAGTAGCCGTTCCACTTCGTACTCGATGGTCTCGATACATTCGGCCACAAGGCGGGCCTCCTGCTTCTCAGATGCCTGCTCCAAAAGCATCAGCGCATCGTTGAGCGCGGGTAGTGCGCAAAAGCGTGTCGAGCCTTGCATCTTGTGGGCGGTTTCGCAGAGTTCAGGCCAATCCTGCTGCGCATTCAGCCGCTTGATCTCTTTCATCTGGAGCGGGAGGTCTTCACAGAATCGGGTGAATATCTCCTCTGCCAACTGCGGATTGTTCCCTGTAATGAGAAGGGCCTTCTTGTGGTCACGGCTCGGTAGCCGTCGATCACCCGGCGCAGGTTCATCGATGGCGGTTTCCGGCAGTTTGTCGGTCAATGCCCCCTTCAGACGTCCCGCTCTTCCGGCTTCGAGGATCTGCCACAAGCGGTTTTCATCGACCGGTTTTATCAGACATTCGTCCATTCCTGCTCCCAAGGCCTTGGTGCGGATGCCGGGTGTACTGTCGGCGGTCAACCCAACGATCAGTGTGTTTGCATGGGCCGGCATGTTGCGGATGCCTTGAGTAACGGCAAAGCCATCCAGCACCGGCATTCTCAGATCGATGATAAAGATGTCATAGGTGGTGTACTCCAGCAGTTTGAGCACTTCGGCGCCGTCATGGGCGAGGGCGACATCCGCCCCGGTCATGCGAATCAGTTCCGACAGGAGTTTTCTATTGATCGCATTGTCATCCGCCACCAGAACACGCAGGCCATCGAGTCTCGGTGCTTGCAGGTTATGAAAGACAGGTGCGGTTTCCGTCTCTGCAATCGTTCCCGGGAAATATTGCAGAATCGTGGTGCGCAGATAGCGGTAGAGCGTGTCCTGTGTCACCGGTTTCGAGAGGGCAAGGGTGGCCCCCATGCTGCGGATAGCGTCGAGTTCCTGCTTACGGGAGGAACTCACCAGGACAACGATGGGCAGATCGATCCGGCTTTTGAGAGAGGAGAGGAATCCGGCGTGTTTGTTTTGGGCGAGATCGGCGACGCCGAAACCCAGAATGATGATCGTATTGTGATCACGGTTGTGCTGAACGGCGTCCATCAACGCCGCTTCCGTCGTACAATGTACGACGTCGTGGGCAATTCGGTTGAGGCGGTGATACAGTGCAAGCCCAGAGAGCCGCTGGGTATCGAACAGGATAAACCGGACCTCTGGAGGAAAACGGTCGGGAACGTATTGTTGCTGGGCATGCACGCTCTTTGGCAGTGTCAAAGTCACTTCGAACGTCGAGCCTTCACCGACCCGGCTCTTCACGCTGACGTCCCCTCCCATCATCCTGGCGAGCTTGCGGGTGATGCTGAGCCCCAGACCTGTGCCGCCCTCATGGCAGGCGCCGCCGACGCAACCTTGTCGAAAGGGATCGAAGATCGCTTGTTGCCGATCTTCGGGGATGCCGATTCCGGTGTCTTCCACCGCCAGCCTGACCTGGCACTCACGGTCGGTCTCGTCATCGAGCATCACGCGGACGATGATATCGCCATCCTGGGTGAACTTGATGGCGTTGCTGACGAGATTGATGACAATCTGGCGGATACGGGTGCGATCGCCGATCACGATGCGTGGAACATCGTCGTAGATCAGCAGGACCAGTTCCAGACCTTTTTGGTGCGCCGATGGCGAAAGCAAGGATATGGAATTTTCCATACAGGCGAAGAAATCGAAGTCCGACTCGTCCAGGGTCAACTCGCCTGCTTCCAGCTTCGAAAAATCCAGGATGTCGTTGATGATCTCAAGGAGACTGGAAGCGGATTGTTCGATGGTTCCGATATATTCCCTCTGGGCATCGTCGAGCCTGGTCTGGGCCAACAGTTTCAGGAAGCCGATAATGCCATTCATCGGCGTTCGGATTTCATGGCTCATGTTGGCCAGAAACTCCGACTTTGCCGCATTGGCCTGTTGGGCCTGCTTGCGGGCGAGGTCGATCTCCACGTTCTTGATCTCCAGTTCCTCCATGGTCTGCAGCAGATCCGACGTGGCGGACTCGACCTGCTCCTGCAAGGAACCGTGAAGCACCGCCAATTGCTGCGCCATGGCGTTGATGCCCCGTTCCAGCTCACCCAGTTCGCCCTTGGACCTCTCGGGGACCTTGGCGTCCAGGCGACCTTTGGCGATCCGGTTGACCATCTCCGTTATCTGTTCCAGCGGTTCGGTTATCTTCCGGCTCCACGCCAGGGCGATAAATGAGGTGATAACGAGACCGCCCAGCGTGAAAAGGAGGATATTCCTTATGATCTCCTGTTGCCTTGAATAGATCCCGCTATTGAGCAGTCCGACGGTGACATAACCGATCGCGGTGTTGTCATCCGTGGATGCGCCTTGTCCCTTGTCCGAAGCGGCCGGGTAGTCGGATATCCGGTCAGGCAAAGAGGGGACATGGACAGACGCGGTGAACAGCTCCAGGTGAGCGCTCGATCGTCCGCCATCCTTCCATTGTTTATCGTCTTTCCTGATTTCCAGCAACGGCTTTTTGCCGGCCATAAACAGTTTCACCAGCACAACATCATTGCGCTGCATGAAATCCCGTGTGGTTCTATCGAGGCTATCCGTGTTGCCAGTAAACATACCGTACACGCTGAGCGCCGCCAGTTGTTCGGCAACGATGTGGCCCCGGGCCTGGAACGATGCATGGAGATCGGCCAGTCGTGTAATCGCGGAATAGGCCGCCAGTATCGTCACCAGAATCGTGGCCGGCAGCAGGGCGAGCAGAACGACCCGGACCCTGATGCGCGAGAAAGCCGGCCGGTTCATCGGTCCGCTCCCTGTAACAGATCGATCAATTCGTCCTCCTCAGGGAGCCGGATCTCCAGGGAACGCGCCACATTCGCGTTCATTGCGACACTGAAATAACGTGGATAGACGTTCTTACTGGAGAAGGTGTGGGCATCGCGATAGAAAGTGGCAATGAGTTCCGCCGTGTGTTTTCCAATTTGCTCCGGAGAGGAGTAGAGAGCGATCAATGCCCCCGCCTTGACGTAGGCCTTTGAAAATCCCACCACCGGCACCCGGCTGTGATATGTCGTCAACAATATGCTGAAGATGGATCGCCGGTTATAGACCAGCGGATCGGGCACCGAGAGAAGGACATTTGAAACATCGAGCAGGCGTTGCAGAGACCGCCCGAGTCTTGCTTTGTCGCGCAGCACTGCGATGTTCAAGGTAAAGCCATTGCGGCTTGCTGCCTCCAGCAAAGACGGCTTGAGTTTCGAAGACGTGGGACCCAGCAAGACCCCCACCTTTTTACGTTTTGGCAGCGCATATTTGATCAGTTTGAATTGGCGATCGAAGGGCTGATCGATGAACAATGCGGAATACTCCAGCCCCCCGGGCAGACTGGACGCCATGGCCTCGAAGGTCTGATGGGGAATCAGAGTGAACAAAACAGGCGATGCGACAGGGTGTTCGACGACCCAGTGCGCGGCCATGCCCCCCAGTGTGACGATCAGGCCGGGGTGTTCCGCAATCTGGATGCGAAGGTTCTCTTCGTTATCCAGATTCGCTTTCCGCCATTCAACGTCTGGGCAGCCGCTCTCCAACGCCGCGCATGCGGGAACGAACTGTTTCCGTATGGCGTTTTCCACCCCCTGATAGACGCCGGTCCAGTTGTTGCTTATGACCAGAACCTTCACCATCGCCTGCGCCGGTAATGGCGGGCACAGAAAGACGACGAGCCAAAATGCCCACTGCAACAAACGCCTTGGGTGCGAATCCCCCCTCTGGGGACGGCGAGTGCAGGGGGAAATGGTCTGGACCGCCGGTTCCCTCATCGTATATTCCACTCGATTGCTCTTTATTCTTCCCTGGGGAAATGGCGTTTCACGCCCTTACTCCTAAAAGCGTAGACTAAAATCGAGGAATCCCATACGTTCTATGAGATTCTCCCGCTGAAACTCACGATAGTCGTTTTCAAGGTTCTGAATCGTGAGGGTCACTCTCGCATCGCTGTCACCAATGCCAAAGGCCTTGGAAATCCGCAGATCGGTACGGTGATAACCGGGCATGTCATTGCCTTCGCCAGACCAGTTGATGGAACCGACCTTATGGTAGACAAGGCTGGTTTCCAGCCTCCCCGGGAATTCATAGGCGATCAGCAGGCTGCCGCCCGTATGCGGCACTTGATCGTTCAATTGGCGGTATACCGTTGGGTGAATCGCTTTTCGATCCTGGCCGATGGCCCATGCGCGTGCAATGGAAAGGCGGATCTGAAGGTTGTCCAGGGGCCGCCAGGTTGCAGCGGCCTCCCATCCACGAATGTCGGCATGGCCGCTGTTTCCGGTAGAAAACGCCCCGCGGGTGGCCGCTCCGAATATGGCATTCGTGGCCACGAGATCCGGCTCGAACACGGCGTCCGGATCGAAGGTGGTGTTGAGCGTGTTGCGCAATTCATCCCGATAGAGTTTGACATCCAGAGTGAGACCGTTTTCCGGAAATTCGCCAATGTATCCGAGTTCGTAGGAAAGGATCTTCTCAGGTGCCGGGATGTCGGATGTCCTGTACAGAACGTCAAAGGTCGTCCCATCCTGAAACCGTGTGCGATAGTTGGAAAATTCCTCCACCAGCGAGGGCATCCGGATCGCCTTCGAGGCGCTGATTCTGATGCTGTGATGGGGAGAAAGGCGATAGTTTGCGGCGATCCTCGGCGAGATCCTGGGCGATATTCCCTCATATTTCTCCAGCATTGCCCCTGCGTTGACCAGCAGGTCATCATTCAGCCGCCACTCGGTATTGACGAAGGCGCGAAACTGATGGCGATTCACTTCGGTATCGAGACCGAAGAGCGCCTCGCTCGCCGCGGTATCGTAGCGTCCCCCCACTCCCCACACGATCCGCCATGCATCGAAGGGCTTCAATGTCTGTTGAAATTCCAGGTCATAGCGGTGACTTCGAATACCAAGTCCCAGCTTCAGATACTGGTCGTCCCAAGGCAATGGCCAGTCGGGGTCACCCACGCGGCCCGGAGGAATCTGAAGAATGTCGGAAAAGCGTATGAAGTCGAAATCGTCTTCGATATCGAAGGCGTTGTGGTAGAACTGCAATTGCCACCCCCGGTCCGCATCGCGGGTGTGACTGAAGCGTATCTGCTCATAATGATAACGGTCATGCAGATTGCGTTCGGGTTGCAGGATGTCGTCCGGAAAACCGTCCTGGCGGCCCGCGTTGAGGTAGCCGAATTTTGCCTGTATCGCGTTGTCCGGCGACAACCGGTAGTCGGTGCGAACATCGATGGAGCGGGTGGTGGCGTCGTCGTGGCGCGTGGCCAGTCCGGTGTTGGCGTCATAGCGCAGCGACACGCGATAGTCCAGGTTGCCCTCCGAACCCGCTTGCCGGAACACGCCTTCGATCTCATGTGGGTCGCCGGCCGAAACACGGGCGTACCCTCCGGTCTGTTCCGATGGGTCACGGGTGATGATATTGACGGTTGCCACAAAGGCGTTGGCCCCGAAGGTGGCAGAGTTTGGCCCGCGGATCACTTCGACACGCTGGACATCATCGATGACCAGGGGGAGTTCGAACCAGGGCACGCCACCAGATCCCGGATCGTAGACCGAGCGGCCGTCGATCAGTACCTGCATGTTGCGAGCATATTGATCGCTGCGTCCGTGATAGGTGGCCGTGACCCGGCTGCCCGTGGAGCGGCCAACCTGAAATCCGGGTACCAGGCGCAGGAGATCGGGTATATTGCGGGCGCCGGAAAGATCGATGGTCCGGCGGTCGATGACCGTGATGGCCGCCGGCGCCTCCGGCAGCGGCTGGGAGAGCCGGCTGGCGGAAAGGACTACCGGCAGATCGGCCAGGAATATATCTTCCGAGTAGGGCTCCATTGCGGGCGCGGACGCCGCCGCGCAGCAGAGGAGACTGACACACAAGACAGAGAAACGTCTTCCCGAAATAGGTAGGGTGGCAGACAATCTGGTAGAACCTCTCAACGATCAAGCGTCGTCCGGATGTTCCGCATGTTTTGTTGGATTCCATTCTATCATCGTTTGTCGTCGCAAGTTGCAGTAAACTCTGTCCCATGCATTACTCCACTATCGAAAAATTTATCGGCAACACCCCCCTGGTCAGATTGCAACGGCTGGCAGGAGACAGCGCGAATACGGTTTTGGTCAAACTGGAAGGCAACAATCCGGCCGGTTCGGTCAAGGACCGGCCGGCCTTGAGCATGATTCGCCATGCCGAGGCGCGCGGCGAGATCCGGCCCGGGGACACGCTGATCGAGGCGACCAGCGGCAATACCGGCATCGCGCTGGCGATGGTGGCGGCCATCCGTGGCTACCGGATGATCCTGGTGATGCCGGAGAATATGAGCCTGGAACGGCGCGCGGTGATGAAGGCCTACGGGGCGGAGATCGTCCTCACGCCGGCCGAGGGGAGCATGGAGGCCGCCATCGACCGGGCGCGGGCGCTGGAAGCGGCGGGGGAGGGCCGCATCCTCGATCAATTTTCGAACCCCGACAACCCCCGCGCCCATTACGAGGGCACGGGACCGGAGATCTGGCGCGACACCCGTGGCGCCATCACCCATTTCGTCAGCGCCATGGGCACCACCGGCACCATCATGGGTACCGCCGCCTTCCTGAAGGAACAGAACGAGGCCGTCGCGATCGTCGGTGTCCAGCCTGCCGAAGGCGCCAGTATCCCCGGCATCCGCCGCTGGCCGGAGGCGTATCTGCCCCGCATCTATCAACCGGAGCGCGTGGACCACCTCATCGACGTCACCCAGGAAGAGGCGGAGGCGACCACCCGCCGTCTGGCGGCGGAGGAGGGCATCTTCGCCGGTATCTCTTCCGGTGGCGCCGTGGCCGCCGCGCTCCGACTCGCCCGGGAGGTGGAGAACGCCGTGATCGTCTCCATCGTCTGTGACCGCGGTGACCGCTACCTGTCCACCGGTGTCTTTCCTGCGGAATAGGCGGCCGCGCGGCGCCTGGCTGCTGCTATTAACCCGGCAACACTATATATCGCATTCAGGGCTTCAGGCAGGCGCCGGAACAAGGCGCAGTGCGCAGGCAAGGGTCATTCCCTTGCCAAGGTCGCTCCAGTGCATCCATGCACTCGCGACACTTGGACATCCTGTCCAGC
>Ga0256841_1001039_pt1 | contig 25652 bp, 16 predicted proteins | sample 356308metaG_FD_185971 | JGI IMG/M metagenome (GOLD analysis project Ga0256841, IMG submission 185971) | Hydrothermal vent microbial communities from Mid Atlantic Ridge, Atlantic Ocean - 356-308 | ecosystem: Environmental > Aquatic > Marine > Hydrothermal vents | place: Atlantic Ocean: Mid...
GATTTGGATAACTATATAAAACGGTTTAACTAAATGCAACGATTTGAAATTATCGTCATTATTTTTTTAGCATTTGTTCTTCTGCAAAAGTGTAAAAAAGAATTGACAACCGAAGGCTCCCGGCAATTTTCCATCCGGGTTGTGGCCACGGATACCAGTTTTGTGACCCGGCAAATCGGAAATACGAAGAGAGTGGCCGGAGCCGAATTGGAGCTTCATTCCGTAAACTATTCAATTTCCTATAAGGCTGTAACCGATTCCGACGGTGTGGCTCTTATTTCAAATATCATTCCCGATATATATAATTGCAGTGCCAAGAAGGACTATTCCAGGGAAATAGTTAAAGAATATATCGGACTTCAGGAGAGCATTACCTTGGTGGGAACGGTATCTTCCGTGGCTTTAAGCGATCCCGGAGATTCTTTACAGATCCTACTGAAACCTGTTTTTGCTTCCAATCTGGTTATCAGTGAAATTTATTATAACGGTGCTCCCCCACCGCCCCCTTACTATTATCACGATCAGTTTACCGAAATTTACAATAATTCTTCGGACACCGTATACCTGGATGGTTATGCCATCGGAGATGCCAGCTACAGTTCCAGAGGCGATCCCCAATACCTCCATTGTGTTCATCTGTATCAATTTCCCGGAGGGGGCCATGATTACCCGATCCCACCCGGAGGTATTAAAATTATCGCCCAGGATGCTATTGATCATACGGAATACGATTCCTCGAGCATTGACCTCAGCCGGGCCGATTTCGAATACTATAATCATTTGTCGAATGATGTGGATGGCCCCAATGCCGTGAATATGATTCAGATCCATCACAAGTATGGGTACGATTTTCTATATTCGGTAATGAACGATGCGATCGTGCTGTTTAAATTGGAAAAATCGGATACTTTATGGCAATATGATGATTTTAATGAGATTCTTGTACCGATTTCAAAGGCCGTCGATGGGGTGGAATACAAAGAGGATTTGACGGAATACGAATATAAACATCTGCCGGATGAGATTGATGCCGGAATTACCGGGGGTAGCCCGGCGTATAAAGGCAAATCCATTGCCCGCAGGATACTAAATATAGTAAACGGTCAAATTATACTTATGGACCATAATAACAGTAGCCTGGATTTCCAGGTGATCGATAAACCGACACCGGGCTGGATCGAGTAAAACGGTAACGAGGATTTAATTTAGAGGCGGTATGATACAGAAGGTAAATCATAAAAAACAGGGTAGGTTCCTTTTTTTCCGGGTACAGTCTTTGATTTTCTTTATTATTCTTTTACCGCTTTTGAGTAATGCTCAGATCGTTTATCCAATACATAGTGGAATGAGACAGCCCATTTTATTGGATTCCTTGCGCCATCAGTTCAATTTTTATGATTTAATTCATAATCCCGCTGCCTTATATGAAGATGAATCTAAAAAATTATTACAAATAAGGGTAAGCGGTTTCTACGATTCAGGCGATTTACGTCTACCTTTTATGCCGGAAAGAAGTATGGATCGGCATTACTTCATCGAAAATATACAGCCGCTCAGTGCGAATGATCTTTTTAAGGGCTATTTTGCTTATCATCGTGCCATGGATAAGGATGTCCTGTGGATGGATCAGCAGGGACCTGTTGGTAAAAATCCTTTTATCTATGCCGATAGCAGCAAAGGTGATTTTACATTAAACGGATTATACTGGGCTGCAGAGTGGGCACATCGTTTTAATCAGAATTGGCTGGGAGGAGTTTCCTTTTTTTACAATGTGGATCAACGATTGAAACAAGTCTTTCCCAAACCTTTGAACAAGCATCGTGATATAGATTTGGAGTATGGTCTGCAATATCGGACTCACGGGTGGTCCGTCGGAATTTCGGCTGCTTATCTGGATCGGCAGGAAAAGATCGAGATTACCAAGTACAATTTACAACAAAACCTGACCCCCGTTATATTTAAATTCCGTTTTAGCGATTTGCCGCTAATCGTTCGCGGCAAGACTTCGGATGAACGAAAAATAACCAGAAGCGGTTTTTCCCTGAGTACTCAGTTCGCGCGGTCCTTTGGGCATGGCTCGGTGATGGGCTATTATTTCTATAGAAAAGAGGATGGAAATCTTACGGACGGAGGAGTTCGAAATATAAAACAGGGTATGTTTAAGCAAATCTCCTCGAGGATTGGAATTCAAATAAATTATAAATCACTTCCCATCGAAGGAGTGCTGACATACTGTTTTACCAAAGATGATTTTAATGCATTCCATCCCGACTTTGGTTTTAATTATTGGAGAGCACCCTCTGAATTACAGCGAATATGGGTGGCTGTAAAAAAAGTTTTTCGGCCCGATTTAGCACTTTTTTTTGATGCAGGCTATGGATTTTACACTGAGAACCGAACTGATTTAATGAGTGTGAACTACTGGCGATTTCAGCGAGATCAATTTGGTTTACGGAGTGGACTCGCTTATCATATTAATTCTCGGCTGGAATTCGACTCCTGGCTGGGATATGAACGTTTTCGGGCTTTAAACAAAACAAGGAGCGTACATCAATATTCGAATTTTTACCAGCAATTGTTCGAGGAACCTTATTCCTATTTCACCCAGAACAAATTTGCCGGCAGCGGAGGAATCGAGGGGATTTATCATTACCTGCCGGTCATGGATGTTAATTTAGTTTTAAACTATTCGTTTTTGGAGGGGATAAGCAAAATACGGCGCAAATGGTCCTTCTTCATTCGGGCTGATTTATTTATTTTTTAAAAAACGGGTTGCATAAATTTGCAAAAAAGTGTTTATTTTTCCTTGCCTGGATTTAAAGAAAGGTTTTAATTGATTTAAATTTAATGTATATTAGTCGAGATCACTCTTATACGAATTATCCAACCATTAAATCAAGGAGGTATGATTATGAGAAAAGTTTTACCGTTCATGTTGGTGTTTGCCTTGGCGGCTTTATTATCCGCCCAGGAATGGCAAACCGTAAAAGTAGGAGACATGGAATATTATCCGAATGACGGTTTTTTTGTCAATGCGGATACGGGTCTCTATGTGGGTGCCGATGGTGTGGTAGTCGGTACATTTGACGGGGCCGCATCTGCTGTTGTATTAAGAGAGCCGGACGGAAGCGGCAGAAGCTGGAAAGACGTGCAATTTGCCAATGATTCGGTTGCTTATGCCTGCGGAAGAGGAGGCGTTATCTATAAGACAGTGAACGGCGGATATGCGTGGCACCTTGTGGCAGATACCGCTAACTTTTCGGATGAATTGGACGGTATTGCCGTTGTATCCGAGAATGTAGTTTATGCCGCCGGTAAAAATGCGACCTTATTAAAGACCACCGATGGCGGTGCCACCTGGGAAAAAAGCGACTTCTCTTTTGAAGCGGGCGGTAAAAGTCAGGATCTGGACGGTGGCATTGCTTTTTGCAATGAAAATGTAGGGGTGGTAATTCCCGACGGCACCGGAGGCTATAGCTGGTACACCCATGACGGCGGAGCGACCTGGAACTTTGTTCAACTGGAATATCCAAGCGCTGCGGCAAGTACGCGTTCTTTTGATGTAGCGGCCGGAGGCGATTCCACTGTTCTTATCGTCGGCTATAATCATTGTAAATTTTTATCCAAGGATGGCGGAGCCACTTATTCCTTAACGGGTGATTTTGTTCCCGGTTACACGGCCACTTATTATTCGGCAGGGGTAATAAATGAAAATACTTTCGTCGCAGGAGGAAAAAACGGTTATGTTGAGATAACCAGAGACGGCGGAGCCACCTGGTCCAATATATCGATTCCTTCGGGTAGAACCATTCAATTTATTGATTTTATTGATACGAATAACGGCTATGTCTTTGCTCACGACGGGCAATGGTTTAAAACGATTGACGGAGGAATTACATGGACGCCCATTCTGGACTGGCCCAATTGTAGCTTTTGGGGCCTTGCCTTTCCTTCGGAAAATAAAATTGTACTCACCTCCTGGGGTGGCGGCGAAATGACCATCAGTGAGGACGGCGGTGCTACCTGGAGCTATCCGGATAATCGGGCAACCGGTTCGGTGAATAACCTTTATGAGTGTGAATTTGCCGATGAAAATAACGGGTTAATCGCAGGCAGTTACGGAGATTTAAGACGGACCACCGATGGCGGTCAGAGCTGGACTCTTATTGACAACCCCATGTATGAAGGAACTAATCTGCATATTAATGCTTTGCATTATCTCAGCCACGATGTGGTTTTGGCCGGAGGTTCCAAAGGTAATATCATGAAATCCACCGATGGCGGACAAACCTGGACTTCTCTGGTAAACGAAGGTAAAAAAACGGTTTATGATTTTTGGCCGGTTTCCAGTAAACAGGTCATTGCCTCCGCATCATCCGGACAAATTTATATTTCTAATGCCGCCATTGATTCCTTTAAATTGGCTAAAGATTACGGAAGTATGCTCATGCGGGCGGTTGAATTCCGGGGCGATGTGGGGCTTGTAGTGGCTTCGAGCGGCTATATTTTCCGGACAACGGTGGCCAAGTGGGATACGCTTGAAGAAGTATTCCGCGAACCGGATCATGATGATTTTTATGACCTGGAATTTGTAACCGATTCATTGGTTTTTACCGTAGGACGGCATGGTAAAATCTATCGTTCGGAAGACGCCGGGCAAACCTGGACTAAAGAAGATAGCGTAACGAATGAAACCTTACATAAAGTTCGGTTTGACGGTAATAAGTTATGGGCAGTAGGTGCGGATGGTACAATTCTGAGTTTGGATTTAACTCCTCCGGCCACACCTATCACGGGTTTATATATTAACGAGTTCATGGCCAGTAATGACGCGGCCTATGCCGATGAAAACGGTGAATACGACGACTGGATCGAAATCTACAATTCGAATGATCATGCCGTGGATATCGGCGGTTTATACATTACCGATGATCTGCAAGATCCTACGAACTGGCAGATTCCTGCCACGGCTCCGGATACAACCACGATTCCGGCCGGCGGTTTTCTGGTGCTATGGGCCGATAAACAACCCGAGCAGGGTGTGCTGCACTGCAAAATCAAATTGAGCGGCAGTGGCGAACAGATCGGCCTGGTGCAGGTTATAGACAGCGATACGACTTTTATCGACTCATTAACCTTCGGTGACCAGACCACGGATATTTCTCGGGGACGTCTTACCGACGGCGGAAGTGAATGGGGTTTCTTCAGCAAAGCTTCCCCGGGCGAAACCAATGCCAACGGCATTCTGGTCGGAATCGGTGATGATCCGCGCCAGGTAGTTCAAGAATATCGACTGGCTCAGAACTTCCCCAATCCTTTCAACCCGACAACCACGATCGAATTTTCTTTGAAGAAAGCCGGTCGGACGACCCTGACCGTATATTCGCTTACCGGTCAGAAAATAGCAACTCTGATCGATGGGGAGATGAAGGCAGGAAGCGCTAAAATTGTATGGGATGCCAGTCAAATCGCCAGTGGCGTGTATTTCTATAAACTGGTCAGCGGGAATTTTTCTTCTGTCAGGAAGATGTTGCTGCTGAAATAGCCTTTACTCAATCCATTATCAACCCTTCGGCGCCGTCGGAGTACGGCGCCGTTTTCCTTTCGGATACGGAGTGTGCATGCCGCGGTTTTTTCGTGTTATTTTTTCATTTATTCTGATTTCTTTAATAGGAATCGATTCTCTCCGGGCGGAACGATTAGAAAGTGCTTTTGCGATTATTGTAGATTCTTCGACCTATGCCCGCACCAGACAAGCAGTGGATCTCTATGCAAAGGCCGTAGGTGAAGATGGTCTGTTTGTTTATGTGCTGCATAAAGAATGGAAGAATCCGGATGAGCTGAGAGAGAAAATTATAGAGCTCAGCAAACAGAATCCGCCATTGGAAGGCATCGTGCTTATTGGCGATATTCCGGTAGCGATGATTCGCAATGCGCAGCACCTGACCTCTGCTTTTAAAATCAATCAAGATGCCTCTCGTTTTAAATGGAAAAAGACTTCGGTGCCTTCGGATCGTTTTTATGACGACTTCGATTTAAAATTTCGTTTTATTAAACGGGATAGCCTGAACCCGGCCTTGTTTTATTATGCATTAAGGGCGGATTCTCCGCAGAAAATTCATTCCGATATTTACAGTGCACGGATCAAGGCCCCGGCCAATAGTGATTCTAAATACGAATTAATAGATCGTTATTTAAGACGGATTGCTTCACAAAAACGGATGCAAACCGTCCTGCGTACTGTTCTGGTTTTTTCCGGGCACGGTTATCATTCGGAATCGTTGGATGCCTGGTCATCGGAAATACTTAGTTATCGGGAACAGTTTCCCCGGTTATTTTCTTCTTCAGGACATTTTCTGTTTTATAATCACCGCATGGATCCGAATCTTAAATATTTGCTAATTTATGAGCTGGAAAAGGAGCCTTTGGATCTGGCTATTTTTCACGCTCACGGTGCCCCGAACAAGCAATATCTGCTCGGTATGGAACCCTCTCGTACGCTAAGGCAAAATGTCGAGGCAATTAAATTGTTTTTAAGGGGGAAACTTAGAAAGGCAAAGAGGCAAAAAAAATCCCTGGAGCAAGTACGTAAAAAATATGAAAAGGAATATGGATTTGCTCCTTCCTGGTTCACCGGTGCTTTTTCAGATTCTTTAGAACAAAAAGATTCCCTTTTGTATGCCGCTCAGGATATGTATATTTCCGATATACGGCGCATGAAACCCCAGGCCAAACTCATTTACTTTGATGAATGTTTTAACGGGGCCTTTATCGATTCGTCGTATATTGCCGGGGCCTATGTTTTTGGTTCGGGTAAGGTTGTTGCCGCTATCGCCAATAGTGTAAATGTCTTACAGGATATCTGGGCCGACCGGCATCTGGGTCTCTTAAACCATGGTTTACGAATTGGCGCCTGGTTACAACTGCAAAACAGCCTGGAAAAACATATTATCGGAGACCCCACCTTCCATTTTATAAGTGTCGATTCGATTCATTTGGATCATCGTTTTCTGTTGCAGGCTAAGGATAAAAAATTACTGAAGAAATGGATAGAACAGGGGGACGCGTCTTTACGTACCCTGGCCGTTTCCTTATTATGTAAAGACAATAAAATAAATTTCGAAAAAGAGTTAATCGCTCTTTACAAAAAGGATCCTTCTTTTAATGTACGACTGATGTCACTTAAATGCCTGGCCGATCTGCGTTCCGAAGCCTTCGAAGCATTATTACCCATAGCGGCCAAGGATCCTTCGGAATTGATTCGTCGGGTAGCGACTCATTTGATGGGCGACACGGGACGTAAAAAATTTATTCCCCTCCTGGCCCATTTGCGCATATTTGATATTTCGGAAAGGGTACGGTTTAATGCCGATCGGGCCCTGGAAATAATTGATCCCTCGTTGGCCAAAAAATATTGTTTAGAAGAGCTGGATAAAATTCATGATCCGTACTATATAAAAAAGGTATCCGGATTGATTCGACATTCTTTTAAACATGATTCGTTGTGGCTTCATAACGAATTGCTTCGACGACTTACGGATCATTCCGTCCCTTTAAAAAAACGAATCGGAGCGGTCAGAACCTTGCGCACCTATCGTTTTCAGCAAGCAGTGCCGGTAATGATTAAGGTTATTCTGAATAAAAAAGAGAATCCGTTTTTACGAGCAGCTACGGCCGAGGCTTTGGGCTGGTACGGTTTCAATTACCGGCGTGTCCATATTATTTCTGCGTGTGAGGAGATCTTAAAAGAAGACCATCTGCCTGAAAATCTAAAGGATTCGGTTTTAATGACAAAAAACAGGCTTATAAGCGGAGCGAATGATGCGCTTGCCCCCTGAAAAATCGGCAGAAATACTGAGGAATTTCCCAGCCCGGGCAAGAAAGAAACCGCATAGAGTGGGTCGGATTATTTCTGTTTCATTTCAGGAAATTTATTACAAACCGCTAAAGTGATTTGAGGAAACATCTATGGAATATGTGGTCGAATGCAACAACCTGACTCATTATTATGGAAAGAGATTGATTTACGAAAATATGAGTTTTAAAATCAGGAAGGGTAGCGTCTTCGGTTTGTTGGGAAAAAACGGTACCGGAAAGACAACAACGATTAATATCCTGAACGGTTATCTTAAGCCGAAATCGGGTCAATGTCTGATTTTCGGAGAAGACTCCCAACATCTTTCACCGCGGACAAAAGCGCGCATGGGTTTTTTGATGGAGGGACATATCCAATATAATTTTATGAACATCCATCAGATCGAACGTTTTTATTCTGCTTTCTTCCCCAATTGGAAGAAAGAGGCCTATTACGAATTGATGAAAAAGTTGGAAGTGCTTCCGGAACAAAAAATTTCCACCATGTCCTGCGGTCAGCGTTCACAGGTAGCCCTCGGTTTGATTCTGGCCCAGAATCCCGATCTTATGGTTCTGGATGATTATTCGATGGGTCTGGATGCGGGCTACAGAAGATTGTTTCTGGACTATTTGTCGGAGTATGCAAAAGCCGAAAATAAGACGATTTTCATTACCTCCCATATTATCCAGGATTTGGAGAATTTTGTGGAGGATATTGTCATTCTTGATTATTTGGGAGTTTTACTTTCCACTACGGTCCGGGAATTCAAAGAAAATTTTAAGAAATATGTATTCATGCTCTCCACCCGGGAACAGATTCCCTTACAAAAGGATGAGGTGATTGCCAACTATGAAATTTTAAATGGCAAGGGTGTCATTTATTCCTTCGCGGATAAAAAAAGTGTCGAAACCCATCTTAAGCAATTGGGCATCCCGTTTACTGATTTGAATGAGGCCTCCATGTCCCTTGAAGATGCCTTTATCGGGTTAACAGGAAAATATTAGGAGCCGGTATGTTAAAAGCATTATTCTATAAAGAATGGTTAAAAACCCGCTGGGCCTTATTCATCGTTACCGGGGTTTTGGTTTTAGCTTTAATAAAAATGATATTGGAAATTTCCTATGGCATTCGTTTTATGGGCGCCAATGCTTACTGGTATCAAATTACTATAATGGGCAGTATGTATTATGTGGATCTGCTCTATTTGCCTTTTTTTGCCGGACTCCTTGTCGGCGTGACCCAATTTGTACCGGAAATTAGTGAAAGCCGGTTAAAATTAACCTTGCATTTGCCTATGCATGAAAATAGTATTTTAATGTATATGGTCAGCTATGGAACGATAAGCCTGATCCTTGTTTTTATTTTGACTTATATCCTGTTTATTCTGATAAGTTCCGGGTTTTTCCCTGCGGAAATAGTGTACAGTGCTATTGTGACTACCTTACCCTGGTTTTTGGCCGGTATGGTGAGCTATCTTGCTACAGCAACGGTTTTTGTCGAACCGATTTGGCCGAAACGAGTCTTGATGATCCTGATTTTTAGCCTGTATATTGCAAATTTGCTGGATAGTGATCACTATAACGAATATGCGCATTCTCTGATCTATCTCTTTATTATCTCACTAATGTTTGGGATTACCATACTGTATGCCGGGCAACGCTTTCGAAAAGGAGTTCTAAAATGATGGTAAAGCTGAGTCGTTTATTTCTGATCTTGATTGTCATTTTCGTTTCAGCCATATATCTACCGAAGTATTACTGGATTAGTTTTGAGAATCGGGTGAGCACTCCTTTGTCATTTTACAGTCCTGTTTTGCATACGGTTTTGATCGCTCATTATGGTGGTAGAAACTATTATTATACGGATAAACACGGTAAACATTATAAGCGCAAGCGAGTGGACCGGTTGCTACCCCTGAATAATTATCGTTTACTGGCTGCCACCGGGCATATGCCGGATAGTCTGATGGGCCGAAAAATAACTTTGGAAGAGGTGCGCCTGAACAATTTTACGATGCGTTTACGGCCGAAAGATATTTTTACGCCGGTCATTCCTCTCTATCCCTTATTTGAATCAAGACCAACACGGTTAAAATTGGAATTGCCGGAGTCTTTTTTTCGCATCAACCAACGAATGGAATTTGTCGACACGGAAAGCAATAAAATTATTGAACATTTAAGTACGGATTTTACAAGGGCACTGCAAAAGAAGGGTTTCGTCTTTCCTGCAAAGAAGATCTTTGGGAATCCCACCACGCGCAAACCTTTTGATGAGGGATATTTCGCTGTGGATGGCAAGAATCGACTTTTTCATATAAAAATGATTCGCGGTAAGCCGTATTGTTCGCCGGTTCCTTTACCGGAAGGATTGAGAATCAGAGCTATTTTTGTGAAAGAGATGGAATTGCGTGAATATTACGGGGTACTGATTAGCGAGAAGAATGAGATCTATTTCATCATGTATGATCAGTACCGTTTACAAAAAATTCCCGTTACCGATTATGATGCAGCAAAGGATCAGATTGTCATCTTGGGTGACCTCTTTTCCCGGGTTTTTAATGTTATTTCCGATCAGACCCTTCATAGTTTTGTCACCAATCGTGACTACAAACTGATCGATACTTACCAGGAATCATGGCCCGGTAACAAGGAAACTCTTGCCGGCCATATCGCTCAATATGTCTTTCCCTTTTCACTTAAAATGAGTTCTTCAAAAAGTGAATATAAAGATTTTTATTTTTCCTCCTATAATGTACAGGCCTTATTGTTAAATTTTGTTTTATTCTTATTAACACTATTGTTATTAAAACGGCGTGAGTTTTCACCCCTTAAGAAATGGTATGACCCCTTGCTGGTTTTTATAACCGGCATCTATGGATTTATTGCCGTGCTTATCTTTGAGAATACCGATCGATAACCCAGGAATCTAAAAGGAGCATTTTAAGGATGGCAGGTCACAAAAAGGTTAAAAACATCGGCCGAAAATCGTTGCAATGGACCACCCTGATTTTATTGGCCTATATGGTAATCCGGTTGTGGATAAATCCCAATTATATTGCGGATTTTGAAGCCTATTGTCCTTTCGGAGGGCTACAGGCTTTTGCCAGTTTTTCGGTTAATAATTCTTTGGCATGCAGTATGGCCGAAACCCAAATATTTATGGGTATTCTATTAGCGATTGGTATTATCCTATTCAGTAAATTGTTTTGCAGCTATATTTGCCCTGTCGGTACTTTTACCGAGTGGTTGGGCAGAATAGGCGACCGGTTTCATGTACGCTACCAGATTAAAGGAGTCGCCGACCGCCTCTTCCGGATTTTAAAATACGCTCTATTATTTGTAACCGTTTATTTTACGGTAACATCTTCCGAGCTTTTCTGTAAGGAATACGATCCCTATTATGCGATATTTACGGGTTTCGGTAGTGATGTTGTTTTCTGGATGGCTCTAACTGCCCTGGCTATTACCATCCTCGGGGCTATTTTTATTCGTCAGTTTTGGTGTAAATATTTGTGTCCCCTCGGGGCCCTGTCGAATATTTTTACAAACGTCATTATGTTTGCAGCCGTGATGGTTGCCTACTTGCTCCTCCTATATTTCGGGTTAAAGATAAGCTGGGTCTGGCCTCTGGCGATCATAACGGTGTTCGGTTATCTTTTGGAAGCGACCCGTCTGAAAGGCTGGTTATTTCCTGTTTTTAAAATTACGCGTAAGGAACAGAGTTGTATAAATTGCAATATATGCGATCTGGCATGTCCTATGGGTTTGGAAATTGCCCATGTGGACGTGATTGATCATATCGACTGCCACCTTTGCGGTGACTGCATCCAGGCCTGTCCGGTAAACAATACCCTGCAAATTAATAAAAAAGAGTGGCGCTGGTTGCCATCCGTTGCCACGGTATCGTTGATTGCCATTGGATTATTTTTAGCGACGACTATCGAACTGCCGACTATCAATATGCGCTGGGGAAACGATCGGCAACTGGCCACGGCCAGTATTTTTTCACAATCGGGCATTAAAAGCGTAAAATGCTACGGTAGCTCCGTTTCTTTTGCCAATAAAATGAAACGCGTTCCGGGGGTTCTGGGAGTGGAAACATTTGTCAAATCTCATAAAGTAAAAGTACTTTATGATCCGAAAAAACTGGATGAAGAGCAAATAAGAAAATCTATATTTACCCCCGGCAAAACATTGCTGCATAGACCGCCGGCAGACATCAAGGAGATCGCAGTTGTCAAAATGGGAGTCGATAAATTATTCGATTCCTATGATGCTTTTTATTTTACACAGCTTTTGAGACAGCAAAAAGGAGTCTTCGGCTTTAGCACCCGATTCGGAGAACCGGTCAAAGCTACGATTTTTTTTGATTCTTCAGCCATTCAGCCTTCCGGTCTCAAACAGATTATCGAGCAGCCTACGGTTACCTACAGGAGCAGAGGGAAAACATATACCAAACCTATCCGGTTTAAAGTGACCGATGCCACCGATTCGCTACGATTCATAAAACCACAGAGTTTTATATCCTCAATGTTTCAGCCTTATAATAAGATTTTTAATAAGTATAAAACGTATCGTGCTCAGGATTTACAGATTTATCAGATAGCCATGCCCCAGGCTCTGAATCCCCGCTTCAGGCGCAGCATGAGTCTGTTGGTTAGTCATTTGTCTACGGATGATTTCATCGTTCGTTTTCAAACAATTTATAAAGAAAGGCCTTATGCCAGAATCTATTTCGTGAGAGGTAAAACCGATGTAGAACATATTTATCGTGCGCTTACTCTTCCGAAGTTGACCGTCCATTATCGCGGAGGGAAAACAGGAGAGGTGAAAAATCCGTTCCAATTTTCCGAGAAAGGTCTGGTTCTAAAAATCGGTAGCAAGAAAACTCTTTCATCAAAGTAGACCAGAAGGCTCTCAATGAAATATAAAGGAACTTTATGAAAATATTACTGCTATTTAATCCCCATGCCGCCTATGGGAGGGCAGCCAAATTATTACCGGAAATATTGAAACGATTCGAAGAGAAAGAGATTGAGGTTGAATTACTCAAGACAGAAGCCCGGGGACATGCCTGCCAATTGGCCGCTGACGCCGATCTTTCCGCATACGACGGTTTGATTGCGGCAGGGGGTGACGGTACCCTGTACGAAGTGATCAACGGATACTACCGGAATGATTCACCTGAAAAAATCCCGCTGGGCGTGTTACCGACAGGTACGGGTAATGCCTTTGCCCGCGAATTGGATCTTCAGGCTTCCGACTGGGAAAAAGCCATTGATATTATCTCGGTTCAGAAGAAAAAGAAAATAGATGTGGGCCACTATCTTTGTGAGGGAAAAGATTTTTACTATCTGAATATACTCGGATTGGGATTTGTATCCGATGTAAGTAGTATCGCCCAAAAATTCAAGATTTTCGGAAATACGGCCTACACCCTCGGTGTTCTTTACCAGCTTATTTTTTTAAAAACACATCATCTTAAAATGGAAATCGATGGTCGGTCTATAGAACGCGAAAATATTTTTGTGGAAATATCGAATACCCGTTATACCGGTACCAGTTTTCTGATGGCTCCTCAGGCAGAGATTGACGACGGCTATCTGGATATTACCCTGCTTGATAAGAAAACGCGCCGGGGGATTTTAAAAATTTTTCCGACCATTTTCGACGGTTCGCATGTCGAAAAAGAGGGAGTGGAAACGTTTCGTGCCCGGCATTTGAAAATCGAAACGGAACCGATCAAGATTCTCACGCCCGATGGTGAACTTACGGGACAGACACCGATCGAAGTGCATTGTCTGCCACAGGATGTGGAAATCTTTTGGACCTGAGCCGGTTAGATCAGGGTGTCTTTTTGATCTTCTTCCGTGATTTCTTTTTAGGAGCTTTTAGTTTGAAAATCCCCTGAACGGTTTTACCTTTTTGTTCAAGCTCAACGGTATAGGCACCGGGTAACAGATAATACCTTCCATTGTCTGCTGCCTTGATTTTCTTTGGAGCATCTTCTTTCTTGACTTCTTTAACAAGTTTTTTATAAACATCTCTCGTTATGCTTAAATCATATTCGACGTAGTTCAATCCACTATCTGCCGGTTTTTGAAAGGTGCGAACGGTCGTTCCCTTCTCACTGCGAATCCGGATTCGGCTCTTTCCGCTATTTTTGCTGTAAAAAACGATGTTTAATTTAGGTACCTTACCGAATTTCCAGGCATAGGTGCGTTGACCCCAGGTCGAAGAATGGGTTATAGAAGGCAGTTTAAAGAGATGTAAGGATTCCTGCATTAAAGTACTGTCCATTAGTTGCAGAGCGGAAACATCCGCTTCAAATAGAGACCGGCCGTGGGTAGCTACTATTAACTTATGGTCTCGTGGATGAACCACCAGGTCATGCACCGCCACCTCCGGTAAGCCTTCGGCAAAGGCCATAAAATTCCGCCCGTCATCCAGGCTGACGTACAAACCGTGATCCGTCCCCACATAAAGAATTGCCGGATTTATGATATCTTCTTTAATCACATTGACAGGTTCCGGCGGCAGATCCAGGCCGATTTCTTGCCAGTGTTGCCCGTAGTCAACGGATTTATAAATCAAAGCCTGGAAATTATCCCAGCGATAGCCGTTTAAAGCGGCATAGACGGTAGCCGTATCGTGTCCGGAAGCCTGTATTCGGCTTATCCAAAAATTTTGGGGCAAAGTATCCGAAATACGTTGCCAGCGGAATCCACCGTCGCGGGTGACGTAAATCAGCCCGTCATCGCTGCCGGTATAGATTAATCCGAACTGCAGCGGCGATTCATGTATAGTCGTCAGCGTGCCGTAGGGTACATCACCCTTGCGGCCGCCGCGGGTCAGATCGGGTGAGATAACGCGCCAGTGTTCGCCCCTGTCCATGGAACGATGGAGTTTTTGCGAACCCAAATACAGAATATCCTGATTATGGACGGAAAGATGAATCGGCGTCTGCCAGTTAAAACGCCAGGGACGCTGCCCTAAAACATGTTTTGGGGTGATAGAGACAGAGTGACCGCTGTTTTTGTTGACCCTGTAATAATTTCCGAATTGATATCCGGTATATACGGTAGTATTATCGCGGGTATCCACGGCAACCTGCATGCCGTCACCGCCCATGATGGATTTAAAAGGATAATGGCCGCTGTTTTCCCAGGCACGGTTTATCTTATGGGTACCTGGTCCGACCCAGACACCGTTATCTTGTAAGCCTCCGTAAACATTGAATGGCGTAGCCATATCCACTGCAACCGTATAAAACTGGCCTACGGGGATGGGATTGGTCTTCAACCATGTTTTTCCACCGTCATAAGATATATTTAAACCGCCGTCGTTGCCTGATATCAAATGTTGTACATTACCAGGATCGATCCACAAGGCATGATGATCCACATGAACATTGGCAGCATTAATGGAAGTAAACGTTTTGCCGCCATCAGTGGATTCCACCAGGGGGACACCCAACACAAAAATATGATCGGCATTATGACTATCCACCCTGATCTGACCGAAATAGTAGCCGAAAGTGTAAACCATTTTATCGAGAAACGATTTATGCGTTTTGTACCAGGTTTGGCCGCCGTCATCCGAGCGGTACACTTCGGCACCGATTACCGGTGTTTCAAAAAGCTGGGCATTGGCATCTTCCAGATATCGCACAAGTGCAACGGGCCGGATGGTTTTCTTCTTAACGAGTTGAAACAGGGTATCGGCATTCAATTCAACAGGGAAATGATAACGATCCAGGAAATCATTGATATCATCTTTTTTTAATTTGAGGAAAGTCTCAGTGCTCATGGTTCGCAGCATATTTTTGGTAAGAGGATATGTTTCTTCTTTTTTTCGGTGCAACTGGTTATCTAAAAAAGCGTACAGGATTTGCGGGTTTTGAGGATAAATAGCTAAACCGATGCGTCCGACTCCTTTGCCGGAAGGGAATCCGCTCTGCCTGGTATTCAGTTTTTGCCAGTGCTGTCCGCCGTCTGTAGTTTTGTATATTCCGGAGTGAGTTCCGCTTTCGATGAAATTCCACGCCCTTCGGGTTCGTTCCCACATGGCGGCATATAAAATATCCGGGTTAGTAGGATCGAGAACCAAATCGACGGCTCCCGTATTTTCATCCAGATAGAGAACTTTTTTCCATGATTTACCTCCATCGGTCGTTTTATAGACACCTCGTTCCTTATTGGATGAATACAAATGTCCCAGAGCCGCTATCCAGACGACATCGGGGTTTCGGGGATCAATCACAATCCGGCCGATATGGTGCGATTCATCCAATCCCAGATGTTGCCAGGTTTTGCCGCTATCGACGCTTTTGTAAATACCGTTACCCGAATAGGAAGAGCGGCTGGAATTATTCTCGCCGGTGCCGACCCATAGCGTTCCGCCATGTTGCCAGTCAACGGCAATATCACCGATACTCATCACTGTTTGATGGTCGAAAAGCGGTTTGAAAGAAATGCCGTTATCTTTCGTATACCACAGGCCACCGGAAGCGTAAGCTACATAAAATTCCGTGGGATTTTGGGGATTGGCATCAATATCCACAGCCCGGCCGCTCATCACCGTGGGCCCGATGGCACGGAAGGGAAGATGTTTTACCAGGGAATTTTGTTTAAGAGAGTCCCGGATGGTTTTGGCCTTTAAACGGGTGGCAGCCGGCGTGGGCAGAGGATTACTGGCGACCGCAAACGACAGAAGAAAAAAGAAAGCAATGACATAAAGGGGGAGGTCGAGTCGCTCTGGCCTTCTGAAAAATCGGGAAATAGTTTGGGACCGAGACAGATTACCTGCATCGGATATGATTTCTTCGCTATTTTTAGACATGGGACCCTCTTGATATGAATGATTATTTCAGGTTGCGTTAAAAATACGGCTGAATTACATTTATTTCAATTTACTAACATAATAAAAAAATGTATCTTCCTCTATGCTAAAAACAGGTAGACGATTTTTTAAATCACAATCAGTAATTTTCACGGATCAAAATTTTCACAGAAAATTTTCTGTCCTGCTGATTATTGTTTTAAGTATTCTGGTGTCGAACAGTTACGGTGCCGCTTCTTTCCAATATAACAAGAGTATATACTTCCGGGGCGGTAAAATTGAAGTTCGATCCGATCTTCCTTTTTCACCTTTCCCCAAAATCGGTTTGGTTTTAAGCGGTGGAGGGTCCCGCGGTATGTATCATATCGGGGTTTTGAAATCCTTTGAAAAAAACCATATTCCCATCCATTTAATTGTAGGCACCAGTGTGGGAGCGGTAATAGGCGGATTATATGCTTCCGGTTACACTCCGGATCAAATCGTTACCATTATGAAACACATAGACTGGAATGATATCTACCGGGATGAAACCCAACGTTCGGCTCTGTATCTGGGACAAAAAAGCGAGCATGATCGTTATTTGTTAAGAATCCGTTTCAATCACGGCAATCCCTATATCCCGGTTAGTTACTCTCCGGGACAAAAAATATTGAGCATTCTTTCCGATTTGATCCTGCAGGCTCCTTATCAGGTGCGTAATAATTTTGATAATCTTAAAGTTCCTTTTCGAGCCGTGGCCACGGACCTGGTTTCCGGTAGGCAGGTTGTTTTAGATAAAGGAAATCTCGCTGAAGCCATTAATGCTTCTCTGGCCCTGCCCCTTCTTTTCTCACCGGTAGAGCGGGATAGCCTTTTACTGGTTGACGGTGGGTTGCGCTCGAATTTGCCGGTTTCGGTTGCCCGTGATCTGCACATGAATCTGATTGTTGCCTCGGATGTAACATCGGGTTTGCGATCCGCAAAACATATTACGGCACCCTGGGAAATCGTCGATCAGGCCACAACAATCATGTCTACTTTATCCACCAGAATGGAAGAAAAAAGAGCGGATATCCTGTTTAAACCGGACCTGAAAGGTTTTATGAATACCGATTTCAGCAAGATCGATACCCTGGTGGCCATGGGAGAAAGGGATGCAGACCGTTATCTCGGTCAACTTAAAATTCACCTTTCTCTTTCCAGACCTAAAACGGAGCGACATTGTTTCGTGTATTCGGTGCACTACTCCGGCATAACCATTCCCGATAGCATCGTGAAACTAAGGGAGGTAAAACGCGGGGCAACAATTACCGCAGCGGAAATAAATCATGATCTGGATCTTTTTCTGCAAAACGGAAATCTTCAAAACATCCGGGTTACAGTGGATTCTTTAAATGAGGGATATGGAATCCGTTTTGACGCCCGGTCTTTTTCCAGGGTAAACGCTATATCGCTAAAAGGCGTCACCATATATTCTCAAGTAGAAATTTTAAAAGGCTTTTCTACACGAATCGGACAGCCTTTAAATCGTTTTACTCTTGAACGGGATATACGCCATTTGATCGAACGTTACCGTAAGGACGGCTATTCCTTAATGCGCATCGAAGCTCTGGGCTGGGATCAAGAAACAGGCCTGCTCTCCGTTACAGTCGATGAGGGGTATATTGATCGGATTATAATTCACGGCAATGAAAAGACCAGGGATTTTGTTATTCGGCGTGAATTTTCATTCCAGAAGGGAAAAGTATTTAACTGGCGCACGGTACGCACCGCCATTCAAAATGTGTATGCCACCCAGTTATTCGACAAAGTCGGTGTGGAAATAAATGAAGAGGATCATCAGAAAACATTGATTGTGGCCGTCCAGGAGAAATCATCCATCTTATTTCAGCTTGGCGGAAAGCATGACTCGGAACGCGGACCTCAGGCCTGGCTTGAATTTGGGGATGAAAATTTTTTGGGACGTGACGCCAGGGTGATGTTTGCCGCCCGCTTCGGCAACAAAGACGGTTGGTGGGGTGTTAAAATTCGTAATGATCGCATATTTACCACCTATTTTACTTTTGATCTGCAGGCTTATCTATCCAAAGAGATCAATCCCTATGTTGGGTATGACAATTTACGGGGCCGTTACAGAGAAGAACGCAGCGGTATCCGTTTTAGCATCGGACAACAATTACGACGGATCGGTCAGTTGGCCTTCGAACTACGTCAGGAGCATATTTCGGATCAGGCCGTAGAGGGAAATTTCGGGCATAAACAAAATATCGAGCTGCGTACTTTCGCCATCCGGGCCGTAACGGATCGTCGGGACCGGGTTGATTTTCCCACAAAGGGTATTTTTAATCACTGGGCTTTTGAATCCGGAAACCGCCTGGTACTGGAAACCAGGGAATCCTACACCAAAGCACTGGTTAATCTGGAAGGTTACTATACCTACCACCGAACCAATACCTGGCATCTGCATCTGTTCGTCGGTCTGGGAGACCGTACCATGCCTTTTTCCGAAAATTTTCGTCTCGGTGGTTTGGATAGTTTCTACGGTCTGCATCAAAACGAATATTTCGGCCGCCAGATTGTTTTGATGAATGCCGAGTTCCGCTATCGCCTGCCCATGTATTTTAGTGAAAAGAATTTTCTTTTAAAACGAACTTATATCTCGGCCCGTTATGATTTCGGGGGAATCTGGGAAAATCCGGCTCTGGTATTTTCTTCCGAAGATTTTTTTTCCGGATTCGGGATACGTCTTTCCATAGAAACCCTGTTGGGTCCTCTGCACATCGCTTACGGACGAACGACCCGCGGTACCGGCGTGGCCTATTTTTCTCTCGGTTTCAATTATTAAACCAGGATGGGTTGCTATTAAGGAAGATTTTCTTATGGGCATTATGCATGGGCAGCGTATGAAAGTTTACCGCTGCAAGCCAGCGCATGGTGCCATATCCGGGTAAAACGGGCCTTTTTCCCTCCAGCTCCACTAAAAGCGGCCGGTAATTCAAACGAATATGGCTGTAGATATGGTGCAGCATTTTTCCGCTGTCCGTAATTTTCTCCTGCATATTCCAATGCACCTGCAAAAGTCTTTCGATTTCCGAAATGCCGTGGTTGAGTTGTTGAACCTGAAGAACCGGAAATTCCCACATACCGGCCAGCAAACCTTCCGAAGGACGCTGAACCAGTAAAAAATGATGATCATGGCGCAGGATAATTACATAGTTCGCTATCTCCCGTTTCTTCGCAGGAGGTGATTTAAAGGGAATTTTATGGACCGTATCCTGTTGAAGCGCTTCACAAAAAGGTGTTAGAGGACACTGTGTACAAACAGGTTGTAACGGCTTACAAATTAGTGAACCCAGTTCCATCATTGCTTCATTATGTAGCGCCGGATGTCTTGTATTCAGTAGTTGATTTGCCAGTGTGTCGATTTTACGCCGGCTGGAGGATAAGCGAAGATCCGAATTTACATTGAACAGGCGGGAAATGACCCGTATAACATTGCCATCTACAACGGCAAGAGGCTGATCAAAGGCCAGAGAGAGAATGGCTGCTGTTGTATAGGGACCGATGCCGGGCAATTGCAGTGCTTCTTTTTGAGAAAGAGGAAATTCTCCATGGTATTGGTGGACAAGTATCTTAGCGCATTTCAGCAAATTGCGGGCCCGGTTATAGTAGCCTAATCCGGACCAGAGCGTGAGCACTTGTTGTTCATCCGCTGCGGCCAGAGATTGAATATCGGGGAAATGTTTTATAAACGTATGGAAATAGGGCAGACCCTGCTTCACCCGGGTCTGCTGCAACAAGATTTCCGATAGAAAAATAGGATACCAGTCCCGGGTGTTGCGCCAGGGCAAGACACGCTTGTTTTTTTCAAACCAGGCGTTTAGTCGCTGATGGAGAACGGAATAGTTCATGGAAATAGTTCTAAAAGGTTTTATCGCGTTTGAATATTGGATTCGAACCATTTCGAGGTATGGGAACGAACCATCTGAACCAGACAAATATGAGCGGTAAAAGGTTTGGGATTTTCCAGAGCACTCTCATATAAGTTGATTAACGCATTACTGTATTTGTCGAGATAGATACTGTCGATCTGGGTTGGGTCTCCGAGAACAATCAGTTTGGAATCTTCGCCGAGACGGGTGCCCAGGGTGCGCATCTGAAAAGGATTGGCATTTTGTGCTTCATCGAAGATCACAAAGGAATTGGCCAGGTCTGCCCCGCGAATATCCGCTAAATTGAGCATCTCGATCACACCGGAATCGAGCAGTTTGCGGTACCCCTCTTCGCTGGAAGCATCGCTGGTAAATTTACGCAGTTTCTCAACAAAGGGACGCATTTTTGGAATCAATTTGCGTTTTAAGGAGCCCGGCAGAAAACCAACATCTTCACCTAAGCGGCTCTTGGTGATGACCGGTTTAATGAGTTTGATGGAATCGTATTTACGCTCTTTAAATACTTTTTCGAGTGCTGCCGCCAGAGCGATATGGGTTTTACCTGTACCGGCTTTGCCGATGATGATTTGAATTTTAATGTCGTCATCCATGGCTTGCTGCATACAGACCGCCTGTTCCAGATTGTATTTATAATTGTCCGTATCCAGCACTTTGGGCGGGGTATCCAATACCTTGGTGGAAAAATAGTCGAAATATTTTAACTGATCGAGCTTTCGGATGCCAAGACCGAAAAACTGTTTACTGGGATCAAACAGGGCTACCCCTTCATTTTCATCTAATTTCCATTTTTTGCGATAAGGAATATTCCAGGTTTCAGTGGTCTTGGATTGAAACAGAGCATTGATTTCCTCTTCTTCGAGGTGGACCTCACGAATCGGCTGGAAAAAACTGGCCAGGTATTCCTCGGAAATCTTATCATGCAGGTAATCTTCGGCCGGGATATTGAGCACGCCGCTTTTGATACGTAAATTGCGGTCTTTGGAGACCAGGTAGAACTGCCTGCGGGGGAAGGTCTCTTTTAAGCCCATAATCTGAGCCAGAATACCATTATCTTTATAGCTGGAAGAAAGCTCTGGAGGAAAATTCTTAGAGGCAAAGCCTTCCACAAAAAAGAGCAAACCACCTTTGCCGTTGGGAATGGCCACACCGCGGGCCGGATCATCGACCTTTAAAAGCAACTGTTCCAGTTTTTGACTGATCTCACGGGCATTATAACCCAAATGGGGATCCTTTTTTTTACTGTCGATTTCATCCAGGACCATTAAAGGAATCAATACAAAATGTTCTTCAAAACGGAAAATAGCGGAAGGATCGTGAAGTAATACATTGGTATCGATCACATATCCGGCGCGATGGTCGTTTTCGTCGAGAAGGTTTAAATTTAAAGTAAGGCTCATGATTTTTTATTCCCGCCCAAATGTTCAATAATTTTATCGGCTATGCGAAAAGAATTGGCGTAAATAGTCCAGGTATAGGGTACGCTTCCCCCCGTGGGCATAAAACTTCCGTCGGAAACATAGAGATTATCCACATCATGTACCCGACAGTCTGGATCAAGGACCGAAGTTTTCGGATCATTCCCGAACCGAAGACCACCGGCCTGTAGATTGGTCGGTGGCAAAGAAGTTTCGCCGGAATGCACAGGATCGGCACCGGCTGCTTTTAACACTTCTTCACCGCGGGCATCCACATAGGCTCCCACTTCAAGATCATGAGGGTGTGCACCCACACGTACTTTGGCCACGGGATTGCCCCATTTGTCTTTTCTCTTGCCATCAAGTTCCACAAAACAATTGTCGGTTGGCAGCCAGTCACAGAAGGATTCAAATTTTAAGTAGCGGGTATGGCGGAAAGCGCTGACCAGGTTCTTCTTTAAAGGGGCACCCCAAAGCAAACGATCGTCGCCCCATTTTTCCGAATTGGCGCGGGTAACCGGGTTGGGATGACGAAACAGAAATTCGATGGTCCCGCCCTTCATAGGTTTCCCTACTTCAGGATCGTTGATGACATACCAGTCCTGCAGGGCGCGATTGATAAAGAAGCCTCGTACTTTCAGTTCTTCCACCTGTTTGTCGGAAAGTCGGGCGGTATGAAACTCACCCATGCCCGATCCACCACCGGAAAACACCAGATTTTTACCCACCTGGTTGTGTTTGTTGCCCAGACCATGGGCATGTTTCGGGCCGGCAGACATAAGCAGTAGACGGGCACTCTCGATAGCCTGGCAGGCCACCACATAAATCTTTGCGTCAACCCGCTGTGAAGTGCCCTTCTGGTCATAATAGGATACGGAGCTTATATTCCCTTTGGAATCGCTGTTTAATTTATAGACCATAGAGTTGGGCCGAATGTGACAGTTCCCACCGGCCACGGCTTTATCCAGAAGAGCGGCTCGCGAACTGCCCTTGGCACCGGAAGCACAGCCGTAACTCCCGCAATAATTGGAGTAATAGCAACCACGCCGACCCATGGCGGCATAAGGTAAAATCGCTCTCGGTACAGGAAAGGGATGATAGCCCAGTTTCTTACAGGCGGCATCGATCCAGGACGAAACCGGATGCTCACGGGTCGGCGGGAAAGGGAAATCCTCGGTAGAACGCGGTTCCTGGAATGGATGGTTGATTACTTTTCCGGAGACGCCCACAATGCGTTCGGTCTTTTCATAATAGGGTTCCAGATCATCATAGCTAATCGGCCAGTCCACCACATTGGCTCCCTCGACAGGCCCGAAAGTAGACAGCAGGCGAAAGTCGACCGGTTTCAACCTATGAAAAAATCCGCTCATCAGATTGGATGATCCGCCCACAATATTTCCATTCCAGAAATCCCATCCGGAATCGAAGGTAGAAGTACCCGTCCAGCTTCCGTCTTCGTTTTCTTCTTCGATTACATGGTATTCATCTTTAAGATTGGGGGTGTATACACTACGTCGGCAGCAGGCCAGTTCGTCTTTGGTAAATTCTTTTTCAGTCAGCCACGATCCTTTTTCCAGGACTACAACCGAATAGCCGGCTTCTGCAAGAGAATAGGCCACGGGGCCGGCGCCGGCACCGCTGCCGATGATACATACATCAAAATCGGTATTCATAAGCGTCCGTATTTGGTTCGTTCATCCGGCCTGGGATAGCCGGGGTGGTGCTCCAGCCAGGCCCAGCCGACTCCGTCCGGATTGGCACCATAGATGGGATCGGTGAGAAGAGCTTCGAAAATATACAATAAAATCACCGAGAGCCAGCTTCCGCCCCAATTGGTTTCTTCGACTTTGCGCAGCAAGCTTTCCCGTTCATTTTCATTCATTTTTAAAAAAGATTCTTGGAAATTATCAATAGCTTCCTCTTCCAACCAGTCGAAACCGTTACGCAGAAAAGTACCGATCTCCGGGTCTAAATTCGGATCGGAAACGACCCACTGCAGATAAGGGGCGGCATGAATATCCGAGGCACCGGGAGAATCTTTATCAGCAGGAAAGAGGTGCTGCTGAACCGCCAACATGATTTCCCACTGTTTGGTAGTGAAAATTTCGGGGTTTCTCCGTAAAAAGCGTTTTTTCCCGGCAGATGTAGCAGAAAATGCGGATAAAGAAAGAGGCAGTGCGGCCAAAGCAGCGACTGAGGTAAGCCGTTTAAGGAAGCTACGCCGCTTGATCAACCTTTTTTGCCATTGATGAACGGCATCCGGAACCGAATGTTCCCGCAATTGTATTTTATCCATCGAGGTCCTTAAACATTAAAACGAATATTCAGAATATCTCCGTCCCGGACAATATAATCTTTTCCTTCCAGACGTAAAAGTCCTTTTTCCTTACAAGCAGCCAAACTGCCCTGGGCGATCAGGTCATTATAATGCACGGTCTCGGCCCGGATAAATCCCTTTTCCAAATCGGTATGGATGACACCGGCTGCCTTTTGGGCATTAGTACCCTGCCGGATGGTCCAGGAACGACATTCATCTTCCCCTACCGTGAAGAAGGAGATGAGCCCCAATAGATCGAAGGAGGTACGGATTAATTTACTCAAAGCCGGTTCCTTGATCCCCAGGTCTTCCATGAAAGCCCGGGCGTCTTCTTCGGATAACTCGGAAATCTCCTTTTCTATTTCCGCGCTGAGTGATGTTAAAGCACAATGGGGGGTTAACAAAGAACTGAATTGCTCTTCAATCCGGTCTTCATTACCGATTTGATCTTCGCTGATGTTGATGACATATAAAACCGGTTTGGCGGTAAGGAATTGGTATCCTTTAAGGATTAATTCCTCAGAGGCGCTAAATTGCAATTCACGCAAGGGACGCTCTTCTTCCAACTGGGCTTTGAGTTTAGTCATCAGAGCCAGTTCCTTTTTATCCTTTTCGTCCTGGGTTTTGGGAACTAATTTTTCCAGTTTTTCATAACGGGTTTCCACAATGGACAGATCGCTGAATAAAAATTCGCTGTTGATGAATTCTATATCGGCTGCCGGATCAATTCGATTTAAAGGGTGGGGATAGTATTCGTTTTCAAAATCGCGCACCACAACGAGCAGGGCGTCTACCGTTTTTAAATTAGCCAGAAACTGGGCCGGCAGGCTGCGCGTCTGCTGCTCTTCGCTTTCCAGACCAGGTACTTTAATATATTCGATCGTGGCATTCACTTTACGCCTGGGCTGGAACATTTCCGTTAAACGATCGAGCCGTTCATCGGGAACCTTAACCACGCCGCGTTCGGCGCTCATTTTGGATGTACCCGTATCCGAAGACTTCTGAGTGAGCAGGGTTGAAAAGATGGTTGATTTTCCGGCATATGGCAGGCCGATTATTCCGATTTGCATGTTTACTCCGTAGTAAAGTCGATTTGCTGTTGCGAGAAACAATTTAACGAAATAAAAGAAGATAGCCAAGCACAATAAAGAGAAAGGCTTGAAACGGCTTGACATTGAAAGAAGTGCTTTATAGTTTGAGGTGTGACTAAGGCAAAAAATCGATCCCTTTTATGATAAGGAGAAATGAAATGAAATTTTTTACCCTGTTGTTTTTGTTCGTGCTGTATTTGAA
>Ga0256841_1001040_pt1 | contig 25606 bp, 22 predicted proteins | sample 356308metaG_FD_185971 | JGI IMG/M metagenome (GOLD analysis project Ga0256841, IMG submission 185971) | Hydrothermal vent microbial communities from Mid Atlantic Ridge, Atlantic Ocean - 356-308 | ecosystem: Environmental > Aquatic > Marine > Hydrothermal vents | place: Atlantic Ocean: Mid...
GAGATCGCCAGCGCCCTCGGCGTCTCCTCCAAGACGGTGGAGGCCCACCGCGCCAAGGTGATGGACAAGATGCAGGCGGGCTCGCTGGCGGAGCTGGTGCGCATGGCCATGCTGGTGCAGGAGTAGTTGCCGCCGGCGGAATCCGCATCCCCTCGTCGCCGTCATCCGCGTCCTCGCCGATCTCGCGGCGTCGCCGGCCGGGAATTCGGCGGCAAATTTGCCATTGCCGCATGCCTTTCAAAAAGCAGACACACTTTGTTCGGAGGCGGGTGCCACAGGATGCACAAGGACGCCAGGGAAGGCCGCCTCCCTTCAAGCCACGAGGGGATGACATGCACAAACTATTGATTTGCACCGTTGGCGGCTCTCATGAACCCATATTGAGAGCCGTCGAGGCGGTTCAGCCCGATTTCGTCCTCTTCGTCTGTTCCCGCGACGACGAGGCGACAGGGCGTCCCGGCTCTTACATTCAGATCGTTGGGAAAGGAAACATCGTCAGGGCCCATGGGGACAGCAAGCCGACGCTTCCCAACATTCCTACTCAGATCGGTCTGGAAGAAGATCGCTATGCCCATATTCGCGTTTCCGCGGATGATTTCGACAGCGTCTATTCAGGAATAAACGACTGGCTGGAGCGAAACGTCCAAAAGGGGCAGGAGATCGTCGCCGATTACACGGGAGGCACCAAGACCATGTCCGCGGCTCTGGTGGCCGTGGCGCTGGACCGCCCCGGCATCCGGCTGCAGTTGGTCACCGGCCCCAGGGTCAATCTCGTCAAGGTGGAATCGGGCATGGAAATCCCGCTTCCGGCCGGCGTCGCCCGCACCCGTTTTCGACGCCAACTGGCGCAGGCTCTCGTTCCATGGCGGCGGCACGCCTATGACGAGGCCGAAACTCTGCTCGAGGACATCGGCGCTCCCCAGGATCCGCGGCTGCTCGGCGAATACCACCGAGCGTTGAATCTGAGCCGCGCCTTCGCGGCCTGGGATCGATTTCAGCATGACCGGGCGCATGAGTTGCTGTCGGCCCACGCTTCACAGGTGGGAACCGCATGGCCGTCGCTGCTGGGCGACCTGAGCGCCATGACCGGAGATCGTCCTGCCCGAGAGCCGCTGAGACTGTTCGATCTGTGGCGCAATGCCCAACGCCGATCCATCCAGGGGCGGTACGACGACGCCGTGGCGCGGCTCTATCGATTGCTCGAATGGAGCGCCCAATGGCTGCTGCGGACGCGGGCAGGGATCGATACGGCCGATGTTCCGGCGGAGCGCGTGCCGGAGCACTTGACCCTTCATCCCAACCGGGAAGGTCGGTTTCAGGCCGGGCTTTATCAGGCCTGGCAGCTCGCGGCCGTCCATTGTGGGCAAGAGGTCAATGATTTCTGGAAAAGCGAGAGCCGCCATCTGCTGGATCTTTTGAAGATGCGCAACCACTCCATCCTGGCTCACGGATTCGCGCCCCTCGGGGAAGAAGAATGGCGCCGTTTTGCGCAATGGACGGAAGAGCGGTTGCTGCCCTTGCTGCTCGATTCGAGCGGGCAAGCTCCGTGGCGAGTGAAAAAACTGCCCGCGCAACTGCCCGTGAAGATGCTCGGATCATGAAAGGAATACTGCGTATACACAATCCAAATGCCATGCTCGGAACAATCCGCTTCGCCGACGGCAGCGAAAGCGGCGTGTTGCGCCTGCCGGATTGCCTGGAGGATGGGGATCGCGTCGATGCGCGGTTTCAGGGAGACGATCCCAAAGGCAGATTGCTGCGGCTGACGGCGATGAGTTCCAACTGGCGCTACGGCTTCATCATCACATCGTCAAGAGACTCTGAACGCTACTGGTCGCGGATTCTGGTCACGCATCCCCGTCCCATCGGCCTGCTTTCCTATAGGGAAGAACGATTGCCGAAGGGAGAGGCGGGAGCCTTTCAGCAAAAGTTGAAATTCCGCATTCGCAAGGAATGGATTGGAGGCGAATGTAAACAGGAAGCGGTATCCCTGCGCACGGACCTGTCGCCTGAGGAGCGCGCCTTTTGCATCCAGCCCATGTATGGAAAGTTGGAGGCGCGTCCTTGCCGGAACCTTACGGGAGTGGTGAAAGAGATTCTCGACAATCCCGTCGAGCCGCGAAGCGGGTGGATCAAATTCGTGGGCGGTCGGGATGAGCGGGATGGCTCCCCCTTGTATGGATTCATCGAATCGGACGACATGGGGGAGAATCTCTATTTTCCCGTTCATCGATTCGTGAAGGTCTTTGACCGCCTGCCGGAAGTGGGCGAAACCGTGCATTTTCTTCCCAAAAGAACCAAACGTGGCTGGCAGGTACATCGATTCGTGCCGCGCGAAACCTTTCATGATCCGCACAAGCCGGTGGGCGTGTTGCTTCTCGAAGGCGGCCCGGAGAAAGAGATCCATTTCCCCGCGGAAGCTTTCTTTCGGCTCCACGGGCGTCGGCCGCAACGGGGCGATTTGGTGGCGGTAAGCCTCGACCGGTGGGGATATCCCCACCTCATGAAGGAAGAAGACGCGCATGGCCGGCCTTTGGAGCTGCGTCTGCTCGGACGCAAAGAATCCAATGGCGGCGTGTTGTCCGGCTATGTTTCGAAATACCTGAATGAAAATGGCTATGGTTTCGTGCGGCCGTGGAGTGGTGGAGGCCGGGAGCACTATTTTCATGTGCGTGTTTTCCGCTCGGCCTATCCGGATCTGCGGCCTGTTTTCGGGCAGGAAGTGCGGTTCGAAGCGCGGACCGATTCCGAGACGGGGAAGACCTGGGTTTCCAGGTTCCATCCTGTTTCCGCTGACAATCGCCAAGCGGAGTATCCGCCTGAAGCGGCGACCGCATTGCTGCAGCCCGAACCCGGGGCGGTGTATCGCGTGCGCCAGGACGAAAGGGGACGAATCATCGAATACCACAAGGCCGATTTGAGCCTGCGAGCCGAAGCCATCGCCTGTTACAAAGACCGGGACCTGCTGCTGGATGAAAAACTCGAGGCCATCGAAACGCTCATCCGACTGGGATACGAGTCGAAAAACGTCAAGCAGGAAACATTGAAGGAACAACGGCGGCGGATTCTCGAGCGACGAGTGAAATCCGCGATTGAATACGGCAACGCCGAAGCCGCGTTGCGTTGGGAGAGCCGCTTGCAGGCGATCCACTATCAGCCTTCCCGTCTTGCAAGCTTGCGTTCTTTGTATCCCGTCCCGGAATTGCCCGATCATTCCGCGGATGATGAAATCCATCCGCTGGAAGGGCAATGCAGCAGGGCGTTGCTGCTCGGGATGGTCGGACCTGTGAGAAGGATGCCCGCGGAGACGGCCTGGAGCCTCTTCTCGACGGAAATCGACTACCCCACCATTCCGTGCGGAGAAGAGCCCTGGGCGTTGACGATCGACAGTCTTCCAGATCCGCAGATGCCGCTGGATTTCATCGCCGGTCGTTACGCACTCGACGTGTGATCGTTTTCAGGAGGCCACGCAGACAATGGATGAAATGCTCAAACGCACCCAGGACGCCATTCGCGCACGAGACGCGCTCATCTTCATCGAGACCGTGGAAGAGCGGGAGGTCATCCGGGCGCTTCAAGCCTTGGCCGTCGCGCTTCGACAGAGTCTGGTGGCGTGGAATCCGGTGCGCCGCTTCCATGATCTGACGCCGGAAGAAGGGGTGCAGGCCATGTCGCCCATGGGGGAGATCGCCAGCCTGGCCGAGATGCTGATCGAAATCAATGGGTATGCCGGGGACGCCATCTTCGTCCTGCAGGACACCGCCTTTTTCATGAACGAACGCACGGAACCCGAAGCGCTGGCACACCTGATTCGCAACTTCAAGATGCTCAAGCACGAATTGCGCGCCAGCCACAAAAGCATCGTGCTGATGGGACCGCGCTTCAACCTTCCAATGGAGCTGCAAGACGATTTCACCGTCATCCGGCATCAGCGACCGGATCGCGAACAGTTGCAGCGCATCCTGCTGGAGTTCGTGGCCGCCAACCATCTGGACGACCGGCTGACCGAAGACCCCGAGGTGCGTGGCCGCATCATTGACGCTGCCCGCGGCCTGACCGCCGATCAGGCGCGCAGTTCCTTCGCCAAGGCGGTCATCGCCCACGAACGTCTGGACAACGAGGCGGTGGGCTTCATGCTCGACCAGAAGAAGCAGATCATTCAGCGCAACGCATTGCTCGAATACTACGATCCGGATGTCTCCATGGACGCCGTGGGCGGCCTGGCCAATCTGAAGGAGTGGCTGCGCAAGAGGCGCAAGGCGTTCACGGAGAAGGCACGCGCCCAGGCGTTGCCCGAGCCCAAGGGCTTGCTGGTGTTCGGCGTGCCCGGCAGCGGCAAGTCGCTCACCGCCAAGGCGGTCTCCAGCATGTGGCAGATGCCCCTGCTGCGTTTCGACATCGGCCGGGTCTTCGGGCAGTTCGTGGGGCAGTCCGAATCCAACATGCGCGAGGCGCTCAACATCGCCGAAGCCATATCGCCCTGCATCCTCTGGATCGACGAGATGGAGAAGGGATTCGCCGGCGCTTCGGGAGGACACGAGACCACCGCGCGGGTGTTGGGCAACTTTCTCACCTGGATGCAGGAAAAGAAGGCCACCGTGTTCGTCATCGCCACGGCCAACGACATCACCCGCCTGCCGCCGGAATTCATCCGCAAGGGGCGTTTCGACGAAATGTTCTTTGTCGGCACTCCCAACCAGCGCGAGCGGGAAGAGATCTGGGACATCCTGTTGCGCAAATACCGGCTCGAACCGGGCGACTACGATTTGTCGCGGTTGGTGCAGACCAGCAAGGACAGGACAGGCGCGGAAATCGAACAGGCCATCATCGAAGCCAAGTTCGATGCCTTCGACGAAGATCGTCCGCCCACGACCGAAGACATCTACCGCGTCATGGCGCCTGTCACGCCCGTGTGGGCCAGTTTCCAAAAGGTGATCGCCACCCCGGAATACAGCCAGATCATAAAGAGCGCCAAGCGGGCCTCCCCCGAGGATGAAACGGCCCGGAGGCGATGATGGAGTACTACTTCGACGAATCGGGAAACTGGCAGCAACCGGGCGCGGAACGTCACCGGCTGGTGATGGGCGGGGTGTTGTTCCGGGATCGCCGCACGGTACATCGGCTGGAGGAGGAATTGCGCCTCTTCATGGCCGAAGAACGGCTCGATCGGCTGCATGCGACAGACCTGACCGCGGCCCAAAAGGCAAGCTGCTACGAAATGCTCGTCAACCACCTCGTTGCGGATACGCGGGTGCTCGTACACCATTATTCGCCGGACGTTCTGGAATCGAGCAGCCGTCGCAAGGTTGACGAGATCTACCTGGACAAGGCGGCCGGTCTGGTGAAGGTCATGGCGCTGGGAGATCCAGAGGTTCGTATCCATTACGACCTGAAGTTCCATTACGCCTGGCCGGCCAACGTCCTACGTCAAATGGATCGTCTGCCATGGTATTTGAAGAAGGCCAGGGATCGTTTCCAGCTCAAGCCCGGGGCCGTCGCCGACGAGCGCGACAGGATACGAAAAAAGGTCGATGCCTTGCCTGCCTACGAGCGCTCTCGGGCGAGAGGTTTCCTCGACAGGCTGAATGTCCGGATCCAGTGCGATTCCCTCGATCCTTTCGACTCGGAACTGGAAAGTCGGCTGAACGAGGCCAAGTCTGGGGTTGCTCAGGCGCTCAACGACTATTTCTGGTCCGAACTGTGGCAACATTTTCGCGGTCAGGAACTGATGCGCGAGCGGTTTCGGGATCGGATACTGGCCGAATTGCAGGCCACCGAGTCGCTGCTCGGAATGGACGCCTCCCTGCCACGACTGACCATCCGCTTTTGGGGAAAGCAGGAACTGAACGCCGGCATTTTCGCCGCGGATCTGGCCTGCAATCTGGCCTGGCGGATGCTTTCGGAAAAGAGGCAAGAGTACACGCCGGGAGAACAGAAGCTCCTGGAAATCATGGAAATGGAACAGTGCGAATGAACACCAGGATACCCGCTATCACATTCAACGGATCCGTAGTGGAGTGCGCCTTGTCGTTTTCCATCGAAGATCTCTCCATCAACGGGTCGGAAGAGAGCTCGCCGCTGCTGTCGGAACGGGTACGCGGGCGGGTGCAGGAAGTGGTGGTCGGCGCGTTGCGGCGGGCCTATCCGGATCTCGCCATCGAAAGGGTCGGCTATCGCCTGGTGTCCAGAGACCTTGAGAACCTGCGGGCCAACCGCGTGCGGCCCGACGGCGAATCGCTGGCCAAGGCCATTTCCCATCGAATTCTCAACGAAGTGGCCGTGCGTGTCGGAGCCGACATGCAGGCGGATCTCGACAGTCTGCGCGAGCGGCAGCCCATTTTCCGCCGGGTTTTTCTTGGCGAAGCGCCGCGACCGCCAGCCCCCGCGGTGGAGCGCGTCGGCGTGCTCTTCGAGGAGCGCCGTTTCGAGGAAGCGGCCGGGCTTCTTCGTGAACTGGATATGGAAAGTCTTTCCGCGGAGGAGCGCGAACGGGTCGCTCCCGTGGAACTGGCCTTGGAGCTGCGCCGATGCGGTTGCGCGGTTCCACGCATGGAGGCGTGTTACGCCGCATGGTCCAAGCGACACGCCTCGGAAGGGAAACTCCGCAGAAAGGGACACATGGTTCTCGTGCGGGCACTGGAAGACTGCCGGCACATCCATGCGCCGCGCAAATGGCTGAGAGCTTTCGAAGAAAAGTGGCCGGTTTCCGCCTTGATGCCCGACGAGCGCAGCTACTACTGGTACAGCAAAGGGAGGACGGAGTACGGTCGCGGGGAGTTCATCGGTGCCCTGGAACTGCTCGAACGCGCCGCAGCGGAGCTGCCGTCGGGCGACCTGCCGCTTCTGGCCGCCATTCAGACCGTGGCTGCGAACTGTCTGGCGGACAACCTGCTGTTCGAACCCGCGCGCCGGTTGGCGGAGCAGGCATTGGAAACCCGCAAGCGCCTGGCGTTGGCCGACGCCTTCGAATCCCAGGGCGCCCTGGCCGGAATCGCCTTCAAAGCCGGGCGCTTCGACGAAGCACGAGAAGAATTTCTCGTCTATGCGCGCATGGCCGAAGAGCTGGAACTGGGTTCGGACGAACGCAACCGGCTGCGCAACTATCTGGCCAAGTCCGCCATCATGGTCGGAGACTTTGACGAAGCCCGGGCGCACCTGGAGCGCGCCATGGAAGACGACCGCCTGGGATTCAGCGCCGCCCTGTGGCTGCTCTGGCTGCTGCATCGTGGTGAACATGCGGCCATGGATGCTTTCTACGCCGAGCATTTCCTGCTTCCGGAACGACAGCGCGGCTGCGACCCGTTCGCCCTCGGCTGGGCATACGCTTTCATGGCGCGGGCAGAATTCGCCCGGGGACGCTGGGAGCCCGGCGTAAAGTATCTGGCGCGCGCCGTCGGCTTCTTTCGCGCCGACCGCTATCACCTGGAAGCCGCCTGGTTGTTGCGCTATCTCTGGGAATATCCGCTTTCTGGAGAAGCGCTGTCGCTGTTCGAACGCATTCAACCCGTCGAAGAGATCCTGTCCGACTTGGAGGAATACGCGAGGAGGCATCGTGATCTGCTCGACCGGATTCCAACCCTGGCGGAGGAGGTGGACGTGTCGCCACGGCTCGATTCGCTGTTCGAAGAGCTGGCCGCTCTGCAAAGCGGGACAGCGCCCCCCGGCGGTGGGCGGTTGCTCGACCGGATCTGTCTTTACTGAGGAGGAAACGCCATGTCCGGCCCGAAACGTTCCACTTGGCGGATAAGGCAGGAGCGGTGGGAACGGCTTCGGCGCGAACGAGAAAAGCGCCGCGCCGCTCAGGTGACGGAAATCACCGACCGCCTCGACCAGGCGCGAAAGCGCTTGGCTGGAATCGGCGATTCGGCGGTGGTGTTGGAATGGATTCAGGAAGCCGAAGAGGCGCTCGATGATGATCTTCGGGAAGCCTGGCGAGGGCTCAGGGGCATCGAACGATATCTCGATCACGCCGAAGAACGCCAGCGCCAAGCGCGGTTGCGCCAGGAGCGTCGTCGCCGCGAAGAAGAAGAGGCGCGGCGGCTCGAAGCGCGGCGACAGGCCAAGATCCAAAGGTTGCAAGAGGAGCTCGATGCGCTTGCCGAAGAGGCCCGGCCGGTTCTGACACCCGGCATCGAACAGCGCCTGAAACTGTTTTCCACGGCGCTTCGCACCAACCCAGACAACGCCGACACGCTGAAACAGCTGGCGGATTTCAAGAGGCAGTTGGGACAGTTTCTGGATGAACATGAAGAGAAACAACAGCGTCTGGCGTTGATGCGGGAAGCACTTGTTGGCGCCCTGAATGGAAGGGCTGAAACCGGAGCAGACGGGGCGTTCAGCGTTTCCGGAACCATCGGCGGCGTATCCATTCGTGCCCGCATCGGCAGTGGTTCGGAGATCCATTTCGACACCCCCGCCGACGGCAGTTGCCGTCAGGCGATGAAAGACCTTCAGGAACGTCTGGGTGAGCAGGGAGTGGAACTGGGTCCCATCCGCGTATTGAATACCGGTCAGACGATCGGACAGCGTCAGACAGCCCCGGGGAAGAAGCGGATCGATGCCTGAGAATGGCCTGCGGGTATACCATCTGGCCGTGGTGGACGAAAACATCCTCGGGCCGGGTCGACGGGTGGCCGTCTGGACCGCGGGTTGTCCCTTTCATTGCGCAGGATGTATCGAAGTACCCCTGCAATCGTTCCACGCCGGAAAGCTCGTGGAGACCGGGGAGCTGCTGGAACGCATTGCACCCCATCTGCGGGTCTTGCGCGCCATTACATTTTCCGGAGGAGAGCCGCTGGCGCAACCTGATCCGATGATCGAGATATTGGAGGAATTACGGCATGGCGAAGTAGACGTCATGCTCTATACCGGTATGAGCAGCCGCCGCTTTCTGCGGGACTACCGGAAGTTCCATCCATACATCGACCTGTGTGTCACCGAACCGTTCCTGAAACGTCTCCACGGTGATCACCTGTGGCGTGGATCGTCCAACCAGCGCCTGCTCTCGCCTTCGGGAAAGTACACCGCCCGGCAATTGGCCGCCTGGCGCCAGGCGCCCGGCAGTGGGGTGCAGTTGCATCTGGATGATCGATTCTGCCACACCTACGGCATCCCGGCGCCCGGTATCCTCGAAGCCCTCCACCGGAATTTGACCAGCCAGGGAATACGGTTGGATCCATTGTACTGATCGCTGCAAGTTTGCCGTTCTTACAAGAAAACGGTATTTCTTCAGAATGCCTCCTCACAGACCAGGCGCCTCCAGCGGCGCCGTCCATCCACTCAACGAGGGGAGGTGAAAATGCTGATTCGTTTCGTTCGCAACCGCATCCATCGCATGCGTGAAGAGAGCCTTGCCCGGGGTCGGGCCAGGGGCCGCAAGGAAGGGGCCGCCGAGGCGCTCCAGCGCCAGCTCGAACTCAAGTTCGGTCCCCTGCCGGCATCCTACGTGACCCTCATCCGCGAGGCCGAGCTGCATCTGCTCATGCGCTGGGCCGAGCGCGTGCTCATGGCGGTGAACCTTTCCGCGGTGTTCGAGGGAGAACCCGGCGATGTGGCCGGCTGATGCCCGGCCCTGCGTGGTGGCCTATGACATCACCGCCAACCGGGTGCGGCGCAAGGTGCTTCGGGTGTTGCGGGAGTGGCGGCTGGACGGGCAGAAATCCGTACATGAATGCCGTCTCACCCGCGACCAGGCCGAGGAGCTCTTCGTGCAGCTCGCCGAGCTCATCGATCCCGAAACCGACCGCCTGCTCATCTCCTGGATACAAACGCGAAGGCGTGGCGCCGCGAGAGGACAGGGGCGGGTATTGCAGGTGCGCAGGCTGCGCGCCCTTCGGTGACCGTTGGGGGGATGCCATGACGAATGCAAATGACAACTGGTACCTGGTGGCCTACGACATCTGCGACCCCCAACGCCTGCAGCGTGTCCATCGCCGGCTCAAGCGTGAAGCCGTGGCGGTACAGAAGTCCGTATTCTTCTACCAGGGCAGCGAGCGCGACCTGAAGGCGCTGCTGGATGAGCTGGCCGGGGAAATGAAGCTCAAGGTCGATGACCTGCGGGCCTGGCCGGTGGACCGGATCCAGTCCGCCTGGATGTATGGCAAGGGCGTGGAGAGCACCGTGCTGGTGATGCCTGGCTGGAGATCCCGCCTGCGCAACTGGTGGAAACGGTGGGTGGCATGAAGGAACTCGTTCTGCTCGTGGACCGCAGGGACGCGACCCTCGGACTGGAAGGCGGCTCCCTGTATGTCCGCCGGCCGGGAGAACCCCCGGAATTCGTGCCACTGGGGCTGCTCGGGCTGGTGATCGTCCATGGCAATCCCCAGGTCGAAGTGCGGGCCCTCCGGGCGCTTGGGGAACGCAACATCCCCGCCGTGTTGCTGCCCGTGCGGGGGCGGGGCGAAGGGGTCTGGATCGGCCAGGGGCTGGGTGCCAGCATCGCCGTGCGCATCGCCCAGCACCGGGCTTTTCACGATTCCCGGCGCATCGAGATCGCAGCGGAGCTGGTGAGGAGCAAGCTCGAAGCCCAGGCCGCTCTGGCCAGGCAGCGGGGGCTGGAAGAGGCATCCGAACGGATTCTTTCCGGCCTGCCCGGGCTGGCGGGGGCCTCCGGTCTTTCCGGCATCATGGGCATCGAGGGAGCCGCGGCCTCGGCCTGGTGGGGCGTGCTGTCCAAGATTCTGCCCGCCGAATGGGAATTCAAGGGCCGCAACCGCCGTCCGCCCCGCGATCCGGTCAACGCCCTGCTGTCGCTCGGCTATACCCTGCTTGCGGCGGAGATGGCCTCGGCCATCCGTCAGTTCGGTCTGGATCCCGCACTGGGCTTCCTGCACGACCCGGTTCCCGGCCGGGAGACCCTCACCCTGGACCTCATGGAGCCCCTGCGGGCCGCCGTGGACGCCTGGGTGCTGGGCCTGATCGACGGCGGCGTGCTGCACCCCGGCCAGTTCCAGAACAATCCGGCCGATGGCTGCCGACTGTCCAAGGAAGCCCGGGGACATTTCTACGCCGCCTGGGCGGACGCGCGGATGGAGTGGCCGGACCCCTTGCGGCCCGGTGAATCCATCGCCGCCCGTTGCCGGGCACAGGTCCGCTGGCTGCGCGACCGGCTCGGTCCCTACGATCCCATGACCGGAGCCGCCACAGATGGCTGAACTACTGGATGAAATGCTCAGCCCCCGGATCCTCGATCTGGCCTGGAGGCGGCTGCGCAACGATCGCACCTTGTGGGACACCGGCATTCCCCGCAGCACCATGGAGCCCCATGCGCTGCGCTACATACTTGAGCTGGTCGATCAAGTGCGTGCCGGAGAATATCGCCCCGCCGGCCTGCGCCGGTTCACCGTTCGCAAGCCCTCCGGAGGAGAGCGGGTGCTCTCCGCCTTGACCTTGCGCGACAAGTTGCTGCAGACCGCGGCCATGCTGGTTCTCGCGCCGCGAGCCGAAAGGATCTTTCACCCCGACAGCTTCGCCTATCGGCCCGGGCGGAGCGTGGACATGGCCTTTGCCCGGGCCTGCGAGAGAATTCATTGCAATCTGGATTGGCTGGTGGATGCCGACATCCGCAGCTTCTTCGATGAAATCCCCCATGACCGCCTGCTGCCCCGGTTGCGGCGGTTCGTTCCCGACCGGCAGCTGATGCGGCTCATGGAAAGCTGGCTGGCGGTGGGGTATGCCCAGAGCAGCCTTTTCGGTCGCCGCCGGGGCATTCCCCAGGGAGCGGTGCTGTCGCCCTTGTGGTGCAATCTGTACTTGGACGAACTCGATCGTCAGTGGGACAGGCGCAACCTGCCTTTCGTGCGCTTCGCCGACGACTTCCTGCTCTTTGCCCCGGACCGGAAGCGTGCGGAACAGGCGCTGGCCTGGACTGAAAAAAGACTCCGGCGACTTGGGCTGGAACTGAACCCCAAAAAGACCCGAATCACGCGCACTGGGCCACACGTCGTATTCCTGGGCAGGAATTTGCCCAGGCGTACACGCAGTACCGCCAAGAAATGAGGGTGGAAATCGCCTCCGTAGAGTTTGCCCTGTGGAATGGTTTGGGGCAAAATGACCATGCAAGGAGCATTGGCGCGCGCGTTCCATACGCAAACTCGAAAATGTATTTTTTCCCATGTTGCTCAGAGCTCATGCAAGCAATTGAAAGTATTGGGGAAATGCAAGCGCAAAGGGGGTAGTAAACGAGACCCGCAAATCAGGGGATTAAGACGTCAAAAACGGACTTGAGAGGATTCGGCTTGCCGTAGTAAACGAGACCCGCAAATCAGGGGATTAAGACCAATGTCGACAGTATATTCAATCATTTTTTTTCGTAGTAAACGAGACCCGCAAATCAGGGGATTAAGACAATATGGTCGGCCACAGTTTCTCGAAAAGCGCCGTAGTAAACGAGACCCGCAAATCAGGGGATTAAGACTGGAAGGAGGAGTCGGAAAGTCGAGATCATCTAGGTAGTAAACGAGACCCGCAAATCAGGGGATTAAGACTATAAAGGATCACAGAAATAATCACAGCCTTGGTAGTAAACGAGACCCGCAAATCAGGGGATTAAGACGTTTCTTCATGGTCCTTGAACATGCGAAATCCATCGTAGTAAACGAGACCCGCAAATCAGGGGGTGAGCCCGACCCTTTGTCCGGTGGACAAAGGAAGCGGGTGAACGCCCAGGCAGGAAGCCTGGGCTGGGGTTTGTAAAGAAGCGCGAGGTTGCGCCAGGGATGGCGGGGATGAATCTGCTTAGTGGCAGCGACAGAGGCTATTCTGGATCCCGGATTTCCGCTGCGCTGCGTCCGGGATGACGAGACCCGCAAATCAGGGGGGAGCCCGACCCTTTGTAAGGAAGATGATGCGCACGCCCTCGGTGGCCATTTTCAAGCTCTATCCCCGGATTGAGGGCGAAAGCCTGGACGGGGCCATGGCGTGAGCCACGGCCGATCTAGTCGGGATGTTGAAAAAGTCCTTCCCTGGACTTTTTCACCCACGGAACCGGAAAATGCGATTTCCCGGTTCCTTCATTTTCAATGGCTTACGGCCATCGAAAATGGCGGCACATCCATGTACCGCACACAGGCTGTTGAAAAACGCCGTTTTTCAACAGCCTTCTAGGGGCCAGGGAGATCGCACACCGGAGTGTGCAAGTATCACGTCATATCCGCGCCCGGGGGCCTTCGGGTTTTTCACCCCGGGGATCGTGCACCAGCGTCCGCTGATGTGTGGCGTGCCGGCCCAGGGCATTCTTTCGGTAAAGAAGTTCGGCAGCACGGTGATCTACTCCATGCCCTTGGCTCGCAAGAACCTCCCTGAGCCACCTCTTCGGGGAGGGCGCCTTGGTGGCGATCTTCTACTGGGTGCCCGAGTGGACCAATTTCGGCTGGGAACACTGGAAGAAATTCCATGACTGCGCCTGGATGGGCTCGGAGTTCACCTCCGCCCTGGAGGGCTTCCGAAAACTCAAGGCGGCCATTCCGGAGGACGCCTACACGGTGCTCACCGGCCCGGACGACAAGGGAAAGTGGAAGGTGTTCGTGGCGAAGGAGGACGTCATGGCCGCCTACGAGCCGCCCTGGACGCGGGAGTACAAGCGCGCCTTGCTGTAGGTGAGGCAGTCGAGGAAGGCGCTTGGGCTGTGAAGCGACGACGCCTCGCGCCAGGCCGCCTTGTAAATGGGCGCGGCCAAACCGCGTGAAGGGGCAAGCCGCCGCGCGGTCAAGCGTTTCGGTATCCTTGCAACAACCGGGTCAGTGACTCCTCGAACGAAGGCACCCGGTCCGGGCACTGGTCTTCCTCGGGCCAGTGCTGGGGCTGGCCTGGAAGGGTAAAGGGTATCGGCGTAATGCCCTTGAGGTTCTGCAGGCGGTTCCAGCGCGTCCGCTGCGCCTGTCGGGCTTCCGCGTCGGGGCAGGCGGTGAACATGGGCACTACTACCGCCATTCTGGCCTGCAGGGAGGTGCTTTCCCACATGACGAGGATGCGCGAGTTCAGATCCTTGGCGTCGAACTGACCGGCCTTGCATTCCAGGTTGAGCAGGATGCCGTTGCGCAGCAGCAGGGCGATGTCCAGTTCCTGCACGTTGGTCTGTGGCTGGTCACGGCGGGCGATTCGAACATTGCACCAGGCGCCAGCCAGAAAGTTCTTGATTTCAGCCTGTTCTTCGTTCTGCAGCCAATGCCACAGCCTCGCTGCGGTGGCCTGTTCCAGGCGGTTGCCGCTGGATCCGGGGGCAACCCGCAGCGCTTCGGGTTCCTTTGCTTTTTCCAGGCGGCGGTATCCTTCCCCGGCCAGCTTCAGCGCCAGGTTGAACAGGACCTGTTCATCTTGCGGAACCCGGCGGGATGGTTTCGTGGATAGCAACAGATCGGCTGCGCTCTCCTTCCAACGGGCGAAGGCTTGCGGATGGACCTGCAGGACCGCCGGCATGTGCAGGCCGGCGAGCGCCTTGTCCCCGAGAATTTTCATGGTGAAGTTGAACAGTGGCCCCCAGGCCGGGTCCGAAGCAGGCCGCGAGGCCGCGCTTTCGAGCATGGCCCGGGAGTATTTGCCCAGCCATTGCTGCACCCTGTTGTCATCGGGAGGCGGCACTGCGGCAGTGGCCTGGCGATCCGCGGCCCGCGCAAAATCGTGACTGGCCTGGAGCAGTTTCCGGACGGTTTCAGGGGAGGGACCTGGCAGGGAAGTTGATCGTGGGGCGGTGTGGCGGCAATGCCGGTGCATGGCCCACTCCCGGGCTGCCTTGGACCAGCGTGCCTGGAGCTCGGGATAGCGCTTGCCCAGTTCAGGGGCGTGCAGTTGCGGCAGGAGATGTTTCGGCCGCTCTACGAAGCGCAGATCCCGGGCGCGGCGATGTTGGCGCACGCAGTCGTCCAGGGTCTTGCCCGCGTCCGTGCCATACCAGGGATCCGCGGCGGCAGGCGGCGAATTCACTGGCCACAATCGTTCGGGCAGCTGTTCGCCGAAGACCTCGTGACCGGAGACTTGCAGCAGGTCTTCCAGTTCGAGGCGGAATCTCCCGTAGGGACAGAAGTGCCTCTGGCCGTCCAGTCCGTGGGGAAAGTACTCGTACCCGGCGGGCTGGTGCAGGTTGTAGAGGTAGGCATAGTCGCCGTGGCGATCCAGCGCCTGGGCCAGCGCCAGGGATTGTGGCTTGGTGCCGCCGTTGCCGACCCAGCACAGATGAATCGAAGGATCCAGCGATTTCAGGATCGGTTCGATGGCCCGAATGAGCGAATCCGCATCGAGGGACAAGACGAAACCCTGCAGGAGGTGATAGATTATCCAGAAAGGACGGCGGACGACCACCCCGTGGGCACAACATGGAGGGCCGTCTGCAAGTTTGCAGCCCCGGCATTCGTCGAGACGACCTGCCAGAATGCGCCGCATCCAGGAAACAGGGAAGGAAAAGAACCCGATGAAACAACCCCATCAGTATCAGGAACGCATTCTTCTTGCAGTCACCGGTCTCTCTCCGCAGATCGTCACCGAGACCCTCTACGCGCTCACCCAGGTCCAGCAGCCGCCTTTCGTGCCCACACGGGTGGTGGTGATCACCACCGAGGACGGCGCCCGCCGGGTGCGCCTGGAACTGCTCAGCGAGGACAAGGCCTGGTTCCGTCGTCTGTGCGAAGAATACGATCTGCCGGAAATCCGCTTCGACGAAAAAGACATCCATGTCATCGGCGACGATGCCGGCCGGCCCATGACCGATATCCGGACGCCGGAGCAGAACAGTCAGGTGGCCGATCAGATCAGCGAGATCGTGCGGGGCCTGGCGGCGGACGAGCACTCCGCCATCCATGCCTCCATCGCCGGTGGGCGCAAAACCATGGGTTTCTACCTGGGCTATGCCTTGTCGCTCTACGGCCGCCCCCAGGACCGGCTCTCTCACGTGTTGGTGGACGAGGGATTCGAGGGCAACCGGGAATTCTTCTACCCCAGCCCCAGACCGCGCACCATCCACGACCGCGAACAAAATCCCATGGACGCCTCCCAGGCCCGGGTGATGCTGGCCGATATTCCCTTCGTGCGGCTGCGCGACGGCCTGCCCGAGCGGCTGCTGGCCGGCACCGCCCGGTTCAGCGAGACCATCGAAGCGGCGCAGCGTTTCTATCAGGAGCCGGAGCTGATCGTGCGGCCCGGCCGCTGTCAGCTGGTGTGCAACGGTGGTGAGATCAAACTGTCTCCAGTGCCCTTCGCTCTCTACCTGACCATGGTGAAGCGGATGCGGAAAGAGATGGATTTCGTGGGCTGGGACGATGAAGGGTTCAAGGCCGACTTTCTGTCCAGCCTGGCGCAACTGGTGCCCGTGAACAGTGGCACGTATGAAAACGCCGAGAAACCCATGCGGGAGGACTTCGTCGAGCAGTATTTCGCGCCCCACATGTCCCGTATCAACAAGGCCCTGGAGGAACAGCTCGGATCCCGGGGGGCACGCCCCTTCCTCATCCAGGCCCAGGGCCCCAGGGGCGCCAAGCGCTATGGCCTGGCCCTGGAGCCGGACCAGGTTCGGATCGAATCCGACGCATGAACACCCTGGCCTTTCCCGAGCTGGCCCGCTTCCGGTTCTGCTTTCGCGCCATCGAGCCCCTGGCGCTTCCCGCCTACAGCGGCTCGGCCTGGCGGGGCCTGCTGGGGCATGGCCTGCGCCGCACCAGCTGCGTCACCGGCGCCAAAAGCTGCGAGGGCTGCCTGCTGCTGCACAGCTGCGTGTATGCCCGGCTGTTCGAATCCCATGGCGGCAGCGGGGACGACCCAAGGTTCCAGCGCCGGCCCCATCCCTACGCCCTCACCCTGCTGGAAGCGGGGGGCAGGCGGCTGGAAGAGGGCGAGCGCATGGCCGTGGAGCTCACCCTGGTGGGCGAAGCCATCGACGCGCTGCCCTACCTGGCGCAGGCCATGATCCAGGCAGGCCGATTGGGCATGGGGCGTGAGCATGGCCGCTTCGAGCTCGACGGCGTGCAGCAGGAAGCGGGCCTGGGATCGGACCAATGGCGGCAACTGCTGGATGAAGAGACCGGCCGCCTGCTGCTTTCCAAGCCGCAACCCATGGAAATCCCCCCACCGACTGCGGCGGCGGTCCTCGAACTGCAAACCCCGCTGCGCATCAAGCGCCGCGGCAAGCTGCTGGGGCCGAGGGAGTTCCAGGCCTCGGACTTCCTGCGCGCCCTGTGGCGCAGGATGCAGGACATCGGCCGTTTCTATGGCGATGCCCGCCAGGGGGTGGAACTGGGCTTGCCCCAGACCCGGGCGGATTTCTTCGACGGCTCGGCGGAGCTGAGACTGCACTGGAAGGACTGGAAACGCTTCTCCTCCCGCCAGAAGGCGGCCATGCAGATGGGGGGCGTGGTGGGACAGATCCACCTGCGGGGCGAGGCGCTGGAAGAGTGGTGGCCGCTGATCTGGCTGGGCCAGTGGCTGCACCTGGGCAAGGCCACCAGCATGGGGTTGGGGCAGTATCGGGTGGTCGGTCGCCCCGGCCATTGATCGGGCCCCGAACAATTCGCTGGGGCCGGCGCCTTGGCAGGGGGCAGGAAACAAGAGAGGGAGGGAGCTGAATGCACGCATTGTTGTTCGAACTGGATTCCATACAAAACTACCTGTTCGCATCGGGGCGGCTGCGCGATGTGGCGGGCGCCAGTGAGCTGCTGGACAGTTTGACCTCGGGTGACAAAAACCTGCTGGACAGTGTCTGCAAGGCGGCCGGCATTGACGGCAAAGTCGAATTTTCCCGCCGCGCCGGCGGTGCGTTCTATGCATTCAGCGATGATCGGGCGGCATTGGAAGCGTTGCTCGATCTGTGGACGCTCGCGGCGCAGCAGTACGCGCCTGGGTTGGCCTACAGCCTGGGGATGGGCGAAGGCAACGATGCCGCTGCGGCGTTTGATGCAGCGCGCAAGGCGTTGATGGCCGATGGCAGCCGCCTGCGTCCCCGCTTGCCGCAGGTGGCGCCGGTGACCGAACGCACCCGCCGAACCGGCGAGGCGGCCGAACACGAGGACAAAAAGGAAGGAAAGATCGATGCCGCCAGCCAGCGCCGCAAACGGTTCGCCGACTTGGCCAAGGCGAGCTTTCTCGACCGTTATGCGCCCGACGATGCCGGGCTGGGCTGGCGCGACTGGCCGCGCAACCTGGAACCCGAAGAGGGGGGCGACGGTGCGTTTCCATTCGCGAGGGATGATCGAACCGTGGCCCTGGTGCATGCCGACGGCAACGGACTGGGGCAGTTGCTCATTCGCATCAAGGAGGCGGCCAAAAGCAAGCCTGATCAATTCGTCAAATATTTCGAGCGCTTTTCCAAACTGGTGGAAACCATCACCCGGAGCGCCGCCAAGGCGGCGACGGAACAGGTATTGTTGCCAGCGCGAGAAGGAGATGAATGCCTGGCCGCGCGACCGATTCTGCTTGGCGGCGACGACATCACCGTGCTGGTACGGGCCGATCTCGCCTTGAGTTATTGCAAAGTGTTCTCCGACGCCTTCGAACTGGCCAGCCGCGAGGAACTGGAGAAACTGACCAAGCAAGGCATCACCGGTCTGCCGGAGCGGCTCACGCTGGGTTTTGGCGTGGTCTACATGCGCGCCTCCCAGCCGTTTTATCTCGCCTCGCATCTGGCGGAATCCCTCATCGCCCACGCCAAGAAAAAGGCCAAGGCCATCGACAAAGAGAACCCGCCCGCGTCGCTGGCCTTTCACCGCGTGACCAGTTCGCTGGTGGACGATTATGAGGAGATCGTCGAACGGGAGCTGACTCACCACCACAAAAGCCAAACCTTCATCGACACTCTGGGCGTTTACTTTCTGAGCGACGGCCAGCAGCCGGCGCTGACCGATCTGGAAGATTTTGTCGCATTGCTGGGCCGGGAAGACATGGCCCGAGGCCCGACCCGTCAGTTGATGACCCTGATGGGATACCCCGGTATCGAAGCCGAGCAACGCTACCGCCGCTGGCGGCAGTTGATGGAAGACAAGCAATCTGCATTGATGAGGCGGTTTGACGCCTTGTTGTCCCGTTTGGCCGGGGATGAGCAGCACGGAGGCCTGCCTTATGCAAGAAAAGAAAACGATGAACCCTGGCGCACACCCCTGGGCGATGCCTTGGCGCTCATGGGAGCGGGACATGCGAAAAGTGCCCAGTCGAACCAGAAGGAGGATGCCGCATGAAACTGACGGTCGATTTGAAAAACTACTGGCACGCCGGCGGCGGGCGCGGCGCCGGCTCGGTGTACGACGCCATCGTGCACCGTGACAGCGATGGACTGCCGGTGTTGCCGGGCCGGCATCTGAAAGGTCTGCTGCGCGACGCCTGCGCCCGCGCCGAGGCCTGGGGCTGGGCCGGTTTTTCCACCGGCGTCACCGCCACCCTGTTCGGCGAGGCACCCGAAACCGTGACAGACCGGCCGCCCAAACCCGGCTGCCTGCGGGTCGGCGACGCCACCCTGCCCGAGGAGCTTTCCCGCTGGCTGGCGACGGAAGGAAGGGCGTATCTCCCCCATCTGTTCCGGGGACTCTATTCCACCGCCGTCGAGCACGAAACCGGCACGGCCAAGGAATACAGCCTGCGGGGCATGGAAGTCACCGTGCCGCTGACCTTGACGGCGCTCATCGAGCCGCTACCGGGCAGGCAGCCACCGGAAGAGTGGCCGCGGCGCATCTCCTCCGTGCTCTGTCTCGTCGATGCCGTGGGCGCGCATCGCAGCCGTGGATTGGGGAGGGCGCACCTGCGCCTGGAGGAGTGCCGATGAAGAGAGAGGCCTTGAAAATCGAGTTGCTGGACGACTGCGTGTTCAGCGCCACTCCCGCGACCGAAGGGGGGCACGAATCGCTGGATCGCATACCCGGCGCGGCCCTGCTCGGCGCCGCCGCCAGCCGGTTGTACGCCGCTCTGGGTCAGGATAAAGCCTTCATCGTGTTCCATTCCGGCGGGGTGCGCTTCGGCGACGGCCTGCCGTGGGACAGCCGCAGCGTCGGCTGGCCCGTGCCGCGTTGCTGGCATTTCCCCAAAGTCCGGGGCGCGGGTGAAGGCGGGTTCCTGGATGCGGCGCGTCTGTACAACTTCGCGTTGGAAGACAACCCTTCCCTGCCGGACGACGAACAGCCCAAACAGTTGCGCGACGGCTATGTACACGCCGATGGCCGGCACAGCAAGCCGGCTCATTCCCTGCGCCTGAAAACCGCCATCAATCCAGCAACTGGCCGCGCCGATGAGGGACGCCTGTTCGGCTACGACGCCCTGCACCGGGGGCAGATGTTTCTCAGTCTTCTGGAAGCCGATGACAGCGTGGATGACGACCTGTTCAAAAGGGTGGTCGAGGCGCTGCAGGGCCAAGTCCTGCTGGGCCGATCCCGTTCCGCGGAATATGGCCGGGCGCGGGTCACTGTGGTGGATCTGCCCGAACTGCCACAGCCGTCCGCCGACGGTAACGATAACCTGACCCTGTGGCTGCTCTCCGACCTGGCCCTGGACGACGCGCAAGGGCAGCCGACCCTGCAACCCGACGGCGAGGCTTTGGGGTTGCCGGGCGCGCAAGTGGTCTGGGAGCGCACCTTTCTGCGCGGGCGGCGCTACTCGCCCTGGAACGCCGCCCGGCATGGCTACGACCGCGAACGCCTGGTGCTGGAAGCCGGCGGCGTCATCACGCTGCGCTTGAACGGCCATAACCGGGACGAGGCCATCGGTGCGCTGGAAAATGGCATCGGCCTTTACCGGGAAGCCGGCCTGGGAAGACTCTGGATCGATCCTCCGTTGCTGCAAGGCGTGCATCCCTCCTTCGCCGGGCGGAGCGCCGCCGCCCCGGAAACCGCTCCGGCGCCGGAACCCGACCACCCGTTGGTAAGCTGGCTGAAAGCCGCCGCCGGCGCCAACTGGAAAACGGAAGCCGAGCAGAGAGCGCGCGAGTTCGAAAAAATCTATCTGGCGAAGCTGGACGAGTCCCGCCGCATCCACGGTGTTCCCGAAGAGGTGGCTTATGGGCCTTCCAGCTCCCAATGGGGCACGGTATTGGAGAAGGCCAAGTCGGCCACGGGCAACGCCTTGCACGATGCCCTGTTCGATGGCGATGATGCCGTGATCAAGCCCAAGGGCGAAGGCTGGGATATCGAAGTCAAGGATGGACAGGACTATCTCTCGCTGGCGGAGTGGCTCAAAGGCCAATTCTCCAGCCACAACACGGACCCCAAAACCTACGCCCATTTCGTGCGTCTGCTGGCCCGCCGCCTGCAAGACCACATCGACAACCGGAGGGTTTGACCATGCATCGTATCGACCATTCCATCCTCTACCTGGCCCGCCTGGTTCTGGAAGCCGACAGCGCCCTGTCGGTGAGCACGGGCAATCCCGACGGCGTGTTCGACACTGCTCTGGTGCGCGACGCCAACGGTTTGCCGGCCTTGCCGGGCACCTCGGTGGCTGGTGTGCTGCGCCACCTTTGGGTGAGCACCTATGGCGATGACGACCCCACCGCCGCCGATGGTCTGTTCGGCTACCAGCACCGCAAGCAGGGGGAAGCCTCGCGTCTGACCGTCTCCTGGGGCGCCTTGCTGGACAGCCAGGGCCGGCCCGCCGAAGGCCTGTTGCTGGGCGAGCAGGCCAAACGGCTGGAACAGGACGAGCTGTTCAAGGCCGTGCTGGACCAGGCCGACACTCCGGTTTATCGTGATCGCGTGCGCTTGACCCATCGCGGCGCGGCTGCCGACAAGGGCAAGTTCGACCGCAGCGTGCTGCCAGCGGGCCATCGATTTGCCCTGGAAATCCGCCTGTGGGCGCCCGCCGACGATGATGGCGAAGAGTGGCGGCGGCTGTTGTCGCTGTTTCGGCATCCCGCTTTTCGCCTGGGCGGCGGCACCCGCGCCGGGTTGGGCAAGATGAAGCTGGTGAGCCTGCACGAAGGCCGATTCGACCTGCGCCAGGCCGATGCGGTAGAGCAGTTTCAATCGTTGCCACCTGGGCTGACGGAGACCACCGGCCTGCAAGAGGCCGCTGTGTCAACGCCGCCGACGGATCGATTCGTCACCGCGCGGCTCACTCTCAATGCACGGGGCCTGTGGCGCATCGGCAAGGGAAATCACAGTTTTTCACGGGGCGGGAAGGTGCCCGACCTGCTGCCCAAGACCGAAGAGAAGATCGACTGGAGCAATGGCAAGGGAAAACGGCAACTGCACATGCTGCTGATGCCGGCCAGTTCCCTCAAGGGCGCACTGGCTCATCGCATGGCCTTTCACGCCCGGCGTTTCAGTGGCCAATGGAACGACGGCGAATTGCCGGACGAGCGTCCCGAGGCCATCGACGCGCTGCTTGGCGCGATCAAGGACAGCAATGAAAAAGAGGACGCCGACCAAGGCAAAGCCGGGGCGCTGTTCATCGACGACGCCTGGCTGACCACCGATGCCGTCACCATCACCCGGCTGATGCACAACGCCATCGACCGCTTCACCGGCGGCGTGCGCGACCGCATGCTGTTCGAGGAAGAAAGCCTATTGGGCGGTGAATTGAAGGTCTCCCTCACCCTCGACACCGGATGGATCGATCCGCGGCACCGGGACACCGCCCGCCGCGCCTTCAAGGCCGCGCTGGACGACCTCTGCGCCGGGCGCCTGGCTCTGGGCGCCAAGGGCAGTGCCGGCAACGGCTTTTTCGACGGCACTCTGGAAGGCGACCTGGTTGCCTGGTTGGATGAACCCGAAAGCGAAGAGAAGAGGGAGGTGGCGGCATGACGATCTTGCAGCAATACGCAAACCTTGCCGGAAAACACGATTTGCCCGCCATGGGCGCCGGCGGCTGTGACATCGAAAGCCGTCAACACCACAGTGCCGAAGCCGCCTGGCAGGCGCTGGCTTCCGCCGAGCCGACGGCGGGCTGGTTCCAGTGCCAATCGGAGCAGCAGTCGTTCATCGGTGCGCTGCCCGATGCCGAAGAGGCATGGGGTGCGTTACTTGCCGCCGAAGCAGTCGCCAAAAATGGCGACAGCCTGCGCATCGAATACCACAATGGACTCTGGCGCGAAACCCGCTACCGCCATCATGACGACGGCGACCTGCTGTGCGACGAAGTCCGCCAGTTCCTGCACAGCGGCGGCCAGCTCGTCTATCGCCGCTACTGGCGGCACGACTCCACACAGGGTTGGGTGCAAAGCCACGCCTGCCTCGTCGCCATCGAACCTTTGGAGAAATGAGCCATGAACGCCATTCCCGCCATTCCCAATTGCAGAAAGAATTTGAGCAAGTCGAATATGACGGCCATCTCCGCCCCCTACAACTTCGTGCCCCTGGCGCGCTGGGTGCACATTCCCGCATGGAGCAAGCAAGCCTCCCACGACTGGCCCTTCGAAGACGGCTACAGCGGCGAGATCCACTACCGGCTGATCGCCGAAAGCCCGATTCTGGTGGGCGGCCAGCAGAAAAAGATTGATTCGAGAGACCGGCCCAATACTGAAGTCAGACCCTTCCAGCTCCCCGTCGGCACCTACGCCATCCCCGGCTCCAGCCTCAAGGGCATGCTGCGCTCGGTAGTGGAAATTGCCGGATTTGGCCGGATGCGGATGGTGGATGATGTACGGCCAGGGCTGCGGGACATTTCTGGAAAATATGTCGCCAAGTCCTACACCGACAAGGTACGGAGCAAGGTGAAGACCGGTTTTTTACGTCTGCGCGCCGACGGTGGGCGGGAGATCGTGCCCTGCCGCATGGTGCGCCTGGATCACCGGACCATTGAAAACGACACGGGCGCACCAAAGCCTGTTTTCGAGGCGGGGAAGAACGTCGGCGAGAAATACAACTGTTGGCAACGACTGTGCCGCCTGAAGAAATGGGATCCCATGCGGGTTCATTTTGACATCGGCAGCGAGGGCCACGCCAAAAACTTGGGAAAGGGGGAACATATCGGCTATCCCGTGTTCACTGGCCAGATCAGCGACAGTACGACTAAAAACGGCAAGAAAAAGGATTTCGTCTTCTTTGAAGCGGATGAGAAGCGCACGGTTCCGGTCACCGACGCCGCCTGGCGCGATTTCCTGTACATTCATGGGGACGACGGGAAGGATCCGGCTATGTCTTGGCCCGGCTATTGGAGAGCACGCTTCCGGGCCGGTGACGATGTTCCGGTGTTCTACCTTCAGGATGGTGGTTCTCTGAGAATCGGTTTGGCCTATATGCCCAAACTAGCGGGTGACTTCTCCACCCAGGACGCCATCCGCCATGCCAGCGAACAGCACCTTCAGGAACCGGGTCCCGAGGCCGGTTACGACCTGGCCGATCTCCTGTTCGGCGCCATCCACAGCACGGACCAAAACGCCGCCTTGCGCGGCCGGGTCAGTTGCGAGCTGGCCAAGGTAGAAGGGAATCCTGAGCCGGAAGCCTCACCTGATACCATTTTGAACGGACCAAAGCCCAGCTACTTTCCGAATTATCTGGAGCAAAAAACGTATGAGGGTCGTTTGAGTGGGCGCGATCCGCAATATGCGACCTATGTAAGTTCATCCACCAATAAAAAGCCGGTCATACGCGGTTTCAAACGCTATCCCGCCCGGCCAGATGATAAGGTCGGTGTGCAGCAATTGACGCCGGACCAGCGAGAAAACAAAAAAGTTCAGATCCGACTGCACCCCCTGCCGGCGGGCACCGTGTTCAAAGGCCGGATCGTCTTCCACAACCTCAAGCCCGAGGAAGTGGGTGCCTTGCTGTGGGCCATGACCTGGGGTGGCGACGACGGGCTGCGCCATGGCATCGGCATGGGAAAACCCTTCGGTTTCGGCCAGGTGCGCTTTGAAATCGATCCAGCACATAGCCGCCTGATTCCCAACGATCCGGAAAAGCCGGTCTTCCCGCTCGATCCGGACCGGATCGAAACATTCTGCCGCCGTTTCACCGCCCACATGAACGAAGCGGCGCGAGCCCAAGGCGGCACCGCTTGGGAAGACAGTCCTCAGATCCGAAACCTGCTGGCCATGGCCGATCCCGAATCGGCGGATAACCTGCCACATGGCATGGAGTTGCGGCACATGTGCCTGAACGCGGCAAACCGGATCAACGAATTCCTCGGGGCCAAGCAGGAGGCACTGGTTCTGAATGATTATGTCCAGGCAAGTGGCTGGCCGACCCGGCAGACACAAGATCGATGGTTGAAAAAAGAGCGTGAAGGGTTGACGGATCAGGTGGCAAGCGGCAATCACCATCCCTGGCTACAAACCCAGTTGGAGCAGGTCATGAGTGGGAGCAACGCTACTGATATTGACGGCTTGATGCGACACAAAAAGCTGTTCAAAGCCTGGAAAGAAATCGAGGAACTGGATTTGAAACGGGAAGTTCTCGCGGAAATCAAAACATATTGGGAAGAACAAGGCTGGTGGAATGAACCGCCAACTAAAAGTGTTCGCCAACTCAAGACGGCATATGAACGCGAAGAGAAAAAGCTGTGACGGAATCATGGGCGCGCATCACCGTCCTCGTCCGCCTTCCCTGCGGCGAACAGGGAAAAAGAGCGTCGCTTTTTGTCGAAGAGTATCGTCAACTCAGTAGCGCGAAAACCTCGACGGCTTCATGAACGAGACGATGGAAACCGACAACGGTGAATTCCAGGAGGCGACCACCGAGGCTTTGTGCTTGGTTGCGCGACAAGGAGGTGG
>Ga0256841_1001041_pt1 | contig 25598 bp, 21 predicted proteins | sample 356308metaG_FD_185971 | JGI IMG/M metagenome (GOLD analysis project Ga0256841, IMG submission 185971) | Hydrothermal vent microbial communities from Mid Atlantic Ridge, Atlantic Ocean - 356-308 | ecosystem: Environmental > Aquatic > Marine > Hydrothermal vents | place: Atlantic Ocean: Mid...
ACCGCCCCCACCGGCAACCCCACGACGGTATACGCGGGCATCCCGGCGTCGATGTTGGTCTCGATCTCGATCGGCAGGGCGTCGATGCCGATGGTGGCGCTGCTCCAGACGTGCGATAGCATGCGGGCGGGAGGATTCGTGGAACGAAAAACCGGTGCTGTCCCCTAAAACACATTCGCCCTCGAAATATAACCTCCTCGTCCCGGCTATTTCGCACCACGTGTGGGCCGCGCCGCCCCGCACGCCGGACCAGGGATCTCGCCGCATGAACCGGCCCATGACCGAACGCATGGCAGGAGCGCAACGCCCCGAAGACCCGTCAGATCGCCCCCGCTTCGACGTCCTCGTCGGTGAGGATCGTCAGGTCCTCCGTGATCAGCGCCGGGCCGTTGTATCGCTCTTCGCGCGGACCGTTCTCCAGGCTGAGCACCCCGCGCGGGCAGACCGCCGAACACACGCCGCACCCCACGCACGAGGCGCGGATGATGTTCTGTCCCCGCTGAGCATACCAGCGCACGTCGATCCCCATCTCACAATACGTCGAACAGTTTCCGCAGGAGATGCATTGCCCGCCGTTGGTCGTGATGCGGAAGCGGGAGAAATATTTCTGGAAGATGCCGAGCGTCGCCGCCATCGGGCAACCGAACCGGCACCACATCCGCGAGCCCATCACCGGATAGAAGCCGACGCCGATCACGCCGGCGAACACCGACCCGATGAGGAAGCCGTAGACCCGCGCATAAGCTCCGGAGAGGCCGCCGAGCACCGCCCCCTCCGTCGCCGAGTTGATCCACAGCACCGCCGTCGTCGCCACGACGAAGACGAGCACCGCGTGGATCATCCAACGCTCGATCTGCCAGGCCTTCACCGATTTGTCCGAGAGGTGCCGCCACGGATCGCCAAGCGTTTCCGCGAGCCCGCCGCACCCGCACACCCACGAGCAATACCACCGTTTCCCCCAAAAATACGTGAGGATGGGTGTGGCGATGAAGGACAGCGCAGCGGCCCAGAACACCATGAACACCCCGAGACCGCCCGGTTGACTCATCAGCCACTGGACGTCGCTCGGCCACAGATAATTGTATTTGAGCGGCCAGAAATAGCTGAAATAGAATTCCGGCCGGTTGAAGAGCACGAGGATGGACGGGATCAGATAGGCAAAGACGAGTTGGAAGAACATCACCGAGAAGGTGCGGATGCGCTGGTACCGGTTGTGCCGGTATTTATAGAGTGCGCGCACGCCCATCACGAGCACGGCGAGCGTGTAGAACGTGCCGTACATGAACCACTGATCGGCGGGTTTGCCGTGGAGCACCCAGCTCAGCGGATCCATCGTGCGGATCAATCCCTCGAGCGCGGCGGGGAACCAGTACAGGAGCACGTAAAAACCCGTAAAGACGATCCCGAGCAGCCAGCCGACGGCTCCGCGCGACATCGTGTTCGAGAACATCACGCCGTCGTTTCGGATGCCGCCGGGCCGACCTGCGTATCGGGCACGGATGAAAAGGAGCCCGCCGAGCGTGACGAGCCCGGTGCCGAGCCAGAAAAAGAGCGCGGGCGCGAGACTGCCCAGCCCTGCCAGCGTCGCGATCAACATGAGCAGGCCGAAGCCGAAAAGGCCGAGGCCCACGCGCTCACCCGACGAGAGCGCCGTCGTCGGCGCGGTCAGGTCGGGCACGTAATAGATCGCGAGCCCGAAGGCGAGGGAGACGAGCCCGCTTGCGAAGAAGCGCAGGGGCGAGAGCGCCTCGGAGCCGAACGCCGCCGCGAGCAGGAGCAACAACCCAAAACCCACGAAAACCTGCCCGACCTTCTGCCCGCTCGTCAGAAACGTCCGGCCGGGCGTCAGTCCGATCGATTGATCGAAGTCCGTGTTCGTCGATGGCATGGCGCCTGTCCGTTAGTGCGTGAGGAGGGCCCGGAGCCCGCGTTTCCGCTTGAGCCGCACGGGAGCTTCCGGATGCCCGGCGTTGTACGTCGCCACGACTTCGGCCTCGAATTGCGTGAAGAACTCCGGGTCGAAGTTCGCCGCGCCCAGGTGTTCGAGCACGAAGCGGATGGACCGCCCTTCCCGGATCCACGCGGCGCACACGGCGTGCCGGTAGCGCACGCCCATCACGTTGAAGCCCGTCACGGCGCCGTCGGCCTCGCGGTAGTTGATGCGGATGCACCGGTCTCCGTTCGGATGCTCCCAGTAGAGCGTCCGCAGGCCCGGCCCGAGCGCGGGGGGAACGTCGCCGTACGTCTGGTATTCGAGGTCGAAGAACTTGGCCGAATTGAAGAAGACGCCGGGGCGATACGGCGTGCGGCGTCCACAGAGCGTGCGCGCGAGCGTCCGCCCGTGCATGCGGCCCGTGTACCACAATTGCTCGACCGGCTTTCGCCCCGGCAAGGGCTCCCGGAACTCGGCGCAGTCGCCGGCGGCGTACACGTCCGGCGCGCTCGTCTCGAAGAAACGGTTCACGAGCACGCCCCGGTTCGTCTCGATCCCGGAAGCTTTCGCCAGATCGACGTTCGGATGCACGCCCACCGTCAGCCCGACGAACCCGCACGCGATCTCCTCGCCTGCGCTCGTGACGACGGCCCGCACGCGCCCCTCCTCGTCGCCAAGGACGGCTTTCAGCTCCGTGCCGAGGCGGAGGTCGATGCCGTGCGACCGGATCTGCCGCCCCACCATGTCCGCTTCCTCCGGCGGCAGAAGATAGTCCATGTATCCCCGTTCGCGCACGAGGAACGTCACCGGGAGGTGGCGCGCATGGAGCATCTCCGCCATCTCCACGCCGATCAGTCCCCCGCCGACGACCACCGCCCGCCGGATGCCCTGCGTGTTCTGCTCCATCCGTTCGAGATCGTACAGCCCGTAAAGACCCTGAACGCCGTCGAGGTCCTGTCCCGGCCACCCGAACTTGTTCGACTGCGATCCCGTGGCGAGCACGAGCCGGTCGTACGAAAGCGCCGCGCCCGAACTCAGGAAGAGCCTCTTGCCCGCGACGTCGGCCTCCCGCACGTAGTCCCGAAGCAGCTCGATGCGGTTTTTCTCCCAGAAATCGTCCGCATAGGGCTTCGTCTGCTCGTACGTCAGGTGTCCCATGTAGAGGTACATCAGCGCCGGGCGCGAATAGAAATGGTCCGACTCGGCGGAGATCACCGTGATCCGATGGTCGCTCATCTTTCGCACGAAACGGGCCGTGGTGATGCCCGTAACGCCGTTTCCGACGATGACGATGTGCATGGGTTTTTCGGGTGAGACGTTCGATGCATCGAGGGTCGGGACGTCAACATACGAAACCCGTCCGCGCCCTTCCATCCGGCTTCTTCTTTCTTTTAACGGGCAATCGCTCGTCAGTCTTCCGCCTCGTCGCGATGTTACACGTCCGTCACGGCTTTTCTTTGCCGGGCGCCGCGGACAAGAGGTTTGCTTTTTGCGAAAGGGCCGTCTAGTTTCGCAGACCCGATCCCCGGCACCCACCGACGGCCCATGATCTTCGGCATCACCGGTAATACACACAAGGAACAGCTCTGGCGGCCCGTGGCCGACCTCGTCCACTGGATGGTGCGCGAGGGCATCGCGTTTCGCCTGCATCGCAACGTGGCCGAGGGCCTGATCACGCGCGGCCTCCTCGACGAGAAGCTCTGCGCCTCGCACGGCGTGGAGCGCCTCGCCGAACACGTCGACGTCATCCTCTCCTTCGGCGGCGACGGCACGCTGCTCAACAGCGCGCATGAGATCGGGGAACGCGGCACGCCGATCCTCGGCGTCAACATCGGGCGGCTCGGCTTCCTCGCCGACGTGGAGGTGGCCCACATGCGCGAGACCGTGCGCCGACTCCTGGCGGGCGACTACCGCATCGAGGCGCGCATGGTGCTCGAAGCGCAGGCCGACAACGGCGCGGAGCTCCGCGCCCGGTGGGCGCTCAACGAGTTCGTCCTCATGCGCAGCGGCGAGACGAGCATGGTCTCGATCGAGGTGAAGGTGGACGGCGCGCCGCTCAACGTCTACTGGGCCGACGGGCTGATCATCGCCACGCCCACCGGCTCGACGGCGTATTCGCTCTCCGTCGGCGGGCCGATCCTCGTGCCCGGCTGCGGGGCCGTCGTGCTCACCCCCATCGCGCCCCACGCGCTCACCGCGCGCCCTATCGTCCTCCCCGACCGCTCCGTCATCGAAGCACGCGTGCTCAACTACGAGCGCCCGTACGTGGTCACCGCCGACGGCAAGAGCTCCGTGCTCACGAACCGCCCCCTCCGCCTGACGATCCGACGGGCGCGGCACACGGTCAACCTCATCAAGCTCCCCGAACAGCATTTTTTCCGGACGCTCCGCTCGAAACTCATGTGGGGCGTGCGCAAATCCTGACCCGCCCCCCCTTCTACGTTTGTAAACTCGCCGTGAAACCGTCCGGCCTGCCGGGAGTTTGTTGACAGGTGCAGGACCGCCACCCTATATTGGCGGCCCTTCAAGGTCAGGTAGCTCAGTTGGTAGAGCACAGGACTGAAAATCCTGGTGTCGGGGGTTCAATTCCCTCCCTGACCACAAGAGAAGCCCGGCCCGGCAAGCTCCACGGAATCCTCAAGAAGCTGAGGTTGCATGCGCGAGGGAATGGGCTTTATCTTTGAAAACTGTGCGCGAAGCACGGTCCGGTAGTTCAGTTTGGTTAGAACGCCGGCCTGTCACGCCGGAGGTCGCGGGTTCGAGTCCCGTCCGGACCGCCAGAAGGGACAGTGAGGAACGTTGAATCCTCGCTGTCCCTTTTCGTTTATCCGGGGTGTACCCGCTAGGCTTCGTCTCGAAGACACACGGATCCATTGCAATAACGGCCATCCGGAAGACGATACAACGACACACCCGTGAACGTTCCGTACGCCATGCCCCCTCTCCCCTATCTCACCGTCGATCAAATGCGCGAGGTCGATCGCGCGATGGAGGAAGACTATGGCATCTCGCTCCTTCAGATGATGGAGAACGCGGGGCGGAGCCTCGCGCGGGTCGCCGTCACGCGCTTCCTCGGCGGCGACCCGCGCGCCCGGCGAGTGACGGCGCTGTGCGGCGCGGGCGGCAACGGCGGCGGCGGGCTCGTCGGCGCGCGCCATCTCCACAACCGGGGCGCTCGCGTCACCGTCGTCACCACGCGCCCGGCGGAAGACTTCCACGGCGCGCCCGCCCGGCAACTCGCCATCCTCCGAAACATGGGCGTGCCCGTCCTCCCGGCAGACCGTCTGCAGTCGCTCCCCGCGGCCGACCTCCTCCTCGACGCCGTCATCGGGTACGGCCTCTCCGGCCCGCCGCGCGGCGCCGCCGCCGAGATCATCCGCCGCGCCAATGCGCACGCCGCGCCCATCCTCAGCCTCGACGTCCCCTCCGGCCTCGACGCCGACTCCGGCGAGGCGCTCGAACCTACCGTCCGAGCCGAGGCCACGCTCACCCTGGCCCTGCCGAAAACGGGTCTCCGCCCGCCCGAAGCCCGCGCCTTCACCGGCGAGGGCTACCTGGCCGACATCAGCGTCCCCCCGGAACTGTACGCGGCGCTCGGACTGACCGATGCCCCCGCGCCCCTCTTCTTCCGCGACGAAATCCTCCGGTTGTGGTAAAACGGTCACAACGCTTGCGACAGGGCATTTTCCGGCCCCTTGCATTTTATCCTGCGACCGCCGGGCCGATACCCCGTGAACACCCAGGAAGCAGTTCCACCACACCTCCCCGATCCTCGCCGGACCACCCATACGCGGCGCGCGACGAGAGGTGAGCGATTGTTTCACCAGGAAGAGGGCGGAATTGTGAAGACGGCCATCATCATCCTCGCATTCATCGTCATGCCGGTGCTCTGGTCATCCAACCCATCCACCGACGACTTTACTGCCTTCATGCGCGAGCGTACCGAGCGCATCGAGCGAGAAGACTCCCCTGCGCTGTACTTCGGTCACATGCCGCGCTCGGACGCCGACACCTACGGCTGGGAAGGTTCGCTGGCGCGCAAGGATTACGTGCTCTTTTCCATCTACACGTATCACGCGCCCGCCGGCGACACCTCCCGGTACATCGGCGTCGCGAAGCGCTTCATCCCCGTCGATTGAAGCGCGCTCCCAGGCTCCTATCGGGACGCTTCCGGCCGAACCGGGCGGTGTTTGTACACCGTGCCGTGCTTCATCACGAGGTCGACGTCCTGAAGGAGGTTGACGTACCGAAGCGCGTCGCCCCGGACGGCGATGATGTCGGCGTACTTGCCGGGGCTGACCGTGCCCACCTCCTCCGAGACGCCCATCATCACGGAGGGCCAGTACGTCGCCGCCCGGATCGCTTCCATCGGGGGAATGCCGAAGACGCGCACCCACAGATCGAGCTCCTGCCATGTGGAGCGGCTGTGGAAGTTCAGCGGAACGCCGCTGTCCGTGCCGATGAGGAGCGTCACGCCCGCCTCCCGGAGTTGCTCGAATTTGCGTTTCAGCGTGGGTCGGCGCAGAGGGGTGAGTTGATAGTACGGAAGCTCACCGGGATGGGCGACGGACGCGGCAATGTCGGCCACGATCGAGTCCGGAAGCCCCTCGTGCCAGCTCGGATCGTCGAGTGCTTCCGGATGATCCCGGAGGTACTCGTAGTTCTGGAGCGGCGAGACGGTGGGCGTCCAGAAAAGCGGGCCGAGATTCATCTTCGCCGTGCGGTCGCGGAGCGCGGCGAGGACGTCGTCGGGATAGGCGGGCGCGGTGGCCAGACCGGTGTGCTCGAAGCAATCGACGCCGGCGGCGAGCCCGCGCCGGATCTCCTCGGGCCGATGCGCGTGCGCCACCACCGTCAGCCCGCGCCGATGCGCCTCATCGACGACGGCCCGCACCTCCCCCATCGTCATCTGATCCTGGTCGATCAGCTTGATGACGTCGACGCCCGCCTCGGCGAGCCTGCCCACCTTCGCCCGCGCGTCGGCTTCCCCTTCGACGCCCCACCGGAAGGCCTCCGTGCCGGGATAGGGTTCGTGCTGGATAAACGGCCCGGAAACGTAGAGGGTCGGGCCGGGGATCCGACCGGCATTGACGGCATCCCGAACCGCGAGGATGTCTTCGAGAGGCGCGCCCAGGTCGCGGGCGCTCGTCACGCCGGCCATGAGAAGCTGCCGCGCGGACGAGGGCATGATCACGTCGCGAAAGAGCGGTGGATACGTCCGATCCCAGTGCGCATAGTCGGCGTGCCCGTTGATCATCAGATGCACATGCATGTCCCAGAGGCCGGGCAGGACGCTCATCCCTTCCGTGGAGATCACCTCCGCACCCTCCGGCACTTCGAGCGCGCCAACCTGACCGACCGCGCGGATGCGTTCGCCTTCGATAAGGATGACGCTGTTTTGAAGCGGCGCGCCCCCGTAGCCGTCGATCAAGGTTCCTCCGACGAGCGCAACCACGCGGGATTGTGCCGAAACGTTCATCGGGGAATGAAAAAAGACGACGACGAGGAACAGCCGGAAGAGATTTTTCATGACGCTCGGGAATGGGTGTATGGGAAGCGTCACAAAATAACCCTGTAGGCGGCGATTTGAAAATGAGCGCGCAGGCGGACCTCCGCGGAACCCGTCCCGCCGCGCCCCCCGGCCGTCGCCGGTCCCGGTCCGCTTCTTGCCAAATACTTTGCGCACCGTCGCATCCTTCCCAAACGCATACGAGCGCAAGGGCCGAGGAAGCGGCGTTCGGCACGCACGAATCATCGTTCGTAAAATGAACCGCGAGGTATGCCCCATGAAATCCTCCCTTCGCACCCTCCCCTTTCTGCTCGTCCTCGCCTTCGTCGGCGCGCCCGCTCATGCGCAGGTGCACATCGGCATTCAGGGGGGCTACAGTCCCGACACGTTCCATTCCGACGGACCTGAACGGGGCGCCTATCTCCTCGGCGGACAGGTCCGTCTCGGCCTCGAAGGGCTCCCGCTCATCATCAATCCGAGCTTCGACTACTTCTTCAACGACGTCAAGAATCTCCAGACGTGGCAGTTCGACGCCAACGCGCTGATCCCCTTCGGTCATCCGCGCCGGTCGCGCATCCTTCCGTATTTCGGCGCGGGGCTCGGCGTCACTCGCGTCACGGTCGATGCTCCCGTCGTCGGGCGCTTCATCGTCCGAGCGCGGACGAGCTACGGGCTCAACCTCATCGGCGGAGCCGTCATCGGGCAAGGCCCCGTGCGCATGTTCGGGCAGGCCCGCTATACGATGGGCGAACACGCCGCCTTCGTCGATACCGATCGCAAAAACGGTCCGGGCGTCGCCTTTACCGGCGGGTTGCTTTTCCGCGTGGGGCGTTGAAGCCCGGGCGACCATCGGGCGGCGTGAGGGCGCCTCACCCGCCGCGCTCGTCCTTCCCGACCTTCGTCTGGATGATGATGACGCCGTTCGCGCCGCGTCGTCCGTACCCGCTTCCGTCGGGCACGATCCACATGCGCGCGATGTCGCGGGGATTGAGACCCGCCGGAGTGTCCGTATAAAAGCCGTCGATCACCCAGAGCGGCCCCCGCCGGCTTCCGCGAATTCGCACCGTGCGCCCGTCGACGTAGACGCCGGGTTCACCGATGAGCAGTTCTTCGACGATGCTGATCTGCCGTTTCTTGAGCTTGCCCTGAACGTCCACCTCCCGGGCGCTCGCCGGGACGATGCTCTTGGGCGGGATGATCTTCCGGGGCGGTCCGCAGCCGAGCATGAGCGCCGCCGTCACGACCGCGACGAGCGCCAGACGCTTTCCGTGATGTCGCTTCATGGCGACCTCCGCGATGAATCGCTGGGTTAAGAGGTGCGCGTCCGGGTCGTGCGCGAACTCACCCGACTTCCCGCGCCGCCTGAACGATGGCGGCGAAGTCGTCGGTCTTGAGGCTCGCGCCGCCGATCAGCCCGCCGTCGACGTCCGTCTGGGCGAAGAGCTCCGCCGCGTTGCCGGGCTTGACGCTTCCGCCATAGAGGATCCGGATGCCGAAGCCGATCTCTTCACCGAACCAGTTGATGAGCAGCCCCCGAATGAACGCGTGCATGGTCTGCGCCTGTTCCGGAGAGGCCGTGCGCCCGGTCCCGATGGCCCACACCGGCTCGTAGGCCACCACGATCTCACCGGCGTCTTTCACCGTGAGGCCGGCCAGCCCGTGTTCGACCTGGGCCTGAACGACGTCGTTCTCCTTCCCCGCGTCGCGTTGCGCCGACGTCTCGCCCACACACAGGATGGGCGCGAGCTTGTACGCCCGCGCCTGCCGCACCTTCCGGTTGATGTCCTCATCGGTCTCGCCGAAGACGTGACGACGCTCGGAATGCCCGAGGATGACGTAATGACACCCGACCGAGCGAAGCATCCCGGCCGAGATCTCGCCCGTAAACGCACCCGCGTCCGCGTAATGCATGTTCTGCGCCCCGAGCCGCACGTTCGAGCCGTGGACGACGTTGAAAACCGCGTCGAGGCTGATGAAGGGCGGACAGACCGCCACCTGCACGTCGGAGACGTCTCCTACGGACGCCACGATTTCACGCGCGAGCCGCGTGGCGGCGGGCAGATCGGTGTTCATTTTCCAGTTTCCGGCGACGAACATAGAGATGGAGGCTTTCGGGTTGAGGAATGGGAAACGACGTCAACGGGTCGAGGCGGACGCGCGCGCCGTCCGTCTCAGGTTCAGCAGGTCGGCGATCTGGATCTGGAGCGGCGTCATCGCGCTCCCGACGTATTTGCTGACGATGCGGCCGCTCTGATTGATCAGAAAGCGCGTCGGAAGCAGGTTCACATTATAGAGCCGGGCGAGGGGCCCTTCAAGCCCTCCCTCCGCAAAAATATGGACGCCGGGAAGGTCCCGCCCTTCCAGAAAAGCCTCGTTGACGAGCGTGTCCGGGTCCACGGAGATCGAGAGAACGGTGAAGGGAAACGGTTCGAGCGCCCGAAAGAGCTGGTTCCGAAGGCCCAGTTCGCGTTGAAAGATCGGGTTCTTCGGCGCATAATATTCGAGCAGGACGACGCGTCCGCGCAGACTGTCGAGACGGACCGTGCGCCCCTCGACGTCGGTCGCCGCGAAGCCGGGCGCGGGCATGCCGGGCATCAGGTTTTCGAGTTCGTAGATGGCGCGTTCGCTCCAGTGCGCCCATCGGCTGTCGGGGGCGCGCGCGGCGAGGGTCTGCGCCGCCTCCAGCGCCTCCCGTTGTTCGAGGCTGTCGATGTGGGCGAGGACGATCTCGGACTGCAGCGCCACCCAGGTCTCCTCATCGGGGGCCTTCGCCTGAAAGGCGCGGACGAGCGCGAGGGCCGCCTCCTGCCCGGCGAGCCGCGCTTCTGCACGCCGCGCCGCACGCACCACCTCGACGAGGTTCGGATGATCGGGCGGAAGTTCACGGGCGCGCGCCACGAGGAGCGCGTCGTCCCAGCCGTCGAGCATCACGACGGCCTCCGTCGCTGCGAGGGCGCTGCCGAACGTGTTCGGATACGTCTTCCGAAGGCTCCACATCATGTTGCTCGTCTGCCGGATGACCCGGGCGATGAGCTCCTGATCATAATCCCGGTTCTTCATGACGTCGACGAGCACCTTGTTGTGCTGATCCTTCGCGTTCCGATAAGCCATCCACGCGCCGTTCTCCGCCGAGCCGCGCACGATGAGCCCCGGCCCCCGCAGCGGAAACTCCGCCCGCACGAATCCGCTGTCGCCGTCGGCCACCACGAGCTCGCTGAGCGTGAGCATGACGTCGTTCCGGCTGACGATGAGCGGGAAGACGCCGCGATAGGGCGCGCGCACGTCGAGCGCGAAGGCGCCGGCGCTGTCGGTGACCGCCATGCCGAGCGTGTCCACGTCGCCGCTCGTGTTGTCGATCACGAGCACCTCGAAGCCGGAATAATCCCGCGTGGAATCGACGGCGGGGTTTACCGTGAGCACGCCTTCGAGCCGGCCGTGCACCTTCGCCTCGTCGCCGGAATCGCGGCCGCAGCCGGTCGCGGCGAGCAGGACGAGAACGATGAAGGCCGCGAAGGCCGAGAACTGTGCTTTTTTCCTCATGAAGACTCGGTGGTGAGATGCTTTCTATGGGATCCGTTCTTTCCGCCCGGACGAACCTTTTCCGGAGCGCCGTCGATGTACGTCTCAACGCATCTTTTCGATCCGCTCGATCAAAAGCTTTCGCACGAGTCTGGGGTCGGGGGAACCCGGAAAGGCGCGCATCACCTGTCCGATGAAGAAGCCGATGAGCCCCTCTTTCCCTCCGAGGTACTGCGCGAGCTGTTTCGGATGCCGGGCGAGCACCTCGTCGACGATGGGCGCGAGCGCCCCGGCGTCGGAGACCTGAAGGAGGTTGCGTTCGCGGGCGAGCGTCTCGGGCGGGCCGTCCACACGGAGCATGACCTCGAAGAGCTCCGTCGCCGCCGAGGAGCCGAGGCGGTCGTCGAGGCGGAGGTGGATGAGGGCCGCAAGGCGGTCGGGCGTGACGGGAAAAGCATCGACGTCGAGCCCTTCATCCTTGAGCACGCGAAGCACGTCGGTCATAATCACGTTCGAGACGGCCTTGGCCACTTCGGACGCCGCACGGCCCGTCCGTTCCGCCAGATTTGCCACCGTCGCCTCGAAGTAGTCGGCGAGGCCGCGCTCCTCGGTGAGCAGCGCCGCGTCGTAAGGGGGCAGCCCGAGCGCCTCCACGTACCGACGACGCCGGGCCTCGGGCATCTCCGGCAGCGTTGCGCGGATCGCGTCGAGCCACGCCTCGGTCACCACCACGGGCACGAGGTCGGGGTCGGGGAAATAGCGGTAGTCGTGAGCCTCTTCCTTCGAGCGCATCGGGCGGGTTTCCATGCGGTCGGCGTCCCAGAGGCGCGTCTCCTGCGTCACCGTCCCGCCCCGAGCCACGAGGTCGATCTGCCGCCGGATCTCATAGGCGAGCGCCCGCTCGATGTGGCGGAACGAGTTCATGTTCTTCACCTCGGTCTTCGTCCCGAGGGCCGTCTCCCCGCTTCGGCGGACGGAGACGTTGGCGTCGCACCGGAGCGAGCCCTGCTCCATGTTGCCGTCGCAGATGCCGAGATAGCGGACGATCTGCCGGATGCGCTGAACGTAGCGCGCGGCTTCCCCGGGCGTGCGGATGTCCGGCTCGGACACGATCTCGATGAGCGGCACGCCACAGCGGTTGTTGTCGAGGAGCGTGCCGTACGGGTCCTGATCGTGGATCGACTTCCCCGCGTCCTCCTCCATGTGAATGCGCGTGAGCCGGATCTTCCGTCCGGGCGCCCCGTCCTCGCCTTCGATCTCGATGAAGCCGCCCTCACAGATGGGCGTCTCGAACTGCGAGATCTGATACCCCTTCGGAAGGTCCGGATAGAAATAGTGCTTCCGGGCGAAGACCGAGCGCCGCGCGATCCGGCTGTGCGTGGCGAGCCCCATCCGCACCGCGTATTCGACCACGCGCTCGTTGAGCACGGGCAGCGTCCCCGGATGCCCGAGACTGATCGGATCGACGTTCGTGTTCGGCTCCGCGCCGTACGCGGCGGGCTCCGGGCTGAACGCTTTCGTCGCCGTCGAGAGCTGGCAATGCACCTCCAGCCCGATCACCGCCTCATATTGCGCTTCCGCCATGTTCCTTCCCGCGCCCGTGATTGTGCCCTCTTTTCACCCCGTGACGCCGAACCTGGCCAGAATCTCCTCGGCGTGCTCCGAGACCTTCGGGCGCTTGAACACGTGACGGATGATCCCGTCCTCGTCGATGAGGAACGTGGTGCGTTTGATCCCCATGAACTTGCGCCCGTACAGGTTCCGTTCGCCCCACACGCCGTATTTCTCGAGGATCTCGTGTTCCGGATCGGCGACGAGCGGGAACGGGAGATGGTATTTCCCGGCAAACTTCTCGTGCGACGCCACGTCGTCCCCGGAGACGCCGAGCACCACGATCCCGGCTTCCCGGAGGACGTCGAGATGATCGCGAAGATTGCACGCCTGCTTCGTGCATCCGGGGGTGTCGTCTTTCGGATAAAAGTACAGCGCGACTTTCTTCCCGCGGAAATCGGACAGCCGGATCTTCTCACCGGTCTGCGTGACCCCTTCGAAATCCGGGGCAGGCGCGCCGACTTCCGGCATGGGGGAGACTCTTGTTTTCGACATGACAGGCAGGGTTTTCGTTCGAATTCTTCTTTGAAAGATACACAATGCCGGGTCTGTCGTGCGCTCAAACGGGTTCCTTCACGATGTCTTTACGCAAATTCTGTAACGAGCGCTTGCGGGATCGAACGCACGGGTGAACATTTCCATTCATCGGATCCGTCAAGCAACATGAACCGCTCACACAGGCCCCCCACCTCCCACACGTCGCGCGTCTTCCCGGCCGTCGCGGCGCTGATCCTTCTCCTTTCCGGTCTCGCGTCCTCTTCGGCGCTCGGACAGCCCATGGCGAAGCAGCTCCAGAAACTCAAAGCCCTCGCCCCGGCGCGCGGCTACGTCATCGCCCACAAGGACGTCAAGAACCCGCCGAAACTCTTTGGCGGGCCGATCTCCGTCACCGTCACCCAGTCGAGCGGCGGCGTTTTCGTGGCCCTGCCGGACCGTCGCCGCCTCGACACGTACGTCTTCGGCACGCCCTCGATGCCGCGCGCCTTCGCGGGCACGCCCGGCATCAACGGCGTCCCGCCGCCGGCGCGGGAGGCCGAAGACGACCACTACACCCGCATGAAGAAGCCCTCCCCCTTCGGCGACAAGTACCTCGTGATGGCGGACGGGCGCATGGAACTGCACGCCGTCGATGCCACCGCCGTGGATGGCGCCACAACGGAAGATCAGGTCCGCTTCAAAGCCTCCTGGAAAGACAAACAGGGCAACACGTATGAGGTGCGGTGTTGCGGCATGCTCGCCAGTCACGGCATGGAGTTCCCCACGTTCGGCGGCGTGGTGACCAACCACATCCTTCACGGCGTCACCCGGCTCGGCACGGCCCTCATGCCGACGGAGTTCGCCTACGTCGCTTTCTGGGGCATGGGTGAGGTGCGCAAGAACGGCAAGGTGCTCGACAAGCCGCGCCTGATCCACGGCATGCTCACCGAGTACGTGCGGGGCGAAGGCTACAAGCTCGCCTTCGACGATGAGGTGACGCCCACGCGGATGCAGTTCCATCTGATGATCCCGCCGTTCATGCCGGATCCTCCGAACCTCTCGTTCACCGAGAAGCCGGTCAAGACGGGCTTCACGCTGCCCAACGGCATGGAGCTCCCCTTCTGGCACGTCATGTTCGAGAACCTCGAGACCAAAGCGGAGCGCGGCCAATGATGACGTTCCGAATCACGCTTCTTTCGGGGCTGTTCACGCTCTCCGTCCTTTCGGCGGCCTGCTCATCCGCGCAGACCCCGCCGAAAGCGCCGCCGGCGCCCGACGCCGTCGTGGGCATGACGAACACGCTGCGCTTCGAGCCGGACACGGTGCGCGTGCCCGTGGGCGGCACGGTGGAGTGGCGCAACACGTCGCTTCTCGTGCACACCGTGACGGGGGATCCGGCCAGGGCCACCCTCGAAGGAAGCGCCCGCCTTCCGGAAGGGGCCGAACCGTTCGATTCCGGGAATCTGGAGCCGGAGGCCGTCTTCCGCCACACGTTCACCGTGCCCGGCGTCTACGGCTACTTCTGCATCCCGCACGAGGGAGCGAAGATGAAAGGGGTCGTCATCGTCTCGCCGAAGCAGTGATCCGCGCCTTTCCTCCGATGCGACCGGCGGCCGGGCGATCATTGCTCGTTCAGCCGCCAGTCGTACCGGAGGTATCGCACGCGATAGGCGCCGCGCAGGAGCCGATTCCGGACGTCCCCGTCGAAATACGGGGCGAGAAAGGCCTGAAGGCCCCGGTCGTCGCGGGCGAAGTCGCGGCGGAACCACCGAAAGATGGGCGAGAGGCGGATGAGGCCGGGCGCGTCGGGGATGCGGTTTTTGGCGGGATCGTGGAGGAAGTCGCGGGCCTGATCGTCGAGTTGCGCGTCGAGGCGAGCGCCGGTGAAGGCTTCGCGGCGGAGCTTCGGGCAGCTTCGGGCGGCGCACACGAGCGCGAAGTGGATGCGCGGCTCGCCGAAGGTCTTCCGGAGGATGCCGTGCTCGACCTCATTGAGCGTGAGCCTTCGCCCCCCGGCCCGCACGATCCGATATTCCCACGGGCTGTTGAGCTTCGGCAGGTACAGGGTGAGGCCCGGCAGCCGCGCCGGCGTGATGCGCTTGATGCTCCGGACGGGATAGTGGTCGAGGATGAGGCGGAGGGTCCAGGCGTTATAGACGTTGATCCAGAACGCGAGGCGTTCGGCGGGCGGCATCGCTTCGGGCGTCGCGGCGTCGAGCGAGGCGAGGTACGGATCGAGGGCGCCGCTCCGTTTGAGCCCCGCGTAATCGACCCGCCCGCGCGCGTCGACGAAGGCGTCGAGCGCCGCGTCGAAGCGACCGTGGTCGAAGGCTGCAGCCTGTGTGGGAGGCGTGGTCATGCGTCGGAGGCGAAAGGTCCCCGTACGTTCGCCCGGAGGCCGCGCACGTTACGCCTCAGTACGCCAGCAGCCGTTCGAGCGCCGGGCGGAGGCGGACTTTCGCGGCATAGATCTCCTTTTCGAGCGTCGGAGAGAAAGGGATCGGCAGATCTTCGGCGGCCACGCGCACGGGTGGGGCGTCGAGGTGTTCGAAGCCGGCCTCGGTGATCCGGGCCGCCACCTCCGCGCCGAAGCCCGCCGTCATCGGAGCCTCGTGAAGCACGAGGAGACGGTTCGTCTTCGCCAGGGACCGGAGCACCGTCTCGGCGTCCCAGGGGACGAGCGTCCGCAGATCGACGACCTCGACGGAGAAGCCCCGTTCGGCCTGATGCGCGGCCTCTTCGAGCGCCCAGTGCACGCCGAGGCCGTACGTCACGATGGTCGCGTCCGTCCCCTCCCGGGCGAGGCGCGCCTGTCCGAAGGGCAGGTGGAACGGCGCCTCGGTCGCGTCGCCCCGGAGCGAGCGGTAGAGGTGCTTGTGCTCGAAGAAGAGCACCGGGTTCGGGTCCTCGATGGCCGTCATGAGCAGCCCCTTCGCATCTTCCGGCGTGGACGGGATGACCACCTTGAGCCCCGGCGCGTGCGCGAACCACGCCTCCATCGCCTGCGAGTGGAACGGCCCCGCGCCGATGTATCCGCCGTACGGGGCGCGGATGGTCACGTTGACCGGGGCGCCCCACCGGTAATGCGTCGTCCCGAGGTTGTTCACGATCTGGTTGAAGCCGCACGTGATGAAGTCGGCGTACTGCATTTCGAGCACCGGCTTGAAGCCGCCGAGCGCCAGCCCCATCGCCGCGCCGACGGCCCCGCTCTCGATGATCGGCGTATTCCGCACGCGTTCACGCCCGAACCGCTCGAGAAAGCCGGCGGTGACCTTGAAGACGCCGCCGTACTCGGCGATGTCCTGCCCCATGAGCACGATGCGTTCGTCGCGCTCCATGGCCTGCCGCAGCCCGTCCGAGATCGCATCGATGAAACGGCGCGTGCTTTTCGGTCCGGAGGGGGGCGTGAAGTCCGTGAAGGCGGGGGCAAAGACGTCCGCGCGTTCGGCTTCGGGGGTGCTGTGCACGGGCGGCTGCGTGAGCGCCCACTCGGCGATCTCGTCGATCTCTTTCGCCAGTTCGGCCCGGAGCGCCTCGATCTCCTCGGCCGTCATCACGCCCTCTTTCACGAGCTTCCCGGCGAACCTCTCGAGGGGATCCCGGTCGGCCCAGGCGGCGAAGAGATGGCCGGGGACGTACTTCGTGCCGGAGGCCTCCTCGTGGCCGCGCATGCGGAAGGTCTTCATCTCGAGGAGCGTCGGTCCCTCCCCCGCCCGCGCCCGGCCGGCGGCTTTCCGCACCGCCTCGATCACGGCGAGCACGTCGTTGCCGTCCACCACCACGCCGGGCATGCCGTAGCCCGCGGCCGCCTCCGCGATGTTCTCCACCGGCACGGCCTCCGAGGTGGGCGTAGAGAGCCCGTACCCGTTGTTCTCGACCACGAAGAGCACCGGGAGCTTCCACACGGCGGCGAGGTTGAGCGCCTCGTGGAAGTCGCCCTCCCGCGTGGCGCCGTCTCCGACGAAAGCGAGGGCGACGTTGCGCTCTTTTTTCAGTTGCTCCGAGAGCCCGAGCCCGCACGCGACCGGGAGCATCGCCGCCAGATGCGAGATCATGCCGACGATGCGTTTCTCGGGCAGGCCGAAGTGGAACGTCCGGTCGCGCCCTTTCGTGAAGCCGCCCTCCTTCCCCATGAGCTGGCAGAAGAGGGGGCGGAGCGGCACGCCGCGCGTCGTCCACACGCCGAGGTTGCGGTGCATCGGGAGCACGTAGTCGCTCGGTTCGAGCGCCCACGCGCACCCCACGGCGATGGCTTCCTGCCCATATCCGCTGAACCACTTCGAGAGCCGTCCCTGACGGATGAGCCGGAGCTTTTTCTCTTCGATCGTACGCGGCAGAAGGAGGGCGCGAAAGAGCGCCTTGAGATCGACTTCCGCCGCGGCTTCGGTCTTCGACATGCGAGGGCTTCGGGATGAATTCTAAAAGGGGAAATTACACCGCGCCCATCAAGCAAAGGCGCGGCCACGGGAAGAGCACAGAGATTTCACACGGGTCACTGCCCCTTGCCGAGCATCGCCGTGCGGAGGGTCCGGAAGAGGATCTTGAAGTCCATGCGAAGGCTCATGTTCTCGATGTAGAAAAGGTCGTATTTCACTTTCTGCCGCACGTCGTCGAGACTCTGATCGTATTTCCACTTCACCTGAGCCCATCCCGTGATGCCGGGCTTGACGCGATGCCGCCGTCGATAGAGCGGGATCTCCCGCGCGAGTTTTTCGACGAAATACGGGCGTTCCGGCCGGGGGCCGACGAGGCTCATGTCTCCTTTGAGCACGTTCCAGAACTGCGGCGCTTCGTCGAGGCGGGTCTTCCGGAGCCACCGGCCGATGGGCGTATAGCGGGGATCATTCTCCCGGGCCCACACCGGGCCGGTCTCGGCTTCGGCGTCCTGGCGCATCGTGCGAAACTTGTACATCGTGAAGACGCGTCCGTGCCGCCCCACACGCTTTTGCCGGTAGATGGCCGGGCCGGGCGACGTCAGGCGGATGAGTGCGCCGAGCACGATCCACAGCGGCATCCCGACGGTGAGGACGACGAGCGAGACGAGGATGTCGATCAGGCGTTTCGTGCTCTGTTCCCACGCCTGGATCGGCTCCGGGAGCACCTCGATGAGGGGCAGGCCGTACATGTGCTCCGTCCGCGCCATGCCGCCGATGATGGTGTAAAAGTCGGGCACGAGCTTGATCGTCACCGGCTTGCCGTCGCAGAGGTGAAGCACCTTCATGAGCGGGTCGTGATCGTCCGAGCCGAGCGCGATGAGCACGTCCTGCACTTCGAGCGCGTCGATGAGGTCCGGCAGCGCTTCGATGCTCGACCCTTCGGCGGCGACGGCGGCCACCGCCCGAGCGCCCGCGCCGTCGCCCGCCGAGTGGTACCGTTCGCCGGCGGCGGGGAGCGGCTCGGGCTCGGATGCGTCACGCCGGAGCCGGATCGCGCCCACGACCACGAGACCGGCCTCGGGATACCGCGCCACCTCGTCGTAGAGCTTCTCCACCTGATCGCTCCACCCGACGATGAGCGCTTTGTGCGTGCCGTATCCCCGTAAAATCAGGGCTTTCTCGACGGACCGTACGCCGATGCGCCCGAGCGAGACGAGCGTGACGGCTGCGAACCAGTAGAAAAAGATCGCCTGACGGCTCGCCCCCGGTTGCAGGGCGTCGATGTATACGGCGAAGATGAGCACGAGCACCCCCACCGTGACGACCTTGATGAGCGAGACGAGCTCGTCGAAACGGCTCGCCGCGTATCGTTCGCGGTACATCCCGAAGAAGAAGAAGAGCAGGATCCAGAAACCCGCGAGGACCACGTTCCAGAGAACGAAGAAGAGCGGTTGCGTATCCGGGAAGATCTCCGGCTCACCGAACCACATCCACCGAAACCGGGCGAGATAATAAAACACGTCGGCCGCCGTGAAGGCGAGCGCGTCCGAGAGGAGCAATGCTGTGAGTTCGATCTTGCGCGACACGATCGGTTTCCCCTGGCGCGAGCGATGGAGGAAGGGAACGGCATCGCCTATATGACGAGCGCGTGTGGAGGTTTCTTCGGACGGGCCGCACCCCGGCTTCGGGACCAACATATTTATTCATCCCCTGCGATACAAGGAGGCCCCTTTATTCACCCAACCCGCTTTTGATTTCCGCGCGCCTCGCCCCTAATTTGCGCCCTCACGTTCCGAAACGCTCGCCATGCTCCGTCGCTCCCGCGCCCTCCTCCCGCTCTTCATGGCCGCCCTCGCCCTCTCCGGCGCGGCGCGGGCGCAATCGAACCGACTCATCCCGCTCGACGACCCCGCGTATCGGTACATCGAGCGGCTGCAGCGGCGCGGACGGCTTCTCGAGCTTCACCCGACGGCGCTCCCGTACCGCTACGGCGAGGTGGCGGCGGCGCTTCGCTCCGTGGACCGCGGCGCCCTCTCGCCCGTCGAGGCGGCGTGGGTGGCGCAGCTCGACGCGCGCTTCCGCGAGCGCCCGCTCTCGCCCGACGAGGCCGTGCTCGGCGTTCAGCTCGGCGGCGGCGGCTCGGCGGCCAACACCCGGCGCCTCGACGGCCTCCGTCCCCTCGGCAAGGAGGCGCATGCCTTCGAAAACGTCTTCGCACAGGTCTTCGTCGAGAAAGGGCCGTTCGTCGCCCAGCTCGGGGCGCGTCACGACCTGTACTACCACCGCGACCCCGACGGGCTCGACGCGGTCCGGCGGCTCGCGGCACGGAGCGAGGAGAGCTATGCCGGCGCGCACACGCCCTTCGCCTCCGTCTACCTCGGACGCTTCGCCAACCACTGGGGACTGCCGGGCGGCCCCGGCGTCGTCCTGAGCGACAACCCCCGCTCGTACGACCAGCTCAACCTCCGGCTCGGCGGCCCGCGCCTCTCCCTCCGCAGCCTCCTCGGCGAACTCGACAGCATCACCGCCGACGGGCGATACACCGGCATCGCCGGGGACGACTCCGTCCGCGCGAGCGAGCGGCGTTTCTTCGCCGCCCACCGCTTCGACTGGCGGCCCACCCCGAACCTCGTGCTCAGCCTCATGGAGTCGGCGATCTATTCGGGCGGCAACTCGGGGGTCTCGCTCAAATACCTCAACCCCGCCAACCCCTTCTTTTTCGTCGTGGACAACCGCCCGAAGAACGACGAAAACAACGGCGCCGTAGCCGGGCTGATCTGGCTGCACGCGGGACGGCTCACCCTCCACGGACAGCTCATGTTCGACGACTTCGACGTGCTCAACGGGCAGGAGCCGGCCTCTTTCGCGATGACCGGGAGCCTCGTCTATGCCGCCCGCCCGGACGTGGACCTCGGCGGCGGGCTCGACGTCGTCGCCGCGCGGACGTACAACACCATACAGCCCGAAGGCCGCTTTCTCTATCTCCTTCGCGGCCTCGCCACCCAGTTCAGCGACTACGTCCACGCGCACGCCTTCGCCGACCTGTACCTCGTCCCCGGCCTCACGCTCACCCCCCGCCTCGACGTGCTCGCACAGGGCGAACGCGACATCCGGCAGCCTTTCCCGGCGAAGGATTCGGACGTCCCGACGATCCTCACCGGCGCCGTCGAGCGGACCGTGCGGACGAGCGCGCGGCTCTTCTTTCAGCGCGACCCCCGCTGGTGGATCCGCCTCGACCTCGGGGTCAACGTGACGAAGAACAAGGGAGCGGTGGAGGGGGCGGACGAGACGCGCTTCGTGGGGCTGGCCGCCTTCGGCGTACGCCTCACGTTCGACCGGAACTTCAAGCTCCGTTTCTGATGCCGCACCCGTCCTTCATCGCTCCGTGGCCCCTCCTGCGCGCGCTCCACGCGGCGGCGGCGGCGCTCTGCCTCTGCGCATGCGCGCTCCCGCTTCAGGCGCAACCCTTCGAGACCCTCGAACTCTCCGTCACGGGCACGGTGAACGTGAACCGCAATCTCCTTCACGAATTCTGGCGCGCCGAACCCGGCGGGGGCCTCAATGTGACGACGCCTTTTTACCTCGGCTTCGCCGAAGCGGGTGGTCTTCTCCACCGATACGGAGTTCAAACCGGCGCCGTGCCTCGTTTCGATGCGCTCCTCGTTTATGCGGGATGGGGGCTTCGGCTCAGACTCGCCCCGCGCCTCACCTGGCAGAACGGCTTCCGCGTCGGCAACTACCGGATGATGTTCGACGACGACACGTTTGCCGGCGTGCGGAACGAGAGCGAACTGGCCCTTTCGCTCCATTCGAGTCTGAGCCTGCGCCTCTCCGGCCGAATGGCCGTGCGCGTTTCGGGGAGTTATACGAAAGTCTTCACGTTCCTTCGCCTCAAGCTCTTCCACGTCTCGGCGGGCGTGACGTATCGGATGCGCACGCCGGAGTGGCTGCGGGAGTTCTTGCGATGAAACACCGGTGCGCCTTCTTCATCGCGGCGCTCGTCTTCGCCGCGACGCCCGCCCGCGCGCAGACGGACGCCTTCGTGATCCACGCCGCCGAGATCGAAGCCTCGGGGGCGACGCGCCTGAGCGATCTCTTCTCCATGATCGACACGTGGAGCGCCGTCTCCGTCGAGGGCTATGCCACGGCGGCCTCCGCCTTCGGACTCGCACCATACGCCGCGCCCGCATGGACGCTCTTCGTCGACGGGCTGCCCGTGGACCTGTCGTCGTTCGGGGCGAAGAACCTGAACACGCTGCCGCTCCATCTGCTTCAGATCGACAGCGTCACGGTGATCAGCCGCCCGGTCGAGATCGCCGGGGTGTTTGCGCCTTCGGGCGCGCTCGTCCTCCACACACGGACGCCGGGGCGCGGCTGGTCCGCGCGCGGGCACGTCTCCGCCGGAAACGAAGTCGGCGATCCCGGGCCGTTCCGGTACACGGCCTTCGCCTCGCCGAACATCGACCGGATCGGGCCGACGTACCTCGCCGAGGTCTCGTACGCCGATACAGGATGGTTCGTGCGCGCCGGGCTGAAGGCGGACGAGCACCACGCCACCGATGCGGCCCTCGACGAGCGCGTGCGTGCGGTGTACGTCGGCGTCAAGAAAGCGCGCCTGTTCGTCTTTGCTCCGTCGATCATGCTCGGGCTGAACGGTCGCCGCGGACGCCACCGGCTCTTCGCCGGAACGACGCGCTTTCAGGACCTCCGCTTTTTCGACCCCCTCGGCATCGAGGTCCCGACGGATGAGCATTTCCGCTTCGCCGGTCTCTCCGGCGACTTCGCCCCGGGCCAAGCGTCCGGGCTCCGGTACCGCCTCCGGTTCTCCTCGACGGACCACGACCCGCGCCCCAATCAACGGGGCTTCGTGTTGGACTGGCGGCAGGACCGCCTGCGCGGGAACGTCGAGATGCGCTTCGCTCCGGGCCGCGCGCGCCTCGCCCTCGGCGCTTCGCTCGATGCGCGGCGGGTCCTGACGACCGACCGTCTGTCGCGGCGCTCGATCACGCTCCCCGGCGTCTTCGTTCGTCTCGCCGTTCGTCCCGCCCCTGCCTGGACGCACCGAATGGCCCTCCATCTCACCCGCGCCCCGCGCGACGCCTTCGCTTCGGGCCGCCTCGGTTTCGAGGGTCTCGCCACGAGCGTCCTCCATCCCGCGCCCGCCCACACGTTCACCTTCACCCTGGCCTATGCCGTCCGGACGCCCAACGAGGAGGACACGCCGTGGTTGTGGACCCTTCGAGGCTTCCGATTCTTCGAGCGAAGCGGCGCCGATCTCGGCCTCCCCCCTTTCCTTCTCCCGAGCCGAACGCTTACCGGCGAGCTCTCCTGGCGATGGCGCCGCTCCCCCGCGCTCACGGTCGATCTCACGGCCGCATACCGTCGCTTCCGGGGCCTCACACTCGCCACGACCGCCTTCCACCTCGATCCGGACGGTCCCGGATTCGCCCCGCGCACCGTCGTCCACATCGGTGTCGCCGGTCAGGTTCTCGGAGCCGCCGCCCGCGTGCGATGGCAACCGACGCCGAGTCTCGATCAGCGCTTCTCCTATGCCTTCCTCCGCCCTGTCTCCGGCGCGAACGTCGCTTTCCGGCAAGCGTGGGCCGGCATACCAGGGCATCGGGCGAGCTATACGGTCCGCTTCGAGCCCGTGGCCCGACTGAGCCTGTACGCGCGGGTCCGCTTCGAGTCGGAGACCCTGTGGCCCGGCTTTCGCCCTGCCGACTTCGAGAGCGGCGGGCGCTTCCCTTCCGAGCGGCCCGCCTACCTGATGATCGACCTCTCCGTGCAAAAACGTCTCTGGCGCGATCACCTCCGCGTCGCCCTCTCGTTCCACAATCTCACGAACGGCGCGTATCGTCCCCATCCCGCCGGAGCCGTCACGAACCTGACCGTGTATGTCCACCTCGAAGCGCGATTCGGGGGGAGATGACCGGGGCGTGATGATGAAAGACCCGACCCTCAGACATGTTTGAACCCTTCGAGCGGTACCGCCCGATCATCGACGACTGGGAGGCTTTCACGGAAGCGCTCGCCCGTCCGTTGCCGGTGTGCGTATGGACGAACACGCTCCGGACGACCCCGGAGGCGCTTGCCGAGACGCTTCGGGCAGAGGGGTGCGCCCCCGAGCCGATCGCATGGCATCCCGGCGCATTCCGCCTTCACGAGGGGGCGGCAGCGGCCCATCTCCCATCGTACCTTGCCGGACTTTTCCACATCCAGGAAGAGGTCTCCATGCTCCCGGCGATGCTCCTCGCGCCGCATCCCGGCGCGCGCGTGCTCGACCTGTGCGCCGCGCCCGGAAACAAGACCGCCGAACTCGCCGTGGCGATGCGGAATGCGGGAACCGTCGTCGCGAATGACCTGAGCCGGGGCCGCCTGAACGTCCTTCGCACGACGGTCGACCGTCTCGGGTTGCTCAACGTCAGCGTCACGCGGCACGACGCCGCCGCCTTCCCCGGGGCAAGCGGCGGCTTCGACGGGGTGCTTCTCGACGCGCCGTGCTCGTGCGAGGGGACGACGCGCAAACACCCCCGCGTCGTCGCGCAGTCGAGCCGGGCGAACAGCCTCCGTATGGGCCGGATGCAGACGCGGATGCTCGCCCGCGCCGCGGGCCGGTGCCGCCCCGGCGGACGCCTCGTGTATGCCACGTGCACCTTCGCCCCGGAGGAGAACGAGCGCGTCGTCGCCGAGACGCTCCGGACCTTCGGCGACGCCGTCCGGCTGCTCCCCGCCTCCGTTCCCGGCTTTCACACCACGCCCGGCCTCACGTCGTGGGAAGGCGAGTCGTTCCCCGACGACCTCCGCCACACACTTCGCATCTGGCCGCATCACAACGACACCGGCGGTTTCTTCGTCGCCGTCCTCGAAAAGTCACCCGACGCCGAGAGGCCTTCACCCACGCCGCCCGCCATCCTCCCCGAGCCGATCGATCCCGGCGACGTGCTCCCACCGCTCGTAGCGCGTTTCGGCTTTCCCCGCGCGGCCTTCGAGGAGTGCGTCTTCTTCCGCCCCAACGACAAATACATTTCCGTCGTCGCGCGCGCACACCGCCCCCCCGCAAAACCTTCGCCGGAGATGACGGGCATGTATTTCCTCAAGACGGCGCTCCGGCATCCAAAGCTGAGCACGCAGGCGGCGATGCATTTCGGCCACGCCGCCACCCGAAACGTCGTCTCGCTCGACGGGGAGAAGCTCCGAGCCTATCTCGACCGGCGGGAAGTGCGGCTCACGGCCACGGAAGCGGCGCGGTGCGAAGCGTTCGGATACGTGCTCGTCCGGCATGGAGAGCAAACGTACGGCGTCGGGCTGTTCCGCCCCGAGGGCGCGGGCGGGCGTATGGAGAGCCTCTTCCCGAAGACGTGGGCGGGCGTGCACCGTAAGCCGGGTCCGGCGGCTACTGGAGGCGGAAGCGGAAGGTGATGACGCCCGTCTGATTTTCCTGGGGGGCGTTCGGCGGGAGCGGGTTGAAGCGCCAGCGGAGGAGGGCGTCCATGACGGCGCGTTCGAGCGCGGGGCTGCCCTTGAGAAGCGGGATCCGCCGCACGATGCGCCCCTGCGGATCCACGGTGATGCGCACGCTGATGACGGCGTTCCGCTGTTCGGCGTACACCGGGAGCGCCGTGCTCACCGGGACGCGGTTCAGGCCTTCGATCTGAAACGGCGCGGTCTTCGTCTCGTCGGCCGCCTCGCCGGGGTCGCCGTCCTCCGCACCCTGCGAGCCGTCCTCGGCGCCTCCGCCCAGGGGCTTCACCGGCTCGGGCTCCGGCTCGGGCTCCGGCTCGGCGACCTCCTCCGGGTTGTTCTGCGCCTCGGGCGCGATGGTCTCCGCCTCGGGGGTGTCCACGACCTCCTCATCGACGATGGGCTCCGGCTGATCCGGGAGATCCACCGGCTTGACGTCCTCGGGGGGAGCGGCGGCGGGCGGCTCCTCGGCCTCCGGCTCCGGCGCTTCCGGCTCCTCCACCGGCGCCGGGCGCGTCTCCACGGCGCGCTCGACCGGACGCCCCTGCGCGAGCGGGCCGAAGTCCACTTCGATGAAACCGATCGGTTGTTCGTCGGCGGCCGCCACCGTGATGACCGATAAGGCCAGCACGAGGAGCGCGTGCACGCCGAGGCTGACCCCCAGCGCTACCCAGTCGTTCTTCTTCATGGCCGATTTTGACTTCATGAG
>Ga0256841_1001043_pt1 | contig 25519 bp, 23 predicted proteins | sample 356308metaG_FD_185971 | JGI IMG/M metagenome (GOLD analysis project Ga0256841, IMG submission 185971) | Hydrothermal vent microbial communities from Mid Atlantic Ridge, Atlantic Ocean - 356-308 | ecosystem: Environmental > Aquatic > Marine > Hydrothermal vents | place: Atlantic Ocean: Mid...
CGGGGTTCCCCGGCTGGTCAATCATCTTATGAGCCGTCTGTTGCTGTTCGGCCGTATCGAAGGGCGTCATCAACTCGGTGAAGAAGACATCCGCACCGTGATCGAAGAGGTTCGGAGCGAGGGGATGTTGTCCATGGTGTCAGAGCCCTTGGCAGCGCAAGAGATGGAGCAGGGGGACGTCTCTTTGCCGGAGGAACGCGAAGGGGCGGCAGAGCCGTTCCGCCATTCGGCCCGTGATGTCCCCAGGCCCCCAGTCCCCGGCCCAATCACGGCTCCCGTGGAACCGGGCGATGGCGGTGCACGGCCGCGCGGGCCGGTAATGCCCCCCTCCGCCACGCCCGATCGTGCCGCTCCTGCCGGAATCGAGGCGCCTGCGGAGGAGGACAAGCCTCCCGCCCCGCGCCGGGGGGGCTATCTTCTGGTCGGCGTCCTTGCGGTGTTGGCCATCGTGCTGTTCGGGTTGAGCAGGGTGCCCGGTTTTTGGGGGCAGGATCGGAAGGCAACCCCTCCGGTCGCGAAGGAGGAAACGGCGACGCCTCCCTCACCGCCCAAGAAGCCAGCCGCGCCTGATTCGACATTACCCGGGGGGCCTCGCCTCGCCCAACGGGACAGGGCCTCCGGCAACGCGACTGACAATGCGAACGATAGACGCGTCGAGAAGCAACCGCCATTCGTGGAGGAGACATCCACTGCGCATCCAGGTGTCGTTGGAGCGAAGTCCCGTCCCGGCAACAGCGATGCCGGTGCAAAACCGTCCCCCCCTGAATCCACGAAGGGATCGGAAGAAGTGGAGCCCTCCCCCATGGCGGAGAAGACCGGCGAGGGACTCGGTGGTCCAGTTATCGCCGCCCATCGTGCCGGGGGGGCGCCCCAAGGCGCGGCGGGGAAGGAGGAGCGAACGTCAGGCGCTGAACCTGTTGGCCGCACGGCTACGGGCGTGAAGGCGCTTCCATCCCCGTCCGCGAGTGAGTTGGAGACCCGCCCTGTCGCAACGGCCCATGCCCGGAAAGCCGATACCGTGCCGGAAGGGCGGGAAGTTGCCGACGAAGGCGTCGTGGGGATGGCGCGAGACACGGCGGTGCAGGAGAAGGGCAGGGAACGCCCGGACTCGGCCGTCATTGGTGAAAGGACCGGGCCCACAACCGGGGGATTGCCGCCTCTCAGACCGGAGACACGTGAGCAGGGACGACTCACCCGACCGCCGGTCGGGGGGAGCAGCCGGTCTGTCACCGAAACGCCGGTGGCCCCAAAAAATGCCCTAAAACCCGATGCCGTCGCGCAGAACAGGACGCATGAGGGGGGCGAAAAAAAGAAAAGACCAGCGACTGGCCGGCGTTCGCCTGTGGGGAAAAAGGACGCTGTGCGTAAAAAGCGGGATCTGACCTCGCGGCGAAGACGCAACAAGAAAAACACGGGGACGGAGGCACGTCACACGCCGCGCAAGAAAGCCGGGACGCCAAAGGCGCGGCTGCTCGCGGGTGTATGGTTGAGTCGGGGCAAGCCGGCGACTCTCCTGCCTTCGGGGGTGAATGTCTGCATTGACAAAGGGACTACCGTGGACTGTATGAGCGCGGAACAGACAACCACGACAAGGCATGGCAAAGTGGCGTACAAAGTCCATTCGGTGCTGTCGGGGTTCACGCCTGATGGCGGGTTCCATGTCGACTATCGCACCATGGTCGCCCTGCTGGATGAAGATAAAGTCGGGGAACGGGAATGGCAGATATCCAACCACCATATGGCGTGCAGATTGGTCGGCCGCGGCGTCGTGAGGTGCCGGGATGACAAAAACAGCGTGCGCGAATACCGGTCACGCTGAAATACCCTGGAAGGGGGGCGCCGCTGAGAGGGGCGACCGCTGGAGAGAGGAGATGTCGAAGACAGATTTGAGGAAGCGCATGAACTCCTCGGCGAGGCGGACCCTGAGCGCCTTCATGGGGATCCTGCCGATCCTCGTCGGTGTTCTGTTGCTGGCGAGCATGGTGGTGCAGTTGATTCCGGGATTGATGCGCAGCGGTCTCTTCGGACACTCGCTATGGGAGGACACCCTGGTCGCCGCGTTGGTGGGCAGTATTGCAACGGCACAGCCCATTGTGAGCTATGTGTTCGGTGGCGAGCTGCTCAAGGCCGGCGTCGATCTGCTGGCTGTCACGGCGCTCATCGTAACCTGGGTCACGGTGGGCATCGTTCCATTGCCGGCGGAGGCGACGGCGCTGGGCCGCCGTTTCGCCCTCTGGCGCAATCTATGGGCCTTCGTCGCTGCCCTGTTGATATCCGCGCTCACGGTGGGATGTCTGCATGTCCTCAAGGGATAAGACCGGGAAGCGGGGCGGATGGTGGTTCCTCCTGGCGGTGATCATCGGCTACGGGGTATTGTTCCTGTTCGAACCAGGGTGGGTGAAGGGGGCGATCGGTCATTTTCTCCACCTACTCGCGACCCTCGCGCCCATCCTTGCGGTGGTGATGGCGTTGCTGTGGCTGATCAATCTGCTGGTGGATCCGAAGCGTATCCGCAAGAATCTGGGGCACGATTCGGGCCTGCGCGGCTGGGTGATCGCCATCGTCGGCGGCATTCTCTCTCATGGCCCTGTCTATGCCTGGTACCCGTTGCTCATCGATCTGCAGCGCCACGGAACGCGGCCCGCGCTGTTGGCCACCTTCCTCTTTGCCCGTTCCATCAAACTGCCCTGGCTGCCCATGCTTGCCTATTATTTCGGCGCCGGTTACATGTTGCTCTTCACACTGCTCCTCACCTTGTTCTCTCCTCTGGTGGGATGGCTGACCGAACGCACCTGTTGCCGCTAGCCCGGATTATTCATGAAGTCGCTCGCGCCCTTGCTTGATCCTTGTCCACACAGGGAATTTTCCTTCCTCGGCAATACAGCCCGTATTCCGCTCGGTCGGAAAATCCCCTGTGTGGACAATGCTCTGCGCAATCATCGCGACGATCACCTAAACCCGACAGACGCCTAGCGTATGCTATCATCGCCCTTTTTCCGGCGAAGCGGCCCCATGTCCATCGATATCCCCGAGTTTCAGAACGCTCGCGTGCTGGTAGTCGGCGACGTGATGCTCGACCGTTACTGGCACGGCGCCACATCACGCATCTCCCCCGAGGCGCCGGTGCCGGTGGTGCACGTCGGCGAGCGCGAGGAGCGGCCTGGCGGAGCGGGCAACGTGGCGTTGAACATCGCCGCGCTCGGCGGCCAGGCCGGGTTGCTGGGGGTCACCGGCGACGACGAGGCGGGCCGCTCGCTGGAGACGGTTCTCGGCAGGGCCGGGGTGGAGTGCCGCTTCGAGCGCCTCGCTCACATCCCCACCATTACCAAGCTGCGCGTCATCTCGCGTCACCAGCAGCTCATCCGGGTGGACTTCGAGGATGGCTTTCCCGGCGTCGACGCCGCCGGTCTGCTGGCCGGTTTTGAGCAGAGGCTCCCTCGCGCCGACGTGGTGGTGCTTTCAGATTATGGCAAGGGTACCCTGGCCGAGGCGCCACGTTTCATCGCCGCGGCGCGGGCGGCGGGCCGGCCGGTGCTGGTGGACCCCAAGGGCGATGACTTCGCCCGCTACCGCGGCGCCACCCTGATCACCCCCAACCTGGTGGAATTCGAGAGTATCGTTGGTCCCTGTGCCGACGACGCAGCGATCGAACGCAAGGGCCGGACCCTGATGGCGGAACTCGCACTGGAGGGGTTGCTGATCACCCGCGGTGAACACGGCATGACCCTGCTGGAAGGGGCGGGACCGGCACAGCATCTGCCCACCCACGCCCGCGAGGTATTCGACGTCACTGGCGCCGGCGACACCGTGATCTCGGTACTGGCGGCGGGGCTTGCCGCCGGCCTGTCGCTATCCATGGCCACCCGCCTGGCCAATATCGCCGCCGGGGTGGTGGTAGGGAAGCTGGGCACCGCCTCCCTCAGCGCGGGCGAACTCTCCGCCGCCGTACTGGCCCATCACGGCGCGGCGCGCGGCGTAGTGAGCGAGGCGCAGTTGCTGCAAGCGGTGGAGGCGGCGCGCGGCCGGGGTGAACGGATCGTCTTCACCAACGGGTGTTTCGACATCCTCCACGCCGGCCATGTGGGCTATCTGGAGCAGGCGAGTCGCCTTGGCGACCGGTTGGTGGTGGCGGTGAACGTGGACCGCACGGTACGCGCGCTCAAGGGGCCGGACCGGCCGGTGAACCCATTGGAGCGGCGCATGGCGGTGCTGGCGGCGTTGGCCTGCGTGGACTGGGTAGTGCCTTTCGAGGAGGAGACCCCGGAGCGCCTCATCTGTCGCCTCAAGCCCGATCTCCTGGTTAAGGGGGGCGACAACGACCCCGACGGTATCCCCGGCGCCCGCTGCGTGCGGGAGGCGGGGGGCGAGGTGCGGGTGATGGACTACCTCGACAACTGCTCTACCACTGGCCTCATCGAGGCGATCCGCGACCGCGACTGATGCAGCGGCAGGAGGCAGACGTGGTGATATTCGGCGGGGGCATCGCCGGTCTCTGGCTGCTCGCACGCCTGTTGCGGGAGGGCTACAGCGCCTTGTTGCTGGAGCCTCGCGGCCTGGGCGGGGTGCAGACCCTCGCCTCGCAGGGGATCATCCATGGCGGCACCAAATACGCCCTCACCGGCCACCTCACCGACGCGGCTCAGGCCATCGCCGCCATGCCGGGGCGCTGGCGGGCGGCCCTCGCGGGCGGGGGTGAGCTGGACCTGCGCGGTGTGCGAATACGCGCCGATCACCAGTTTCTCTGGTCTACCGCGGGCGTGGCCTCCAGGCTGGCGGGTTTCTTCGCCGGCAAGGCGATGCGCAGCCGGGTGACGCCGGTGGCGGAGGCGCAGCGGCCGCAGGCGCTGGCCGACCCGGCTTTCCGTGGCGCGGTCTATCGGCTCGATGAGCCAGTACTCGACGTTCCGTCCCTCACGGCCGAGTTGGACCGGCAGACCGGGGGAGCGGCGCTGCGGATCGCGTTCCCTGATGGTGTCCGGATCCGTGCCGGCGAGCGGCCCCGGGTGGCCCTCTCCGGCGAGGCGGGGGTCCTCGAGATCGACACCCACCGGCTGGTCCTCGCCGCCGGAGCGGGCAACGCCGCCTTGCTGGAACACCTCGGGCGGGCCATGCCGAAAATGCAGCGGCGCCCGCTGCACATGGTGATGGTCCGTGGCACCCTCCCGGCCCTCTACGCCCACTGCCTCGGCGCCAGCGCCAACCCGCGGCTCACTGTCACCAGCCATGGCGAGGGGGCGGCGCAGGTCTGGTGGCTCGGTGGCGATCTGGCCGAGCGGGGCGTGGCGCGGAGCGGGGCGGATCAGATCACCGCCGCGCGCCAGGTACTGGCCGAACTGCTGCCTTGGCTCGATCTGGCCGACGCCGAATGGGCCACCCTGCGCGTGGATCGGGCCGAGGCGGCCCAGCCTGGCGGCCGCCGGCCGGACCTGCCCACGGTGGACGAAGCGGAGGGCGTCATTACCGTCTGGCCCACCAAACTTGCCTTCGCCCCCCTCCTTGCCGACCGGGTGATCGAAGCCCTCCAGCGGGCCGGGATCGCGCCGTCGGGCGGACGGACTCCCGCCCCCGACTGGCCTGCGCCGCCATTGGCCCGCCCCCCTTGGGAGATCTGTCGATGGAACTGAGGTCCCTCGGCGTCGATACCGGCATCGAGGTCAGCCCCTTGGGGCTGGGCACGGTGAAGTTCGGCCGCAACCAGCAGGTGAAGTATCCCCGTCCCTTCGCGATCCCGGACGACGCGGCGGTGCGCGGCCTGTTGGCGTTGGCCGCCGACCTCGGTATCAACCTGATCGATACCGCCCCCGCCTATGGCAGCAGCGAGGAACGCCTTGGCCACCTGTTGCCGGGCCCGCGTGACCGCTGGGTGATCGTCACCAAGGTGGGGGAGTCCTTTGAAAACGGCCGCTCCCATTTCGACTTCTCCGCTGCGGCCACCCGCGCCAGCGTGGAGCGCAGCCTGTGTCGCCTGCGCACCGACTACCTCGATGCGGTGCTGATCCACTCCGACGGCGACGATCTGCGGATCCTCGAACATGAGCCGGTGGTGGAGACCCTGTTGCGGCTCAAAGAGGAGGGCCTGATCCGGGCCTGCGGCCTCTCCGGCAAGACGGTGGCGGGCGGTCTGCGCGCACTGGAGACGTGCGACCTGGTGATGGCCACCTGCAACCTCGAGTACGATGAGGAGCGTCCCGTGTTCGAGGCGGCCGCCTGTGCGGGCAAGGGTGTGCTGGTGAAAAAGGGGTTACAGAGCGGCCATGTCCCGGGCGCCGGGGGGGTGGAGGCGGCCATGCGTCACATCTTCGATCAGCCGGGGGTGAGCAGCGTCATCGTCGGCACCATCAACCCCGGTCACCTGCGCGAGAACGTGGCCATCGCCGAGGCGGTGCTCGGGCAAGGCGCATGAGGCGGTTCTACACCGCACTGCTCTGGCTCGGCCTGCCGCTGGTGCTCGCGCGCCTGCTGTGGCGCAGCCGCCATGCCCCGGCCTACCGGGAGCGTTGGCGGGAACGGCTGGGATTCTATGCGGGCGAGCCGTTTCCGGAAAGCCTCTGGATACACGCGGTGTCGGTGGGTGAGGTGCAGGCGGCCCAACCGCTGATCAAGGGGCTGTTGGAGCGCCACCCGGACCTCCCGTTGGTGGTGACCACCACCACTCCCACCGGCGCAGAACGCCTGCACCGGCTGTTCGGCGCGCAGGTGATCCATAGCTACACTCCCTGGGATCTGCCGCCGGTGGTGCGCCGCTTCCTCGACCATACCCGGCCGAGGCTTGCGGTGGTGATGGAGACCGAGATCTGGCCCAACCTCTTCTGCACCTGCAAACAGCGCGGTATTCCGGTGGTGCTGGCCAATGCACGGTTGTCGGCGCGGTCCGCCCGCGGCTACGCCCGCATTGGTGGCCTCACCCGCGAGGCGCTGGGGTGCATCCATACCCTTGCGGCCCAGGGCGAGGCCGACGCCCGGCGCTTTATCGAACTGGGCGCCGATCCGGCGCGGGTCCAGCTTAGCGGCAACATCAAGTTTGACCTCCACCTGCCCGCCAGTCTGCACGAGGCGGCGGCGGTGATGCGCCGACTGTGGGGCGAGGGGCGGCCGGTGTGGGTGGCGGCCAGCACGCACGAGGGCGAGGACGAAATTATGCTGGAGGCCCAGCGCCGGATCGCGGCGGCCGTGCCGGGCGCCTTATTGGTGCTGGTGCCGCGCCATCCCGAGCGCTTCGACCCCGTGGCGGCGTTGGTACGGCGCGAGGGCTTTGCCATGGTGCGCCGCTCCGAAGACCGGCCCTGTACGCCGGAGACCCAGGTATTCCTCGGCGACACCATGGGCGAGGTGCCGTTGTTCCTCGCCGCCGCCGATGCTGCCTTCATCGGCGGCAGCCTGGTCCCCACCGGCGGCCACAACCTGCTAGAACCCGCCGCCCTCGGAGTCCCCGTGGCCCATGGCCCTCACATGTTCAATTTCGCCGACATCACGCGCCTGTTGCACGAGGCCGACGCCGCCGTGGAGGTGGACGGCGCTGACGGCCTGGCCGCGCTGCTGAGCGAATGGCTCGCTGACGCCAGCGAGCGTTCGCGTGTCGGCGAAAACGGCCGCCGCGTGGTGATGCAGAACCGGGGTGCGCTGGCGCGGCTGGAAGAGATCGTGGAAGAGACCTTGCGCGCCGCCGGCTGATCCTCAGCGGCCTGCTCTCTTGCCGATCCAGCACAGCACATGGGTGCGCAGCAGGGGGAAGGCGTTGAAGAGGGGGTAGGCAGCGGGGTGCAGCCGGACGACGCGGCGGGCGAGGGGCGGGGCCAGGGTGACGCGCTGCGTGCGCATCTTGCCCTGGGGGAAGAGTTCCCGGATGGTGGAGACGCCGATGCCGTGCACCGCCGGATTGCGCGGATTGTCGTAGGTGAAATCGTACCAGAGGATGCCGCCACCGGGACGGGTGATCCGCCACATGGTCTGCGCAAGTTGGCGCGAGAGGTCCGCATCCTGAATGGAGGTGAAGACCATGGACTGGTAGACGATGTCGAAGGCGTCGTCCGCATAGTCGGCGTCGGCGGCGTTTCCCGCGCTGATCGTCAGGGCCGCGGGGAGCCGCTGCCGCGCCTCTTGCGCGCGTTCCGGCACCAACTCGATGCCGTGCAGGTGTTCCGGCCGGAACCCCAGCCGCAGCAGTTGCAGCAGGTTGTTGCCCGTGCCGCAGCCCACCTCCAGCAGCCGCAGCCGCTCCACGGGGGGCAGCCGGGCCTGCTGCAGGCAACGGATCAGCGCCCGTTCCCGCTCCTGGGCCGGCAGGTAGACGGCAGGATCCATCGGGTCGTAGGTGAGGGTCCCCGTCCGGTCCCGGCGATCGTATTCACGGCGGATGCGCTCCAGTTCGTCCATCGGTCTCTCTCGGTCACTCACGGGTGATGCGGCGGAATTGCGGCCGTCCCCCCCGCTTCAACAGGATAAAGTCCACCACGCCACGCAGGAAACCATAGCCATAGCCGAGATGGAAGCCGGCGAAGATGGGGGGCAGTACCGGAATGACGCGTGGGTCCCGGGTCTGGAGGCCCACGGCGGCCGAGGCCGCCAGCGTGGCGAGGCCGTAGCCGCCCGCCAGCAACGCGAACAGGAGGGCGGATGCGGGAAAGAACGGCGCAAGGCCGCCCGACACACCCAGCGCGCCGACGAAGGCGCCGGGCGCCAGATGGCGCAGGGCGGCCGGTTGATGGTGTTTCTGGATCACCCGTACCTTCCAGTAGCCGTACTGGGCGTATTGCCGCCAGAGCGCGGTAATGGAGGCCCGGGGGGTATAGATGGAACGGATGCGCGGTGACTGCCACACAGTGCCGCCGGCCAAGGTCAGGCGGAGGTTGAGTTCGTCGTCCTGATTGCGCACCAGCTCTTCGTCGAACAGGCCGATGCGCAGCAGGGTCGCCTTTCTCCAGCACCCCAGATAGACCGAGTCCACCGGGCCTTCGTAGGAGAGATTATGGGAGCGCGCGCCCCCCGAGGCGAAACGGGACTGGAAGGCATGGGCGATCGCCCGTTGCACGATCCCCGTTCCCTCTGCCCTCCAGGGGCCGCCAACGTTGTCCGCCTCCGTTTCGAGGAGGACGGTGACGCACTGGGCGATATAATCCGGGGCGTAACGGGTGTGGCTGTCCATGCGCACAATGATCTCGCCTTGCGCAGCCTCGATGGCCCGGTTCAGACCGGTGGGGACGATCCCTTCCTCGTTGACCAGGACCTTCAACCCCGGCACCCCGTTGGCAGCGTCCATCAGCCATTCGTAGGTGCCGTCGTCGCTGCGCCCGTCGGCGACGATGATCTCCAGCCGGTCATTGGGGTAGTCCTGTTCCGCGAGGTTGCGGAGGAACACCTCGATATGGGCGCGCTCATTCCGGCACGGCGCGATGACGGTCACCCGCGGCGTGCCGGCGTTGTTTTTCCCTCCGGCCCTGGTGGCCGCTGAATCGTTGCCGGGCATGGCCTTATGTCTCCCGTGGCAGGAGTGAGCCCCGCCATGCCGGCCAGATGCTCGCCAGCAGAATGATGGCGACCGGAATCAGGAGGCCTTCCACCACCAGGCCCTTGTAGATCTCGGGCCCAGCCCGGCATATGAAGGGGATATAACCGACGAAGGACCAGGGGGCGATGGCGTAGAAGACCCGGCGGGCCTGCTGGCCGAAGGAGAAGTCCCCGGCTGCTCCGAGGTCCATGTAGCCGTTGTAGCAGAGGAGCCACACCCATGCCAGCACCGCCGCGCCGATCAGGACGCCTGGGATGCCGAAGTTCAGATACCAGCCGGTGGCGTGGTGGATGGTATAGCCCTGTCCGGCCACCGCGTCGATGTTCTCCGCATAGTAGCTGTAGATGTCCGGCGGCCGCTCCGGCCACAGAACATGGGGAACGGCCGAGGCCGCCAGCGCAACGAGGCTGGAGCCCCAGGTCAGCGGGATGTCCTTCGAGAGGGCGCCGTACATGGAAAAGTGGGCGGCGAAGGCCTCGTTGCTGGTGCGGACGAACTCGAACACGTCGCCGGCGAGGTCGGGCCCGACCACCTCCAGGGTTTGATCCACGTTGGACAGCGGCGTGAAGCGCGTCAGGTCCACCAGCGCCATGCCCGCCACCATGAGCAGCCCGGCGAAGGCAAGGAGTAGCCAGCGGGGGCGCTCGGCGTTGGCGAGGTAGAACAGGCCGCCCATGACCCCCGACAGAAAGAGTTCGCTCTTGTAGCCGAGAACGAAGCTCAGCCAGACCATAAAGCCGATGGGCGCCAGATAGAGCAGCGGCGCGTACCGCAGCGGCGCTCCGCGGATGAGCCGGGGGGCGTCTCCGGAGATCGAGGCGACGAACCCGATGACCGCGGGCAGCAGCGCCACCCGGTTGAGGATCTGGTGCAGGGTGAACAGGGGGGGTGTCTCGCCGAATCCCCGGCGCATGTAGTCATAGGCCGACACCCCCAGGGCATGGGCTTCGAGGATGCCGTTTCTGACGACGGTGTAGGAGCCGGCGCAGGCCAGCAGGGCCACGACGAGCACCACGCCATGGGTGATCTCGATGGGGGGACGGGCGCGGACGGAGGCGCCGGCGGCCGGCCGAGCAAACAGGAGCAAGGCGACCTCGATCACGATGATGAATCCGGCGTAGAGCAGGAGGGCGAGCAGGTAGTGCGGATCGAGGTGGACCTCGAACATCTTGTGTTCGAGATAGGCATAGTGGCTGCCGCTGTCGCCGCCGCTCTTGTCCTTGATCACCGCCCAGGCCCCGTACAGGGACATGTAGTAGATCAGCGTCAGGCCCAGGGGAAAGGCGATGTTGCGGGTCTTGGCGAAGATCAGCAGGGCCAGACCGGCGATGATCGCGCTGGAGACGACGAGGACGGTATAGTGATCCATCATGGCCGCTTTTCCCGCGTGTCCGCGACGGCGTCGTAGGCGCTCATGTATTGCAGGGCCATGGCCTCGGCGCTGAACAGGCGTTCGACGCGCTGCCGGCCTCTTTCGCCCTGTTCGCGGAGGCGGGCGGCGTCCGCGCGGCAACGCAGAAGGGCCTCGCCCAGGGCCGTTTCGTCCCCGTAGGGGACGCGCCAGCCGCCTTCGTTTTCCGCCACCACCTCGGCGCAACCGCCGCCGTCCGAGGTGGTGATCACCGGCACCCGCATGTACATGGCCTCCGCCAGGATGATACCGAAACCTTCCCAGGAGGAGGGAAGGACGAAGAGATCCATGGCGGCGAGCAGGTTGGCCAAGTCGCCACGCTGGCCGAGAAAGCGCACGTTTCCGTCCGGAAACAACTGTGCGGCCTCCGCCTCCAGGGGCTGGCGGAGATAGCCGTCGCCCACCACCAGCAACTGGAAATCCCCCAGTGGCTTGCGGACGCGCGCCAGGGCATGAAGCAGGAAACGGTGCCCCTTCTCTTCGTAGAGGTGGGCGATCACGCCGATGACGCAGGCGGCGCGCGGGATCTCCAGTCCGCGCCGGGCCTCGCTGCGGCTGGGTGGCGAGGCGAATTCCGCCCGGTCGATACCGTTGTAGATCACGGTGATCTGCTCCAGCGGTACCCCCAGGGCGGTGGAGAGGCGGCCGGCGGCAGCATGGGAATCGGTGATGTAGAGGTCCGTCAGCGGCCGCAGCAGGCGTTCGATCCAGGGTTGCAGGCGGGGGTATTCGATCCGGTGCATGGTGACCACGATGCGCCGTGTCCCCGCCAACTTGGCGATCACCCTTCCCAACACGCTGGTGGCGAACAGATGGGTGTGGAGGATGTCCGGCCGCTCCCGGCGCAGGTAGCGGAACAGGCGCCAGGCGGCCACCAGCAGACGTTGCGGGGGGACGCCGGCATGTTTGTCCACGTTCAGCAGTACCGTGACGGGGTGGCCGGCGGCGCGGAGCTGATCCGCGTAGACGCCGCCGGCCTTGAGGCAGCAGACGGCCCCTTCGAAGCGGCCGGGATCGAGGCCCTCGATGGTGAGGCGGGTGAGCTTCTCCGCCCCGCCCAGGTCCATGGAGCCGATGAGGTGGATAACCTTGAGGCGTCTCACAACAGTCCCGCCTCGCGGTACCAGGCCGCCGTGCGGGCCAGCCCCGCTTCCAGTCCCAGGGGGGGGAATCCCAGGGTATCCAGCAGCGTTTGGCGCGAGCGGAACACCTGGGTGCCGGTCAGCTCGGCCACTTTTTCGCAGGTCAGCGGCGAGCTGCGGCCGGTCCGTCGCGCCACCCCTTCGAGCAGACGGGCGGCGCCGCGCAGAAGGGCGGCGGGAAGGGTGCGGTAGCCGCTGCCCGGACCGCCGACGGCCGCCGTGGTGGCCTCGAAGAAGGCATGCACCGAGACAGGGGTGTTGAGGATGAGACAGGGCGGCAGCGGGCGGGGGTGGCGCACCAGGCGGCATAATGTTTCGGCCACGTCGCCCACATAGAGGTAGTTGACCTGGTAGGCCTCCGGATCGCCGGCGAGGAGGGCCCGGCCGCGCTTCACGGCGCGCATCCAGGTCAGCAATTTGTGCCACGGGTGGCGTTCGCCGAAGACGTTGGAGGGACGGATCACGGCGATCTCCATCGGCGGGCCTCCCATGGCCCGCAAGGCGTGCTCACCCGCGAGCTTGGACTGTTCGTAGACATTTGCCGGCCGACAGGGGCTCTCTTCGTCGAAGTCGCCCTCGCCGGGGCCGAAGACCCCCGTGCTGCTGATATGGATGAACCGGTTGACGCCCGCCTGCCGGGCGGTGGCGGCGAGGGCGGCCACCGCGTCCCGGTTGATGGCGAAGAACTCGGCGGCCTCCGCGTCGTCTGCCGGCAGACCGGTGCGGCCGGCCACATTGATCACCGTTCCACAGTGCCGCAGGGTCGCCTCCAGTGGGGAGGTCTCCCGGATATCGCCCTGGACCCAGCGGATGCCGCCGGTCTCCGTCTGCCGCGTCCTTCTCGACAGGCCGAATGTCTCGATGCCGTGCTCCACCAGGGCCCGGGCGATGGCGCTGCCGACGAAGCCGCTGGCGCCGGTGACCAGAACGGGCCGTGCCTCGCTCATTTCTGCGCCACCAGGACGAACTCGTAGGGCCAGCGTCGCCAGTGGGCGAGCCCCATGATGGCCCAGCGCGCCGCACGCACGGCGGGATTGTTGCCGGAGATGATGCGCTCGGCCCAGGTGTCCCCGGTATCGCAGGCGACCGGCCCGGCCCCGTTGCGTTGCGCCAGCGTGGTGAGTTGGTCGGGGGTGAAGTGAAAGACGTGCTCCGGGGTGTTGGCGGGATAGACGAAGTGCCGGTAGAGCGTGCGCAGGGGATTGACCGATGGGGCAAGGGCCCGGCCGTCCGGCGTCTTCATGAGCAGCACGCCGCCGGGGGTCAGCAGGTCGAGCGCCTGCTGGATCATTGCGTTCGGGTCCGGCAGGTGCTCGATCACGTCCCATAGCACCACGGCGTCGAAGCTCCCGGCCGGGAGCGGAGCCTCTTCCAGACGGCCCTGGTGGACCTCGCATCCCTTCGAGCGGGCCACCGTGCAGGCGTGGGCCGAGATCTCCACGCCGGTGGCCTCCCAGCCGGCCTCCGCCGCCAGGGCGAGGAAATCACCGTAGCCACTGCCGATTTCGAGCAGACGGCCACCCGTGCGCCACGTGTCGAGTACGCTCAGCCAGCGCCGGTAGGAGGCGAGCCGGCCGTCACGGTATTGGGCATTGTAGATTCGGTAGTCCGCGTCGGTAGTGTCGTAGAGTTGTCCCAGGTCTTCACGGTTGGAGAGGAAACGGGTGGTGGCGAGCAGGCCGCAATCCGCGCAGCAGGACAGCGCGTCCCGGCGTACGGCGCCGGCCGGCCGCCATGTCACGCCATCGCAGACGGGGCATGAAAGTGCAGGGGGTTGGGTGCTGTTGTCCATGTCCATCATTGGGCGCGGCGGTTGATGAATGAACCCATCCAGTCCCGTTCCATGCGCCACGCCGTCACCGCGAAGGCCGCCACTGCGCAGAGTCCGATCAGGATGGAGAGCGGAATACCCGCCTTTGAGACCACCCGCAGGTAATACGTGGCCACGGCCAGACCGAGATTGACCAAAAGGATCCAGAGCGTGGCCGGGTCGAACAGATTGCCGGGTCGATAGTACACCAGAAAGCCGGTCAGCGTCATGATGCCCAGCAGCACGTAGGCGCCCACCGTTGCAAGCGTGGCGGACAGGGCCGGGTCGAGCGGCCAGCGCAGGCAGAGGAAATAGAAACCGAGAAAGGCGAGGAACGCGATCACCAGATTGAGGGTGGTGATGGGGAATGCGGTGGTGGCGTCGAGGACGCTGCGAAAGACGAAATACAAGGCGTAGAAAGGGACCGCGAACATGATCAGGCGCACCAGCAGGGCGGCATCCGCCAGCCCCTCGCCCACCCAAAGCCTGACCAGCGCGTCCGCCATCACCGCCATCTGCAGGGCGAAGAATGCCGACAGATCGAGCAGGCCATGAAACAACAAGGCGGTTTGCCGGTGAATGGTGCGCCGGTCTCCATCGGCCCGCCGGGCGCTGATATAGGGCAACAGCAGGATGCTGAGCGGTGCCAGGGCCGCGCCCGGCAGCATCAACACGGTCTGGGCAATGGAAAATCGTCCCACCTGATGGAGATCCGCCGCGTGGGCCACCAGCAGGGGCGCGCCGAACAGGAGTCCCGCGAGGGCCAGATCGCCCGGGATACGGGGGAGGCCGTAGGTCAACAGGGATTTCGCCGTCGCAGCGTCTCCGCCAAGGCGGAGGGAGTGGAGCACCTTGCGCCACAGGTCCCGGCAATGGACGAGGGTGAAGGCGATCATGGTCAGCGCCAGTGTCACCACCGCGGTGGCAACGTCATGTCCGGCGCAGAGCAGCACCGCCAGCACCGGCAGCAGGGCGGAGTTCACGCTGTCGAGCACATTGGCCTGGCGGATGTGCATCAGGCCACGGTAGTAGCTGTAGGCATAGGAATGGAGCCCGAAGGCCACCGCCATCGCCGCCAGTCCGGTGACCAGGCCGGTTTGATCCGCCTCGCCGAACACCCATTGGGCGAACAGCGGCCGTTGGGCAAGCAGGAGGGCGGCCGCTGCCAGCGACGCGAACGACACCGCCCAGAAGCCGATCGCCGCAATATGCGCCTTTTTCTCCGGGTCGGCGTGCATGGGCAGGAAGCGCGGAACGGCCACGGTGATGCCAAGAAGGATGAGGGGTTGCAGAAAGTAGAGCGATCTGCGGATCAGCATGAACTCGCCCACCCCGCTGGAGGAAAAGAAGCGGGCGATCAGGCCAATGACGACAAAGGTTGCAATCATGACGAGGCCTTGGGTCAGCCCCGTGACGAGCAGGTCCTTCTTCACTGCCGCGGAGGAGGGCCGCTTCGTCGGCCGCCTTCCCCGCGCCGGGCCGGCTTCCCGCCCGGAAGGACCGCCCGCGGCGACCGTGTGGGATTGTGGAGACGGGTTTGTTTCACGGCGCTTCGTCCTTGTTGCGGGCCTCGGCGACGAGAACGCCTCCGATGGCCGCGAACAGGCCGATCAGGAGGCCGGTGATGAGGATCGGGATGGGTCTCGGGCGTATGGCCAGTTCCGGCAGCGTCGGTTGTGAGAGGAGCCGGGTGGGCAGGGCGCGGGAGAGGCGCAACTGGAGGTCCATCTGCTTTTGTTTCAGGGAGGTCAATGTGCTGGCGAGGTTGGCCCGTTCGATGGCTACGGGGATGGCCACCCCGGGGTCGCGGCTCCCCGCGCTCCCGATAGACAATGCCTCGATCTGGGTTTGAAGGTTGGCGATCTCGGTGTCGAGCGCCTTGATGCGCGCCACCAGAGGCGCGCGTAACTGCTCGAACAGGGGCCGCTGCCGTTCGATGGCCCGGTGGCCGACCTCGGCGAGGAAGTCGCGGGCCTCACCGGGCGTGTGTGCGGTGGCCCTCAGCGCGATCAGGGTCGAGTCGGTCCGGTCGCCAAAACCCACCGATTCCAGACGGGGAAATTTTCTTCTTTTGTGCCAGGGGGTGATCTGATACTCGACGCGCAGCCACTTCATCAGGGCCGCGGGTGAGGCCACCACCTTGCCATCGCCGGTGGTGCCGACGGCGAGGGTCACGGCGCTTTCGTAGACCGGAGAACGGAGGAATGCCCACGCAAGGGCGGCCAGCAGGGGGGCGAGGAACAAGGCCGCGGCCATCCTCCGGTGTGTCGACAAGGCGCGCAGGAGGATGGAAGCCGTCATTGCGTGCGGTCTCCAGCGGGCCATGTCGCAGGACTGGGTATTGCGGTGTTGATCGTCATCATGGGGCGTTTTCCTTCGTGGCGGAGGAGGGCGACAGCGCGGCGGCGACCGCCCGGACGATGCGCTCCGCTTCCCCGGATTCGAGATAAGGGTGCATGGGCAGGCTCATCACACGTGATTGTAAACGATGGGCATGGGTAAGGTCATGGCTGCGGCAGCGGCCGGTGATGGCTGGCTGGCGATCCAGTGTCACAGGATAGTGGACCGCCGTGGGGATGCCTTGCCGTTGCAGCGCCTCAATCACCCTGTCGCGTGCGTCCACCTGGATCGTATACTGGGCAAAGACGCTGGTGTTGGCAGGGTCGAGGTACGGCGTGAGCAGTGATGCGCCGCTGTCGGGTTTGGCGCTGCTGTCCGCGCCCCGTTCGGCAAAGAGCGTTGTATATCGGGACGCCACCTCCTGCCGCCGGCGGATCTCGTCCGGGAAGCGGTCGAGCTTGGCCAGGAGAATGGCCGCTTGCAGGGTGTCGAGTCGTCCGTTCAGGCCAAGCCGCGCGTGGTGGTAGCGCCGGTCCTGACCATGGTTGCGAATCTCGCGCATGCGCTCCGCCAGGTCGTCGTCGTCAGTGAAACAGGCGCCGCCGTCCCCATAGCCGCCCAGGGGTTTGGACGGAAAAAAGGAGGTGCAGCCGATGGTGGAGAGTGCGCAGGCGTGTCTGCCGTGGCGGGTGGCGCCGAAACTCTGGGCGGCGTCCTCGATGACCGGCAGGCCGTGCGACCGGGCAATGGCGTCGATGGCCTCCATGTCGGCGCACTGGCCATAGAGGTCAACGGGCAGGATGGCGCGCGTACGCGGGGTGACGGCCTCCTCGATCCGCTGCGGGTCGATGTTGTAGGTGGCCGGGTCGATGTCCACGAAGACCGGCGTCGCCCCCAGCACCGCAACCATCTCGGCGGTGGCGATGAAGGTGAACGGCGTGGTGATCACCTCGTCCCCCGGGCCGATGTCGAGCGCCATCATGGCGATCAGCAGGGCGTCGCTGCCACTGGAGACGCCGATGCAATGCCGCGAGCCAACGAAGGCCGCCAGCCTGGATTCCAGCTCTTCGACCTCCGGCCCCATAATGTAGCGGCCGTGCTCCAGCACCCGCGAGATGCGCGTCGCCACATCCTCCCGAATCTGCCGATACTGCGTCTTGAGGTCGATGAATTCCATGTGGGCCCCCGGCTCATTGTGCAAAAAATGGCCGGATTATAGTCCGTTGCACGTTGCCCCGCCACTGGGATCGTTCGGCGGAGCCGGGTGGAATGCCCCGTTCTCTTTGTGTTGCCAGCGTTCTGGTGATAGCCTTTCGCGCACGTTGCTTGGCGGACCCGGCCTGTCCCGTACCGTTCCTGGGTGCTGGCGCCGCCCTTGATCCCATGGCATTGGCATGCGCAAGACTTTCCTCCCGTTTTCCCCGCCACTCATCGGTGAGGCCGAGGTCCGGGAAGTGGTGGATACCCTTCATTCCGACTGGATCACCACCGGGCCGAAGACCCGGGCGTTCGAGAAGGCGTTTGCCAGGTATGTGGACGCGCCATCCGCCCTGGCCCTCAATTCCTGTACCGCCGGTCTGCATACGGCGTTGCTCGCGCTGGGGGTCGGCGCGGGCGACGAGGTGGTCACGACGCCCATGACGTTTGCCGCCTCGGTCAACGTGATCGAACACGTGGGCGCGCGGCCGGTACTGGTGGATGTGGAGGCGGACACCCTGAATCTGGATCCTGACAAGGTCGCCGCGGCGGTGGGGCCGAAGACCCGCGCCGTTGTTGCCGTACACTACGCGGGGCACCCGGTGGAGCTGGATGCGATTCGAGGGCTGGCCGAGGCGGATGGCCTGGCGCTGATCGAGGATGCCGCTCATGCCCTGCCGGCGCGTTACAAGGGACAGTGTATCGGCTCGGGCGACAATGCGGCGTCCTTCTCCTTCTACGCCACCAAGAACATGACGACGGCGGAAGGGGGCATGCTGACGGGTTCGCCGGAATTGCTGGAGCAGGCCCGTGTGGTGGCATTGCACGGCATGAGCCGCAATGCCTGGAACCGGTACGACGAAAAAGGCAGTTGGTACTACGAGGTCATGATGCCGGGTTTCAAGTACAACATGACCGATATCCAGGCGGCCATCGGATTGCACCAGCTCGATCGTCTGGAGGGGTTTCAGCGGCGCCGGCGGGAGGTGGTAGCGGCCTACCACGAGGGGTTTGGCGATATGGAGGCATTGGAATTGCCGGTGGAGCGCCGCGAGGTGGAGTCTGCCTGGCACCTGTACGTGCTACGTCTGCGGCCCGGCCGGTTACGCATCGGGCGGGATGCCTTTGTCCGCGAGTTGGGCGAACGCAATATCGGCGCCTCCGTCCATTTCATCCCGATTCACCTGCATCCCTTTTACCGGGACAAATATGGGTACACGCCAGACGATTTTCCGGTGGCGTTCTCGAACTATGAGCGGATGCTGAGCCTGCCCCTCAACCCCAGGCTGTCGGATGAGGATGTGGCCGACGTGATCGAGGCGGTGCGCGACATCGTCACGCATCATGCGCGGTGACCCATGACCGGACGGCTGTTTGATCGGGTGGCCGCCGGGGTGGGAATGGCCCTCATTTCCCCCCTGTTGCTCGGCATCGCAGTGGCCATCTGGTTGGACGATGGCGGGCCGGTTCTGTTTCGTCAGCAACGCGTTGGACGCCATGGGCGGCCCTTCTTCATGTGGAAATTCCGGACCATGGTGCGGGATGCGGAACGGAAAGGGCGTCAGATCACGGTGGGACGGGATCCCCGTATCACACGGACCGGTCACTGGTTGCGCCGGTACAAGCTGGATGAACTGCCACAATTGTGGAACGTGGTGCGGGGCGAGATGCGCCTGGTGGGGCCCCGGCCGGAGGTGCAGCGCTATGTGGATCTCTACACCCCGCAACAACGTGCGGTGCTGGAGTTGATGCCGGGCATCACCGATCCCGCCTCGATGGCGTACCGGAACGAGAGCGATTTGTTGGCGCAGACCGAGGATCCGGAGCAGTTCTACATAAGTGAGGTCATGCCGGAGAAGATTCGCATCAATCTGGACTACGCCGCCCGCCGCACCTTTCGCTCGGATCTCATGATCCTGTTCAAGACGGTATTCGGTATGCGGACGTGATAGAAATAGCATAGGATTGTGTCGAATTGTGACTATTGTGGATGCCCGCGAATTGGTGGAGAATGGACATGTTAAGGGTATTCCCTAACGTGTATAATGATATGTCCTGCCCAAGGCGTGGGACCAAGTGCCCGGTTCGAGGGAAAGTGGCGCCAAAAGGTCGCCGGGAAATGGATTCATGAACGCCACACGCTCAATATGAAAAGTAATGAAAAGTAGAATCAACAGGTTCCTTGTCTCCAAGACAGCCGCGATTGTCCATGATCTCATGATGATCCCCCTGGCCTGGCTGCTCGCATACTGGCTGCGCTTCAATCTCGGCAACATCGAAAGCGAATATCTTCATCAGGCCCTCGTCGCGCTCGCGGTGGTGGTTCCGGTGCAGGCGGGGGTGTTCTGGGCGGTGGGCCTGTATCGTGGCGTATGGCGTTTTGCCTCGATGCCGGATCTCGAGCGGATCCTCAAGAGCGCCTTCATAGGCACGCTGCTCTCGGTCCTGTTTCTGTTCATTATCTTCCGCCTCTCCGAGCTGCCGCGGTCGGTGCCGATCCTCTACAGCCTGCTGCTGGTGATGTTGTTGGGTGGGCCGCGCGCCCTCTATCGCTGGTACAAGGATCGGAAACTGGGCGAGCCCGAGGGTGCCCGCCGCGTGCTCATCGTGGGTGCCGGGCGGGCCGGCGAGATGCTAGTGCGGGATATGCTCAGAGACCGGGATGGTTATCGGCCGCTGGCCTTTGTGGATGACGCGCCCAGCCGGCTGGGACGGGAGATCCACGGTGTGCCGGTTACCGGCACTGCGGAAAGTCTCCCCGAACAGGTGGGGCGTTTAGACATCGATATCGTCGTATTGGCGGTTCCATCGGCGACGGTGCAACAAAGGCGCCGCCTGATCGAGTTGTGCGAACGCGCCGGGGTCCCCTTCCGGACGGTGCCGCGATTGCAGGATCTGATGTCGGGGCAGGTGTCGATCAACCAGTTGCAGAAGGTTTCGATCGAGGACCTCCTGGGCCGTGATCCCGTGGTGCTGGATTGGGACGGAATCCTGGCGGGTCTTTCGGGCAAAACGGTCATGGTGACCGGCGCCGGAGGATCGATCGGGTCTGAGCTGTGCCAACAGCTTGCACGGCTGAAGCCGAAGCGCATCGTGCTGTTCGAGAATTGCGAATATAACCTCTATCGCATCGAAAAACAGTTGCGTCAGACCTTTCCGGGGCTCGTGCTCGATGTCTGTCTGGGGAGTGTGTGCGATGCGGTGCTCGTGGACAGGGTCCTGCAACGCTTCCAGCCCGAGGCGATATTCCATGCCGCGGCGTACAAACACGTTCCCCTCCTCGAAAGTCAGGTGCGGCAGGCAGTGCACAACAATGTGATCGGGACGCGCGTCCTGGCCGATGCCGCTGTGGCGCATGGGTGTCATGAATTCGTCCTCATCTCCACCGACAAGGCCGTCAACCCAGCCAATGTGATGGGCGCCACCAAACGGGTGGCGGAAATCTATTGCCAGAATCTGAATCAGCGTACCGGAACGTCGTTCATCACCGTTCGCTTCGGCAACGTCCTGGGGTCAGCGGGCAGCGTGGTGCCCCTGTTTCGGGAGCAGATCGCGGCGGGTGGGCCGGTGACCGTGACACACCCGGAAATGGAACGCTACTTCATGACCATACCCGAGGCCACCCAACTCATCATGCAGGCCAGCGTGCTGGGGAAAGGGGGTGAGATATTCGTCCTCGAAATGGGTGAGCCGGTCAGGATTCGTTATCTGGCCGAACAGATGATCCGGCTGTCGGGGCGGGAGCCCGGGCGTGACATCGAGATCGTGTATACCGGCCTGCGGCCGGGCGAGAAACTCTATGAAGAGCTGTTTCACGAGCGTGAGACGCTCACACCGACAGCCCATGAGAAGATCATGCTGGCGCATCATCGGGTGCTCGCCTGGGATGAGGTCAACGATGCAATGAAGGAGTTCGAACGCGCCATTCATGCGGATGACGAGACACCGCTGCTCAATTGCCTGGCGCGCCTGGTGCCTGAAGGCCGTTTCCGAGGATGCAAACCGCCCTTGCGGCTGATCGAGGGCCGGCGGGCAGTGCCGCGCGGATGAGGTGACGGCGTTTGGTTATTTGAACAATGCCGCCACCTCCTTGAATCTCTCATGGGTGGCATCCCCCATCCATTCGAAGGCGACCGATTCCGCGTTGGTGATCTGGATGCCGCTTTGGCGCATGCGGGCCAGGCCGTTGTCGCGGTTGGCGGGGGTCCGCGAACAGACGCCATCCGCCGCGACGAATACCTGATACCCCCAATGCTGAAGACCCGAGGCGGTCTGCAGCACACAGATGTGGGCCTCGATCCCCACGAGGATGATCTGTTTGCGTGTCTCGTCGTGGGTCAGGCGCTGCTCGAAACCGCTTGCGGAACAGGTGGAGAAGCCGGTTTTCTGCAATGGTTCGAGATCCGCCGGCAGGTGGTCCCTGACGGCATCGATGGTGGGTCCCAGTCCCTTCGGGTACTGCTCGGTGACGATAACGGGGATGTCGAGCAGGTCGGCGGCCTTGCTCAGGCGGTTGATGTTGGCGATCACCACATCGAGATCGCGTTTCGGCATGCTGGTGGCCAGGCGTTCCTGCACGTCTACGATGATCAACTGGGAGGTGGCTGCGTGGCAGAGGGTCAGCTCGGGTTGGGTATGGGGCATGGTCTCCTCCTTGGTGGATGGCGTTGTCAGTAGGTTGGCATCCCGGGGTCCACTTCCTGCGCCCAGCCGGCGATGCCGCCTTGCAGATTGATGATGTTGCTGAATCCCTGATGCTCCATATAAGCAGCCACTTGCCGGCTGCGGATGCCGTGGTGGCAGATCACCACGATCTCCTGCTCCCGGTCGAACCGCCCGAGCGCCGCGGGGATGGTGCGCATCGGTACCAGTTCGGCGCCGTCGATATGGCAGATCTGATACTCCCACGGTTCCCGGACATCGAGCAGCAGAGGCGGTTTTTCGCTCTGCTCGAGATGCTGCTTGAGTTGTGTGGGACGCATATGCCGCATCGCGTGACGACTCAGAAGCGGAAGTGTTCGCGTGGCGGGATGCCCACCAAGGGGGCGAGCAGTGTTTCGAACAGTGACTCGCGACGGAACGATGCTCCGTTGGCGCGGGTATGGAGTGTGGCCTCCATCACCGGGGGTTCACCAACGACGATGAACATGCGGCCGCCGGGATTGAGCCGCGAGCGCCACTCCAGGGCAATGTCCTCGTAAGGCACGGAGCCGGTGACGGCGATGACATCGAAGGATCCATCCGGCAGATCGCTGGCCATGGCGTCTCCTGTTTGCAAGGTCGCGTTTTCGATCCCGATCCCGCCGAGGCGTTCGCCCGCCTTTTCACTCAGGTCGTGATAGAGTTCGAGGCTCGTCACCTGCCCCCCCAGCCGGGCCAGGCAAGCGGTGATGTAGCCGCTGCCGGTGCCGATCTCCAGGATCTCTTCATCCGGTTGCGGACTCAGCGCTTGCAACATGCGGGCCTCCACGCGGGGAAACATCATGTGCTGATCGTGGCCAATCGGGATCTCGATGTCGGCGAAGGCCAGACCCTTGAATGCCTCTGGAACGAAGGCCTCTCGCGGCACGGCCTGCATGATGTCCAACACCCGCTGATCCAACACCTCCCAAGGGCGGATCTGTTGCTGCACCATGTTGAAGCGGGCCTTTTCAGTCTGCTGCACTGCCATCGTCGTCCCCTGCCTGTTCTTTATCATTTTACGAGATCAGGGCTCTAGACTACGAATTTTGCCCTCGCGCCGCAAGGAGTGCGCCTATCCATCCGGCGCGGGAAAGCTTTGTCCTCACAGGGTTTCTTGCAAAAGGACAGGCCATTCGCTACTGTGCCTGAACAGTTGGAACACCGAAGCTGGGGGTGCCGCGAGGCTGAGAAACACCCTTTGAACCTGATCCGGTTGATACCGGCGGAGGGAAGCTGCCACCTAAACCACGCGGTAGGGTGCTCGCTTCCCCCTTTCCCTGGAGAATCCCAATGAGCGCCATTCCCGACGAATTCATCAAGCGCACCGCGCGGTTGTCCGAGGCCGTGACCCGGCCTTTCCCCGGCTCGCGCAAGATCCATGTGGAGGGCTCCCGCCCCGACATCCGCGTGCCGATGCGAGAGATCGCGCAGTCGCCGACGCCGGCCAGTTTCGGCGCCGAGGAGAACCCGCCCATTCCGGTCTATGACACCTCCGGCCCCTTCACCGATCCCCATGTGGCGGTGGATCTGATGAAAGGCATCCCGGAGGTGCGCAGCGCCTGGATCGCCGAACGGGGGGATACCGAACAGCTGGAAGGCCCCACATCGGAATACGGCCGGGCCCGCCAGAGTGATGAGGAACTGGCCAGCCTGCGCTTCGGGCACCTCCGCAGGCCGCGGCGGGCAATAGCGGGCGCCAACGTCACCCAGATGCACTACGCCCGCCAGGGCATCGTGACCCCCGAGATGGAGTATGTCGCCATCCGCGAGAATTGCCGCTTGGAGGAGTTGCGCGCCGACCCACGCTATGAAAAGCTGCTGCGCCAGCACCCCGGTCAGGCCTGGGGCGCCAGGCTTCCCGACGAGATCACCCCCGAATTCGTGCGTGACGAGATCGCCGCGGGCCGCGCCATCATCCCCGCGAACATCAACCACCCCGAACTGGAGCCGATGATCATCGGCCGCAATTTCCGGGTCAAGATCAACACCAACATCGGCAACTCGGCGGTCACCTCCTCCATCGCCGAGGAGGTGGAGAAGATGGTATGGTCGGCCCGCTGGGGTGGCGACACCCTGATGGACCTTTCCACCGGCAAGAACATCCACGAGACCCGCGAGTGGATCCTGCGCAACGCCCCCATGCCCATTGGCACCGTGCCCATCTACCAGGCGCTGGAAAAGGTCAACGGCAAGGCCGAGGACCTCACCTGGGAGATCATGCGCGACACCCTCATCGAACAGGCCGAGCAGGGGGTGGACTATTTCACCATCCACGCCGGGGTACTGCTGCGCTACGTGCCGCTCACCGCCGACCGGGTCACCGGCATCGTCTCCCGCGGCGGCTCCATCCTCGCCAAGTGGTGCCTAGCCCACCACAAGGAGAACTTCCTCTACACCCACTTCGAGGAGATCTGCGAGATCATGAAGGCCTACGACGTCGCCTTTTCCCTGGGCGACGGCTTGCGCCCCGGCTCCATCGCCGACGCCAATGACCGCGCCCAGTTCGCCGAACTGGAGACCCTGGGCGAGCTGACCCGGACCGCCTGGGCCTACGACGTGCAGGTGATGATCGAGGGGCCCGGTCACGTCCCGATGCAGATGATCAAGGAGAACATGGACAAGGAACTCGAAGACTGCTTCGAGGCCCCCTTCTACACCCTTGGACCGCTGGTGACCGACTGCGCCCCCGGCTATGACCACATCACCTCCGGCATCGGCGCCGCCCAGATCGGCTGGTACGGCACCGCCATGCTCTGCTACGTCACTCCCAAGGAGCACCTGGGCCTGCCCAACAAGGACGACGTGCGGGAGGGCATCATCACCTACAAGATCGCTGCCCAGGCTGCTGACCTCGCCAAGGGTTTTCCCGGCGCCCAGCTGCGCGACAACGCCATGTCCAAGGCACGTTTCGAGTTCCGCTGGGAGGATCAGTTCAACCTCGGCTTCGACCCCGAGCGGGCGCGCGAATACCACGACGAGACCCTGCCCGCCCAGGCCCACAAGGTGGCCCACTTCTGCTCCATGTGCGGCCCCAACTTCTGCTCCATGCGCATCACCCAGGACGTGCGTGACTACGCCGCCGCCAAGGGTATCGCCGAGATCGAACAGGCGCTGGAAGAAGGCATGCAGGAGAAGGCGGAGCAGTTCGTGGAACAGGGGGCGGAGATCTACAAGGAGCTCTAGCCCGGATTATTCATGAAGTCGCTCGCGCCCTTGCTTGATCCTTGTCCACACAGGGAATTTTCCTTCCTCGGCAATACAGTCCGCATTCCACTCGGTCGGAAAATCCCCTGTGCAGACAATGCTCTGTGCAATCATCGCGGCGATTCATGAATAATCCGTATATGGTCTCCTCCCGTTTTGCAAGCCCTCGTGGCATGGATGACAGGGACAAGTTTGCTTCCGTATATCCGGCCTGTTTGTGGTGTCAC